>Ga0105090_10002372_pt1 | contig 10499 bp, 10 predicted proteins | sample PPLLak3March2015_FD_79110 | JGI IMG/M metagenome (GOLD analysis project Ga0105090, IMG submission 79110) | Freshwater sediment microbial communities from Prairie Pothole Lake near Jamestown, North Dakota, USA - PPLs Lake P7 Core (1) Depth... | ecosystem: Environmental > Aquatic > Freshwater >... | reverse complement strand
TAAACCAGTTGTACCGCAGACAGTAGATGGAGAAACAATTGATCCCCACGTTTCAGTACCGATTGCAAATGGAAGAAGTCCCGCAGAAACGGAGGAAGCAGAACCAGCTGAAGAACCACTAGAACCATTAGCAGTATCCCATGGATTTCTGGTTTTACCACCGAACCAAACATCACCCCAGGCAAGCTCACCTAAAGTTAATTTTGCACAGAGCACAGCGCCCGCTTCTTCCAACCTTTTAATAACTGTTGCATCTTCTTCTATCATCTGATCTTTAAATGGAACAGAGCCCCACGTGGTTTTATAATCCTTTGTTGCCAGAAGATCTTTTACACCAAATGGAATTCCGTGAAGCATGCCGCGATAATTTCCTGCGGCGATTTCTTCATCCATTAACTTTGCCTGAGTTAAAGCTCTCTCTTCGGTTAATGTAATTACACAATGAAGTTCAGGATCATATTTTTTTAATCTTTCAAGAAAAAATCTTGTCAGTTCAGTTGATGTTATCTGCTTTGTTCGAATTAACTCTGCCAGTTCACCAATGGTGTAAAAAGCAATTTCACTTAAATCTTTTGGAAGCATTGTACCAGAGTAATCACTAAACTTTATAGGCTTTTGCTCTTTCGGGAATTCAAATCCAACAGGGATGGGATTGAAAAGAATTGCTGGAGGAACTTCGTTTGCAAGTTTAACATTGCGGATATTATCGTAATTTGTTAATTGCTCATCAAGCGAAGTCTGCATTGAATCTCTCTCTACATCTGTGAACTCAAGCCCGATTATCTTTTCAGCATTTTCAATGTTTTCTTTTGTAATTGATTGTGCGAGTAGAGTAGATGTGAGAAGCAAAAAGCACAGTGCCGGTTTTAAATGATGAATAATTGAATTCATTTGTTCCTCCGTAGTAGATTATCTAAGCTTTTATAAAAACTCTATTTTGTCACCAACCCAAACTGTGCCGGTTGATTCACAGACAAGGTTCATCCCGAACACAACTTTATTATCTATCTTTCTGAACTTTGAAAGTGTTAGTAATGGTTCGTGCAACCGTTCAGCCGTTTCCTGGTTTGTGGTTGTAATGACGCAGCGAGCACAGGGTTTAACGGCTTCGAACTTAACATCATTAATTTTAAATTTTTTCCAATTGTCTTCTTCGAAAGGATTTCCGCCAGTAAACACAAAGTTAGTACGAAACCTGTTCATTGGCAGAGGAACTTCCATTCTTGAATTTAAATCATCAAGAGATGCCTGACCGATTATTAAAAAAGGAAATGCATCAGCAAAGCTTACAATTTTGTTTTTGGCATACGTTTCGTCCACTATGCGTTTTGTTGATTCAGGCATTTTTACAAGATGACATTTTATGCCGATGATATCTGAGAACCACTCATCTATTTCACGGCTATAAAATTCACCAACGACGGTGTCTTCCCAAATAACAACTTTATCTTTTTTCGAATGTCTGAAAGAAAATGGAATTGAAAGCGGTTCAATATTTTTTGTTTTGTGTCGAAGTTTTAATCCTTCTTGCTCAACAGCAACTTTTATTAAAGCCATTTCCGGAAAATCCCGCTGGGTGAAAAATGTATTTGTCTCGTCAACCAACACCCATCTGCGATCGTACTTTAATCCGCGCTCTTCAACTTCGGATGAATGAAGGCTAATACCACCAAGAGATTTTATCGGATAAATGTTTATTTCGGAAAGTGTAAGCATTACTTGTTATAATTACCAAACTACAAAAATTAAATTACAAATAATACTCAACATCCAAATCTCAAACACCAAACAGTTTATAAATTTAGACATTAGAATTTGAAATTTATTTGGGATTTGTAAATTGTCATTTGGAATTTTTAAGTACAATTAAGGTTATTTCCGGTGTTGAATTATAACGAAGCGGAGCTAATGACATTCCTAACCCTCTGTTAATTATCATCAACATACTATCAAACCAAAAATCTCCACGTATGTAACTGGTTTCAAACATTGTTGGTGTAAGTTGAACGAAGGGAAACACGAAAGTAATTTGCCCGCCGTGTGTATGCCCTGCAAGGAATAAATCGAAATCGTTATTCCGTCCCGACTCAATTAAACGTGGTTGAGGCTGATGGGTCAGGAATATTTTAAAGTCGCCAACATTCTTTGAGGAAAGGCTATCTAAAATATTCTGAGATACTGTTTCTACGTATGTATTGGTAATAAACGTAATTGCAATTGCTGCACTATCAACATTTATTTCTTTGATATCGTTGTCAATCATTTGAACGCCGTGATAATTCAGTGCGGATTTAACTTCAGTAAGACTTCTCACGTAATCATTTCTGTACGCCCAGTTGTCATGATCACCAACACAGGAATAAACTCCGTACTTCGCTTTGAGTTTTCCAACTTCTCGCGCACTCAATTCAATATAATCAGGACCCGTTGTTATCAAATCACCGGCTATTAATACTAAATCGGGATTCAGAGAATTAACTTTATTTAGATAATTACTAAGCCTTCTCTCGTCAGTGAAGTGATCTGCCTGGATATCAGAGATGAATACAATCTTAAAATTTTCAAGCGGTAGCGAAAGATTTTCTTTTTGATACTCAACCTTTCTGACAGAAACGGCGTTATAGTCATAGATAACTCTAATGGGAATGTAAAATATGAAGAACCCGATTATCAGAAAAAGCAGAGTTGAGCGAATTTTTAATAGATGAGTCCGGGTCCTTTTTATAAACAGATGAGAAAATATTTTTATTAAATCCAGAGGTATAAAGAAAAGACAGCATTGAATTATCAGAACAAAGAAAATCCAGAAAGGATATATCAACAGGTAATCAATTATCCTGCTTTCGGGTGCAGTTAAGTACGAACCGGTGATGGCAAAGTACGTGAAGATAAAAATTAATATCAGCGGGTAGAGATTCATCCAGATAAGAAAGACTTTTCTTACAATGTGAAATCTCTTTTGGTAGAAATCAGGAAAAAAAAGTTTGATTGCAAGGTTTACGTGTTTAATAAAGTAGAATTCTACTATTACGAGTATTGCTATGCCGATAAGAAGACGAATTATAATCCACATAAAGTTGTGTTGGTTTTAAGGAAATTTCTAAAAGTATATGAATAAAAATAAGTCAATTAGTGTTCATTGTTCTTTATTGATTGAATAAATTTTATCATACGGAGATAATGCGTCCCTTTCCAGTAGATTTTATTGCAGGCGGGGCAGCAGTAGAACTCGTTTTGCGAGGTGGCGACCTTTGGCGGAAGCTGATTAATTACAATTTCTTTTTTTATTGACTTCAATAGCTCATTGCATTCAATACATCGGGAGAATTCTTTTATTTCTTTTTGAAGGTCAAATCTTTTAATTACTTCTTTTACCTGCTCTTCAACTTTTGTGCTTCGAACCCAGTAACCGTGAGTTACTTCATTTCTTTTTAGTATTCCTCTATCTCTTGTTAGAATTGCTCTTCTTTCCTTTAATGATAACTGAACAATTTCGTTATCGCTGAAATTATTTTTATACAAAACATCAAGCCCCATCATTCTTAAATATCTATTTAGCCTTCCAAGATGAACATCAGCGACAAATTTTGGTTTGCGAAGGGGTTTTGGTCTTAGATGCTGAACATCGGAAATATCAAATGATTCGAATAAAGGATAAATAGAAATATCATCGCCATCATTAATTAAATATCTGAAGTTTACGGATTTACCATTTACCAGAATCAAATCAACTTCTGTATGAGGAATACCAAATGATTCAATTAAATCTTTAACAGAAGTTCGATCGATAAAATTATGAGTAAATCGTTTCTTTCTTTTTTCCTTAGGAAGAAAGTCATTGAGTTCTTCGTAAAACCGCAAATAGACTTTGTGCATAAAATAGTTATCAGATAGTCATTCAAAAATAATCTTATTATTAACATAAATATTTCTAATTTTTGATGTATGGTTCCTGAATTTGTTAAGCAGACATTAAGAGCGCTGCGTCATAAGAATTGCAGACTTTTCTTTGCGGGACAAAGTATTTCGCTGATTGGGACATGGATGCAGCAGGTTGCACTTGGCTGGCTGGTTTACCGCCTGACTGACTCAGCGTTTCTTTTAGGGCTTGTAGGGTTTTCTTCTCAGGTTCCCACTTTTATTTTAGCCTCATTTGCCGGAGTGCTAGCGGACAGATACAATAAGCACAGAATTATTGTTGCCACACAAATACTTGCAATGATTCAGGCGTCTATTCTCGCGATTCTAACTTTAACCAGCTCAATTCAGATATGGCACATTCTTTCACTTAGTCTTTTCTCCGGCCTAATAAATGCATTCGATATGCCGACAAGACAAAGTTTTGTAATTGATATGGTTGAAGACAGGAATGATTTGCCAAATGCAATTGCTCTCAACTCAATGACGTTTAATGCTGCAAGATTAATTGGTCCAACCGTAGCCGGATTTTTAATTTCTACTATTGGCGAAGGGTTGTGCTTTTTAATTAATGCTATCAGTTATATAGCCGTTATAGCTGCATTATTATTAATGCGTATTTCACCACATATAAACAACCAGAGCAAAGAAAGGGTGCTGGAAGGATTAATGGAGGGGATTAAGTATGCATACAATTTCAAACCAATCCGCGTACTACTTTTATTAATCGGATTGGTGAGTTTAACAGGAATGCCCTACACGGTTTTAATGCCGGTATTTGCACGAGATATTTTACATGGTAATTCTCATACACTCGGATTTTTATTCGGGGCAGTTGGTTCCGGTGCTTTGATCGGCGCTATTTATCTCGCTTCGCGAAATTCAGTTTTAGGTTTAGGAAGATGGATAGCAATGGCGACAAGCATTTTTTCGCTCGGACTTTTATTCTTTTCCTTTTCAAGAAATATTTATCTCTCTATTATACTTGTGCTGTTCACTGGTTTTGGTATGATGATGCAGATGGCATCTACAAACACTTTACTTCAAACTTTAGTTGATGATGATAAGCGCGGGAGAGTGATGAGTCTTTATGTTATGGCATTTATGGGAACCGCACCCTTTGGGAGTTTTATGGCTGGAACATTTGCAAGCACTATTGGTGCACCTTACACCGTTTTGTCAAGCGGGATAATTTGTCTCATAGGCGCAATTTTATTTTATAAATACTTACCATCACTCCGAAAGCATATAAGACCAATTTATATTAAGAAGGGAATACTTCCTGAACTTTCCAAAGGCTTGCAGTCTTCGACTCACCTAAAGATGCCGCCGAATTGAGATTTTTCGCTATTTCTTTTGAAAATTAACGTATTCAGTGTTTTACTGATAATTGCTATCGTATATATTGAAATAGAAGCACTAAAAGCTTAACTTTTAGCAACTGTTTATAAAAGTCTAATTTTTTTATATGATCACATTGAAAACTTTTTTCATTCACATTGTCATCTGCAGCGGTATTGCTTATTCGCAATGGTTTGAGCTTGACGCAGGAACAAATGAAAAACTCAACTCAGTGTTTTTTATTGATGAAAACAATGGTTGGATTGCAGGAAAAGATATTATTTTGACTACCACCGATGGCGGAAACAACTGGTTACAAAGTCAATTAGTCGGTATCAATAATTCAATTCATTTTCTAAATCATAATTTAGGTTGGGTTAGCAGTAGCGAAGGAAAGATATTTAAAACTACTGATGGAGGACTAAACTGGACTTTAATCCATACTGAATCGGGTAAAGAAATTACCTCAATCACTTTTACTGATGAAAATTTGGGAATCGCTTCGGGTTACAATCGAACCATTTTAGTAACAAGTGATGGCGGTGAAAACTGGCAGAGTGTCTTGACTGAAAGTTATGACCATTTATTAAAGACTTATATCTATTCCCCGGACCTAATGTTTGTGATTGGAGGGAATGGATTAGTTTACCGAAGTTCCGACAATGGTGAAAGCTGGGATTCTCTGAATGTTGGAATGCCAAACGCCTTGTATGGAATATCTTTCATCTCTTCCACAACAGGATTTGTATTTGGATGCTGTGGTGCTTATTTCAAAACAACAGACGGTGGCGACACCTGGCAAAACCATAATTATATAACTCCCGGTGACATTATTTATTCCAGTAGCTTTGTTAATGAAAACACAGGTTGGGCTGTCGGAGAGCTTGGCTGGCTGTTAAGAACTACAGATGGAGGCGAAACTTGGTTTGAAAATGGTCCAGAGACAAGCGAAGAGTTACGCTCAGTATTTTTTGTGAATGACGAACTTGGTTTTGTTGTTGGCTCTGATGGAACGATTTTGAAAACCGTGAACGGCGGCGGTTCATCTACAAGCGTTTCTGAGAATGGAGAATTAAATCCAGTTGCTTTTCAGTTAAGTCAAAATTATCCAAATCCATTTAATCCATCCACAAAAATCAGTTGGCAGTCCTCAGTAGGCAGTTGGCAAACTTTAACAATTTATGATTTAATTGGAAATGAAACTGCAACCTTAGTGGATGAATATAAGGAAGCAGGCATTTATGAAATTGAATTTTCAGCCAAAGGCGGATCCGCCTCTGGCGGAGATGCTTACGATTTACCCAGCGGAATATATTTTTATCAATTAAAAGCCGGCTCGTTTACAGAAACCAAGAAAATGGTCCTACTTCGTTAATCTGTAAATACACTCTTTACAAATTCAAACTCATCATCAGTTAATGGATTATCCATTGCAGATAAATTTACTTGCACCTGTCTGAGATTTCTAAAACCCGGAATTACAGAACCCATAAATTTGTAATGAAGTAGAAACTGCATCGCAACCCTTGCAAGTTCCTCTTCTGACGAACCGAACTTTTCTTTAATTCGATTCAATTTTGGTTCTAGTTTTTCAAGACTCTCTCTCGAAAATCTTGAAAGACCTTTTCTATGATCGCCATTTTCAAAAGTCGGTGGATTATCTTTATTGTATTTACCAAGCAGCAATCCCTGCCCAATTGGTCTGAATGCCACAAAGGAAATCTGATTTTCTTCCATAAGTTTTCTTGTGGGATTTCCCTCATCAACAAATATTCTTTCCATTGCATTTGCATAACTCTGCAAAGCATCTGGTTTAACTTTCGGAATGAGCTTCTGGAAATCTTTGTGAGAATAAGCAGATTGTCCAACTAATCTTACCTTTCCTTCTTCTTTTAATCTGTTCATTACCTCAACTGCATCATCAAGATATTCATCTCTGTCGCCGAAGTGTCCGTGATGAAAATAATAGAGATCTAAATAATCTCTCTTCAGATTAATTAGTGATTGTTCGCATTGATGACGGATGTGTGCAGGTTCGTAAGCGTTTGCTGCTGTTCCCGGAAACCAGCCTATTTTTGTTGCGATGATAAAATTATTTGTTCTGTTTCCAAGAATTCGTGCAAGCATTCTTTCTGCTCTGCCGTTTCCGTAAACATCAGCGTTATCAAAGTGATTTACTCCGTGATCAATCGCATAGTTGATCGCTCGTGCGACTTCTGCTTCATCAACATTAGCCCAGCCATTTGGATCTCCGTTTACCCAATTAAGTCCGCCCATCGTCCAGCAGCCGAGACTAATTTCTGATACTTCTATGTTTGATTTTCCAAGCTTTCGGTATTTCATTTTTCTTCCTCTAAAATATTTTTACTCAAATTGAACACTTCATCAACTGAAATATCATTAATATTTCCTGTTGTTGATTTAATAAAATGTTTATTTATTCCTTGTGGTGCCCATTCATTTGGGTCAGTCGGACCGAATAACGAAATCATCTTTGCATCGGAGAAACCCGCAATATGCATCGAGCCAGTATCATTAGTTATATAAAGGTCAACAAGGGAAAGAATAGCTCCCTGTTGTTTAATAGGAATAACATCTAAAATCTGGTAAGCGACACCATATTTTTTTAATTCATTTTCTACTTCATTAATAATTTCTTTGTCAATCTTCCCGGAAGTCAGCAGGACATAGTTGTTATACTCCTCATAGATTTTCCCTATTAATTTTATAAAGTTGCTTGTCGGCCACATATTCTCTTTTTTACCCGCACCGGGATGGAAACTTATTATTTTTTTTCTTTTGTCCGGAAAGGGTGTTTCAAGAATTTTTTTTGCATCAATTATTTCTTTATCTGAAAAGTTAAACTTAATTGCTTTCATTTCTTCTAGAGTTAAGTCGCAGCCAATCTGCTTCACCACCTCTAAGTTTCTTTCAAGTTGATGTGAATTCTCCCAGCTAAAATCAGATTTAACATTCAATAATTTATGAGAATTGTTTTTATTTCCGTCAATTGACTTTACCCCCACTCTGATTTTTGCACCAGAAAGAAAATTAATTATGTGAGAAGTCCTTGAAACTTTAATTGTTGATGGCACTATTCCAATCTGGTATTTTCTTTCTCGCAAGCTGTAAAAAAAATTTAAAATTGTCCGGGAATTCTGTTTGTCAAATGTAATAACCCGGTCCATGTAAGAATTTATTTCATAGAAAGGAATTTCATAATTAGTTTTTGCTGCCACGAGGGTTATTTTAGAATCAGGAAATTTTTTCTTCAGTGCAGCGTAAAGTGTAAGCGAGCACAGCATATCCCCAAGCTGATTGTGCTGACGAATAACGAGAATATTTTCTACTTTTTCAATCTTAAGATTTATTAATTTGTCCAATGCCGGACTAAGACTCAAGTTCATTAAGATCGTCCAGGTCCTTTTTTCTTGCCGAAGCTTTCTTGTTCTTTATCAAATCTTCTTTACTTATAAAGTTAAGAACCTGATTGCCATATTTTCCCTTAATCCGGTTATTCCAGGCGTCTTCAAAATTGACTCCATCTATGGATGTGAGAATATCTATCCTGTATGGTGGTTCACCAAGCTGTATTACTCTGTCTTTTATTAACAAATCATCAGAGCTGAAAGAGACGCTATCAAATCCAAATTCTTTAAGTACTGAAACAATTTTATTTGCATTTGATTTTGTGGGATGAATAAAGAAGTCAATATCATTTGTAAATCTTGGATATGCGTGGATTGCAAAAGCATAACCCCCAACCACAAGATATTTAACCTTGTTTTTGTTCAGTAACTCTATAAATTCTTCGAAGTCGTTTACTAATTTCATCTTTATTAATATTGAATAATTTAATATAGGATTCCCTCAAAGTTTCCAGAGCATTAATTTTAAATTCTATTGTGGCCCGGCTCCAAAAAATCTTCTCTTCTTCATATTGCCGTTGATCTTTAAGATCAAATATTTTTATCCTGCTTTTCATTTTGAAACTAAATAGTAATGAATTGACTAAGTCAACTTACATAATAGTTGTTAATCTTTGAAAATGAACTATTGTCACCTTTTATTTTTATCAATCCACTTGGCTACATCTTTTGCAAAATAAGTAAGTATCATATCCGCACCAGCACGCTTGATTGCAGTCAGCGATTCAATCATCACCCTTTCTTCATCAATCCATCCGTTTTGGCCGGCAGCTTTTATCATTGCAAATTCTCCACTGACCTGGTATGCGGCGGTTGGCATTTCAAATCTCTCTTTAACTTTTCTGATGACATCAAGATAAGGACCCGCAGGTTTTACCATTACAATATCCGCTCCTTCTTCAATGTCTTCTTCAACTTCGTGTAAAGCTTCATTGATATTTCCAATATCCATCTGGTGTGATCGTCGGTCACCAAAAGCAGGAGTTGATTCCGCTGCATCTCTGAATGGTCCATAATAACCGGAAGCATATTTTGCAGCGTAACTCATAATCGGAATCTTTTCATAACCTTTATAATCGAGTGCTTTGCGGATTGCAAGAACTCTTCCGTCCATCATATCTGAAGGTGCAACCATATCAGCTCCGGCTTCAACGTGAGAGACGGCTTCTTTAGCAAGCACTGCAATTGTTTCGTCGTTAAGAATATCTTCACCAGCAAGTATTCCGCAATGTCCGTGTGAAGTGTACTCGCACAAACAAATATCAGTAATAATTAATAGATCTTTTATTTCTTTTTTGATAGCTCTAATTGCCTGTTGAATAATTCCATTTGAGTTGTAAGCATCGCTGCCTAGCTCATCTTTATGCTCTGGTATTCCGAAAAGAATCACCGCAGGAATGCCGAGATCTCTGATTTCTTTACATTCTTTCACAAGATTTTCAACAGAAAACTGTGAAACTCCCGGCATTGATTTTACAGGCTTGTTTACATTGGTTCCAGGGACAACGAAAAGCGGATAGATTAAATCGTTTTTTGTCAGAACAGTTTCTCTAACCATATCCCGGATTATGGGATTGTAGCGTAATCTTCTGAAGCGTTTAAAGTTGAAGTTCTTGTTTGTCATTTTTTCTCCTTTCTCTGTGTCTTTGTGTCTCTGTGGTTTTTTCACCAATGAGGCACAGAGTCACGGAGGTTAAATTAAATTTTTAATTCTTTGTGCAACCAGTTCAGAGTTCTTTATACAATCTCCGACAGAAATACCTCCGCGGTAATTTCCACCAAGTATTGACCTTCATTATCTTTTTCAAAGTG
>Ga0105090_10002371_pt1 | contig 10500 bp, 4 predicted proteins | sample PPLLak3March2015_FD_79110 | JGI IMG/M metagenome (GOLD analysis project Ga0105090, IMG submission 79110) | Freshwater sediment microbial communities from Prairie Pothole Lake near Jamestown, North Dakota, USA - PPLs Lake P7 Core (1) Depth... | ecosystem: Environmental > Aquatic > Freshwater >... | reverse complement strand
TGGCGCAGGGCGACGTGCGCAGCGTGGCGATCGTACAGTCCGGCGAACGCTCGCGCGTCGTGCTCAACCTGAAGCGGCCGCTCACCTACTCGACGTCGATCGATGGCAACACGCTGGTTGTCGCGCTCGAGCCGGTCGCCACCGGCCTCTCGGCGGCGCCCGCGCCGTCTGCCTACAGCTTCCCGAAGGCCGAGTCCGGCAACGCCCAGGCTCTGCGCCAAGTCGATTTCCGGCGTGGCCGCGACGGCGAGGGCAGGGTCGTCGTCGATCTGTCCAGCAGCGGCATCGGTGTCGACGTTCGCCAGCAGGGCTCCACGATCGTCGTCGATTTCCTGAACACGACCTTGCCCGACAACTTGCGCCGCAAGCTCGACGTCGGCGATTTCGGCACGCCGGTCCGTTCGGTGCGCGCCTTCCAGCAGGGCGCCAATGCGCGGCTGGTGATCGAGCCGTCGGGTCTGTGGGAGCACAACGCCTACCAGAGCGACACCCAGTTCGTTGTCGAGGTGAAGGCGCTGCGCGAGGATCCGTCGCGGCGCGGCCCGGGGGCGCCGCGCTATCAGGGCGACCGCCTGTCGCTGAATTTCCAGGACGTCGAGGTGCGCGCGCTGCTGCAGGTGATCGCGGACTTCACGAACCTGAACATCGTGACCACTGATTCGGTCGCCGGCAACCTGACCCTTCGCCTGAAGGACGTGCCCTGGGACCATGCGCTGGACATCATCCTGCAGTCCAAGGGCCTGGACATGCGGCGCAACGGCAACGTGATCATGGTCGCGCCGGCCGACGAGCTCGCCGCCAAGGAGAGGCTCGATCTGGAGTCGCGCCAGCAGATCGCCGAGATCGAACCGATTCGCACCGAGACCTTCCAGTTGAACTACCAGAAGGCCGAACAGGTCCAGAAGCTGCTCGGCAACGAGAAGCAGCGGGTGCTGTCGAAGCGCGGCAGCGTCGTCATCGACCAGCGCACCAACAAGGTCTTCGTGCAGGACACCCTGTCGCAGCTCGAGGCGGTTCGCAAGGTCATCGAGCAGATCGACGTTCCGGTGCGGCAGGTGCTGATCGAGGCGCGGATCGTCGAGGCCGACGACCGTTTTTCGCGCAATCTCGGCGTGCGCTTCGGCTACAACCGGGTCAACGCCAGCGTCGGCTCCGGCCTGGGGTCGGTCGGCGGCAACTTGCAGGGCGTGGCCGACCTGACGCCGCTGCCGACCGCGCTGACGCCTGGCACCACCGCGCTGGCCAACACCAACTTCGTCAACCTGCCGGCCGCCGCGATCGGCGGGCTGCAGCCCTCGTCGTTCGCCGTAAGCCTGTTCAATTCGACGCTGACGCGCTTCCTGAACCTGGAAATTTCGGCGCTCGAGGCCGACCAGCGCGGCAAGGTGCTGTCCAGTCCGCGCGTGCTGACCGCCGACCAGGGCACGGCGATCATCGAACAGGGCAAGGAGATCCCGTACCAGGAGGCAACTTCGAGCGGCGCCACGGCGGTGCAGTTCAAGAAGGCGGTGCTAAAGCTCGAGGTGACGCCGCAGATCACCCCCGAGGGGAGCGTGATCATGACGGTCAAGGTCAGCCGCGACAACGCCGCCGAACTGCTGCCCAGTGGCGTCGCGATCGACACTCGGCGCGTCGAGACGCAGGTCCTGGTCGAGAACGGCGGCACCGTCGTCATCGGCGGCATCTACGAGCAAGTCGAACGCGATCGCGTCAACAAGGTGCCGTTCCTCGGCGATCTCCCGTTCGTGGGCTATGCGTTCAAGAACAACGAGCGCGTCAACGACCGCAACGAACTGCTGGTGTTCCTGACACCGCGAGTCGTCACCGACACCACCATGGCGCGGTGACGCCCGAACCGGAACCGGACGACGCCGACGCGACGGGCGCGCCCGGCAATGCCGGGCCGGATGGAGCGGCGGTGGCCGGGTCTGCGCCGCCGCGGCGACCGATCGTGCTCGTCGGAATGATGGGCTCGGGCAAGTCGACGGTCGGCCGGCGGCTGGCCGCGCAGCTGGGCCGCGAGTTCGTCGATGCCGACAAGGAGATCGAGTCGCGCTGTGGCGTGCCGATCACCACGATCTTCGAACTCGAGGGAGAGGAAGGCTTTCGCAGGCGCGAGGCGGCCGTCCTCGATGCCTTGTCGTGTCGGCCCGGCATCGTCCTGGCAACCGGCGGCGGCGCGGTGCTGCTCGCCGAAAATCGCGAGCGCCTGCATGCGCGCGGCTTCGTGATCTTCCTGCGCACCGGCGCTGCCGAGCTCTGGCAGCGGCTCAAGCGCGACCGGGTGCGCCCGCTGCTGCGCACCGACAATCCACGTCAGCGAATCGTCGATCTGCTCGCGGCGCGAGAGCCGCTCTACCGAGAGGTCGCGCACCTGACCGTCACCAGCGGCCGGCTGCCGATCGATGCGCTGGTGGCCGATATAATCGGTCGCCTTCCCGACGATCTGCGCCCTGGCGGCCTGCACCGATGACCCCGCGTGAAATCACCGTCTCGCTCGGCGAGCGAAGCTACCCGATCCTGATCGGCGAAGGGCTGCTCGGCGACGCTCCGCTGCTGCGCGAAATGGCTCGCGGCCGCCAGGTGGCGATCGTCACCAACGACGTCGTCGCCGCGCTGCACGAGCCTGCGCTGCGTCATGCGCTGGATGGCGTGGCCGCGGCGCTGATCACCGTCGTGCTGCCCGATGGCGAGGCCAACAAGGACTGGCCGACGCTGAACAAGGTCTTCGACGCACTGCTCGGCAGCCGTTTCGATCGCAACTGCCTGCTGGTCGCGCTCGGCGGCGGGGTGGTCGGCGACATGGCGGGATTCGCCGCGGCGACCTATCAGCGAGGCGTCGATTTCGTGCAGATCCCGACCACGCTGCTGGCGCAAGTCGACTCGTCGGTTGGCGGCAAGACGGCAGTCAATCATCCGCTCGGCAAGAACATGATCGGCGCGTTTCACCAGCCGAGGCTGGTGCTGGCCGACGTCGCGACGCTGCGAACGCTGCCGCAGCGCGAGTTGTCGGCGGGTCTTGCCGAGATGCTGAAGCACGGCGCGATCGCCGACACCGACTATCTGGCCGAGCTCGAGCGCGACGTCGAGGCGCTGTTGCGCTGCGACGCCGCGCCGATGGCTGCGGCAATCGCGCGTTCCTGCGAGATCAAGGCCGAGGTCGTCTCGGCCGACGAGCGCGAATCCGGGCGCCGGGCGATCCTGAATTTTGGCCACACCTTCGGCCATGCGATCGAGGCCGGCATGGGCTACGGGCAGTGGCTGCACGGCGAAGCGGTCGGCACCGGAATGGTGATGGCGGCCGAGCTGTCGCGGCGGCTGGGCATGCTCGATGCAGCCGCCTGCGCACGGCTGCGCGCGGCGATCGCCGCCGCGCGGCTGCCGGTGCGGGCCCCCGACTGGCCGGCCGAGCGCTGGCTCGACCTGATGAGCGTCGACAAGAAGGCCGAGCAGGGCACGCCGAAGTTCGTGCTGCTCGACGGGCTCGGACGGGCCACGGTGCGGCGGGTTCCCGAGACGGCGCTGCGCCAGACTTTTTCGACCTGTGCGGCCTGAGATGCCGGTGCGCGCCGATCGATCCGACTCACCGCGTTCGGTCGCGCCTCGGGCTGGGCTGAAAGCGCGATGAGCGCGCCGCGCGCAGCCTTCGCCGCGGATCCGGCGCGCAGCCGCGGCAGGCGTCACGCCGAGCCCGGCTCTGCGATGCGCAGCGAATTCCAGCGTGATCGCGACCGCATCGTCCATTGCACGGCCTTTCGCAGGCTCGAGTACAAGACGCAGGTCTTCGTCAACCACGAGGGGGACCTGTTCCGGACCCGGCTCACCCATTCGATCGAAGTCGCCCAGATCGCCCGGTCGGTCGCGCGCTGCCTGCGGCTCGACGAGGACCTGGTCGAGGCGATCGCGCTGGCGCACGACCTCGGGCACACGCCGTTCGGCCACGCCGGGCAGGACGCGCTCGACGCCTGCATGAAGGCCTGGGGCGGTTTCGAGCACAACCTGCAGTCGCTGCGGGTGGTCGACGAACTGGAGCAGCGTTACGCGGCATTCGACGGGCTCAATCTCTGCTTCGAGACCCGCGAGGGAATCCTCAAGCATTGCTCGATCGCGAATGCCCGCACGCTCGGCGATCTGGGCGAGCGTTTCCTTGCCCGCCGCCAGCCTTCGCTCGAGGCGCAGATCGCGAACATGGCCGACGAGATTGCGTACAACAACCACGATATCGACGACGGGCTGCGTTCGGGGCTGGTGCACGCCGAGGACTTGAATCAACTCGGGCTGTTCGGCCGCCACCGCGCGGCGGCGCTGGCCGCACATCCGGGCCTCGACGGCCGGCGGCTCGTGCACGAGACGATCCGACGGATGATCGATGAGCTGGTCACCGATCTCATTTCCGAGAGCGGGCGGCGGATAGCCGATGCCGGCGTGCGATCGCTCGACGAGGTGCGGATGGCGCCGCCGCTGGCGGGCTTCTCCGACCGGGTCCGCGCCGAATCGGCACAGTTGAAGCGCTTCCTGCATGCGCAACTGTACCGCCACGAGCGGGTCATGGCGGTGATGGTGCGGGCCCGTGGAATCGTCGAGGACCTGTTCGCGCGCTACCGCGCCGATCCGGCGCTGCTTCCCGACGATCATCGCCAGCGTGTCGAGTCGATCGGCGAGCGCGCGATCGCCGACTACATCGCCGGGATGACCGATCGTTTCGCGGTCCGCGAGCATGCGCGGCTGTCCGGTGGCGTCTGGCTCGATCCGGGCGCCGGCGTGCTTGGCGGCGCAAGCGAGGCCGCCCCCTGAGAGGCATGCCCGCGGCCGTGAGCCGAAGGGCGCCAGAAGGGCGCGCCCCGGGTGACCCGGCTGGGGCGATCGGCGCGCATCGCCAAGGTGCGTCCATCGATCGGCGCGCACCTGGATGGTGCGCCGCCGTAACCGACGCCTGTCCGCCGAAAAAAGTGATTCCGCTGAGGCGGCATGGTGCTTATACTGGGCGGTTCGACTGCGCGTTTTTCGCTGCAATGCGGCAATCCGATTCTGACTGATCGGTCAGTTGAGTGATGGCGGCCCGCCAACGGCGGCCGACACGGAAGAGGTCGGCCTGCGCCGGCCGACTCGGTCCGGTACGCGAGCGCGCGCAGCAGGAACTTGCCTGTGGCGGTGGTTGTCGCCATTCACCGCCACGGGCAGCGCACAGCACGGACTCTGGAGCTCTCTGATGGATGCCACGCAACGGGACGCCTCGCAGCAGGCGGCCGCCCAAGGTCGCCGCGCCGCCGCCCACTTCACCTCGCAGGTGTCCGAGGCGAGTTCGCCGGCGGCCCAGGGCCTTTACGATCCGGCCAACGAGCACGACTCCTGCGGCGTCGGCTTCATTGCCCACATCAAGGGCAAGAAGAGCCACCGGATCATCGAGCAGGGGTTGCAGATCCTGTGCAACCTCGATCATCGCGGCGCAGTCGGCGCCGATCCGCTGATGGGTGACGGCGCGGGGATCCTGATCCAGCTTCCCGACCAGTACTTCCGCGAGGAGATGGCCAGACAGGGCGTGACGCTGCCGGCGGCGGGCGAGTACGGCGTCGGCATGGTCTTCCTGCCCAAGGAGCACGCGTCGCGGCTCGCCTGCGAGCAGGAGCTCGAGCGCGCGGTGCGCGCCGAAGGCCAGGTGCTGCTCGGCTGGCGCGACGTGCCGCTCGATCGCGAGATGCCGATGTCGCCGGCGGTGCGGGCCAAGGAGCCGGTGATCCGCCAGATCTTCGTCGGCCGCGGCCCCGACGTCATGGTCACCGACGCGCTCGAGCGCAAGCTCTACGTGATCCGCAAGACGGCCAGCCATGCGATCCAGTTGCTCCGCCTGAAGCACGGCAAGGAGTACTTCGTGCCGTCGATGTCGGCGCGCACGATCGTCTACAAGGGCCTGCTGCTTTGCGGCCAGGTCGGCCAGTATTACAAGGACCTGCAGGATCCGCGCGTCGTGTCGGCGCTGGCGCTGGTGCATCAGCGTTTCTCGACCAATACCTTCCCCGAGTGGCCGCTGGCGCATCCGTACCGGCTGATCGCGCACAACGGCGAGATCAACACCGTCAAGGGCAACTACAACTGGCTGCGCGCCCGCGAGGGCGTCATGAAGTCGGCCGTGTTGTCGGACGACCTGAAAAAGCTTTACCCGATCGTCTACGCGGGCCAGTCCGACACGGCAACGTTCGACAACTGCCTCGAACTGCTGGTGATGGCCGGCTACCCGCTGGTTCACGCGATGATGATGATGATCCCCGAGGCGTGGGAGCAGCACACGCTGATGGATCCGAAGCGGCGCGCGTTCTACGAGTTCCATGCGGCGATGATGGAGCCCTGGGATGGACCGGCGGCGATCGCTTTCACCGACGGCCGGCAGATCGGCGCCACGCTCGACCGCAACGGCCTGCGTCCGGCGCGCTACTGCGTGACCGACGATGACTTCGTCATCATGGCCTCGGAGGCCGGCGTGCTGCCGGTCCCCGAGAGCCGGATCGTGCGCAAGTGGCGGCTGCAGCCCGGCAAGATGTTCCTGATCGACCTCGAGCAGGGCCGCATCATCGACGACGCCGAGCTGAAGAACCAGCTCGCCAACAGCAAGCCGTACCGGGAGTGGATCGAGTCGATCCGCATCAAGCTCGACGAGATCGATGTCGTCGTCGATCCCGCCACTGCGGCGCGCGAGGCCCAGGGCCCGTCGGAGGCCGCGGCGCAGCGCGCAGAGCAGATCGCCGGCGAGGTGTCGCAGCAGACCCCGGCGCCGTCGGCATCGCTGCTCGATCGCCAGCAGGCCTTCGGCTACACGCAGGAAGACGTCAAGTTCCTGATGGCGCCGATGGCCGCGGCCGGTGAGGAGGCGGTCGGCTCGATGGGCAACGACTCGCCGCTGGCGGTGCTGTCGAGCAAGAACAAGCCGCTGTACAACTACTTCCGCCAGTTGTTCGCGCAGGTCACCAACCCGCCGATCGATCCGATTCGCGAGCAGATGGTGATGTCGCTGGTCTCGTTCATCGGGCCGCGGCCGAACCTGCTCGACCTCAACAACATCAACCCGCCGATGCGGATCGAAGTCTCCCAGCCGATTCTCGACTTCGACGACATCGCCAGGATCCGGGACGTCGAGCGCTATACCGGGAACAAGTTCAAGTCGTACGAGATCGACATCTGCTATCCGGTCGCCTGGGGCAGCGAGGGCATCGAGGCGCGGCTGGCATCGCTGGCTGCCGAGGCCGAAGACGCCGTGCGATCCGGCTACAACATCCTGCTCGTCTCCGACCGCAAGCTCGCCGCCGATCGCGTCGCGATTCCGGCGCTGCTGGCCACCAGCGCGATCCACCAGCACCTGGTCAACCGCGGGCTGCGCACCAGCACGGGCCTGGTCGTCGAGACCGGCTCGGCGCGCGAGGTGCACCACTTCGCACTGCTGGCCGGCTACGGCGCCGAGGCAATCCATCCCTACCTCGCGATGCGGACGATCGGCGATCTGTACAGCGCTTCGCCGGGCGGCGTGTCGCCCGACAAGGCGGTGGCGAATTTCGTCAAGGCGGTCGGCAAGGGGCTGATGAAGGTGATGTCCAAGATGGGCATCTCGACCTACATGAGCTACTGCGGCGCGCAGATCTTCGAGGCGGTCGGATTGTCGAGGGCGCTGGTCGACAAGTACTTTACCGGCACGCCCAGCAATGTCGAGGGCATCGGCGTGTTCGAGGTCGCCGAGGAGGCGATGCGGCTGCACGCCGCAGCATTCGGCAACGATCCGGTGCTGGCCGGCATGCTCGATGCCGGCGGCGAGTACGCCTACCGGACCCGCGGCGAAGACCATATGTGGACGCCCGACTCGATCGCGCGGCTGCAGCACGCGGCCCGCGCGAACAGCTACGCCAGCTACAAGGAATATGCGCAGCTGATCAACGACCAGACCCGTCGCCACATGACGCTGCGCGGCCTGTTCGACTTCCGTTTCGAAGCCTGCGAGCCGGTGCCGCTCGACGAGGTCGAGCCGGCCGCCGAGATCGTCAGGCGCTTCGCCACCGGCGCGATGTCGCTCGGCTCGATTTCCACCGAAGCGCATACGACGCTGGCGGTGGCGATGAACCGGATCGGCGGCAAGTCGAATACCGGCGAGGGCGGCGAGGATCCGCTTCGCTATCGCGCCGAGATGCGCGCCGGCAAGGCTGTCGTGAAGGACGGCGACACGATCGGCGGCCTGCTCGGCAGCGATCGCGTCGAGGCCGACATACCGCTGAAGGCCGGCGATTCTCTGCGTTCGCGGATCAAGCAGGTGGCTTCGGGCCGCTTCGGCGTGACCGCCGAGTACCTGTCGAGCGCGGACCAGATCCAGATCAAGATGGCGCAGGGCGCCAAGCCCGGCGAAGGCGGCCAGCTGCCCGGCCACAAGGTGTCCGACTACATCGGCATGCTGCGCTACTCGGTGCCAGGGGTGGGCCTGATCTCGCCGCCGCCGCATCACGACATCTACTCGATCGAGGACCTTGCCCAGCTGATCCACGACCTGAAGAACGCGAACGCGCGCGCGTCGGTCTCGGTCAAGCTGGTCTCCGAGGTCGGCGTCGGCACGGTGGCGGCGGGCGTCAGCAAGGCCAAGGCAGATCACGTGGTCATCGCCGGCCATGACGGCGGCACCGGCGCCTCGCCGCTGTCGTCGATCAAGCACGCCGGCACGCCATGGGAACTGGGCCTGGCCGAGACGCAGCAGACGCTGGTGCTGAACCGTCTGCGCGGCCGCATCATCGTGCAGGCCGACGGCCAGATGAAGACCGGTCGCGACGTCGTCATCGGCGCGCTGCTCGGCGCCGACGAATTTGGCTTCGCGACCGCGCCGCTGGTGGTCGAGGGCTGCATCATGATGCGCAAGTGCCACCTGAACACCTGCCCGGTCGGCGTCGCGACGCAGGATCCGGTGCTGCGGCGCAAGTTCCAGGGCAAGCCCGAGCACGTGGTCAACTTCTTCTTTTTCGTCGCCGAAGAGGTTCGCGAGCTGATGGCGAAACTCGGCGTTCGCAGGTTCGAAGAACTGATCGGCCGCCCGGACCTGCTCGACATGCGCCGGGGCGTCGAACACTGGAAGGCCCGCGGGCTCGACTTCTCCAGGATCTTCGCGATGCCGCAGGTGCCGGCCGACGTGCCGCGCCGCCAGGTCGAATCGCAGGATCACGGACTGGCCGCGGCGCTCGACAACAAGCTGATCGACCTGGCGCGTCCGGCGCTCGATCGCAAGGAAAAGGTTTCATTCATCCTGCCGATCCGGAACGTGAACCGCACCGTTGGCGCGATGCTGTCCGGCGAGGTGGCGCGCCGCTACGGCCATGAGGGCTTGCCCGGGGACGCGATCCACGTGCAGTTGAACGGCACGGCCGGCCAGAGCTTCGGCGCCTTCCTGGCGCGCGGCATCACGCTCGACCTGGTCGGCGAGGCCAACGACTACGTCGGCAAGGGCCTGTCGGGCGGCCGGATCATCGTGCGGCCGACCAACGACTTCCGCGGCAGGGCCGACGAGAACATCATCGCCGGCAATACGGTGATGTACGGCGCGATCGAGGGCGAGGCCTTCTTCTCGGGCGTGGCCGGCGAGCGTTTCTGCGTGCGCAACTCGGGCGGCACGGCGGTCGTCGAGGGCACCGGCGATCACGGCTGCGAGTACATGACTGGCGGCACCGTCATCGTGCTCGGTGAAACCGGGCGCAACTTCGCCGCCGGCATGTCGGGCGGGATTGCCTATGTCTGGGATCCGGACAAGCGATTCGAGTCGCGCTGCAACACCGCGATGGTCGGACTCGATCGGGTGCTCTCGACGGCCGAGCAGCTGCAGACGGTCGAGCCCGCGATCTGGCATCGCGGCGAGTGCGACGAGATCATCGTCAAGGGGCTGCTCGAGAAACATTGCCGCCATACCGGCAGCGAGAAGGCGCGCGCGATCCTCGATGATTGGGAGCGCAGCCGCGGGCTGTTCGTCAAGGTGTTCCCGACCGAATACCGCCGCGCCCTCGGTGAGATGCACACGGCCAGGAAGGGAGCGCCCCGCGAGGCGACCGCTTCCGCCTGAGTCGGCGGACGGGGCGAGCGAGCGGAAGGACAGGAGTCAACCGGCACGGCGTCGTTGCGCGCCGTCTGAAGGCCATCGGAACGGATAGAGCGATATGGGAAAAGTCACCGGTTTTCTGGAGTTTCAGCGCCTGCAGGAGGCGTCCGAGGACACGAAGTCGCGGGTTCACCACTACCGCGAGTTCGTCATGCACCTGTCCGACGAGCAGGCGGCCCAGCAGGGCGCGCGCTGCATGGATTGCGGCATTCCTTTTTGCCAGACGGGCTGCCCGGTCAACAACATCATTCCGGACTGGAACGACCTGGTCTATCGCGGCAACTGGAAGCTGGCGCTCGATACGCTGCACTCGACGAACAACTTTCCCGAGTTCACCGGCCGCGTCTGCCCGGCGCCCTGCGAGGCGGCGTGCACGCTGAACATCAACAACGATC
>Ga0105090_10002369_pt1 | contig 10503 bp, 12 predicted proteins | sample PPLLak3March2015_FD_79110 | JGI IMG/M metagenome (GOLD analysis project Ga0105090, IMG submission 79110) | Freshwater sediment microbial communities from Prairie Pothole Lake near Jamestown, North Dakota, USA - PPLs Lake P7 Core (1) Depth... | ecosystem: Environmental > Aquatic > Freshwater >... | reverse complement strand
CAAAAGCCCATAAATTGGCGCGCCAATCCCGATGAGGAAACAACTGACCGGAGAGCCCGTCGCGGGAGAACTGCACACCGGGTTCGGAGGGAGGGGACGGTGAAAGCCGTCCTCTACCCCTATCCTTCGACCAATTGCAGTCAGCCGACGAATCATAAAATCTAATTTCTGAATGGCTGTTTTTCGTTTATAACCTGACAATCAAAAGTATCGACTAATCATCATGTTAACCAACGACATTAGAAGTTAGTGAGCACAGTTCTGATTGATCATGAGATTTCAAGCATCTACCCGCGACTGAAAGCACCCGGCGGTATACCAAAGTGGCGCTTAAATGCCTTACTAAAGGCAGGTATCGACTCATATCCACAGCGCTCGGCAACACGTTCTACGCTCATGTTTGGCTCCATCAACCAATGAGCGGCGATCTGCAAACGCCAGGCTGTCAAGTATCCAATCGGCGAATGACCAATCAGCGAAGTGAATTTCTCCGATAACACGGTCTTGGATATTCCGGCCCGTGTACATAGCTCGGTCAGCGTCCAGGGATGCCAGGGCTGTTGATGAATCAAACCCAGGGCAATGGCTAGTCGCTTGTCCTGCATAGCAGCAAAGACCCCTTCGCGGACCAGACCTTCCTCTATACAGTAACGGATCACCAGTACAAACAGGCTATCGCACAGGCATTCAATTACCGAATCACTGCCAAAACGCTGCGCCGAGGCTTCGCTGATAATCAGTTCGATCAGCCGGGTCAGAATGCTGCCGGCCTGATGCTGCCTGATCACGACTTCAGCAGGCAACGCCTGCCACAACAAGGATTTAGGTACCGCAAGCTCGATTTCTCCACACACAAAACCCGCTTCGCCATCCAGCCACGGGGTCATTCGGGTGTCTTCGGCATTGTCGGGTAAATGCTCGGCGCTGTAGGACAAAAATGCCTGGCGGCATGGGGCAGGAATAGAACCAAGTCGCCGCTATCCAATGCCAGCGGCGTTGGCCAACGAGGCGAATGGACGAAGCTCTGTCCCTTGCTGACTAAATGAAACCACACCGACGTCTCAGAGTTGTGATCCATCAGCCAACGTCCGCAAACGCCACCGGAATACACCAGTTTGGCATGCAGATTCAGCGCATTGACCAGCGAAGTTAACGCATCCACAGCTAACTCCCGAAAGATCGGACAACAATGCCGGAATTGCAGGCATGGGCTAACCGACCCGCTTTGCTTAATCTGTACGCGTCGAAACGATGATTGCCGAAGCCGGCAAGATCAGTGAATAAGCAACTATTTCGCATCGGCAAATACCCTAACTTTGATTCAAAAACCATAGGAGAGACACCATGTCCCACTTCAAAATTCATTCTATTTCGACTGCGCCTATCCCTGCTCAACCACTGCTGGAAGGGTCGTTAAAAAAATACGGTTTCGTGCCCAATCTGCACGGTGCCTTGGCCGAAGCGCCGACGGCATTGCAGGCCTATATCGAATTGACAGCGCTGTTCGACCAAACATTGTTTAGTCCGACTGAACGGCAAGTCGTGTTGCTGGCCGCCAGCGCCGAGAATCATTGCACTTACTGCGTGGCCGCCCACTCGGTGATTGCCAAGCACATGATCAAGGCCGATCCGTCCATTGTTAATACGCTCAGAAATTTCGAACCGCTACCGGATCCTAAGCTGGATGCCTTGGCAACGTTTACTCGCGCTGTGGTGAAAAACCGCGGCGTGGTCTGCGGCAAAACGCTGGATAACTTTATCACGGCCGGCTACACCCTGGTGCACGTGTTGGAAGTGGTGCTGGGTGTGACGATGAAAACTCTCAGCAACTACACCAACCATGTCATCGATACGCCTCTGGATAGAGCCTTCCAGGTCGAAGCCTGGGAAGCCCCGACTGATTGGGACAGTAAACAATGCGCTTAACCCCCAACAACTCACGTTTAATTTAAATTAGGAGAAACACCATGCCACTCTTACAAATTAAAAGTATTAGCGGTTATTTATCGCTGCAACAAAAGCGGGAAATCATCAGCAAAGTCACCAATGCCATTGTCTCAGTTGAAGGTGAGGGTTTACGACCGGTAACTTGAGTGCTTATCGAACATTTTAATGATTGCGCAGCCATCTATGATAGCGGCCTACCCATTCCAGTAATGTCTTGGGTGCATGATTGCGTTTCCAGACGCCTGCCACATATTTATTGGCTTCAGCCATTGTCGGATAGATGTGGATCGTGCCCAGAATTTTATTTAAACCAATACCGTGTTTCATCGCCAGCACGAATTCCGCAATCAAGTCGCCGGCGTGTTCGCCGACGATGGTGACCCCGAGAATTTTATCCTTACCGGGCTGGGTCAATACTTTGACAAAACCATGCGACTCGCTGTCGGCAATCGCCCGGTCCAGGTAATCGATGCCGTAAGTCGAGACTTCGTAAGCAATGCCCTGGGCATTGGCGTCCTGTTCATTTAAACCAACGCGGGCGACTTCCGGATCGGTAAAGGTCGCCCACGGAATCACCGAATAATCGGTGCGAAACTTCCTGAACTGCCCAAACAAGGCATTGACAGCCGCATACCAGGCCTGATGCGCGGCAGTGTGGGTAAACTGGTAAGGTCCCGCAACATCGCCGACGGCATAGATATTGGGATAGTTGGTTTGCTGAAAGGCGTTGGTGTCTATGGTTTTACGCGGCGATAAAGTAATGCCCAGTTCTTCAAGACCATAGCCTTGCAGATTGGCCGCGCGGCCAATCGCCACCAGTACCCGGTCGAAAGCGACCCTGACCGTTTGCCCCTGATATTCCGCCAGCAGGATGTTCTCGTCATTTTCGACGATGAATTGCCTGGCGGTATGGTCGACGCGCACATCGACGCCTTCCTGTTGGAAACGGACCATCACGGCTGCCGATACGTCCGCATCTTCACGGACCATGATGCGCGGCGCCATTTCTACTTGCGTCACTTGACTGCCCAAACGGGCGAAAGTCTGGGCCAATTCGCAACCAATCGGGCCGCCACCCAAAACCAACAGGCGTTTCGGCAACACACGCAGATTCCAGACCGTATCCGAAGTCAGATAGTCGATCTGTTCGATGCCGGGAATCGGTGGTACAAACGGTCTGGCACCGGCCGCGATGACAATCGAACGGGTAGTGATCGTCTTGACGCCCTCAGCCGTGGTCACTTCAACTGCCCAGGGCGAAACGATTTTGGCCGTGCCCTGAAGCACATCCACACCCAGTTCGGTATAGCGTTCGATAGAATCGTGCGGCTCGACGGTTTTGATGACCTGTTGCACGCGCTCCATGATGGCGGCGAAATCAAAATCGACCTCTGTTTTTTCGATGCCAAACTCTTTGGTACGTTTGACATGCGACAGAAACCTGGCCGAACGTATCAGCGCCTTGGACGGCACGCAGCCGGTGTTCAGGCAATCGCCGCCCATTTGGTGTTTTTCGATCAGGGTGACTTTGGCTTTGACGGCAGCGGCAATATAGGCCGACACCAGGCCACCGGCACCGGCGCCGATGACGACCAGATTATTGTCATAGTGTTCAGGTTTTTGCCATTTTTCATAGACTTTCATGGTTTGTACTCCCTCGACAATTTTTTTAGCCAGCAATGGAAACAGTCCCAGCAAGGCAAATGAACCTAATAAGGCGGGTGACAGGATGCCGGATAACGAATCGAGTTTCGCCAATTGCGTACCGGCATTGACGTAAACCAATGTACCGGCCAGCATCCCGGCCTGACTGACCCAGTAAAACGTCCTCACCTTCATCGGCGTCAATCCCATCGCCAGATTGATCATGAAAAATGGAAACACCGGCACCAAGCGCAGCGTGAACAAATAAAACGCACCGTCACGTCTCACGCCATCATCGATGCTCTGTAATCGAGCACTGAACCGGGACTTGACCCAGTCGCGGAACAAAAACCGTGCCGCCAAAAACGCCAGCGTTGCGCCTATAGTTGAGGCAAAAGAGACGATGACGGTTCCCAACATTACCCCGAACACCGCACCGCCGGCCAGCGTCAATACCGCGGCACCTGGCAGCGACAAACCGGTAACGGCGATATACAACGCAGCATAGAGTGCAACTGCCCATAGCGGATGACTCTGGCGATAGCTGGCTATCGCCGTCTGCTGCGATTTCAGACTCTCCAGAGACAAATAGTGCTGCAAGTCAAACGCGAAAAACACGGCGACCAACACCGCGATGAACACTAGCAAAACGATTTTGGAGGTTTTCATACCCTCCTCTCCTCAGCGATTAACCCAATCGCCAAACTCGGCATTTTGGATGGTTTAAACAGGTCTGATCGATTGAACATTTTAAATTTCCTTAAACATCACAAGTATGACTGTTGGTCGCGTTAACGCGTTGTTCCTTACAGATCGGTTGATTTAAAGCTAGAGGGATGTCTTATTTAAACTAGCGGCTGCTGTTGACGGTCCAGTCGTAATCGATGTTAGCCTTGATCTTCAGATCGGGCAAATCGGTTTTATAACGCTTGATGAACACAGTTACTCCACCACCTGCTGCAAAATCCTTTTCAAACCAGTCGAAGATTTGCGAAACCTGCACCTTGTTTTTGCCGACGATCAAGCCCTTGCCGGGATTATCGAGAAAACGCCGGACCTGGTCGTCCAGTTGCGCTGACAATTTACTCGCAGTGTAAGGCTCATTACGTAAGTCCGGGCAACTCACCGAGGCGCAGACGATAGCCAGATGTATTCTCGGCTCGCCCATCGGACGCAAAATCTTGTGCTCCACCTCACCCAGACTCACCGTCTTGCCTCCCAGTTCACCGGCTGGCTTGTCCCACACCGGACTTAGCAAGCTGCCGGCATCCTTGATGCTATCGATCGGCCAGTGGTCTACTATAGTCTTCAATGCCAAAATATTGTAGGCATTGATATAAAACGCCAATTGCTCGTCGCGGCCGGACAGACGTTTGGGATCGAAGCCGGTTAATGCCTGATAGGCTTTCTCCAGGCTGCCATTGGCTTTGAGCGCCGGATAATCGACCAGCATCAGCTTGACACCGTTTTTAGTGCCGGGTTTGACGTGGGTCAACACCGCGCGATAATCGTTCCAGTCCGGCTCTTCAGCATAAGCTAAACCAGAGATAAATATCAGTCCGGCCAGTAATATCGATAGCACTTTGTTAAACATGGGGTTTCTCCATAGCGTTTGAATTGAATTTTCGTGGCTGAGCAGCCGAAGAACAAGATTAGACTTGGTGAATCTCGACTTGGACTATCAAGCTTTTGCGTCAGCCAACGCACCGCCGCAACTGCTGCCTTGACCGGCGGTACAGCCATAGCAATGGGTCGCAGTGGCAATAGGCGCATCTTTCAGTTGTTCCAGGCTCAACTCGCTAATGTGAACCTTGGGTTTGGCAACTGCCCCGACTGGCATTGCCAGCATCTGATTGAAGTCGCAGTCATAGGCATAACCTTGCCAATCGATGCTGAGGGTGTTTAGACACATCAGGTTATCGAGATTGCCAGCGCGGAAACTGTCTTTCAGCAAGCGAAGATAGCTATCGAATCGACCCTGACTGATCAGCATGCTGCCGAAGCGCTGGATCGGCATATTGGCGATGGCGTAGAGACGGTTGAAGACGATGGTGTATTGGTCCTGGAGATGCTGTTTGTATGCTTGCTCCAGATTATGCTGATTGGGCGGCAACACCGCATCTTGCGGGTTGAAAACCAAATTCAGCTGCAATTCGCTGTCTGGCTGGCCGTAACCCAGGCGATTAAGCCGTTGCAAGGCCGTCAGGCTGTCGCGAAATACGCCTTTGCCGCGCTGCTTGTCGACATTTTCTTCCAGATAACAGGGTAATGAAGCGGTAATTTGCACCTGTTGCGCGGCGAGAAATCCGGCCAAATCCTCGTAACCTGGCGCTTCCAGGATGGTCAGATTGCAGCGGTCGATAACCACTATCCCCCGGTTGCGCGCAGCCCGTACCAGATAACGAAAGTCAGGATGCATTTCCGGTGCGCCGCCGGTCAAATCCAGGGTGTGGATATTGGCGGCCTCGGCTAGCGCCAACAGCTGTTCTATTGTCACCCGGCTCATCGATTTGGTGCGTTTCGGCCCGGCGTTGACGTGGCAATGCACACAACTCAGATAGCACAGATAGCCCAGATTGACTTGCAGAATTTCCAGCGGCTTGCGAAAAATGGCCGGAAAGTCGCTGTTGAGCAGGTGCGGTTTAGTATCGTGCATGGTTAATCCTTGGATTAGCGTTGGACAGGCTGTCGTTGTGATTTAAGCCAGGCGTCAATGCTTAACTGACCGCTGCCGCTCAACACCAGCGAACCCAGCATCAGTAAATACATCAGCGGCAGTTTGTAATTGCCGTAGCCCTGATCGGTAATAGCGTAGCCTTTCCATAGTTCGGCAAGACCGTGCCATTCGGTCGGCCAATGAACAGCGGCAATCGCCAGGACAGTCAACAGTATTAACGCCAAACTGAAAAAACGGGTCGCTAAGCCCAGAATCAGTGCGACAGGTGCAATCATTTCCAGGCCGGTAGCCAATGTCCAACTGACGTCGGCAGGCAACAGGTTCACCGGAAACGGAAACGTCAAATCGGCAAACCAGTTGTCACCGTTGAGTTTTTCCAGCCCGGCTTCGCCGAACTCATAAGCCAGTAGCACCCTCAGAAACAATGGCGACCAGCCCTGGACATTGCTATCGAAGCACCGGGACAGTTCACCAGGAAAAGCGCAGATGCGATTGATCGTCGAAGAAATAGCGCAAGCGGCGCAGTTAGGGTCGGATAAAGAATGCTCGTTCATAGTGAAGGTCTATTTTAAAATAGTTAATTGGCGTTGATACCGATAATCGCACCCTGGCGATACAAATCCGCCAGAATGTCTTTCCCAAACAGCATCAAATTCGATAGTTCTAAAGGCGTAAAATCTTTGCCCAACTCTTGCAGTGCTTGCTTTGCCGTGCACTGGTTTTGCAATTGCAACACCAGACTGGCGGTCGCCGGATTAAGGTCGATAAACTGCACGTGGTCCGCTGCATCGCGGAATCCAAGAATGTGCGTGGCTACCGATGGCGGTTCATCAGGTTGATACGCCCGGTTGATTTGCTGCACCGGCCAAACTGTTCAGACTATTTAAGAAAGTTGTAAGGAATTCGATTTTGTTTCGACTTATATCGGCTGCTATTATCTGCGGAACGATAGTGCTGAACTGCCGGAAATTAAATCCATCTTCCGGAAAAACTGACCTTAAACCCATCGCAGAGTATTTGCTTCGCCTTCCCCGTGGTTATACCTACCAGGAAAGTGTGGAACCTTGTGCCGGTGAGTGCAACCGGGACTTTATATGCAAATATAAGCCTAATACAGCTAACAAAAAATTTATTAACGAATAAAATCCCACCAAGAACCAAATTGTATTCGCTGAGAAACTAACAAAACGGCGCTATAGCAGAAACAAAACGACTCGCTCAAAGGGAAGCCAGCCACAGTTGATTACTCGAATGCAGCCATTGGCAATCATCAAATTTTAAGTTTGCTAGTCGGCCGGTTACGACCCTCAGCGGACGGTGGGTGTTTATTTTGAACGATAACATCTGAAATCGCTGGCCGGCAAAAGTTAAGCTTTTGAAGGTCCGGTGCATTGATAAGTTAGGTTACCTATCTTCGTTACCTGACCCGAATACTCAACCCATTCTCCGGGATGGAAATAGCTGAAGCTGGCACGTCAATAGAGACGGAAGGAATACAATTAGCCGTCCAAATCAGCGTCATTACGAAGTGGCGTAAACCATCAGATAGCTCTTGTAGATTTGTTTCTGGTCCAAGGGCAGCGTTATGTGCAATTGTATTCCTTACGGAAAGACACTCTGACAGAAATTTGCGAAGAGGCTTTCCACAGATTTCTTGCGGATCAACAATACGATCTGCTAAGGCTGTTAGTGCGCTGCCAAAAGATTGCTCATTAAGGTGAGCAAGCGATCCGCACAGTGAATCAGCTTCACGTTTATCGAGGCCTACGGAGCGGACACGCTCTTGAAACTCTTTAATTAAGGCTTTTGCAGCGTCACCTCGCGCTGCGCGATCGACCATTCGCTCAGTTGCCAGATATGTCAATAGAAACTTAGCCCTGAGTGATGTCTCTGTCGTAGCGCGCCCGAGAATCTCGAGGGCGTCTTCCGTGCGCTCATCAAAGTGCATTTCAATTAGCCAAACCTGAGCCAGTGCTCTGAACAGATACGACGGATCGCTCGGATGCACATTGGCAGTTCCCGCCAACACATACTCGAAGTAGTTATCATCATCTGGAAAAACACCAAGGCCCACGATACTGTCGAGGGCGACACCCCCCGTTTCCCGAAGGACCTTTTCTTTGATTGCAGCCGAAACACTCGCAGAAGTGGTATCTATAATGGGAACCGTGATACCAAGGCCGAGTAGACTGTTCAGCACACGTAGACGAAGCCTCAGTCGTTCACCTTCTGCTCTTGCTGTATCTTCGTCAGGAAATCCATGCGCTTCTAGGTGGAATCGAGACGCCTTAGAGAGAATGTCAGCATCGCGAGCAACCAATGTCAGTTCTATGCCCTCGTTAAGCGAAAACGTTTTTGACTCTTCTTCGAAACAGAAGAATCCACTGGTCATATGATGAAACGTGAGGCGAAACCGAAATCCCATTAATTTAAGTTTTCCGTGTTTGATGCAGCACTTCGCCAACTGGACCTGTCGCTACGGCATAATAAGTGATTATAAAGTTTTCGCAAATTATCCAAATTAAGTCCCCACGACAAAAAAATGTGTTTTTATAGCCCATTTTCTAACTGTATATCAATTTAAAACGATTTGATATACAGTTCTGGAGATCATGACATGTTGCCTAACCCGATAATTCGAAGTTCTCTATATTGAAAAATAAATCGACTGTCTGCACCTGACCGGCAGTTGCCCGTCATCACAGCACAAAATCAATAACAGCTATCGAGAAACACTTGGATCAGCAGTTGGCCGCTATGAAGCCGTCAATATCCCTCAAATTTAATAAACACCAGTGGCTTTGTGATAATTTTACCTGGCTGGGTAGTAACTATTCAGCCCTATACCGTTCCGCGATTCCAAACATCACGCGATATCGCGATTTACGATTTTTTACCTAATCGGCTTTGCAGATCATCAGTGTAATGCCGAGCCGCCTTGCGGATAAACTGTATCTGTTTTTGAAAGTTGCGGCAGCGGTTACACATCATTACATGCAGCCACACCGCAAAACGTTCGCGCAAACTTAATTTTTTATCCAACCCCTGGGAAACCAGGGCGGAAATATCTCGACAGTTACGCATGGTGTTTCTCCTTTTTTGTATTATTGAACCAACGGATTTCCAGGCATTCACGCAACCTGAGTCGCGCCCGGTGCATTGTGACCCAGTAATTAGCTTCGCTAAGTCCGGCTTCCCGGCAAACTTCGTCGGCTTCCAGGCCGACCAGTTCACGCAGCATAAAGACCTTGGCCATTTTCGGCGGTAGGTTGTTTTGGCAGGTTTCGTATATCGTCCAGAATTCCTGCTGTTTCACCGCTGTTTCAGGATCGGCCCAGGCCTTGGGGCCGCCGTTCCAATGACCGTTACTCATGAAAAATTCGTCTTGCTCCGTTTCGTCATCACTTTCGTCAGTTTGGGTAAACTCCGGGACAGCGCTTTCACGGGCGCTACGCCGCCAGTGATCGGCGATTTTGTGTTTAAGAATGCCAATCAGCCAGGTACGCACCCCCGCCTTGCCTTCAAATCCTGATGCCGATTGCAAGGCCGCCAACAGCGTTTCCTGTACAGCATCGTCGGCCAATTCGCTATCACGTAATTGCAGCAGCGCGTAGCGAAATAATACCGGCCTTTGTTCAGCCAATGTTTGTTCGGTGATTAAAGTGTCTGTCATCACATAGATGCCCCAATCAGCAACACAAGCCGGTCTCTGCCAAGTCACCCTGCGGCCCTGGTGTACAGTCAAACAATCCGAAGTGGCGGGATTTATCACCCGACACCTGAAAATGCTCGGCATAACGGCTGGCGGCCAGCATGTCGGCGGTATTGCCGCATACCCGAAGCGGCCGACCGGTTTCAAAGTGATGATGGTTGTCCAAATCAAAAGCATGGGGATGCTCGGGGATGGTGCCGAGATAGTAGGCTACCTGGCCGTAATCCTCGCAACGATCTTCCAGCGGTAGCTTGAAAGCGCTGACAGTGATCGAGCTAAACTTGACCATGCCGATTTTGGCAGCAACCTCCGAATCGTCGAGACTAATGGGATTTTGTTTGACGACACGCACATCGGGACAACCCAGTTCGTGCAAAATCCGCCGGAAGTCTTCCCAATATAAAGCGCCGCCCAGGCATTCGCCCAGCAAAACTGGGTCTTGCCGCAAGGCGGCAGGGATGCGGCGGTCGGCGAAGACGTCTGAAAAAATGAGTTCTCCGCCCGGTTTCAGCACCCGGAATAT
>Ga0105090_10002368_pt1 | contig 10503 bp, 7 predicted proteins | sample PPLLak3March2015_FD_79110 | JGI IMG/M metagenome (GOLD analysis project Ga0105090, IMG submission 79110) | Freshwater sediment microbial communities from Prairie Pothole Lake near Jamestown, North Dakota, USA - PPLs Lake P7 Core (1) Depth... | ecosystem: Environmental > Aquatic > Freshwater >... | reverse complement strand
GACGGCAGCGGCACGCTGCGCAAGCACTACGGCATGGGCCGCATCTCGCACGAGGTGGCACTGGTGATGCCCGACGAGCGCACGGTGCTGATGAGCGACGACTGGCGCCACGGCGGCCTGTTCCTGTTCATCGCCGACCGGCCGCGCGACCTGTCTGCCGGCACGCTGTACGCGGCGCAATGGCAGCAGACCTCGGGCCGGGGTCCGGGCGCGGCGACACTGGCCTGGATCCGGCTCGGCCACACGAGCAGCCGCCGCATCGAGGCGCTGATCGATGGCGGCATGGCCGTCTCCGAGATCATGGAAGTGCGCTTCGCCGAACCCGCCGAGCCCGGCTTCACGCGCATTGCGTACAACGGCAAGGCGAACTGGGTGCGGCTCGTGCCCGGCATGGACGAGGCGGCGGCGTTCCTCGAGACCCATCGCTATGCGGCGCTGCGCGGCGCCAGCCTCGGCTTCACGCGGATGGAGGGGCTGGCGCTGAACGCGGGTGACCGGGTCGCCTACGCCGCGATGTCGCACATCGAAGGCGCGATGCTCGACGGCTCCGGCGGCATCCGCGTCGAGGGGCCGTACTCGGGCGCGGTGTACGCCCTCGACCTCGGCCGCGACCAGACCGACCGCGACGGCCGCGCCATCGCCAGCGACTGGGTGCCCGTGGCGATGGCGCCGGTTCCGGCGCTGGTCGCCGAGGATCTCGGCGGCGGCAAGCGCCGGCAGCAGGACGCGCTGGGCAACTATGCCAACCCGGACCGGGTCGCGACGCCCGACAACCTGTGCTTCTCGGAGCGGCTCCGGACGCTGTTCATCGGCGAGGACAGCGACACCCACGTCAACAACTTCCTGTGGGCCTACCACGTCGACAGCGGCGAACTGTCGCGCATCCTCGCCTGCCCGGCCGGCGCCGAGTCGACCGGGCTGCACGCGGTCGATGAGATCAACGGCTGGACCTACATCGCCAGCAACTTCCAGCATCCGGGCGCCTGGGTGCGCGGCCTGCACGACAAGCTGCGCCACCGGCTCGAACCGCTGATCGGCGCCAACTATCGCGGCGGCTATGGCGCCGCGGTCGGTTATCTGACCGCCGAGCCGGTGGGCTTACGTTTCGCGGCCCGCTGATCCGCTTGCTGGCGCCGCGTGGCGCGCAGCCGCAGGCGGCGCTGCTGGTCGCGGCGCGGGCATTGCGGGCGCTGATCGACGGCGGCATCGCCGTCGTGCTGCCGGCCTATCTGCTGGCGCTGGGCTTCGACGTCTGGACCGTCGGCGTGCTGTCCACCGCGACGCTGCTCGGCTCGGCGGCGATGACGTTGGCGGTGGGCGCCTGGGGCCATCGCTTCGCGCAACGCCGGCTGTTGCTGGCCGCGGCGCTGCTGATGATCGCCACCGGGCTGGGCTTTGCCGGCCTGTCGCAGTTCTGGCCGCTGCTGCTGGTGGCCTTCTTCGGCACGCTCAATCCGAGCTCCGGCGATGTCAGCGTCTTCCTGCCGCTGGAACACGCGCAACTGGCCGCAGCCGCCGAAGGCGAGGTACGCACGCGGCTGTATGCCCGCTACAGCCTGCTGGCCTCGCTTGCCGCGGCCGTCGGCGCGCTGGCCGCGGCGGTACCAGCCTGGCTGGCGGCGCTGGCCGGGATCGAGCTACTGGCCGCGCTGCGGCTGATGTTCGTCGCCTACGCCGCCATCGGCGTCGTGCTGCTGCTGCTGTATCGCCGGCTGCCGCAGGCGCAGGCGGCGAGTGCGCCGCCGGTGGCACTCGGGCCGTCGCGCGGCATCGTGCTGAAGCTGGCAGCGCTGTTTTCGGTCGACGCCTTTGCCGGTGGCCTGGTGCTGAACAGCCTGCTGTCGCTGTGGCTGATGCAGCGCTTCGGCCTGTCACTGGCCGCGGCCGGCGCCTTCTTCTTCTGGACCGGGCTGCTGGCGGCGGCATCGATGCTGGCCGCGCCGGCGGTTGCGAAGCGGATCGGCCTGCTGAACACGATGGTGTTCACGCACCTGCCGGCCAACGTCGCCCTGATCGCCGCGGCGTTCGCGCCGACGCTGCCGTGGGCGCTGGCGCTGCTGATGTTCCGCGCCGCGCTGTCGCAGATGGACGTGCCGACGCGCACCGCCTTCGTGATGGCCGCGGTGACGCCGCCCGAGCGCGCTGCCGCGGCCAGCGCCACCGCCGTGCCGCGCAGCCTCGCGGCGGCGCTGAGTCCATCGCTCGCCGGCGCCCTGTTCGCCGCCGGCTGGCTGGCGCTGCCGCTCGCCTTGTGCGGGCTGCTAAAGATCGGCTATGACCTGACGCTGTGGGCGGCGTGCCGGCGCTACCCGCTCGATCGGCAGTAAGCCGACGTCGGGCCGACGCCGTTGCGCCGGGGCCGAAGCGCAAGGCCACCGACGCCAAGAGCCAGCCCGGCCAGTGCCGCCGACGACGGTTCAGGAATGACCCTATCAGCCGCGCGAAACACCAGGCGACCGGCGCCGATCCAGACGCAGCTCAGCGCGCGGGCTCGGCGCCCTTGCCAAGCCGAATGGCGGCGACGACGGCGGCCAGGGCAAACAGGCCGCAGGCGATGGCGAGCGCAGCGCGGGCGCCGATGGCGGTTGCCAGTAGCCCGCCGCCGAGGGCGCCGGCGAGCGTAGCCGCCTGGCCGATGCCGCGGATGCCGGCATCGATGCGCGCCAGCCGGTCGGCAGGCGCCAGCGTCTGCCGCAGCGTGCGGTCGTGGATCTCGTGCACGACATGGCCGGCATCTCCGATCAGCTGGTGGCCGACCAGCAGCCCGATCGCAAACACCCCGGCGCCGCTCGCCAGCGGGATCAGCACGCTGCCTGCGGCGAGCACGGCAACACCCGCCGCCAGCGCGGTGCGGCCGCCGACGCGGCGCCCCAGCCAGGGCGCGACGACGGCGCCGAGCAGCGCGCCGCCGCCGCCGACCGCGAAGATCATCCCGAGCACGCCGGGGTCGAGCGCGAGGTCGCGCGCCACGTAGATCATGTAGCTGGTGGCGGTCAGGGCCATCGCCAGCGCAACGATGCCGTGGATCGCAGCGAGCGCGCGCAGCGATGGCGTCGCCGCGAGCGTGGCCAGTCCGGCGCGCGCCTCGGCGGCGAGGCCGCGCAGTGTCGGCGCGGTTTCGTCGGCCCGGGCGCGCGGCGGCTCGGCGAGCCGCGCCAGGAACAGCGCCGACAGCAGGTAGCTCGCCGCGTCGATGGCCAGCGACATGGCTCCGCCCAGTCCCTGGTAGAGCCAGCCGCCGACGCCGAACGACGCCGACTCGGTGGCGCTGCCGGCGGCGGACAGTTGCGCATTGCGCGTCGCCAGCAGTGGCGGCGGCGTGCTGCGCGCGACCCAGGCCGAGCGGGCGAGCTCGAATGCCATCGTCGCCAGGCCGCTCGCCGCCGCTGCGAAAAGCAGCAGCACCAGGCTGATCCAGCCTTGCCAGGCGGCCAGCGCCAGGGCCGCGAGCAGCGCCGCGCGCAGCAGGTCGGCGCCGATCATCACCGCGCGCAGGCTGCCGCGGTCGACCAGCGTCCCGAGCAGCAGCGCGCCCGCGGCGCCGGCGGCGACGTCGGCGGTCAGCAACAGGCCCATCTCGAACGGCGTCGCCGCCAGCGTCAGCGTCGCGATCCACGGGATCACCAGCCGCGTCAGCATCGTGCCGAAGTTCGACACCAGCTCGGCGGCGAGCACGCGGCGGAAGGCGGTCATCATGGAAGTGTGCCGCAGCGGCCCGGGATAGCCGCCCGGCGGCGCGCCTTATCCTTGCCGCCATGTACACGCAGCACTTCGGCCTGAAGCAGCCGCCGTTCTCGATCGCCCCCGACCCGCGCTACCTCTACATGAGCGAGCGCCATCGCGAGGCGCTGGCGCACCTGCTGTACGGCGTCCGCGGCGACGGCGGCTTCGTGGTTCTGACCGGCGAGATCGGCGCCGGCAAGACCACCGTTTGCCGCTGCTTCCTCGAACAGGTGCCCGAGCGCTGCAACGTCGCCTACATCTTCAATCCGAAGCTTTCGGTCGACGAGCTGCTGCGGACCATCTGCGCCGAGTTCCACATCGCTGCCGCGCATGCCGGCCCCGGCCCGGCGACGCTGAAGGACCACGTCGACGCGCTGAACGAACACCTGCTGCGCACGCATGCCGCCGGCCAGAGCAACGTGCTGATCATCGACGAGGCACAGAACCTGCCGGCCGACGTGCTCGAGCAGCTGCGGTTGCTGACCAACCTCGAGACCAGCGAACGCAAGCTGCTGCAGATCGTGCTGATCGGGCAGCCCGAGCTGCGGGCGCTGCTGGCGCAGCCGCAGATGCAGCAGCTGGCGCAGCGGGTCATCGCCCGCTACCACCTCGATGCGCTGAGCGAGCCGGAGACGACGCAGTACGTCGGCCACCGCCTCGCCGTGGCCGGCCTCGCCGGCGCGGTGCCGTTCGACCGCGGCGCGCTGCGAAGCATCTTTCGCCATTCGCGCGGCGTGCCCCGGCGCATCAACCTGCTCGCCGATCGCTCGCTGCTCGGCGCCTATTCCGCGGGCAGCGCCCGTATCGATGTGCGCGTGGTCGACGCCGCGGCGCGCGAGGTCTTCGACACGCCGGAGGTGGCGGCGCGGCCGCGGCGCTCGGCCCGCGAGCGGGCCCTGCTGCTCGGCGCCGGGCTGGCCGCCGGGGCGGCGCTGGTGGCCGGCGCGCTGTGGCTGTTCCCGCGTAGCGAATCGGGTCAGGGCGCCGCAGTGGCGGCGCGGCCGGCGCCGACTGCCGCGGCAATTGACGTGGCGAAGGACTCGGCGAAGGACGCGATGAAAGAGGCGACGAAAGAGGCGACGAAGGAAGCGACGCCGCCGGCGCCCGCAGTCGAGCCGTCGCCCGCGGCGAGCGAAGCTCCCGGGCCGGTCGCCGAACCCTTCGACCTGGCGACCGGCTTCGAATCGCTGGTCGGTGCCGAGCAGCCGGCCTGGCGCGAACTGGCGCGCCTGTGGAACGTCGCGCTCGACGACGGCGATCCCTGCGCAGCGGCGCGGCGGCAGCGGCTGCAATGCTTCCGCAGCGCGCGGGCGACGCTGGCGCTGATCCGGCAGCTCGACCGGCCCGGCGTGCTGACGCTGCGTGACGCCTACAACCGCGCCGCCTACGCCATGCTGGCCGGGCTGACCGACGACGCGGCTCTGCTGACGATCGAAGGCAGCACGCGGCTGGTGCCGCTGCTGGCGCTCGCCGACTACTGGCGCGGCGAGTTCGCCACCTTCTGGCGAGCGCCACCCGACTATGCCGGCGCCATCGCCGATCGCCGTGCCGGGCCGCCGGCCCGGTGGCTGGCGCTGCAACTGGCGACTGCGCGCGGCGATGCGCGCGCAGTCGCCGGCCAGTTCGACGACGAGACGCTGAAGGGCTGGATCCACGCCTTCCAGCTGACGCAGGGCCTGCCATCCGACGGCGTTGCCGGGCCGCTGACGCTGATGCAGTTGAACCGCGCCGTCGGCGTCGACGAGCCGCGGCTCGTCGAGAGATAGGCCATGTCGCTGATCCTCGACGCCCTGCGCCGCGCCGAAGCCGAACGCGAACGCGGCGCCGTGCCGGGCCTGCACGCGCAGCAGGTCGCGACCGCGGCTGCAAGCGCGACGTCCTCGCGGGCGCTGCCCTGGCTGTGGCTGCTGGCCGCGGCGGCGATCGTCGTGCTGCTGGCGGCGCTGGCGTGGATCCTGCTGCGGCCACCCGCGCCCGCTGCCTCGGCGACCGCTCCGGTGACCGCGCCCGCCGCAACCGCGCCGCCGTCCGCCACAGTAGTGCCGCCGCCAACCGCACCAGCACCGCAGTCCGCGCCGCCGCAGGCAAGCGCGCCGGCGCCCTCGCGCGAGCCGCAGCCGGTTGCCGAGCCCGCGCCCTGGACGCTTCCCGAACCGCGCAAGCCGGCCACACCTGCGGCTGCCGCGCCACCTCCGACAACACCGCAGCAGGCTGCCACGCCTACGGCTTCCGCGCCGCTGCCCCGACGCGAACAGTTGCCGGAAAACCTGCGTGCGCAACTGCCGCCGCTGGTGGTCAGCGGCTCGATCTATTCGTCGAATCCGGCCGATCGTTCGCTGATCCTCGACGGCCGGCTGCTGCGCGAGAAAGATCGCCTGGCGCCCGATCTGGTGCTCGAGACAATCGGCGCCAGGATCGCGGTGCTGCAATTCAAGGGAGTCCGCTTCGAGATCGCGTACTGAGCAGGTTTTAGAAAGCGATCGCCGCCGAGCGCCAGGAGAACCACGCGGCGGTGATCGCCAGCGTCGCCGCGGTGACCGGCAGCCCGGTGCGCAGGTGCCGCTTCCAGTCGATCACGATCCCCTGCCGGCGCGCCGCGTCGACGACGATGATGTTGGCGATCGAGCCGACGATCAGCAGATTGCCGGCCAGCGTGCTGACCAGCGCCAGCAGCGGGCCGGAAAATGGCTCCGTGGCCGCGGGCAGCAGCAGCATCACCGCCGGCACGTTCGACACCACGTTCGACAGCACGAGCGCCGCAGCGAACAACCAGCCCGGCTCGGTGAGCGACATGCCCTGCGCGGCCAGCGCCTGGATCGCCTGCGCCGTCACGCCGGTGTGCTCGAGCGCATGGTTGACGACGAACAGGCCGATGAACAGGATCAGCAGTTCCCAGTCGACCTGGCCCAGCATGTCGGTCGAGTGCAGCTTGCGGCTCATCAGCAGCAGCCCGGCGCCGGTCAGCGCCGCGACGTCGCGCGGCAGCTCGGTGAAGAGGAACACGCCGATCAGCGCGGCGGCGACGGCCAGCCCCTTGGCGGTCTGCCAGCGATCGAGCGGCCGGTCGACCTCGGGCGGCGCCGCGGCGGCGGTTTTCGTGCTCGCCCAGCGGCCGCGCGACTGCCAGACGAGCAGCAGCCACAGCGCAACCAGCCCGGCTAGCACCGGGACGATCGCTTCGAGAAAGTAGCCGCCGAAGGGCAGCTTCAGCACCTCGCCGATCAGCATGTTCTGCGGGTTGCCGATCAGCGTCGCCGCCGAGCCGATGTTGGCGGCACAGGCCAGCGCCAGCAGGAACGGCACCGGATCGAGGCCGCGGCGCAGGCAGGCATCGGCCAGCACCGGCGCCACCGCCAGGCAGACCACGTCGTTGCTGAACACGGCCGACAGTGCCGCGACGGCGCCGATCACCGCCGCCAGCAGCAGGGGCGGGCCGGCCGGCAGCGCGGCGATGCGCCGCGTCACCCAGGCGTAGAAGCCGCCGAGCCGCATCTGCGCCGAGATCACCATGAACGAGAAGAGCAGCAGCAGGGTCGGCAGGTGCACGGCTTCGGCGGCCTGCCCGGGCGTCAGGTCGCCGATTGCGACGATGGCAATCGCGCCGAGCAGCGCGACGCCGGTGCGGTCGAGCTGCAGCAGCGGCAGCCCGCCCAGGATCATGCCGAGGTACACGACGGCGAAGATGGCGACGACGGTGACGGTCATGCGGCGGGCATCGCGGCTGGCGGGCGCATTGTGCGGCAGGGTGGCGAGCGGCCGCGGTGGTACAACCGCGCCTCCAAGTCACCAAGGCAGCAAAGGATGAGCCTCGACACCGCCCGCGGCGTCTACGTAATCGCACCGACGCCGTTTCATGACGATGGCCGCGTCGACGACGCGTCGATCGATCGCATGACCGACTTCTTCCGCGCCGCAGGCTGCACCGGCATCACCGTGCTCGGGCAGATGGGCGAAGCGCCGAAGCTCGACGCCGCCGAGGCAATCGCGATTGCCCGCCGCGTGATCGGCCGCGCCGGCTTGCCGGTGGTGGTCGGCGTCACCGCGCCCGGCTTCGCCGCGATGCGTTCGCTGGCGCGCGAGGTGATGGACGCCGGCGCCGCCGGCGTGATGATCGCGCCGCCGAACACGCTGCGCACCGACGACCAGATCGCCGGCTACTACCGCAGCGCGGTCGAGGCGGTAGGCACAGACGTGCCCTTCGTGATCCAGGACTACCCGCTGACGTTTTCGGTGGTGATGACGCCGGCAGTGATCCGCCGCATCGTGCAGGAGAACCCGTCGTGCCGGATGCTCAAGCACGAGGACTGGCCGGGGCTGGAGAAGATCTCGGCGCTGCGCGGCTTCGAGCGCGACGGCTCGATGCGGCACATCTCGATCCTGACCGGCAACGGCGGCCTGTTCCTCGACTTCGAACTCGAGCGCGGTGCCGACGGTGCGATGACCGGCTACTGCTTCCCGGACATGCTGGCCGACCTGGTGCGACTGTCGGCAGAAGGCCGGCGCGACGCCGCGCACGATCTGTTCGACGCCCATCTGCCGCTGATCCGTTACGAGCAGCAGCAAGGCGTCGGCCTGGCAGTGCGCAAGTACGTGCTGATGCGGCGCGGCGTCATCGACTCGGAGGCGCAGCGCCAGCCGGGCGCCAGGCTCGGCGCTGCCGCGCGGGCCGAGGTCGACTACCTCCTGGCGCGGCTGGCGCGGACCGATCCACGGGCGCGCGTCGGCTGAAGCGCAAGCTGCCTTCCTGAAACCGACTTCCGGAGCACGCGATGGCTGCCGAACCTGTGCCGCTCGATGCGGCGATCGTCGAACAACTGGCTGGCGTCTCGACCGCGACGCTTACCACCGTGCTGCTGAAGAAGGGCCTGCGCAACGTCTGGCTGCGTGGCACGCGGCCGCTGGCTCCCGGGCAGCCGCGCATCGTCGGCCGCGCCTTCACGCTGCGCTTCGTGCCGGCTCGCGAGGATCTGGCGACGCCGGAGTCCTGGTCGTCGCCGATCTCCACCCGCGCTGCGATCGAGGCGATGCCGTCGGGATGCGTCGCGGTGGTCGATGCGATGGGCGTAACGGACGCCGGCATCTTCGGCGACATCCTGTGCTCGCGGATGCGCAAGCGCGGCGTCGCCGCGCTGGTCACCGACGGCGTCGTGCGCGACGTCGCCGGCGTGCTGGCAACGGGCCTTCCCGTCTGGTGTCAGGGCGTGGCGGCGCCGCCGTCCGTGGCCGGGCTCACCTTCGTCGCCTGGCAGGAGCCGATCGGCTGCGGCGGCGTCGCGGTGTTTCCGAATGACGTGATCGTGGTCGACGCCGATGGCGCGGTGGTGATCCCGGCGGCGCTGCTCGACGCGGTGGTGCCCCTGGCGATCGAGCAGGAACGGCTCGAAGGCTGGATCATGGGCGAGGTCGAGGCGGGCAGCGCGCTGCCGGGGCTGTACCCGCCGAATGCCGAGAACCGTGCCCGCTACGAAGCAGCGAAAGGCCGCGCGCGGGAGTGAATGGCCGTCAGGCGGCGCTCAGTTCCGCCGCCGGATGCATCAGCAGCAGACGGTCGCCAACCGTGTCGGGCTCGCGTTCGCGCTCCTTGACGAACGCGGGGATCTCTTCCGGCGGCAGCGCGGCGCTGAAGACGAATCCCTGGGCGCGGGCGCAGTTGTTGCGGCGGAGGAAGAGCGCCTGCTCCGGCGTTTCCACGCCCTCGGCGACGACGATCTTTCCGAGCGCGCCGGCCATTTCCATGATCGCGGTGGCGATGATCGCCGCCTGCGGGTTTTCGACCACGTCGACGATGAACGTGCGGTCGAGCTTCAGGATGTTGGCCGGCAGTTGCTTGACGTAGGCGAAGGACGAGTAGCCGGTGCCGAAGTCGTCGACCGCGATCTCGACGCCGCGTTCGCGCAGCCGTTCGAGCGTCGCCACCGCGTCGGGGCCTGCATCGACCAGCAGCGATTCGGTGACTTCGAGTTCCAGGTAGTGCGGCGGCGTAGTCGAACTCGTCAGCGCGCCCTCGACCGCGGCGGCAAACGACGGGTTGCGCAACTGCACCGCCGAGACGTTGACCGAAACCCTCGGAATCACCAGCCCGGCCTCGACCCACGAGCGGTGCTGGCGGCAGGCCTCGCGCATCACCCAGGTGCCGATGCCCTCGATAAGGCCGCTTTCCTCGGCATGGTCGATGAAGTGCTCCGGCGCCAGCATGCCGCGCTGCGGATGCATCCAGCGCAACAGCGCCTCGACGGCACAGACTTCGCCGGTGGCCAGATCGATCTGCGGCTGGTAGTGCAGCACGAACTCGCCGCGGCGCAGCGCCTCGCGCAGCTCGCGGTCGATGGTCACGCGCGCCGAGGCGTCGGCGTTCATCCGCTCTTCGAAGTAGGCGTAGCGCCCGCGGCCGCGATCCTTGGCCAGGTACAGCGCGGTATCGGCCTTCTTCAGCAGTTCGGCCGCCGTCTCGCCGTCCTTGGGGAACAGCGAGATACCGATGCTGCCCCCGGCGTACATCACGTGGCTGTCGATCTCGAACGGTTCGTTCAGCGCGTTGATCAGCGTCCGCGCCACGGCGCCGGCCGACGTCGGATCCTTGAGGCTGGTCAGCACCACGGTGAACTCGTCGCCTCCGAGGCGGGCGACGAGGTCGACGTCGCGCACGGAGCTGCGGATCCGCGCCGCCGCCTGCCGCAGCAGCACGTCGCCGGCGGCATGGCCGAGCGTGTCGTTGGTGCGCTTGAAGCGGTCGAGATCGATGTACAGCACCGCCAGCACCTGCTTGGCGCGGCGCGCCTG
>Ga0105090_10002365_pt1 | contig 10504 bp, 9 predicted proteins | sample PPLLak3March2015_FD_79110 | JGI IMG/M metagenome (GOLD analysis project Ga0105090, IMG submission 79110) | Freshwater sediment microbial communities from Prairie Pothole Lake near Jamestown, North Dakota, USA - PPLs Lake P7 Core (1) Depth... | ecosystem: Environmental > Aquatic > Freshwater >... | reverse complement strand
GATGTAGTACTTCTCGCCGCTGGCACGCCAGCCGGTGCCGTCCTGGGTCAGCACCATGTCGGTGGAGTAGATGTCGGCCCCGTGTTCGCGCTCCGAGAGTCCGAAAGCGAACAATCCGCCCTGCGCGAGCAACTGGCCGACCAGGCGCTTGGCCTCCGCATTCCCGCTCGTCCAGACCGGACCCAGGCCCAGCACGGTGACCTGCCAGGCATACCAGTGCTCGAGCGAATACCAGGCAAGCAACTGGCTCAGGTCGTTGTTGCGTGCGGTGTCCCAGCGGGCTGTGGCCGCGTCGCTCCCGCCGGTCAACGTTCCTGCTGCGGCCGGCGTGCCGAACCGGGCAAAAATACCTTCGCGGGCGTTCATCTCCAGGAAATCGTCATACCAGATTGCGTCGTGGCTTTCCGACTTCAGGGCCGCGTGACCCTTGACCTCGAAAAATCGGCGCACGGCCAGCAGTGCGCGGCGTGTCGGCTCATCGTAATGAGCGGCGTCGTAGGCGGAGGGATTGAAGAGCAGCATGATTCAGTGACTCCGGGCGGCCGCAGGGGCGGTTGCACCTGTTTTGACTACACGGAGTCTACGCCGCAGATTCGTGTGCAAGCATTCGCGCAATACAAGCCGGTAACCGCGGAAGCATCGACTTCGGATCGAAGGCCACACGCAGATTACTGGCGGGTTCTCAGCCGGCCAGCTCCTTCAATCCTGCCAGCAGGGCTTCGAAGCGAGGATGACCCCTTAGTGGCGCCAGCGTCGCATCGTGCTCGAGCCAGGCCGACTCGATCCTGCCGCCGAGCATGGCTCGCTCGAGCAGTTCGACTGCCTTATCAGGCTCATTGAGCGCGACGTACATGCACGCGAGATTGTAGGCCACGATTCCGTCGTCCGGCTCGAGCTGCAGCGCTCGTTGCGCAGCCTCGCGCGCCCGCTCGTGGCGGCCCAGTTCAGCGTACATCACCGCCGACATGTACAGCGCCCGGACGTCGTCCGGATGCCGGTCGAGATGGCGCAGTGCCCGGGCCAGTGCTCGTTCCTCCCACTCGCGCGCCTTGTCGGGCTGACCCAAGGCCATGAACACCTGCGGCAGCAGCGCCGCTGCCTGGTAGTCATCACCATTCACGGCTACGGCACGCTGCCACACCTCCGCAGCCTTTGCGTAGTCACCGCGACCATGGGCGAGTCGGCCGTACAGCCACAGTGCCTCGTACTGGTCCGGATCGAGCTCGAGTGCCTTGTGGAACTCGATCACGGCGTGCTCATAGTCCTTGCTCAGCCAGAGCGCCACGCCGCGAGCCGTGTGCGCCTCGGAAGTGTTGCAGCATTCGAGCGCGCGGGCGCTCGCATCGAGCGCTTCGTGCCGGTACTTCTCGTCTGCCTGCCGGTACAGGTAGATGTAGCCTGCAGCGTACGCGAGCCCCGACCAGGCGCGCCCGAACCCCGCATCGAGCTCGATCGCCTTCAAGAACATCTGCCGCGCGTATTCCATGGTGCGCCAGCTGAAGGCGTGAAAATAGGAGAGCCCGCGCAGGTAGTAGTCGTAAGCCTCGAGACTGCTCGTCTGGCCGCGCAGCATCAGCGCGCGAGCCTCCGGGTCGAGCGACAGCCGCAGCGCGCCGGCGATGTTCGATGCGATCCTCTCCTGCACGGCGAAGACGTCAGCGGCGCTCACGTCGAAGCGCTCCGACCAGAGGTGAAAACCATCCTTCGCTGCGACGAGTTGGGCCGTCACGCGCAGTCTGTCGCCAGACTTTCGCACGCTGCCTTCGAGCACCGCAGCAACGTTGAGGCGGCGCGCAATGGCGGCTATGTCGCCCGTCTGGCCTTTGAACTGGAAGGATGAGGTCCTGGCCGCCACGCTCAGCCCGCGCACATGGGTGAGGCTGTTGAGGATCTCCTCGGCGACGCCGTCGCAAAAGTACCCTTGGTCCTGGGTCTCGCTCATGTCCACGAAGGGCAGCACCGCAACCGATGCATGAGGCACCGGGGCCGCGGCCTCCACGGCGGGTACGGCCACCGCTGGGGGCACGCACTTCGATGGTTCGGCTACCGCCGGGTCCCTGCGTACTCCGGACGGTGTGATCTCGAACGCCCACGCGAGCGCGAGCGCAACGGGGAAGCCGAGGATCGCCAGCACGACGACCAGCGTCAGCGACCAGTTCGGCAGCTGGAGCGGCTCGAATACGGTCTCGGCCACCTGGACTACCAGCCAAGCCACGACGCCGTAAGCCACCGCCACGCGGACGACTTTCCGGCGCCGCAGTTCGGTCCATATCCTGCCCGCACGGTCCATCGCGTCTCCGGCCAGATGTGCTTCGACAATTGTAGCGCCCGCGCGTCAGCTACAAAGACTGTAAATACTTTCCATGATGGCGACGGCCGTGGGAAGGGCATCCAGTTTCCGCAACGATCCCGTACAGAGGAGACCGCCATGGGACACCTCGTCGGAAAGGATGTCTACGGATCGCTCGGCCAGAAGATCGACAACCTGTCGACCTCCTGCGCGGCGACCGCTACCGGTACATGCCGGCGCCGTTCGTGATCGGCATCTTGGAGTTCACGATGATGCGCATGGGCGGAGACGACCCCGACATCGGCAAGCTCTCGAAGCTTTCCCTCGACTACGAGAGGGTCGAGCGGATCATCGACGTCATGATGTTGCCCTTCCTTACCAGACTCCTTGACCCGGGCGTCCGCAGGCGACAACTCAACCCGGCTGCCGCCAGGGCAGAGAGAGTCCGTTTCGTGGATAGTGCTTCCGTTGAACTTATCCGGAGTTTTCGAGGTTCACAAAGGAGAACCCCGGCGCGGGGCCGGGGTCCTTGAGCCTGACTGCAGCGCCGGCTGGCAGCGTCTAGCGATGCGAGCGGGCGCGGCGACCGGTCAGGGCATCGGCTTCAGTGTCACCTCGCGAACGTATCTCGTGCCGAGGAACTTGCGCATCTTGTAGCGCGGCGCGGCCGCCTCGCTCTGCTTGTCCTTGTCGGCCGTCTTCCATGTCTCCGCCTGGATCGCGTCCCATTTGGCCTCGTCCGCAGCACTGTAATCGAGCGCCTTGCCGTAGCTCGGGTGCAGCGTGGCGATGGCGATGTCCCAGTCGTTGGGATTGGCGCGATCCTGCACGAATACCTTCCAGTCCAGGATCAGTCCTTGCTTCTTCGCCTCGGTGTAGTTGCGCTGCGCATAGGTGCGCAGCCATTCCGCATAGGCGTCGCCCTGCCCTTCTTCGATCTGGTACATCGACAACTGCCAGACTGGTCCCTCGGAGAAGTGCTCCTGCGCCATGGCGCTGCCGAACACCAGCGTCATACCCAACAAGACGATCGATCGAAACATGCTGCGCATACTATTCCCCTCGTGCTTTGAATTGGTGTTGTTGGTCCCTGGCCGATTGGTCATGTTTATGGCCAAGTGAGCCACCTATAGCACGCGCCCCAGGCGGAATCATGCCGCAACGCAAGACAAGGCTACTTCCGCGCTCTCGCCAGCCTGGTCACCGCCATTCGCTACCCTGAAGCAGTGACTTATATTTCGCTCCAACGCACCCGGCCGACGCCGGCTGATGCGGTGACATACTTCGCCCAAGGAATTTTCACAGATAGCGGATCTCTGACTGCTTTTTTGGTTTGTCAGTCGCTTCGATTCCTGTCAATTGTGGTGGCTTAACCAGACGCTATCAGGGGACCACTTCGAGCACGCCCATCATCCCCTGGCTCTCGTGTTCGAGAATGTGGCAGTGATACATGCGCTTGCCGAGTTGATGCTGGACCACGTTGAATACGACCGTCTCGAACGCTGCGACGTTGACGGTGTCGCGCCATGCGAGATAGGGGTCGTTCGTGGTCCCGCCGCTGCCCGTGCGACTCACCACCTGGAACTGCGTGCCGTGCAGGTGGAACGGGTGATCCATGCTGGAACGGTTTTCGATCGTCCATTGCTCGACCTCGTTGACGCGGCTCGTGAGGTCGATCCGGGCGGGGTCGAAAGACTTTCCATCAATCAGGAAACTCATCATGCCGCCGCCCATTCCGCCCATCCCCATACCTGATGAGAACACCAGTCGTTTGGTATTCGTCGGTACGCCGAGATCGGCAATCGAGTTGAGCGCGTTTGGCAGCGCGACGGCGGCCGTTGCTGCGGATGCGTAGCTTAGTGTCAGCAACGAAATCGTCGTTGAGGACGTTCCCATCATGCCCATGCCGCCGCGGTTATAGGGCAGGGCCTGGAGAACGGCAGACGTTTGTGACGAGAGGCTGGCCGTCACGATGACTTCGACGCGCTCGGCCGGTGCCAGCAGGATTTCATCGAGTCCCGGTACCGGCGAACGCAGCAGGCCGCCGTCTGTACCGATGAGCGTCAGGGTATGTCCGGTCAATGCCAGGCGCAGGTAGCGGGCGTTGGTCGCATTCAGGATTCGCCAGCGTTGACTCTGGCCCGGGTTGATCGTCAACACGGGCTGGTACTGGCCGTTGACCAGCACGTAGTTGCCTTCACGACCGTTCTGCCAATCCATCGGCGTGTTCGGCGGAATCGTTCCGTCCGACGCGAGACGCAGGTCGGAGATGACCAGCAGCCTCTCGTCGATCGCCACGGGCACAGGATCCGTGCGCGAGCGGACGATCAAGAGACCGGCCATGCCGCGAAAAACCTGCTCAGCCGTGTACTCGTGCGGGTGGGGGTGGTACCAGTAGGTCCCCGCGCTGCCCACGGGCAACGTGAACTCGTAGATCCGACTCGCCCCCGGAGCGATCGGGTCCATCGGGTTGCCGTCCTGCGCGGGCGGCACCGGCAAGCCGTGCCAGTGCACGGTTGTCTCCTGCGACAACTGGTTCTCCAGGCGGATGCGGAGCGTGTCGCCTTCGAAGACGTCAATGAGCGGTCCGGGCACCCTCGAGTTGTACGTCCAGAACTCGGTTGATGTGCCCGGCAACATCGCCTTGCTCGCGCGCTGCGCCACCAGCGTCGCAACAAATTCGTTCGGCGTCGTGCTGGTGTTGGCGAGTCGCGTCAGGTCGGTCAGGGGCTGACCCACCGTCAGTGGCGACACGGGGGTCGGCGGCGGCGGGTTCGACACGGGTGGGCTTGCGGGAGGCGGAACCGTACCCGTCGGAGGCGTCGAGGCACCTCCACCGCTGCCCCCGCAGCCGGTAAGAACCGCGATGGACCCGGCGGTGCCAAGCACGATGAAACGACGACGATCCATAGGCTGTCACCCGCGCGCGTCGATCACCCATTGGAACACGTGTTTCAGACCCCTTCCCGCGGCCATTGGTTCAGTCTGCAAACACGGCTTCAGCGACGTCCCGCCGCACATTCGACGCGCTCTGTGTGCTTCATCGCACAGACAGACAGGCACCGGGCGGTCGATGGTGACTTCATTATTCGGAACACCGACTGGAGAGAACGATGACCAGCAATCTGGAACCCGGACGGGAAGGGACTTCGGGCGGAGCACCGAAGTCAGGTTCGTTTGGCGTGCAGCCGGCCGGAACCGGGCTCGGCGCGGCGGCCGGCGGCGTCGCGGTTGGCGCATTGGCGGGGTCGATCGCGGGTCCCGTCGGCGCGGTAGTAGGCGCAGCGATCGGTGCCGTGGCAGGCGGCCTCGCTGGCAGCGGCATCGCCGATGCGATCGACACAGCCGCCGAGGAAGGCTACTGGCGCGACAATTTCTCCAGCCAGCCGTACGTTAAGGACGGCTCGAACTTCGAGGACTACGGCCCAGCCTATCGTTTCGGGGTCGATTCCTATGCGCGCCTCGGAGATCGCTCGTTCGAACAGGCAGAGCCGGAACTCGAGCGCGAATGGGAGCGGGCCAAGGGAGGTTCACAATTGTCATGGGCCAGCGCCAGGGACGCCACACGCGACGCGTGGCAGCACGTCAGCGACGCGATTGAACGCGTAACGCCCCAGGACTCCGATCGGGACGGGAAGTAAGTCGACGTCTCATGAGCAAACGCAGAGAGGCCGGTCCGGTGCGAGTAAGCCGAAGACCGGCTGCAATGGTGGATCCCTCGGCCGACGGCTGCAGATACTCATCCTGCGACATCGTCGTCTAGATTCCACTTCAGCATCGTGCCTGTCGCAATGGCAGGATTCCAGCTGACGGCGCGGTCCCGCCCGGTTGCCTTTGCCGACAGCAGGGCCCTATCGGCCCGGTCGATGGATTCCTCGACGCAGACATCGGCATCGAGCAGTGCAAGCCCGAACGAAGCGGTCGCGTGGATCGGATTACCAGCCGCGCTGACGACGAATGGCACTCGGCCAAACCCCTCGCGGATGCGCCCGATCAGATGCTCCGCATTCCGCAGGTCAATGCCTGGCAGGGAGATCAGGAACTCGTCCCCACCGTATCTGAACACCTTGTCGTAGGGTCGAAGGTGTTCAGTGACATATCGCACTGCTCCCGCCAGTATCTGGTCGCCCACGGTGTGACCGTGCGTATCGTTGATCTCTTTCAGGTTATCCAGGTCCATGAAGACGATGCAGCATGGCTGCACGTCCCGCTTGGCCAGGTCGCGCCACTCGCGCAACTCCGACAGCAGCTGCCCGCGGCCGTAGGCGCCGGTCAGCGCATCACTTGACCGCAGAATGTCCTGGATCTCGTGCCTCAGCGAATCGAGCTCCAGACGCAGTCGCGCGCTCACGGCCACCAGCGCGTCATACTCGTCACGAACGATCGGCATACCGTCGGCAGCTTTTCTCAACATCCGTGCGGCGATCTCATGCGTGCACTCGTGCTCGGCCTCCATCGCTGCGAACAACTTCTGCGGACGTAGATCGGCAGACGCCTCGGCGTAGTACCACTGGCCGAAGCGACAGTTGTGGTGGGCGTTCTCGGCAACGTCGCCTGGATCACACGGCAGTCCGCAGACGATCGTCCGAATGAGATTCTCGTGCCACTCCGCATGATCGTGGGTCGCCTGCTGAAGCTGCTGCAGCGTCGTGCGCAAGCCGGCTATGCCCATCCTGAACACCAGCGCCCACCCTGTCCGTGGCTTGTCTCCTAGGCAGGCTGCCACAGCAGACGTCGGCGGACCATTCGGAACCACCGCGGCCCAGGACACCCCTCGACGGTGACCGGCGGCCGTATTGGCAAGTTAAGATCGGCCATATGCGCTCTTGAAACGCCCCCAGGGACGCCGTTCGGCACAATCGTCCGCAGGTGAACCCTGGTGGAAATCGGCCTGGAGTCGTCGGCCGCCCCGCGATGGACTTCACTCTCACCCAAGACTTCCCGTCGGGCCTGGATCGGCTGTGGGCCGTGTTTGGCCGATCGGAGTACCCGAAGCGAAAGTATTACACGCTGGGCGCGACGGCGTTCCGCCTGCATCGATTCCACGTCACGGCACAAACCATTGAGGTCGAGCTGGAACGCGACGTACTGGTCGACCAGTCCCGATTGCCGCGGTGGGTGCGCGGGATGGTCGGCGGTAGGCAGACGCTCCGGCATCGCACCCGCTGGCAACGTGTCAGCCCGACACGGGTCTCCGCCGAACTCGATATCTCGCCAATCAGCTTGCCCGTGCGCGCGCGCGGCGTCGGCGCAATTGTCGAGGTCGCGCCCGGGACGACCCGCATGATTCTCACCTGGCATGTGAAATCGCCGGTACCAATGATCGGCGAAAAGGTGGAGCGCCTGTTTGCCGATCAAGTGCGGGCCGCGCTGGACGATGATCATGCTTTCACTCTGCAGTACCTGCAGCAGATGAACCCAGCGTGAGCTACCGGACTGCTGCTCGACCCCCTTGCCGGTGACGGCACGATGCTGTCCGCTTGGGATCGCCTTGCGGTGCGCTTGTTTGATTCGCACGGGCACGCGTGCTATCGAGTGACGGTAAGGCACGCACTGCAGCCGCCGGCGAGCGCATCCCGCCCCTGCCGCCGAGAGGTGGATTTTAATGATCATTCATCTGGTCGACGGGACGTACGAGCTGTTCCGGCATTTCTACGGGCAGCGACGCTTCAACAAGGGCAACGACAAGCCGCTCGGGGCCGTGGCGGGCGTGTTGCATACCGTGCTCGAAATGATCGAGGGCGGGGCGACCCACCTCGGCGTCGCAACCGATCACGTAATCGAGTCGTTTCGCAATGATCTGTGGCCAGACTACAAGACCGGCGATGGCATCGATGCGGCGTTGTTCGCGCAGTTTCATCCGCTTGAGAAATCCCTGGCGTCCTTGGGCGTGACGGTGTGGCCGATGGTGGAGCTTGAAGCCGACGACGCGCTGGCGTCGGCCGCGCATCTCGCAGCGCTCGACGAACGCGTGCAGAAGGTGTGCATCTGGACGCCCGACAAGGATCTCGCCCAGTGCGTGCGGGGCGATCGCGTGGTTCAGATCGATCGAAAGTCGAAGAAAACCCGGGACGCTGCGGGCGTTCGGGAGAAGTTCGGCGTGGAGCCGGAATTGATTCCGGATTTTCTCGCACTCGTGGGGGACGCGGCCGATGGATACCCGGGGCTCGCCGGTATCGGCGCCGTCGGCGCGGCGCGTCTCCTCACACGCTTCGGCAGGCTCGAGGACTTTCCCGACAGCGCTCTGACCGGGAATCGTCGCGAGCAGGCGTTGCTGTTCAAGACCCTGGCCACGTTGAAGACCGACGCGCCGCTGTTCCAGACCGTAGACGAGCTCGAGTGGCGCGGGCCCCGGGCGGAATTCGCGGAGCGCGCGGCTGAGATAGCCGATGCAAGACTGCTGAAACGTGCGCGCGCAGCTTCTGTTGCGGCGGCCGAGGCGAACGAAGTCGACTCGACAATACCCGCCTAGGACCGGAACCGACCCTGGCCGGTCGGTCAGCATTGCGAAATGCGGACGCCCGACCGTCAAGCGCCACGAATCTTCTCGTAAGCGCTCCGAAGTACCTATTTTGTTGGCGACACCTCGACCGGGTATCCGGCTTCCTTCCAGGCGGGAAAGCCCCCGGCAAAGTAGTACACCCGCTTGAAACCCCAAATCAGGGCCTTCGCGCTGGCATAAGCTGAGTCGGGGCATGTCTTGCCGTGACAGGACAGGACGAATTCCTCATCCTTGCCGACGATGCGAGATAGCCTCTCCCGTGACAACTCGGTGGCGACGTCAACGTTGAACGCGCCTGGCACATGTCCGCTCGAGAAGCCCTGGGCAGCTCGCACATCCACAAACTTGACGCCGCGGTCGTGTAGTTCTTTTGCTCGCGCGTGATCGATCGTGGTGGCGCCAGTTACGTCGAAATAGCCTTCGCTCTTGCGCAGCAGCCCGCGATATTTCTCGAAAGGTATATCGGTTCCCGCGCCCTCCGGAATACCAGCCTTGCGCAGGCCCTCCATCAGCCGGTCGCGGTATTCCGAGTCGTAATTGAACATGTCACCGTACCACCACCAGCCTCCAAACATCTGGACGTTGATGGCGTTGTAACCCGCGGACAAACTCATTTCATCAAACGTCTTGATTGCCTCGGGGACGCCGGTCTTGCGTCCAAGATGCCCAAGGCTCGCAATCAGTGTGATGTAGTCGTCCTGCAGTGGTTGCAGCGGGAGGAGCCTCTCCAACGTGTCGACCGTCTCCACGTAGCGTTGCTGGTGAAAAAACGAAATCGCGAGCTCGCGCAGATGGTCCGGCGAATACAGGGGATCCAGCCGCATCGCCCACCGCAAAGACTCCTCGGCCTCCGCGGCACGCCCCGTCGCATTCAGGATGCGCGCCTTGCTGAGATGAATGTCGGAATCGTTCGGGGCAAGCGCCAGGGCGCGGCCAATCTCGGTGAAAGCCTCCTTGTAGCGCCCCTGCTTCGAGAAGACTTCGCCCGACACGGCGTGAGCCAGCGCATTGGGTTGCCGCATCGCCTTGGCGAGTGCCACTTGCATGCGGTCGAATGCGCGCTGGTATCCACCCTCGGTAGTCGATTCCCAGGTGGATTGGACGATCCGCCAGGACGCCGCCGCCAGCGCGGCATGTGCTCGCCCGTACTCGGGATCGAGCGCGATCGCATGCTCGAACAGTGCTATCGCCTTGTTGGTTTCCTCCTCGGGTCCCAGACGGTAATGTGCCCAGCCCCGCAGGACCGCATCGTAGGCTTGGGGGTTTCTGGTCCCCACAAACTCAACACTCGTCCGTTCGTCCTGCGTGAGCTTCACCGCCAGCGCCGCAACGATTTGCCCGATGACGCGGTCCTGCAGCGCGAAAACGTCTTGAATCGAGCCATCGTAGCGTTCCGCCCAAAGGTGCTGGCCACCGAGCGCGTCTATGAGCTGGGCATTGATGCGCACCGTGTCGCCCTCACGCCTGACGCTTCCCTCCAACACGTAACGCACGCCAAGATCCTTGGCCACCTGCTGCACTTTCACGGCCTTGCCCTTGTACGTCGCACTGGAGTTGCGCGCAATGACCAGGATTCCGGAAAGCTTGGCCAGATCGGTGATGATGTCGTCGGTCATGCCATCAGCGAAGTAATCATTCGCCGAGCTGTCGCCCAGGCTGTCGAACGGCAGTACCGCGAGGGACGGTCTGTGCGGAAGCGTTTCGGTTGCGCT
>Ga0105090_10002364_pt1 | contig 10504 bp, 6 predicted proteins | sample PPLLak3March2015_FD_79110 | JGI IMG/M metagenome (GOLD analysis project Ga0105090, IMG submission 79110) | Freshwater sediment microbial communities from Prairie Pothole Lake near Jamestown, North Dakota, USA - PPLs Lake P7 Core (1) Depth... | ecosystem: Environmental > Aquatic > Freshwater >... | reverse complement strand
CTACTCGCACCGCAGCGTGACGATAGGGTCTACCTGCGCCGCGCGCCGCGCGGGCCCCACGGCCGCCGCGACGCCCGCGACGCCCAGGCCGGCGAGCGTCACCGCAAAGACGAGCGGATCAGCCGGTTCCGTGCCGAAGAGGAACGCCTTCACGCCCGCGCCGAACTGCCAGGCGGCGCCCAGGCCGATGGCGAGGCCGACGCCGAGCAGCACGAGCGCCTGCCCGAGCACCATCCTCACCACTCCGCGCGGGGTGGCACCGAGCGCCAGCCGAACGCCGATCTCGCGCCGTCGTTCCACCACGCGGTGCGTGAGCATCGCGTAGACCCCCGCGGCTGCGATCACCAGGCCGAGCGCGCCGAACAGCGTCAGCAGCGACATGACGAATCGTCGCTTGGCCGTCAGCCGGTCCATGAACCCCTCGAGCGTCACGATCTCGTCGAACCGCTGCTCCGGGATCACCGACCAGATCGCCTTCTTCACCCCGCGAACGACGGTCATCGGATCGCCCGCGGTTCGGATGGCGAGCGTCAGGCCGACGACGCCGTCGTCCTGTGCGAGCGGGAAGTAGACCTGCGTGGGCTGGGGAAGCTCGGGGCCCTGCTGCCGGACGTTGCCGACGATGCCGACGACCTCGCACTCGATAGGGGTTTGCCGCCCGCGCGCGAGGTCGGCAACGACCAGCCCGCACGTCACGTGCTGTCCGAGTGCATCCTGCCCCGGCCAGTACCTCCGCGCCGCCTCCTGGTTGATGACGACGACGCGACGCGTGTCCGCGCGGTCATCCACTGAGAGGTAGCGCCCGCGCAGGAGCGGGACGCGCATGAGCGCCAGGTAGCCGGGCGTGACGAAATGGCCATCCGAGGCGTCTTCCTCCCGCATTGACCGTGATGCGGTGCTCAGCGGGTCGCGACCGGGAAGGTTGGCCGCCCATCGGACGCGCACACCGCTCAGCGGCACGCCATGGGATGTCACTTCCGCACCCAGGACGCCGGGCACCGCGCGCACGGCCGAGCGCGTCTGTTCGATGATCGCGGCGCCGCGCTGTCTCGCAGCGTCCTGGTCTTTGGGGGTCCCAAAAGGGTTGACGCTCGGTGTGGTGATGCCGAGCGCGAGTACGTGTCGATAGTCGAACCCGGGGTCGATCCGCATCAGCCGTGCAAAGCTCGCGACGAATAGCCCGGCGCAAACCAGCAGCAGCGACGCCAGCGCGATCTCACCGACGACCAGCGCATTGCCGAGGCGCTTGGCGCCGCTCCCGCGCGTCGTCCACGAGCCGCCGCTGCTGGTCGCCTCCGACAGCCTTCCGCGCAGATGCAGGGCCGCCGGCGCCAGGCCAACCAGCAGTCCCGTCACCAGCGCGCCGAGCACGGCCACGCCGAGCACACGCAGATCGAGAGCCACCGCGGCGACGCGGGGCAACTCGCGCGGCAGGTTGCGAGCGAGCACGTGGACGCCGCCCCACGCGAGCCCAATGCCCAGCATCGCGCTCGAACCAGCCAGCAGGAGGGTCTCGACCAGGAACGCCCGGGTGGTCCGCCAGCGGCTGGCGCCGAGCGCCGCGCAGATGGCGACATCGCGCGCCGCGATGGCCGCCTGGGCGAGCCGGAGGTTGGCGACGTTGGCGCACGCGAGGGCGACGACCAGGCCGACGGCGCCGAGGAGCAGCACCATCCAGGCGCGCACGTTCCCCACCACGTGCTCATTGAGCGGCCTCACCTGCACCTGCGCTCCCGGCCGCCAGTGTGGATTCTGCGCGTCGATGGCCGCCTCCAGGGTCTTCATGCGCTCGGCGGCCTGCGCGAACGACACGCCCGTCCGCAAGCGGCCGATCACTTCGTAGCCGGTCATCGAGAGTCTGAAGCCGGGCGGCGGGGTCTGGCGAGAGCGCTCGCGGTTGTCGAGTGCCAGCGGGATGTACACGTCCGTCTCGCGGACACCGCCAAGGGGATAGGTGAAGTGGCGCGGCATGACGCCGATGATCTGCCGTTCGCACGCTGCGCCAGGCGCGAGACACGGCTCGTCGTTGAACCGCATGATCCGGCCGACCACGTCGGGCGCGCCGCCGAACTGGCGCTGCCAGAGCGCGTAGCTCAGGATCGCCACGCGGTGCTGGCCGATGACCTCGTCCGAGGCGCGGAACGGTCGCCCGATGAGCGGTGCCACGCGCAGGACGGCGAAGAACTCCGCGGACACTCGGAGGCCTCGCGCGGCTACAGGCTCATTGAGTTCGTTGCGCATCCGCAGGTCACGGTCCTCAATGGCCGCCAGCCCGTCGAACGCCGTTTGCATCCGCCGCCAGTCGAAGTAGCTCTGCGGCGTGGCGTGGCCAGCCAGCGTGACCTTGGTGACGGACCGCAGCGGTGCCTTGCCGTCGACCTCGAGGACCGCCGCCAGTCGGTCGTACTCGTCGAACGGGAGCCCCCGCAGGGCTACGGCATCGACCACCGAGAAGACCGCGGTGCCGGCGCCGATGGCGAGCGCCAGGACGCCGGCGGCGACGGCGGTGCCGGTCGGTGAAGCCGCCAGGCGGCGAAGACCGAGGCGAACGTCCATGCCGATGCCGCCAAACAGGCGGTGGAAGAGGCCGCCGCGCGGTGCGCTCGCGCGGTCTCGCGCGTCTTCGCGCCGCTGCTCTGCCTCCGAAACCCGGTTGGGTCCTTCCGCCTCGATGATCCGGGCGGACAGCTCGTCCCAGTTCTCGATCTGCGCAAAGGCGGCGCGCACCGCCTTCCCCCGCAATGCACCCTCTCGCAGCGCCTCCTGGTAGAGGTCATCCAGCTGGCCCGCGATCTCCTCGACGATCCGTTCGGCCCGCTGGTCGTGGAGCGGCGGCAGCTTCAGGTGGACGCGGACGAGATGCTTCCAGTCAGGCATAGTGGTCTCCTTGGACGACCCAGCCGATCGACCCTCTCCAGAACCGCCTACTGCGGGAGGAACATCGACATCCACACATGCTTGTCGGTCGCGATTTGCACGATCGCCCAGCCCGTCTCGAGCTTGTACAGCACGACGTACATCGTCATCACGGTTCCGCGATCGAAGGTGACCGCGAGTTTGCCCGCGGCGACATCGCCCGTCATCCCGATGAGCGTGAACGCCGAGGTCTTGATTGGAGGCCTCGGGTCGCCGTGGTCGGCGCGGGACTTCACGTAGGCTTTCGTAGAGAACACCGGGGTGAGGTCCTGCTTCGTCACGAGGTCGACTTCAGGAAGGTAGAGGTTGATGTCGCAGAACGGACCCATACCTGCCAGCACCTGCTCCTTCGTGCCGTCCTGCAACAGCCCGCGCACGAGCGAGTCTTCGACCACCTTCTTGACCGCATCGGCCTCGCCGGCCGCGGCTTCCGGACGCGCGCCGTTCCGATGCTGGTAGTACGGGTATCCCACGATCTTCCACCCGGCCCTGGCCTTGACGACCGGGAAGTAGTACGTAAACGCCAACGTCTGCCCGCGCATGACCTCGACCTTCGCCATGGCCATGCCGCCCGTGACATCGATGACCGGGTAGAGGAACGTGAACTCCTTCTTCTCGGGCGGCTTGCGGCTCTCCCTGACGGCTCCGGCGATCTCCTCCGCGACGGTGACGTACGCCAGGTCGTTGTTGCTCACGAACCTCGGCGAGATGGCCCCGTGATCCCAGCCGGCCAGGACTGCCTTGACGTCCATGCCGTTCCAATACGCATTCAGGTACGCGGCGTCGATGGCCTGGCGAATTTCGGCCTTGACGGCGTCCTGCGCGGCTGCCGGCAGTGCCGACAACAGAACCCCGACTATCAGTGCGACGACGAGGATTCCCTTCTTCATGGGTAACACTCCCTTCTGGCGATACGGCGGGGCTAAAGCCACGCCCAACAAGTGCGGCCCTCCGCCTACTCGCACCGAAGCGTCACGATCGGGTCCACCCGCGAGGCGCGCCGGGCGGGCCCCACGGCCGCCACGACACCCGCGACGCCCAGGCAGGCGAGCGTGACCGCAAAGACGAGCGGGTCGGCCGGTTCCGTGCCGAACAGGAACGCCTTCACGCCGGCGCCGAACTGCCACGCCGCGCCCAGCCCGATGGCGAGGCCCAGGCCGAGCAGCACGAGCGCCTGCCGCAGCACCATGCGCACCACGCCGCGCGGCGTCGCCCCGAGCGCCAATCGAACGCCAATCTCGCGCCGTCGTTCGACCACGCGGTGCGCCAGCATCGCGTAGACACCCGCGGCGGCAATCACCAGGCCGAGCGCGCCGAACAGCGTCAGCAGCGCCATGAGGAATCGTCGCTTGGCCGTGAGCCGGTCCATGAAGGCCTGAAGCGTCACGGTCTCGTCGAACCGCTGCTCAGGGTTCACCGACCAGATCGCCTGCTTCACCGCGCGAATGACGGTCATCGGATCGCCCGCGGTTCGGACCGCGAGCGTCACGGCGATGTCGTGGGGCCACTGTGCCAGGGGAAAGTAGACCTGCGGGGGTGAGGGAAACTCGGGGCCCTGGTGCCGGATATTGCCGACGATGCCGACGACCGTGTAGTCGACATCGAACTTCATCTCTTGCCCGGGTGCAGGCGCCCCCGGCCCATAGAGGTGCTGCCCGAGTGCATCCTGCCCCGGCCAGTACTTCCGCGCCGCCTCCCGGTTGATGACGACGACGCGGGGCGTGTCGGCGCGGTCATCCACGGAGAGGTGGCGTCCGCGCAGGAGCGGGACGCGCATGAGCGCCAGGTACCCGGGCGTGACGACATGGCGGTCCGCGAGGTCCCCCGAGTTCTGGCGCGCGAACACCTGACCCACCGGCTCGCCCCCTGAAAGGACGATCGCCCATGGGAAGCGCACGCCGCTCAGCGGCGCCCCGGCGTCTACCGCTTCCGCCCCCAGGACGCCGGGCACGGCACCGACGACCGAACTCACCTGTTCGATCATCGCCCGCCCGCGCTGTCTCCCAGCGTCCTGCTCCCTGGCGTCCATACCAGGCCTGGGGCCCGGTGTCGTGATGCCCAGCGCGAGCACGTGCCGATAGTCGTACCCCGGGTCGATTCGCATCAGCCGTGAGAAGCTTGCGACGAACAGGCCGGCGCCGACGAGCAGCAGGGACGCAAGCGCGATCTCACCGACGACCAGCGCGTTGCCGATGCGCTTCGCGCCGCGCCCGCGCGTCGTCCGCGAGCCGCCGCTGCTGGTCGCCTCGGCGAGCCTCGGGCGCAGATGCAAGGCCGCCGGCGCCAAGCCAACCAGGAGTCCCGTCACCAGCGCGCTCAGCACGGCCACGCCAAGGACACGGAGATCGATCGCGACCGCCGCGACACGCGGCAACTCCTGCGGCAGGGTGCGCGCGAGCACGTGGACGCCGCCCCACGCCAGGCCAATGCCCACCGTCGCGCTCGAACCAGCCAGCAGCAGGTTCTCGACCAGGAACGCTCTCGTCGTCCGCCAGCGGCTGGCGCCGAGCGCCGCGCAAATCGCGACATCGCGCGCCGCGACGGCCGCCTGTGCCAGCCTGAGGTTGGCCACGTTAGCGCACGCGAGGGCAACGACCAGGCCCACGACGCAGAGGAGGAGCACCATCCAGGCGCGTACGTTTCCCACCACGTGTTCATTGAGCGGCCTCACCTGCACCTGCGCTCCCGGCCGCCACCGCGGATTCTGCGCGGCGATGGCCGCCTCCACGGTGTTCATGCGCTCGGCGGCCTGCGCGAACGACACGCCCGGCCGCAAGCGGCCGATCACGGCGTAGCCGGTCATCCTCGCACCTTGGCTGTTGATGCCCGCCCGCGAGCGCTCCCCGTCCCGGGGGGCCAGCGGGATGTACACCTCCGTCTCGTTCGACCGCGCGAGTTGATAGTCCACCGCCTGGCGGATGCCGCCCAGGGGATAGGTGAAGTGGCGCGGCATGACGCCGACGATCTGCCACGGCTCGTCGTTGAACCGCATGGTCCGGCCGACCACGTCACGCGCCCCGCCGAACTGCCGCTGCCAGAACGCGTAGCTCACGATCGCCACGCGGTGCTGGCCGACCACCTCGTCCGAGGCGCGGAACGGCCGCCCGATGAGCGGCGCCACGCGCAGGACGGCGAAGAACTCCGCGGACACGCGCAGGCCTCGCGCCGTGGCGGGCTCGTTGAACTCGTTGCGCATCCGCAGGTCACGGTCCTGAATGGCCGCCAGCCCATCGAACGCCGTTTGCATCCGCCGCCAGTCGAAGAACGTCTGGGGCGAGGTGTTGCCGCCGTCGGTGAGGGACAGCCGTCCCTTGCCGTCGGTCTCGAGGACCGCCGCCAGCCGGTCGTACTCGTCGAACGGGAGCCCCCGCAGGGCCACCGCATCGACCACCGAGAAGACCGCGGTGCCGGCGCCGATCGCGAGCGCCAGGACGCCGACGGCGATGGCGGTGCTGGTGGGTGAGCCCGCCAGGCGGCGAAGGCCGAGGCGAACGTCCATGCCGATGCCGCCAAACAGACGGTGGAAGAGGCCACCGCGCGTTGCGCTCGCGCCGTCTCGCGCGTCTTCGCGCCGCTGCTCTGCCTCCGAAACCCGGTTGGGTCCTTCCGCCTCGATGACCCGGGCGGATAGCTCGTCCCAGTTCTCGATCTGCCCAAACGCGGCGCGCACGGCCTTCCGCGGCGACGCGCCCTCTCGTAACGCCTCCTGGTAGAGGTCATCCAGCTGGCCGGCGATTTCCTCGACGATCCGTTCGGCCCGCTGGTCGTGGAGCGGCGGCAGCTTCAGGTGGACGCGGACGAGCCTCTTCCAGTCAGGCATGGCTGTCTCCCTCCACTACACGGCCCACGGCGGCCGCGAATGCTTCCCACTGCTCGCGCTGCTCCACGAGCGCCGCCTTCCCGGCCTCGGTCAAGTGGTAGTAGCAGCGGCGGCGTTCGCCCGCGCGTTCGACCCAGCGCCCGGCGATGAGGCCACGGTTCTCGAGCCGGTAGAGAACGGGGTAGAGGGTGGTGATGCGGAACGTGAGATGGCCGCCCGAGCCAAGCTCGATCAGGCGGCCGATCTCGTACCCGTGCCGCGGGCGGTGGGCGAGGACGCTCAGGACGAGCAGTTCGAGGCTGCCCTTCTTGAGTTCGGGCGTCGGCGAACTGGCGGAATCGTTTCGCATGACACAGTAGACGTCACAAAACGTCGTATTGCGTCACGCAAATGTTGTGCGAGGCAAAATGTAGGAACGAGCCGGGAGCGCAAGCCGCCACGCCTCCCGGAGTGATTTCGGGTTGGCAGACCCCCTGCGGGTGCCGCAGTCAGCGTCCATTCGCGGTGATTACGCAGACGGCTTCGGCCACCAGCACGCCGTCCCGCTCGGAGCCCCACACCCTGATGGTCTTCCCGGCCACGATGTCCTCGCGGTTTCCAGGCGTGACGTAGACCTCCCGGCCGCCGCGCAGAATCCTCTGCCGGTAGTAGACGGTTTCCGGAGTCAGCCGGAAGGTGGCCGGGTCAGCCGTTGACACGGCGAACTTGGACTTGCCGTCGTCCCAACTGCGAATCTTGTAGACCGTGACCTCGTCACCGATGGCGCCCTTGAAGGGCATGGCGGAAGACGACGCGGAGCCGGTGTGGCCGAACAGCGCCGCCGCTGACGTCGGCAGCGTGAGGCCGCCGGGTGCCGCGACCACGGTCACGGGCGCTGGGGACGCCGTCGCCGGGGAGGCGCCCGCTGCAGCCATCCCCGCTGGCTTTCGCGGACGCATCGTCCAGATCACGTCGGCGGCCAGGTGATCGGCCTCCCATCGGCCCCACACGAAGGCCTGCGCCTGCTCTGGCACCTCCGACAATGTCGCCGGCGTGTAAGCCACGTAGTCGGTCACCTGAGTGTGGCCCTTGTCGGAACTCCGCCTGTCGAAGAACCGTGTGGATGCGCCCACGCGGACCTCGATGTCATCCTGGTCCATGCCGGTCGCCGTTCCCGCTGCCGCGGACGGTCGCTTGCCCGCCGGGCGACCGATCACCGCCAGCAGCAGCCGGTCGCCCCGACTGCCGGTGACGATACCGAACGCGTCCGCGGGACGGCGCGGAATCTGCGAGTCGCCGCGGACCTCTTCCCTGAAGGTGGCCAGCCCGAGATAGACGCCGAATTCGCGGTAGGCGACGGCGTAGCCAGCGACGCCGAAACACACCGATAGCGACAGGACCCACGCCGCGGCCGGAACCCTCCCGGTTGAAACCCTCGCCACGATCACGTACAGCAGGTAGCCGACGCTGCCGCCCGCCGCATTCAGCCACACATCGTCGATGTCGGTGCTGCCGGTCCCGAGCAGGTACTGCAGCGCTTCCAGCGACACACTGACGAAGACGACCGCCGCGAGCGTCCGGACGAACCTGCGCATGGCCGGGAGCGCCGCCGGCAGGTAGAGCCCCAGCGGCACGAAGACGAGCATGTTCCCGAAGATGTTGGAGAACCAGCGGAGGAACGGCATGTTCTCGCTGAACCGCAGATACTGCAGCACCGTCTCGAACGGCACCAGGTTCACGGAACGGAGCGGTGCCTTGCCAGCCGCCATGTTCTCGAACACGCGCGATAGCGTCGTCCCCTTGACGACGGTGATCTTGAGGAGGGCGAGGATGTACGCGAGCGCGATCAGCGCCAGGAGGACGGCCAGAACCTGTGGGAGGAGTCGCTTCCTGTTCTCCATGAATCGTCAGGAACCTCGGAACGCCTGGTGGTCACCGCCGGCTGGATTATTGGACACCGCCTCATGGCAGCGGCTCCCCGCCGGTCCTCGATTCTCCCTCGATTTCGAGCAGTCGGAGCCAGTGACGCCTCCCGCTGTTGGCGACCCAGAGCCGAAACCCAGCGATGCAGTGCCATCGTCTGTATATTCGGCGAGGGAGCGAAGGGGCCGCCAGCCCCCCGCGGCTCGCAATCGCGGCCCCTCGATTCGTTCGGCGTCACCACCAGGAAGGAAGCCATATGAAGAAGCGCCTGTATTCCGCGCTGACCGCCGTAGCCGTGCTGGTGTCGCTGGCGCTGCTCGGTTCTCGAGACTGCCGCGTCCTGGCAGCGTACCAGCAGGGCCAGCCCGTCCCGGCCGCCGCCCCGTTCAAGGACGCCGATCCTGTTCCCGACCAGATTCGGCAGGACACCTTCCGCCTCGTCTGGGAGACCGTCCGCGACAAGTACTTCGACGCGACGTTGGGCGGCGTCGACTGGGACGCCGTCAGGACCCGGTACGAGCCGGACGTCCGGAAGGCGGCGACGATCAAGGACCTCCACGACGTGCTCAACCGGATGGTCCACGAACTCCCCGGCAGTCACCTCAACGTGCTGGGGCACGGCTACACCCTGGCCGTCGAGCCCGATGCGATCGTGCCAGACTCCCTGCAGCTGCGGGTTGGCGCCGAGGGGATCCTGGTCTTCTCGGTCCCCGAGGACTCTCCGGTCTGGCAAGCCGGCATCCGCCCGGGCTACCGGGTGATCGGCATCGGCGACGTGACGTTCGAGGATGCCGCGGCCATCCGCGTGGCACCGGCGCGATCGCTGAGGCAGGCTACGGGATTGCTCGTCGGCCCGCAGGGCTCAGATGTCCGGATTCGAGTGCTCGACGCGGAGAGCCGCGAACGAACCGTGACACTGGCTCGAACCGTGCTGCTCAAGAAGCGGGACATCCGCCGCGCCGAGATCCGCTCCTCCCGCATCCGCCCAAGGATCGGGTATCTCTGGTTCGACAGCTGGGCGTTCGATCTGTCCGGCAAGCTGGAGCCCGTCCTGGCGGAACTCCGCGACACCGACGGATTCGTCCTCGACCTGCGACAGAACCGGGGGGGAACGAATCCCGGCGTCGATCGGCTCGCGAAGTTCCTGCTGGCCGAGGCCGGCCTGCTCGCGGTGATCACTCCTCGGCAGGGTGAACGCCGGGAGTGGCGGAACGAGGGAAGCGGCGACGATGCCTACCGCGGCAAGTTGGCCATCATCGTTGACGAAGCCTCAGGCAGCGCCAGCGAAGTGTTCGCCGCCGCCATGCAGGATCGGGGACGCGCCGTCGTCGTCGGGCGCACGTCGTACGGCGGCGTGCTGAACAGCACCCAGCAGCCACTTCCGACCGGCGGAGTGCTGCAGTACCCGCACTCCGACATGACGACGCCGAAAGGCAACCGGGTCGAGGGGCGCGGCGTCGTGCCCGACATCCCGGTGGAACTGCGGCGCGCCGACCTGCTCGCGGGACGCGACACCGTCCTCGAGCGCGCCGTCGAAGCCGTCCAAGCTGGGCAGCGCCAGAAACTCAATGCCGCGGGCAGGTAGGCCGGCGCTTGGCACCGCAGCGAGGGAAGATCGAGGACCGGCGTAGGAACCTCCCCGACGCCGGGACGTCCAACGCTCCAGCCACGAGCCGCGCCCGGCTCGTCTTCAGCGGAGCACCAGTCATGGCCAGTCCCTCGAAGACTACCTCCCGCGCGACCGCCGAACCGTTGCTGGCGAGCCTCATGCAGGACGTCCGGTTCGCGCTGCGGTCGTTCCGCCGCAACCCCCTGTTCGCGGTCGCCTCCGTCGTCACGCTCGGCCTGGGCATCGCGGCGACGACG
>Ga0105090_10002361_pt1 | contig 10510 bp, 9 predicted proteins | sample PPLLak3March2015_FD_79110 | JGI IMG/M metagenome (GOLD analysis project Ga0105090, IMG submission 79110) | Freshwater sediment microbial communities from Prairie Pothole Lake near Jamestown, North Dakota, USA - PPLs Lake P7 Core (1) Depth... | ecosystem: Environmental > Aquatic > Freshwater >... | reverse complement strand
GCCTGCTTCACAAACACCGTACTCGGCACTGGCGCTCTGCGAACTGGCTGAACGCGCCGGCATCCCAAAGGGTGTGCTGTCAGTGGTGACCGGTTCCGCCGGCCCGATCGGCAAGGAACTGACCACCAATCCGCTGGTGCGCAAATTCACTTTCACCGGTTCCACCGAAATCGGCAAGCTGCTGATGCAGCAGTGTGCAACCACGGTTAAAAAAGTATCGCTGGAACTCGGCGGCAACGCGCCCTTCATCGTGTTCGACGACGCGGACCTGGCCTCGGCAGTGGAGGGTGCAATGGCCTCCAAGTTCCGCAACACCGGGCAGACCTGCGTCTGCGCCAACCGCATTTTTGTGCAGGAAGGCGTTTACGACAAGTTCGCCAGGATGTTGTCCGACAAGGTCAGCGCGATGAAAGTCGGTAACGGCCTAGAGGACGGCAACCTGCAGGGTCCGCTGATCGACATGAAGGCAGTCGAAAAAGTCGAGGAACATATCGCCGACGCACTGGAGAAGGGGGCGAAAGTGCTCACCGGCGGAAAACGCCATGAAAAGGGCGGGCAGTTTTTTCAGCCCACCGTGCTCGCCGGTGTGACCACCGACATGAAGGTTACGCATGAAGAAACCTTCGGCCCGGTGGCGCCGCTGTATCGCTTCAAGACCGAAGAGGAATTGCTCAAACTGGCCAACAACACCGAATACGGTCTGGCTGCGTATTTCTACAGCCGCGACATCGGCCGCATCTGGCGCGTCGCGGAAGGTCTGGAGTCGGGCATCGTCGGTATCAACGTCGGCATCATTTCCAATGAGATCGCGCCTTTCGGCGGCATCAAGGAGTCGGGCATCGGCCGCGAGGGTTCCAAGTACGGCATCGAGGAATTTGTCGAGGTGAAATACCTTTGTATGGGCGACATTAACAAGTAATTAAAAGCGAAATATAAATAATTGTTTATAATCAATAACTTAAATATATTCGCAATATTTTGCCATTCTGTATCAAGAACCTTGCCGCCGCAGCATCTGCTGCGGCGGATTTATTTGTGAGACTGGAACATGTTCAGCATCCTCGGCCTTGACCATGTCGTTTTGCGCGCGTCAAATGTGCCGCGCATGGTGCATTTTTATTGCACGGTGCTGGGTTGCACGATGGAACGCGACCGTCCGGAACTAGGCCTGACGCAACTGCGCGCCGGCAATTCTCTGATCGACCTGGTTGCGGTGGACGGCGAAATCGGCCGCAAGGGAGGGGCTGCGCCCGGTGCCGAAGGTCGCAACCTCGATCACTTGTGCCTGCGCATCGAACCTTTTGATCCGGGTGCGCTGACCGCGCAGCTGATCCGCCATGGTGTGGTGCCGGGCGAAATCAAATCCCGTTACGGCGCCGACGGCCACGGGCCCTCGGTGTATATCAGCGACCCCGAAGGCAATACCGTGGAATTGAAGGGGCCGCCGGAATCGCGTCCGGCGGAGCGGGGTTAATGATGCAAACCAGGATCAAAAGCGTTTGACGCCGATAAACGCCGATTTTCAGTGCTTTTGATTTTATCGGCGTGAATCTGCGCACCCTCAGGGGGGTATTGAAAAGAATTTATCGGCGGGTAAACCGGTTTTGAATTAAATCGCCGCAACGAGTTTTGCAGTGAATGCCTTCGTGCCGAGTTTGCCGCCGAGATCAACCGTACGTGTCTCCGGCGATTGCAGTGCGGCGTCGATCGCGGCTTCGATGGTCTTGGCTGCGGTATCGAATTCCGGGCGCTGGTGTTTGGTCGCCAGCCACTCCAGCAGCATCGTCGATGACAACAGCAGCGACACCGGGTTGGCCTTGTCCTGGCCGGCGATGTCCGGGGCAGAACCGTGCTGGGCTTGCGCGCAGCAGGCGGTGTCGCCGGTCATGGTCGAGCCAGCGATGCCCAGGCCACCGGAGAGTTCCGAAGCTTCGTCCGACAGGATGTCGCCGAACATGTTGCCGGTGACGATACAGTCGAACTGATCCGGGATGCGCACCAGCAGCGCTGCCATCGCGTCGACGATTTTTTCATCGAGCTGGACGTCGGGGTAGTTTTTCGCCACCGCGCGCACTTCGCGCAGAAACAGGCCGTCGGACATGTGCAATACGTTGGCCTTGTGCACGGCGGTGACTTTTTTGCGCCGCTTGCGTGCCCATTCAAACGCCACTTCGCTGATGCGCCGCGACTGTTTGGCGGTGACCTTGCGAATGGCAATCGCCATGTCTTCGGTCGGCATGAATTCGCCGCGGCCCATGAACATGTTGCGGTCACCGTAAAACCCCTCGGTGCATTCGCGGAAAATCACCAGGTCGATCGGTTTGCCGGTGAGGCCCAGGCCCATGCGTGATTTCGCAGGACGGATGTTGGCAAACAGGTCGAGCTGCACGCGTAGCCAGCCCGAAGGATTGATGCCGCCCTGTTCTTTGGGCGGATATTGCAGGTGATCGACCGGACCGAGGATGATGCCCGGCGCCTTGCCCGCGGCTTCCTGGATTTCCAAGGGAAAAGTCGAGCCGTGTTTTTTCAGGGCGCCGAAACCGATTTCGCGGGTATCCCACTCAAGGCCGAGTTTGAACTTAGTGCTGGCGCGGTCGAGGACGGCGAGCGTGGCATCGGTGATTTCAGGACCAATGCCGTCGCCGGGTAATACGAGGAGTTTCATCAATAATCCTTGTGTGTGTGGCCGACATAAATGTGGATCCGGGTGTCGTTAGGGCTGGCGATCAAGCGCTGAGTCCAGCATGTCTTGCGCTTCATTGCATTTTGAAACACCAAGATAAACAATGCCCCGCTAACAAGCAACCACCGAGGTGCAATCATGTCAGGTTTGAAAATCATGGCGGCAGCGACTGCTGACGATTATCTGCGCGATCCGACACGTTGGGGCAGCGTGGAGGTGGCCGCGCATTTTCCCGGATTTGAACATGTCGATGTGCGCACCAGCGGCGCCGTCATCCGTCTGCGGCATGGCGGTTCGGGTCCGCCGCTGTTGCTGGTACACGGCAATCCGCAGAACCACAGTTGCTGGTACAAGATTGCGGCGCACCTGGCGGAGCATTACCACGTGATCCTGCCCGATCTGCGTGGTTACGGAGACAGCTCGCTGCCGGATGCGGGGCCGGACAATGTCAATTACAGTTTTCGCGCGATGGCGCAGGATCTGGTCGATCTGATGGACCAGTTAGGATATCAGCAGTTTTTTGTTGCCGGCCATGATCGCGGCGGACGCACGGTGCACCGGCTGTGCATGGACCATCCGCAGCGCATCCTCAAGGTGTGCCTGATGGACATCATTCCCAACCACTATGTCTGGAACAACATCACCAAAGCCTGGGCAGTCGGCACCTGGCACTGGGCGTTCATGGCGCAGCCGGAACCTTTCCCGGAGCGTCTGATCAGCGCGGTGCCGGCGGAGTATTTCATCAAAAGCCGCATGCAGATCCGCAGTGGCACCGGGCTGGGTTTCCTGACCGACACCGCAATGGCGGAATACATACGCTGCTACACGCTGAAAACCATCACCGGTTCCTGCCGCGATTACCGGGCGACGGCGACCTGCGATTTTGTGATGGATACCGCCGATAAGGAAAAAAAGCTCGATATGCCGCTGATGCTGTTGTGGGGCGCACGTGGCCATTCGCCGGAGCGCGCGCAGAAGTTCGTCGACATCTGGCGCAACTACGCGTCGAACATCGTCCGTACGGATCCCCTGGATTGCGGCCATTACATGCAGGAAGAGATGCCGGACCGCATCCAGGAGCATTTCAGGGGTTTTTTTACGGCCTGAGCCGGTTTGCCGGGAAGCGTCGCGTAGAATGGCTGCATATGCCCCGCATCGTCGCCCTCTACCGTTACCCGTTGAAGGGTTTCACACCAGAACACTGCAACTCGCTGACCGTCCTGCCTGAAGGCCGGGCCGCGGGTGACCGCGTGCTCGCCTTCCGTTTTGCCAATGCACCGGTCGCTGATGATCAGTGGTGCCGCAAGTATGAAGGCATTGTGCTGGCGAACACGCCGGGCCTGGCACGGCTGACCACGCAGTTTGACCACCGCGAATTGCGTTTGAAGATCGCGCTGGGCAGCCAGGTATTGGCCGACGAAAAACTCGATGATGCCGGCCGCGTGCGCCTGGTGGAGGCGCTGACTGCGTATGTGTTGAGCCTCAGGGAACACCCGCTGCGCAACCATCCCGACCGCCTGCCGCTGAAACTGATCGGTGACGGCGTCACGCCGCGTTACCAGGACAACGAGGCCGGGCAGGTGACGCTGCACAGCCGCGAGACCATCAGCTCGGCGGCAGTTGCGCTGCGCGATCCGAAGCTGAGTGAACACCGCTTCCGTTCCAACATCGCGATTGAAGGCATCGAGGCCTGGGCGGAACAATCCTGGATCGGGCGCAGCATCCGCATCGGCAGCGTCGAGTTTGACGTGGTGAAGTCCAAGGTGCGCTGCCTGGCGACACATGCCAATCCGGTCACCGGAGAGCGTGACCTGCAGGTCATGCAGCAATTGATGCGCTCGTTTGCGCAGAAAGAGCCCACGCTGGGCGTCGGCATGCTGACGCGCGGGGCTGGCGGCGAGATCCGTATCGGTGACGAAGTCACGTTGATTTAGCAGCAAATTGCAGCGACAGCCTTGTCGTGCTGCACTGCGGCGTCTAGAATGTGAAGCGTCTGCAGGAGAGCGGGATTCCCGTAATCCCCGCCGAAGGCGTAAACCCTCGTAATCGCTCAGGCCTAGTTACTGCGGACGGCAACAGCCGATCTGGAGAGTGACCCGCCGGGAAACCGGTGGGGTCCACCGAAGGGGCACGCGAACCCAGGTTCGCAAAACTCTCAGGTAAATGGACAGGGAGGGCGGCGCGGAGCTGAGCTGAATCAGGCTCTGCCTCTGTCCGTACCCAACTGAACGAACCCAACCTGAGGGGTTTTATGAAAGTTATCGTACTGGGCGCCGGCGTGGTCGGCACCACGGCCGCGTGGTATCTGGCCAAAGCCGGGCATGAGGTCAGCGTCATCGAGCGCCAGCCCGCTGTCGGTCTCGAAACCAGTTTTGCCAACGGCGGGCAGATCTCCGTCAGCCATGCCGAGCCTTGGGCCAATCCCGGTGCGCCGCTGAAAGTGTTGCCGTGGATGTTCAAGGAAGACGCGCCGCTGCTGTTCCGGCCGCGCCTCGACCTGCGGCAATGGCAGTGGTGCCTGGAATTCCTGCGTGAATGCACGCCCGCGCGTACGCGCCACAACATCCGGCAGCTGGTCAATCTTGGACTGTACAGCCGTGGCCTCCTTCAGGCATTGCGCGCGGAGACCGGCATCGAGTATGACCACCTCGAGCGCGGCATCCTGCATTTTTACACCAGCGAAGAAGCGTTCGACGCTGCGCAGGAACCGGCGCGCATCATGCGCGAGTTCGGTTGCGAGCTCGACATGAAAACGCCAGATGAATGCGTGGCGATCGAGCCGGCACTGGCGCAGGCACGCAGCAAAATTGCCGGCGGCAGCCTGACCCCGTCCGATGAATCAGGCGACGCGCAGCTGTTCACGCAGCGGTTGGCCACGTTGTGCGAACAAACCGGCGTACGATTCCTCTATGGCCATGACATTACGCATATCGCGACAACCGGTGGGACGGTCAGCGGGATCAGTGTGACAGGCGCTGACGGTCGTGCCGGGCTGAGCACGGCTGATGCTTATGTGGTCGCACTAGGCAGTTACAGCCCGCATCTGCTGGCACCCCTGGGCATTCGCCTGACGATTTATCCGGCCAAGGGTTATTCCGTGACCTTGCCGGTGATTGATCCGGCGCGAGCACCCAGCGTGAGCCTGACTGACGACGAATACAAGCTGGTGTATTCGCGGCTTGGCGACCGCCTGCGCATCGCAGGAACCTGCGAACTGAACGGTTACGACACCGCGCTGAATGAGGTGCGCTGCAAGGCCATCATCCGTCGCACGGAGGAACTGTTTCCCGGCGCGGGTGATGTGGCGCAGGCACAGTACTGGACGGGGCTCCGGCCGGCGACCCCGTCGAACCTGCCGTATATCGGCAAAACAAAATTGGCCAACCTGTATCTTGATACCGGGCACGGCACGCTGGGTTGGACTCATGCCTGCGGTTCCGGGCGGGCGATTGCTGACATCATTTCGGGCAAAACACCCGAAGTGGATTTTGCGTTTGCCGGCCTGCCAAGTCGATCCCGGCCCTAGTCTTGTTTGGATTGTATACTCTGTATACAATCTTCAAAATTCGACATAGAGGAGATCGCCATGGAAGCATCACAACGCATGCAGACGAACGCCGTGAACAGCCCGGAACAGGTGCAGGTGATTCCCAGCGGTGCCGCACTGGGCGCCGAAATCCGCGGTGTCGATCTGTCGCAGCCAATACCGGTCGCGACTCGCGAATTGCTGCGCCAGGCATGGTCCGATCATCTTGTCCTGTTCTGGCGCAAACAAACGCTGCCCGATGAAGCTTTTCTGGCAGCGGCAGGCATTTTTGGCATTCCCAAGGAGCCGGCTGCGCGCAAATACCAGGTGGCTGGCGGTTACAAGATCGGTGGCAGGATGGTGCCCTTGCATCCGCACCTGTCGCTGATCAGCAATCTCGATGAAGACGGCAACCCCGTCAAAGACAACGGCGGGCTGGGCAGCTACGAAGTGGTCTGGCACAGCGACAATTCCTACGTTGCGGTACCGCCGGCAGGCAGCATGCTGTATTCAATCGTGATTCCGAAAAATGGCGGCGGTGATACCTGGTTCAACAATCAGTACAAAGCCTACGAAGACCTGCCCGCCGACCTGAAGGCGGCGATCAAGGGGCGCATGCAGATCCATGATGCCAGCCGCAACAGCGCCGGGGTGTTGCGCCCGACGGTCAAAATGCCGGCGTCGCCCGAGGAAGTGCCGGGCCCGGCGCATCCGCTGGTGCGCATCCATCCGGTAACCGGCAAACCCGCGCTGTATCTGGGACGGCGGCGCGACTGGCCGTCCAATTACATCATCGGCATGTCCAACGAGGACAGTGAAGCGCTGCTCGACAAGCTGTGGGCGCATGCGACCCAGGAAAAATATGCCTGGAAACACAGCTGGCAGGTCGGCGACGTCATCCTCTGGGATAACCGCTGTGCAATGCATTACCGGTCTGAAGTTGATTCGACGCAGGCCCGTGTCATGCACCGCACCGTGATCAACGGCGAAGCCGTGATCCCCGGGTAAATGATGGCCACACGCAGCAAAACCAGGAAGCCTTTGCGGGCGGCGCCGGACGAGGGCGCCCTTGAGCGCATCGCCGCGCGGCGCATGCCGGCCGCTGGTGACGGGCGTTCGCTGGCTGAAGTGGCTTGTGATGAAATCCGCCGCGCCATCCGCGAAGGGCGGGTGCCCACCGGTGCCCACCTGACTGAAATGGAGCTTGCCGGCTGGCTGGGCATGAGCCGCACCCCCGTACGCGAAGCGATGCGCAGGCTGGAAAGCGAAGGCCTGTTGTTGAACCAGCCGTTCCGTGGCGCCCTGGTGATGCGACTCGACGTCGAGGACATGCAGCAGATGTTCGCAGTGCGGGAACTGCTGGAACCGGCCGCAGCTGCAGGTTGTGCATTGCGTGCCACCGAGTCCGAAATTGCGGCGCTGCGTGAAGTGCTCGGACGGGAAGCGGAGGTGCTGGGCAACCCTGCCGCCCTGATCACGCTGAACAGGCAGTTCCACGACCTCATACTAGAGGCGGCGCGCAACCAGTTTCTGAAAAAGGCGATCGCGGCAGTGTATTCGCTGATTCCGCTGCTCGGAGATTCCAATCTGCTCGATGAGCCGCATGCCCGTGCTGCGCATCTGCAGCACCTTGCCATCCTTGAAGCAATCGAAGCGCGGGATGCCGCGCGCGCAGAGTTGCTTGCCCGCTCGCACGTAAGCCATTCCCTGAAGTGCCGGCTGGCACGAATTGAGGGGGATTGCTGAAATGCGATACCCGCCCGCCGATCGGGCGGGAGGTGGTGGAATACGGGGGCCGCTAAGTAAAACAGGTGGTTTGAAATTCCTGTTTTCGGAAAAAATTGTACGATTTACTAAACCAGATAACGGAAGAGGTCCGGAATGACTGCAACAATCAGCAAGATCGAGGTATTCAGCATCGGCATGCCTCTGGTAGGAACTTTCACCAGTGGCGGCGTCTCCAAAAAAGTCACCAAGTGTGTTGTGGTGCGGGTCACGGATGCGGACGGTGCGATCGGCATCAGCAGCATTGATCCCTCATCCACGGCCAAGTCGCCGCACACCGGTCCGGAACTTGCGCAGGCCATCCGGGACCGTATCGCTCCGGCCCTGATCGGGCAGGATCCGCGCAACGCCAATCGCATTTTTGAGATCGCCTCCAAACTCACGCCATTGCAGCCCGGCGCGGTTGTCGCGGTGGAGCTGGCCTGCATAGAGCTAGTCTGCCGGAGGACCAACATCGCCCTTTACGATTACATCGGCGGCGCCATACACGACCGGTTGTTGTTCAACGGCTGGGTCGGGGAACTGCCGCCGGATGAAGCGGCAACCGAAGCGAAACGCTGGAAGGACGCCGGATTCAAGTCGATGAAGATCAAGGTCGGCAACGATGTCGGCAAGGACAGCGCCCGGGTGATGGCGGTACGCGATGCCGTCGGCAAGGATATTCAGCTGCGCATGGACGCCAACATGCAATGCACCGTGGATCAGGCGCTGGCCTTGTGCCACGCCGTCAAGTCCTGCGATATGCAATTGTTCGAGCAGCCGACGCCCAAGGACGATCTTGCGGGCCTGGCGCGGGTGCGGCGCGAAGGCGGCATACCGATCATGGCTGATGAATCCATCAGCGATCACCAGAGCCTGATCCGGGTCATCAAGGCGGACTGCGCTGATTTCGTGAAGTTCGGCATCAAGCAGGCCGGCGGCCTGTTGCCGGCTGCACGAATGCTGGCCACCGCGGAGGCCGCGGGTCTGCCGGTGGTGCTGGGACACGGTTTTGGATTGGATCTCAGCACGACGGCGGAGATCATGCTCGCCGCCACGTCGCGCAATGTCGTGCCCGGACTGGAATGTGTGGGGCCGCTGAAAGTGGTCGATACCGTGGCAACGACCCGGCTTGATATCAGCCGCGGCAGCATTGCCCTGCCATCCGGGCCCGGGCTGGGGATAACGCTCGATGAGGAGAAGCTTGCGCGGTACAACTTGACGGCGGCTTAACGAAGGATCACTGAACCGTACTCACAGTATTGCAGGCAGAAAAAAACGGCGCACAGAGTGCGCCGTTTTTTATTTTGCATGGCCGCTTTTACATGTGCCCGTACAGTTTTTTGCCGGCAAATGGCACTTTCGCCGTCAGTACATCCCCGGACAGTGCCTCGGTGATGAAAATCTGCTTGTGATCGGGCCCGCCGAAAGCGACGTTGTCGAGGTGGTGATGTTTGTCGTGGGTTTTCGACGAAATCAGGTGCGTCGGCAGCATGTTGGCGTCGAAACGCCAGATGCCCACGCCGAGTTGGCACACCAGCAGGCCGTTTTCACCGTCCATCTCGATGCCGTCGGGTCCGGCGACGCCGCCGGAGAGTTGGATCGCCAGACCGGTTTTGGACACCGAGCCATCGGCCATCAGCGGCAGGCGCCACACCGAGTTTGAACGCGTCATGCCGACATACACATGTTTTTCGGTGGTCGACAGCGTGATGCCGTTGGGGCTGGGACCGTTTTCGAGCAGCCGGCGCAGTTCGCCGCTGGCGGTCAGGCGGAACACGCGGCCGGTCGGATCGGCGATGCCGGTCTGGCCCTGATCGGTGAAGTAGAGATCGCCGTTCGACGCAAAATGCATGTCGTTCAGACCTTTGAAACTTTCGCTGTAGGCAGTGCGCAGCACGTTTTCCATTTTGCCGGTCTTGACGTCCAGCGTCAGCAGGCCTTCCTTGTAATCGCAGATGAACAGGCGCCCGTCCTTGTGGAACTTCATGCCGTTGGGCCAGCCGTCGTACTGGATCACCAGATCCCAGTCGCCTTTGGGCGTGATGCGGAAAATGCGGCCGAAGGGGATGTCGCAGACGAACAGGTTGCCGGCGCGGTCGAAAGCAGGGGCTTCAAGGAAACATTCCACTTCCGCATTCTGGCGATTCGGGTCCGACCAGCTGCTGCGGCTTTTTTTGCGGAATTTTCCCGGCATGGAGGTGAATACTTCGGCGTGGATGTGTTCCAGTGGTTTGAACGGATTGAACATGACGCGATGATTCCTCTAGGAATTAATATAAGTATTTGATTATATTGATATTTTGTGATATCGGCAGGGAGCGTTTGCGGAAATCACGATGCTGCCGCCGAGCAATCTGCAACGGCAAACAAACGCCGAGATGGTAGCACGCGTGATGTGCGGCATTAATATCAGTCTGTTCATATCGCGGCATGTTATGAACGCGGATTGCCATGGTGCGGTAGCATCGACGCCTTATCAAAAAGGAGCAATGCCGTGTTCGAAGGTTTCATACTTAACGATGCGGCGACCACCG
>Ga0105090_10002359_pt1 | contig 10511 bp, 9 predicted proteins | sample PPLLak3March2015_FD_79110 | JGI IMG/M metagenome (GOLD analysis project Ga0105090, IMG submission 79110) | Freshwater sediment microbial communities from Prairie Pothole Lake near Jamestown, North Dakota, USA - PPLs Lake P7 Core (1) Depth... | ecosystem: Environmental > Aquatic > Freshwater >... | reverse complement strand
GAGGGCACGCCCGCGAGGTTCGTGACATTGATCTCGATGATGCCGGTGAACCAGTTCTTCGGCGCGTACTCCTCGAGGTAGATCGCGGCCGCGACCCCGACCGGCAGCGCCACGAGCGCGGTGACGACCATGATCAGCATGGTGCCGACGGCCGCGGACAGGATGCCGGCGTTCTCCGCCTTGCGCGACGGGAACGACGTGAAGAAGTCCCATCCGAAGCGCGACGAACCGTCGCGGACCAGGTCGAAGAACAGGATCGCGAGGATCGCGAGGCAGCCGAACAGGAACGCGAGGCCGACCGCGATGAACACCTTGTCGAGCTGCTTGCGCCACGACAGACCCCGGCGGATCTCCTCGAGCGTGAGGTGGGCGGTGGCGGCCATCAGTAGGCCTCCCGGAAGCGACGGGTCAGGAAGAAGCCGATCACGTTCAGCACCAGCGTCATCAACATCAGCACGAGTCCGGCCGCGAAGATGCTCTGGTAGCCGATGCTGTCGTGCGGCAGGTCGCCGAGGCTCACCTGGACGATATACGCGGTGATCGTTGCGGCCGGCTCGGTCGGATTGAACGTCAGGTTCGCCATCATGCCCGCCGCGATCGCGACGACCATGGTCTCGCCGACGGCGCGCGAGATGCCGAGGATGTAGGCCGCGGCCAGGCCCGAGAACGCCCCGGGCACCACGACGCGCAGCGCGGTCTGCAGCTTCGTCGCGCCCATCGCGTAGGAGCCTTCGCGCATGTACTTCGGCACGGCGCGCATCGCGTCCTCGCTGACCGAGGCCACGTAGGGCACGATCATGAGCCCGATCACCAGGCCCGCGCTCAGCATGTTGAAACCGGGCAAATCGGGCCAGATCTTCTGCAGCAGCGGGGTCACCATCAGCAGCGCGAAGTAGCCGTACACCACCGTCGGCACGGCGCCCAGCAACTCGAGGATCGGCTTCACGGACTCACGCAACTGGTGCGGCGCAAACTCGGACAGGTAGATCGCGATGATCGTGCCGACGGGGATCGCCACGAGCACGGCGACGCCGGTGACCGTCAGCGTGCCCGCGACCAGCGGCATGATGCCGTAGCGCGCGTCGGCGAACAGCGGCGTCCACATCGTGTCGGTGATGAAATCCTTGACCGAGACGTGCTCGAAGAAGAACGACGACTCGTAGAACAGGATGAAGACGATCGCCATGGTCGTGAAGACCGCGACCATGCCCGCCGCGAGCAGGACCAGTTCGATGATCCGGTCGCGCGTCTTGCGGTACTGGAGCGACGCGAACGCGCCCTTGGCCTGCAGCGCCTTGCCTTGACTCATGGGGTTGGTCCCCTTCCCTTGATCTTAGCGGCAGACGGCCACTCTACCCGCCGCCGCGCCCGATTTCGACCCCGTCCGAGCGACGCGCGGGGAGAAGGCCTTTTTGGCCCCTCCCCGCCGCCGGATCAGGTCTCGCGCCAGTGCTCGATCAGAGCTTGGCTTCCATCGACAGCAGTTCGTCGATCGTGATGCCGACCTGGTTATGGCCGCCGAACACGGTGCCGAGCTTCTTGTTGTCGAAGTGCTTCCAGGCGAGGTCATAGGCGCTCTGCGGCAGCGGCACGTAGCCCACTTCGCTGACGAGCGCCGAGCCCTGCTTCATCATGAACTGCACGAACTCACGGACCTCGGGACGCGCCGCCGAACTCTCGCGGACGTAGACGAACAGCGGTCGCGACAGCGGGCTGTAGGTGCCGTTCACCACGTTCTCGATGCTCGGCAGGACCGGGCCCTTGCCGCCGTCGATCGCGACCGCGCGCAGCTTGTCCTTGTGTGCGGCGTAGTACGCGAAGCCGAAGTAGCCGAGCGCCGACTTGTTGTTGACGACGCCCTGCACCAGCGTGTTGTCATCCTCGCTCGCCGTGAAGTCGCCGCGGCTCGCCTTCGACTTGCCGTTGACGGCCTCGGTGAAGTAATCGAACGTGCCCGAATCGGCGCCCGGGCCGAACAACATCAGTTTCTCGGCCGGCCATTCGGCGCGCACCTGCTTCCAGGTGTTGATGCGCCCCTGTGCGGCCGGCTCCCACATCTTCCTGAGATCGGCGACGGTCATCGAGTTACCCTTGACCCAGTTGTTGTTCGGGTTGATGACGACCGTCAGCGCGTCGAATGCAACCGGCAACTCGATGTACTTGATGCCCGCCTTGCGGCAGGCCTCCATCTCCTCGGTCGAGATCGGACGCGACGCATTCGACATGTCGGTTTCGCCGCGGCAGAACTTCTTGAAGCCGCCGCCCGTGCCCGACATGCCGACGGTCACGCGGACCTTGCCGCGCTTGGAGATCTGGAACTCCTCGGCAAACGCCTCGGAAACCGGGAAGACGGTGCTCGAGCCGTCGATCTTGATCGCGGCCTGGGCGAGCGCACTCTGCGGGGCTCCGCCGGCCACGACCCCGGCGAACAGCGCCGGAACGAAAACTTTCTGCCACAACTTCATGGACTTAACCCTCTACAGATGAACGGGGAATGAAGGTCGCAACCTGATGGGCGGCAAGTTTGCCGACCTCGTGTGACAGCAGTGTTACAAACCGCGCCGTACTTGTACCTCGCGCCACGCTCCGCTATATACCCCGGGCCGCTGCAAACGCGATTGAATCCCGGTCCTGGTTACGGCACGAACGTTACAGCTTCATGTCATCAACGCTTGCGCTCACAGAAGAACTGCTGCGTCGCCCGTCCGTGAGTCCCGAGGACCACGGCTGCCTCGACATCATCGGCACCCGGCTCGAGGCGCTGGGATTCCGCAATGAACGGCTGCAGTACAGCCCGGTCGACAATCTCTGGGCGACCCGCGGCCACGGGACGCCCCTGCTTTGCTTCGCCGGCCACACGGACGTCGTCCCGCCCGGGCCGCGCGAGGACTGGCACACCGACCCGTTCGAGCCCGTCATCCGCGACGGCATTCTCTACGGCCGCGGCGCGGCCGACATGAAGAGCGGTCTCGCCGCCATGGTGACGGCCACGGAGCGGTTCCTGGCCCGCCACCCCGACCACCGCGGCACGCTGGCCTTCCTGTTCACGAGCGACGAGGAAGGCCCCTCGGTGGACGGCACGCGCCGGGTCATGCAGGTGCTCGAGGCGCGCGGCGAGAAGATCGACTGGTGCGTCGTCGGCGAGCCCACGAGTCACGAGGCGCTCGGCGACACGATCAAGATCGGCCGCCGGGGCTCGTTGTCCGGGAGACTCACCGTGCACGGCGTGCAGGGCCACATTGCCTACCCGCACCTTGCCGACAACCCTGTACACGCTTTCTCGCCGGCACTGGCCGAACTCGCGACCCGCCGCTGGGACGAAGGCAACGCATTCTTCCAGCCGACCTCGTTCCAGGTGTCGAACATTGCGGCCGGCACCGGCGCCCCGAACGTGATCCCGGGCGAACTGAAGGTGCGCTTCAACCTGCGCTTCTCGACCGAGCAGACGGTCGAATCGTTGCAGCGGATCGTGCTCGAGATCCTCGACCGGCACCGCGTCAACTACACGCTCGAGTGGTTCGTATCGGGTCTACCCTTTTTCACCCAGCCGGGCCTGCTCACCGAAACGGTCTCGTCTGCCGTCCAGGACCTGACAGGTCGCAAGCCCGACTTCTCGACGACGGGCGGGACCTCGGATGGTCGTTTCATCGCACCCACCGGCGCGCAGGTCGTCGAACTGGGGGTCGCGAACGCGACCATCCACAAGGTCAACGAGTGCGTGCGGGTGGAGGATATCGATCGGCTCAGCGAGATCTACGAGCGGGTGATGGAAAAGCTGCTGGCAAGGGGATCGTGAACAGGGGATCGGGGATCGTCGGAAGTGGCGACTGATCGCGCGGCGACACCGTCTTACCTGTCCGCTATATGCTTCTTTTCCCGAACCAATTTACCGCCAGCCCCCACGTTCCCACGCCGACCAGCGCCATCAGCACCCAGGTCGGCATGTTGAGGCCGAGGAACTGCCAGTCGAGCTTCGCGCACTCGCCGGAGCCGGTCAGGACCTTCGCCAGCACCTCGTGCATCGGCAGCACGTCCATCATGTAATCGAGGCTGGCGCCGCACTCGGCAACCGACCCGGGCGGCTGCGCCATGATCCAGATGTGGCGCGCGGCAATCAGGATTCCGGCGAACGCGGCGAGATCGATCAGCACGCCGTAGATTCGCGCGCCACGCTCCGCGGGATCGTGGACGAACGCCGCGAGAAACAGCACGCCGGCGCTGATGACCGCCACGCGCTGCAGGATGCAGAGCGGACAGGGCTCGAGGCCCTGCACGTGCTCTACGAACAGCGCGTAGCCGATCAGCGCGGCGCAGACAGCAAGGCCGATGAGATTGCCGGTGCGGCGTGTGATCCAGTCAGGCATGCGCGACCTCAGGTTCCGGCCGCCGCGCCGGCGCTGCCCGGGGACCGGCCCGCACGCAGCGCGGCCAGTTGCTTTTCCACATCCTCGATCGAGAGATGGCGGATGTCCTTGCCCAGCACCATATAGATCACGTACTCGCAGATATTCTTGGCGTGGTCGCCGATGCGCTCCAGCGCGCGCGCCACCCACAACACGTCGAGCGCGCGGCGGATCGTGCGCGGATCTTCCATCATGAACGTGATGCACTGGCGTTGCAGCGCCTCGTACTCTTCGTCGACGATCCGGTCACGCCGCGCCACCTTGATTGCGGCTTCGGTATCGAGCCGCGCAAACGCGTCGAGGGCGCCGTGCACCATCTCGGTGACCAGCTCGCCGATGTGCTTGATCTCGCGATACTGGTCCGCCGGGCGATCGATGCTGGCCAGACGTGCGGCAATGTGACCGAGCTTCTCGGTCTCGTCGCCGATGCGCTCGAGGTCGGTGATGGTCTTGATCACGGCGACGATCAGGCGCAGGTCGGAGGCCGTCGGACCCCGGGTCGCAAGGATTCGGCTGCAATCGTCGTCGATCGAAACTTCCATCGCGTTGACCTTGTAGTCGAGACGCGCCACTTCCTCGCCGAGGCGGCTGTCGCCCAACGCGAGGGCCTTGACGCCGTTCTGCAGCTGCTGCTCGACGAGCCCGCCCATTTGCAGCACCCCGGAGCGGATGCCCTCGAGTTCGGCGTTGTAGCGGCTCAGGATGTGATGGGACAGGTCAGACGTTTCCATGGGGCCTCCGGCAATCGCGGTCGTATACAGGAGCGGTGTGGCGGGATCAAGAAAAACCCCCACCGCTGCCCTCTCCCCAGAGCGGGAGAAGGTGGCCCGCAGGCCGGGTGAGGGTTCCGTTCCCTCCCCCGCCTGCGCGGGAGAGGGCCAGGTTGAGGGCTCAGGCGCCGGTCAGAACTTGTAATTGATGTCGAGCTGCAGTCGGTCGTAGTCCAGCTCCGTACCCACGTCCTTGTTGCGGGTGTTGATGAAGTAGGTGCCGTTGAACGTCACGTTCTTCACCCAGGCATAGCCGCCCTTGATCGCCCAGCCCTCGGAGTCCGTCGTGCCGTCGCCGAAGTCCGAGTCGATGAACTGCGCATACAGCGCGTCCTTGTCGATCGACTGGTAGAGCAGCCCAGCCTCCCAGGTCTTCGCATTGCCCGCCTTGCCGAGCGTCACGCCGACGCCATAGGCGGTGTCGTACTCGACGCCCGAGGCCATGTTCTGTGCGTAGTCGGCCCAGATGCTGAACGGCAGGTCGAACAACATCGTGCCCATCTCACCCGACAACTGCAGGATCTCGTAGTCGTAACGCAGCAGGTTCGTCGTGCTGGTTCCGATGCGATACGTCGTGTTGCCGAACGGCTGGTTCAGGAACATTGGCGAATTGTCCTGGCAGGCGCCGCAGTCGAAATAGTTCGCTGCCAGCCGGGTCTCGCCGCCGAGCAGCGGGAACTTGAGGCCGGCCTGCAGACCGAACACGTTCGCGTCGGAGTTCTCGCCCTTCGGGTCGGAGTTGAACTGCTCGTTGAGCCACCAGCCGTACGCACTGCCGAACAGCATGCCGCGATCGAACGTGACGGCACCGCCTTCGGGATTGAAGTCGCCGTCCCAGAAGAAGCTCTGGCCAGCTCGCCAAACCGGATTCTTGATCTTGCCGAGCGTCAGGACGCCGCCGGGCATGAATGCATATTCGGCATACGCGAGATCGACGCCGATCTCCTTGCGTGAGCCTGAGTTGGTCAATGTCTGGTTTGATGAGCGCGGATCGGCACCACCGGTGGCCAGCTGCACGACGACCTTGGAGTTGTCGGTGACCTTCGCGTCGAAGCCAAACCTTGCGCGGACCCGGTGGCGCGTGCGATCCGCCGCGTCTTCCGCGGAACCCGACACGTCACGGTCCTGCGCGATCATTTCGTGACGGTATCGCAGGTCGCCCTTGAACTTGATCTTGGTTGCCCAGTCGGCGCCCTTGACCTTGGCGATTTCACCCGAGGAAACCGCCGCCTCTTCGCGGAGCTCGCGGGTCTGCGCCTTCAGGTAATCCATCTCGGCGTCGCGGCGGTCGACGACCGACTTGAGATCGGCATTCTCGGCCTGCAGCGTGGCATTGGTTGCCTCGAGCTTGCTGAGCCGCTGCGCAAGCGCCTCCATCTGCGCCTGCATGGCCTGGACATCGGCCTTGGTGGCGGCGCCCTTCGCCTGGGCGGATGCAGCCGGCGCGGCCAGCGCCAGCGTGGCGGCGACCGCAGTCGCAAGCACGGTGTTTCTCACGATAATCCCCTCGCAAACGTGGTAACTGAACGACAAGGTGGCACACGGACTGCCGTGGCCGATTTCCCTGGCCAGACGTTATAGGCGTGATTTGTTACAGGGAGATTGCAGGCCGTGTTGCGATTGGGAGACACGCGCTGATCGGCCCCGTCTCGCACGTCCTGCCGCATGAAGATCGAGCCGAGCGCGTCCGCAATAAGGGGAAACTCGGTCGGTACAACCCCGACTACCCGCGACGTTCGACTCGCGAAGCCGGAAAATGACAGGTGAACGTGCTGCCTTTGCCCTCGACGCTTTCGACTTCCATGCGAGCGCCGTGACGCTGTAACGCGTGCTTCACAATCGCGAGGCCGAGTCCGGACCCGCCCAGCTTGCGCGAGCGACCGGGATCGACGCGGTAAAAGCGTTCGGTGAGCCGCGGCAGGTGTTCCGGGGAAATGCCGATCCCGGTGTCGCGGACCTCGACGTGCCCGCCCCGGGCGTCCGTCCACCAGCGAATGTCGATTCGGCCGCTGGCCGGCGTGTACTTCACTGCGTTCGAGACCAGGTTGAAGAAGATCGAATGCAGCTCGGTCTCAGCCCCGAGCAGGAATGCGTCGCTGTCCAGATGCAGTTCGACGACCGCTGGATGCTCGGGCCGCGCCAGCGTCTCCTTGCGGATCAGCGCGAGCATGCCGCCGACGTCCACTGGACTCCGCTCCGCATCGCCGCTCTGGGCCTCGAGCCGTGACAGCTCGAGCAGATCCTGAACGATGTTGCGCATCCGGTCGGACTGCCGGCGCATCTCCTGCACGGGCGCCTGCCAGACGGGGTCGAGCGTCGCGTCGTCGGCCAGCGAATCGAGGTACCCGCTGATCACCGTGAGCGGCGAGCGCAGCTCGTGCGAGGCATTGGCGACGAAATCCTTCCGCATCGACTCGAGACGCGCCTCGCTCGTCACGTCGCGCAGGATCAGCAGCTGCTGGCCCGTCGTGTTCGTGGTCACCAGCCGGAACAGCAGCCAGCGGTCCCCGTGCTTCGGGAAATGGATGCGCGGCGGCGCGGACGTGCCGCGGCGCTCGAGATACTCGATGAAATCCGGATGGCGAACCAGGTTGTCGATGCGCAGGCCAAAGTCCACCTTGCGCTTGAGGTCGAGCCAGCGTCCAGCCGTGCGATTGAACCACAGGATCTCGCGGTGCTGTCCGAGCAGGATCGCGCCATCCGGCATGGCCGAAGTCATGCGGCGGAACTCGCGCAACAGCACCAGGACGCGCCGCTTGTGGAACACCTTGCGGCGGTAAACGCGATTGACGATCGCGAGCACCTCGCCCCACAGCCCCCACATGTTCGGCGGGGACGCCACGGCGCGCCGGCGGAGCCATTGCTCGAGGCGAAGCAAATTGAACAACTCGTAGCCGAGGGCCGCGCCAAGCCCGAGCGCGAGGAACAGCAACGCATGGTCGAACAGCGCACCAACCAGCGCCGCCATCAGCAGCGCGGCGGCGATCCACACGACGTGTTGCCAGGCGGGCTGCGACAAGTCGTGCCGTCCCCGCTGCCCGTCAATCGGTCTGCGTGGAGAAGCGGTAACCCGATCCCCGCACGGTCTGGATCAACGCGTCGCGCGCGAACGGCTCGAGTGCCTTGCGCAACCGGCGGATGTGCACGTCCACGGTGCGTTCCTCGACGTAGACGTTGCCGCCCCAGATGCGATCGAGCAGCTGGCTGCGCGAATACACGCGCTCGCGATGCTCCATGAAGAAGCGCAGCAGGCGGAACTCCGTCGGGCCGAGGGTCACGACCTGCCCGTCGGCGGTGACCCGGTGGCTCGCCGTGTCGAGCACGAGCCCACCCGCCTCCAGCGCTTCGCCGGTGCCGGTCCCGACGGTCCGCCGCAGTACGGCGTTGATCCTGGCCAGCAATTCCCGCGGACTGAAGGGCTTGGTGACGTAGTCGTCGGCGCCGCCCTCGAGTCCCGTCACTTTGTCGTGCTCATCGGCGCGCGCCGTGAGCATGATCACCGGCATGTCCTCAGTGTCCTTGTTGCGCTTGATGGCCCGCGTCAATTCGAGACCGCTCTGGTCGGGCAGCATCCAGTCCACCAGCAGCAGGTCGGGCCGCTGGTCGGCGATGCTGGCCCGTGCAGCCGAGCAGTCCTCGGCTTCGCGCACGTCGAATCCGGCTCGGCGCAGCCCGAATGCGATCATGTCCCGGATCGGCTTCTCGTCCTCGACGATCAGAATCTGCTTGCTCGACATGACGCCCCTGAGTTGGCAGTCTCGTTGCAGCAGAATTACAGACTTTAATTATGACACTTGCGTGACGATCCGCGCGGAAGGGCGCGCGACGTCGTCACGGACATACACGGGCAAGGCCATTTCGGCCGGCACACCACGTCCCCCCGCGAGCTCCAGGGCACCGAGACGGGCCACCGCGTCCGCGCGCGGGTAGATCCCTTCATGCAACTGCAATCCCTCGGCCAGGAGACGCGTCGCCAGCGCCGGATACCGCGGAAAGGCATTGCCAGCCGCATGGCGAACCTGCGGTGCCCCCTCGCCCACCCGGTCGGGGACGGACACGGATTCCGGCGTCGATCCCACGATCGCTGCGTCCTTGCGCTGGTAGACGCCCCAATACACCTCGCCCATCCGCGCATCGTTACAGACGAGAATCTTCTCGCCCACGGCGGCCGGCACCTGCTCCGCGACGGCTGCAAGGCTCGAAATGGCCGCAACGGGTAGTTCTGCGCCGAATGCGAGCCCTTGCACGACGCCCGCCGCGATGCGCAGCCCCGTAAATGCCCCCGGCCCACGCCCGAAGGCCAGTCCGTCGAGATCGGCCAGCGAGACACCGGCCTCGACGAGCAACTGATCGATCATCGGCAGCAGGAGATCCGCATGGCTGCGCTCGGTGAGTTCAAAACGCAACCGCAGTACGTCGTCGAGCAGCAGCGCGACGGAGCAGGCTTCGGTCGAGGTGTCGAGGGCGAGGAGACGCATGGAAAGCGGATAGCGGATCGCGGATAGTGGCGGAACGGTAGCACCCGGGGCGCAGCGTTGTCGCCACGCACTGCAGGTGAACGCACGGCGGCGACTCTTCGCTATCCGCTATCCGCTATCCGCTTCGCCGATCCGCCCTTCCCCAAGTCGTTCCCGCAAAAACGCCTGCGCCTCGACCAGTTCCCGCGTCCGCCGCATCGGCGGCAGGCTCTGGATGAAGATCCGGCCATAGCCCTTGGTGACGAGGCGGGGGTCGCACAGCATCACGACGCCGAAGTCATCGGCGTCGCGGATCAGCCGGCCCACCCCTTGCTTCAGCGCGATCACGGCCTGCGGGACCTGCTCGTCGAAGAACGGATTGCCGCCTTGAGCGCGGATCGCGGCCAGGCGCGCCTTCAACAACGGGTCGTCGGGCACTGCGAACGGTAGCTTGTCGATGATCACGACCGAAAGCGCCGTGCCCTTGACGTCCACGCCCTCCCAGAAGCTGCCGGTGCCGAGCAATACTGCGTTGCCGGCCTCGCGGAAGGCGCGCAGCAACTGGTCGCGAGGCGCGTCGCCCTGAACGAGCATCGGCACTGGCGGCACATCGTTCCAGGACCGCCGCAACTCCTCGGCCGCCTCGCGAAGCGCCCGGTGGCTCGTGAACAGCAGGAAGGCTCGGCCGCCGCTCGCTTCGAGCACCGGCAGCGCCGCCTGCACGACGGCTCGCGTGTGACCCGGCGCACCGGGATCGCCGAGGCCCTTCGGCAGGTACAGCAAGGCCTGGTTCGCGAAGTCGAAGGGGCTCTCGAAGCGCACGCTGCGCGCACGCGCGAGACCCGAGCGGCGCACGTAGTGCGAGAAGTCGTCGCCGACGG
>Ga0105090_10002356_pt1 | contig 10519 bp, 13 predicted proteins | sample PPLLak3March2015_FD_79110 | JGI IMG/M metagenome (GOLD analysis project Ga0105090, IMG submission 79110) | Freshwater sediment microbial communities from Prairie Pothole Lake near Jamestown, North Dakota, USA - PPLs Lake P7 Core (1) Depth... | ecosystem: Environmental > Aquatic > Freshwater >... | reverse complement strand
TGCTGGTGGCGCTGGCGACGCTGTTCCCCGACGACGGCATCGACGTCGAGAAGGCCGTGCTCGGCGGGACGAGCACGCGCGAGCGTGCGCAGGCGCTGCGCCCCGACGCGGCGAAGGCGCAACCGAAGGTCGAGCGCGCGGCGGTGCCGCCGGGGTCGTTCCGTTCGGGTGCCATCATCCTGCTCACCGACGGGCGCCGCACGACGGGCCCCGACCCGCTGGAGGTCGCCAACATGGCCGCCAAGCGCGGCGTGCGCGTCTTCGCCGTCGGCTTCGGCAAGAGCGGCGGCGGCATGGCCGACATGGACGGCTACTCGATGTTCATGGCCTTCGACGAGACGACGCTGAAGTCGATCGCCGGCATCACGCACGGCGAGTACTTCCACGCCCCGAGTGCCGAGGAACTGGTCAAGGTCTACGACGAGATCACCGCGCGCTTCGAACTCGAGCGCCAGCACACGGAGGTCACGTCGCTCGTCGCCGCGCTGGGCGCGCTGCTGCTGGCGGCGGCGGGGACGCTGTCGGTGCTCTGGTTCGGGCGGGTGGCATAGGTGGCGTGCTTGCGGTGCGACAAACGCATCGCGCGCTGAGAAGGAAGGGCGCCGAGTCTGCATGGCGCCCAGTCGGAGGAAAGCGGTAGTGGGGATTGCTGGCTGCCGCGCCCCGCGCGGCAGCTTCCCGCCGAAGGTCAGAACGTGGGCGGCGCCGGCTCGGTCGCCACTTCGCCCCCGGTGAAGGCTTCGCTCGCGGGCGGCACGCTGGTGTCCGCCGCGGACGCCGCGACCATCGACACGGCGGGGGCGATCAGGTGATCGTCATCGGCCGGCGCGGCGGCGCCGCGCTCGGACGGCACGCTCGCCAGCCCGGCCGCGATCAGGATCGCGGCGACGACGAGGATGCGCAGCAGGGCGCGCGTCCCCTGCGGCGTGCCCGGCGAGTTTTCGGCGGAAGGCATGTTCGGTGGGTTCATCGTGCTTCTCCTGGGCGATGCAGCGTCGATGGGATCGCTGCGGGATGGATGTCGGTGCGCGGCGCCTACTTGCGTGTCGCCACGCTGGTAGCGAGGCACTCCGGCGCCTGCGGCCAGCGCTGCGTGCGAGCGGGCGCGAGCTCGAAGTCCTTCGCGTAGAGCTGCCTGCCAAAGCGTGCCATCTCGCTCGCGATGCGCGCGGACTCGCAGTGGCCCTCGTCGGCGAGCCTGGCGAACGTGGTGAACGCCTCTTCGTAGCGGCCCACCTCGTACTGCGAGAGCGCGTCTTCGAACCGCGTGTCCTGCGCGGCGCCGCTCGTCGCGGCGTGCAGCAGGGCGGCGCAGGCAAGGACGGTGGTGATCCGGCGCATGGTGGCATCTCCCAGGTTGTCGGCGTCAGGCGCCGTAGGCGACGGTGGCGGGTTCGCTGCGCGTCGCGTTGGCGGTGGGCTCGGCGGTGTTCGTCAGGCTCGCGGACAGCACGATCGCGAGCAGGCCGACGGCCCACAGCACCGTTGGCACAACGAAGTAGCTCGTGGCGATGTGGTCGCAATCCTGCTCGGAAGGGAACGGCGGACGGCTGGTCGGATGCATGTCGGTCTCCGGTGGTGGTGAAGTGGGGGCCTTCACCGGGACGTACGGAGACCGGCGGCAAATCCGGACATGCGAGCCGCGCGACCGGCAGGCGCGGCGAGCCTGGGGGCGCGACCGGAATCGCGCCGAAGGAGCGGGGCGGGCGGCGCGCGGGCGCCGGCGCCCGTCAGGTTTGGTCTGGAGGCGGGGTCTGAGCCAGGCCAGTTGCGACCCGCACTGCGGGGTGATCCGGGTCGACGCTGGCGGCGAGAAGGGCGAGCGCCTCGCGGGCCATCGCTCGCGAGGCATCCTCGTCGCCCGCCGCCTGTAACGCCCGGGCGCAGGTCACGGCCGCCAGCGCGGTGCGAAACGAGTGCGCCTTGCCGCCCTGAAGCTGCGCCGCCTGCTCATGCGCGGCGCGAGCGAGTTCGAGTGCCTCCTGCGGAGCACCGCGCTGCAGCGCGATCTCGGCCAATCCGAGCCGCGCCATCACCGCGGTCATCTGTTGCGGCGCGGCCTCGATCGCGGAGCGGAACGCCTCCTGCGCTTCGTCGGGCCTGCCTTCGCTCGATGCGAGCCGGCCGGCGATGACCAGACGCAGGATGCGCTGCGGATGCGACGCCGGCAGGGCGAATGCCTTCACGTCAGCTGCCCGCAGCGCGTCGCGCGCCTCGTCCACGTGTCCTTGCGCGAGGCGGACGGAGGCGACGCCCAGGCGCGCCCCGACAAGCGCCGGCAGGGTGGCGGTCGCCTCGGCCACCGCGGCCGCCTCGCCGTAGCCGGCGGCAGCCTCCTCGAGTCGGCCCTGATACTCGAGCGCGCGGGCGCGATTGAACAGCAGGAACGGCGACCGGCCATTCGGCCCCGCCAGCGCCAGAGCGCGCTCGGCCAACTCCTGCGCGCGCCGCGCGTCACCCGCGCGCTCGTTGATCACCGACCAGTTGTTGAGCAGCGTGACGGCGTGAGCGGAACTGCCTTGGCCGAGCGCCTGCATCCGCTCGTGCGCCGCTGCGAAGTGCGCGTCGGCTTCGGCCATGCGCCCGTGCAGGCTGCAGGCAGCCCCGAGTGACGACAGGAGGGAGGCCTCCATCCGTCGCGAAGGCCTGTGCTGCGCTCGCAGGCTGCGCAGCGCCGCCTCGGCGTGGACGAGTCCGGCGTCGTGGTCGTTGTTGGAGTTGGCGAGCATGGCCAGGTAGTGGTGCGCTTCCGTGCGTTGCTCGGGCGCGAGGCCACGCCGCGCGAGCACGCGCTCGATCCCGGCGCGCGCCTGCGCATAGTCGCCGGCCCAGCCGATCGCCAACGCGCGATTGATGACCAGCTGGTCCTTGAGGTTCGCGTCGTCGGTGTCGCGCGCGAGCGCCAGTGCACGGTCGCTCAGCCGCACCGCCTCGGCCAGATTGCCGAGCGTCTGCATCGACATCGCGATCATCGACAGCACCGACGCGTGCGCTTCGGCGTCGCCCTCCAGCTCCGGGGCGATCAGCGCTTCGCTGCGCTCGAGCAGCTGCTCGGCGGTGAGCGCGCGGCCGCCGCGCGCTGCGTCGGTGATGAGCGTGTTGAGGAATGCCGCCACCGCTTCGTTGCGTTCCGCGAGGCGCAGTGCCCGGTCGCGATCGCGCTTGGCCGCGCGGGCTTGCCACAGCGCCGCGCCCAGGCCGGCGGCAAGCACGGCGACGACGAGCGCCGTCGCGCCCAGCCCGATGGCGAGACCGAAGGCGAGCAGCGTTCCGGCGCCTGCCGCGACGACCGCGCGATGGCGCTGCGCGAGGCGCAACGCTCTTCCGAAGGCGGTCTCGCGGCGCGCGGAGACCGCTCCGCCATCGAGGAACTGGCGCAGGTCCTGCGCCAGCGCGCTCGCCGTTGCGTAGCGCCACGACGGCTCCTTGCGCAGCGCCTGCGCCAGGATCGCGTCGAGGTCGCCGCGCAGCGCGCGGGCGTGGGCGGGATCGCCGGTGGTGGCGCTGGCGAGCGGTGGGTCCACCTCGAGCACTTGCCGCTGCAACTCCATGATGCCGGGACGGCCTTCACCCAGCGGAGGGCGGTCAGCCAGCGCCTCGTAGGCGACAGCGCCGAGCGAATAGACGTCGCTGGCCGTGGTGAGCGGCTCGCCGCGGATCTGCTCCGGGCTCGCGTACAGAGGGGTGAGGGCGCGTCCGGAAACGCGCGTGAGCTCGGTGGACGCCGCGCTCTCGCCCTCGATGAGCTTGGCGATACCGAAGTCGAGGAGGCGCACCTGGCCGTCGGCGGTGACGAGGATGTTGCCGGGCTTGAGGTCGCGGTGCAGCACCAGGCGGCTGTGCGCGTAGGCCACCGCCTCGGCGACCTGCAGCAGCAGCTTCACGCGTTCGGCGATCGGCAGCGCTTGCTCGCGGCACCAGGCGTCGATCGGCCGGCCCTCGACGAACTCGAGCGCGAGGTAGGGCTGGCCGTCGTCGGCGAAGCCGGCGTCGTACAGGCGCGCGATGTGGGGGTGCTCGAGCCCGGCGAGGATGTCGCGCTCGCGCTCGAAGCGCTGCACGAGGATGGCGCGGCGCACGCCGAGTGTCGGGAGCTTGAGGGCGACCTGCCGCTTGAGGGTGCCGTCCGCGCGTTCGGCGAGCCACACCTCGCCCATGCCGCCCGCGCCGAGCTCGCGCAGGAGGCGATAGGGGCCGACCATGGCGCCGGCTGCGAACGCGCGGTCGGCGGAAGCGTCGTCGCGCGGTGGATCGAAGGCGGGCGGCCGGTCGATGAAGTCGAGCGTATCGCCGGCGGCGTGGCGGGCGAGGAGGTTGCGCAGCACAGGGGCGAGCGCCTGCGTGTCGGCGGGCAGCGTGTCGAGCCACGCCTCGCGCGCTTCCGGCGCGAGGTCGAGCGCGGTGTCGAGCAGGCTCGACAGGCGCTTGAGGTCGCTCGCTTCAATGCCCATGGGCGATGCGCTCCGGCCAGGCGGGTGATGCCCCTACGTACGGATTCGAAGCGTCGATCCGGCCATCGCCGTACCGATGCAGCGCGCCGGGACTCGCTCAGCCCAGCTGCGCCAGCAGCAGCAACCGTGCCTTCTCCCAGTCGCGGCGCACCGTGCGCTCCGACAGCCCCAGCACTTGCGCGATCTCGGGCTCGGTCAGCCCGCCGAAGTAGCGCATCTCCACGACCTGCGCTGCCCGCTCATCGGCCTGCGCTAGCGCCTCCAGCGCCTCGTGCACGCGCAGCACGTCGCTCTCGGGCGCGGCGAGCCTCTCGCCGAGCGCGGTGTCCAGCACCACCTTCTCGGCCTCGCCGCCGCGGCGTTGCGCCAGCTTGGCACGCGCGAAGTCGACGATCACCGAACGCATCACGCGCGAGGCGTAGGCGAAGAAGTGGTGGCGGTCCTCGACGGGGACGCCTTCGGTGCCGACCAGCTTGAGGTAGGACTCGTGCACCAGCGCCGTGGTGTCGAGCAGCGTCATCGTGCGGTGCTGGCGCAGGCGCGCTCGCGCGAGCCGGCGCAGCTCCCCGTACACGAGACTGAAGGCCTCGCCGGCCGCCTGCGCGTCGCCGTCGCGCGCGGCGTGCAGCAACAGCGTGAGCTCGGACATGCGAACCCCCTCCCGCGCCGATTGTGTCGCCGGTCCGGGCGGGTGGCAAGGGGCGCGGGCGGTGCGCCCCCCGTGGGAGGGCCGCGATCAGCGCACGTTCGCCGTCGCGACGTGGTCCATGTCGTCGAACACCTGGTTCTCGCCGACCATGCCCCAGATGAACGTGTAGGCCTGCGTGCCGACGCCGGAGTGGATCGACCAGCTCGGGCTGATCACCGCCTGCTCGTTGCGCACGACGACGTGGCGCGTCTCGTCGGGCCGGCCGCAAAGGTGGAACACTGCGGCGTCGGGGGGCAGCGCGAAGTAGAAGTACACCTCCATGCGCCGCTCGTGCGTGTGCGTGGGGAACGTGTTCCACACGCTGCCCGGTTCGAGCACGGTCATGCCCATCGTGAGCTGGCAGGTCTCGATCACACCGGGCACGAACAGCTTGTAGATCGTGCGCCGGTTCGCGGTCTTCGCGTCGCCGAGCGTGGTCGGCGAGGCTTGCGCCTGCGTCACCTTGCGCGTCGGGCAGGCGCGGTGCGCGGGTGCGCTGTTCAGGTAGAACTTCGCGGGATTGGCGGCGTCGGCGCTGGCGAAGCGCACGTCGCGCGCCCCCATGCCGACGTACGCGGCGTCGCGGTGCGCGAGGTCGTAACGCGTGCCGTCCACCACGACTGCTCCCGCGCCGCCGACGTTGACCACGCCCAGTTCCCGCCGCTCGAGGAAGGCGCTCACGGCGAAACGCTTCGCGAGATCCGGCCCGAACGCGAGTTCGGTCGCCAGCGGCATCGCGCCGCCGACGATGATGCGGTCGATCTGCGAGTAGGTGAGCTCGAGCTGCCCCGGCACGAAGATCTTCTCGACCAGGAAGTGGCTGCGCAGGCCCGCGGTGTCGAGCGTCTTCGCGTGGTCGCTGTGGATCGGCTGGCGGGTGTCCATGGCGGGCGGGGAAGAGGTGAAAGACGCCCCATTCTACGCCCGTGCAGGGCTGGTGGCCCAGTGGTCAGGCCAATTCGCTTCGCGTGGCGCCCGCTGGCCTGTCGTCGTCCCCGCGCAGGCGGGGACCCAGCGTCGTTCAGTTGATAGTGTCCAACCTCTCCACGAACGTGGCGCGGTACGACCGGCGCTAGAATGTCGCATCGGCGTTCGGCGCGACCGGCGGTTCGGTGCCGCCTCGACGACGCCTGACACACAAGGAGATCCGCTCGATGAAACCCGGCCTGATGATCGCGGTGGCCGTCGCCGCGACGCTCGGAACGGCGGCCCACGCTGCCCCCGCCGAAAGCTACCGCATCCGCAGTACCGCGGACCTCGTCGCCGTGTGCAGCACCGCGCCCGGCGAGCAGGACTACGCCACCGCCACTGCGTTCTGCCACGGCGTGCTCGCAGGCGCGTACGGGTACTACGACGTCGTGACATCGGCGGCGAAACGCTTCGTGTGCGTGCCAGACCCGGCGCCGAAGCGCGCCCAGGTGGCGACCGACTTCGTCGCCTGGGCGAAGGCCCGGCCGGAGCACATGAATGCGCATGCGATCGACACGCTGTTCCGCTTCGCTGCGGAAAAGTTTCCCTGCCGCTAGCGGCCGATCGATCGCAACCCAAGGAGCAAATGTCATGAACACGAAGCTTGTTGCGGTGGCCGCCCTCGCGGGCACCTTCGCGGTCGCCGGCTGCGCCGGCATGAGCGACACTCAGCAGCGTACGCTGTCCGGTGCGGCGATCGGCACCGCTGTAGGCGCCGGCGTCGGCGCCATCACGGGCGATTGGGCGTGGGCCGCGGGCGGCGCCGCGATCGGCGCGGCCGGCGGTTTCCTCGTGGACCAGCAGAGGCAGCGGGAAGAGGAAGCCTTCCGACGCGGCGTCGATACCGGGAAGCAAACGCGCTGACGCGCCGACGCTCGCCGGGGCTGGGGGCGTGCGGGTTCAGTGTGGAAGCCGTCCTTCCTGCTTCGCCTGCTCGGCCTCCTGCCCGGCGCGTCGATGCGCTTCGATCTTCTGCATGTAGTCCCCGAACGTGTACATGATGTGACCGGTCGCGCCTGAGCCGCACTGGCAAGCGATGCGGGCCAGCATGTACGCGAGGCTGTCGACGAGGACGTGCACGTGCGCGCTGGCCTCTGCCTCGGCGAGCATTTCGCCGAGTGAGTCGACATAGCGGTGCGCGGCGGCGTCGGCCCGCGCGCAGTCGTCGAGCTCGGCGGGGCTCGCGGCGTCGTCGTTCGCTGGAGCGCGTCTCCTCTTCTTCATGCGTGCCTCCTGGGCCGGATCATGCGGCGCCTGTGGCGCAGGACATGAGCCCGTAAAGCCGATCCATCGCCCGATGTGCCTGTTGAAAAGCGGCGAGGAGGCCCCCGGTGGGCGTCCCGAGGTCCCGCAGCAAAAAAACTGCGCCCGTCGCGGAATCGGCGTATGATGGGGCATCGAACTCGATTCGGGTCGGTTGCAAGTCACGCCGGCCCGCCGTTGTTTTTTCTCCCCTATCGACGATTTGATGCTTCGCGCAATCTCGCGCGAGGCGGTGACACATCCGGAGTACGACATGATCAACGGAACAGTGAAGTTCTTCAACAACGCCAAGGGCTTCGGCTTCATCGCCCCCGACGACGGCTCGAAGGACGTGTTCGTCCACATCTCGGCCGTCGAGCGCGCAGGGCTCGCGACGCTGAGCGAGAACCAGAAGGTCTCGTTCGAGCTGGAGCGCGGCGCGAACGGCAAGGTTGCGGCGGCGAACCTCACCGCCCTGTAATGCCCGGCCGCGGGCGCGGCTCGTCCGCGCCCGCGGCAGGATCCCCATCGACGGAGAGGGTGTACGTGGCAAAAGAAGAAACGATCGAGATGGACGGCGTGGTCAACGAGGTCATGCCCGACACGCGGTTCGTCGTCGAGCTCGAGAACGGCCACACCGTCATCGCTTACATGTCCGGCAAGATGCGCAAGCACCACATCCGCATCCTGGCCGGCGACAAGGTGCGCATCGAGATGACGCCCTACGACCTGAGCAAGGGGCGCATCACGTTCCGCCACAAGGACGAGCGGCCCGCCGCCTCAGGCATGGCCCGCCGCCCGGCGACGTACAAGCGGCGCTAGCAAAGCTGCGCGCGGGAAGGCGCAGTGAACCGGCCCGCCATCCGCTTTTCCGACCTGCGCGGCATCGGCCGCCTCGCCGGCGATGCCACGACGGGAATCACCGATCTCGTCGAGGCGATGCACCACACGATCGTCCGCACGCCCGGCATCCTCGGCAAACCGCCGGCGGGACGAACGCGCGGCATCACCGGGCTCGTCTACGGCACCGTACGCGGCGTCACGAGGCTGGTCGGCGGCGGCATCGACGCGTTGCTCGGCCGGCTCGATGCCATGGTCGGCGAGAGGCCGTCATCGCCGGAGCGCGACGCGATGCTCGCGGCACTCAATGGCGTGCTCGGCGACTACCTGGAGTCCTCCGGCAATCCGCTGGCCATACCGATGCGCCTGCGCTCGGCGGGTACGCCGCTCGCGATGTCGAAGGCTGCGCTTGCTGCCGCGTTCCCGCAGCCCGCGCGTCACGTGCTCGTGCTGGTGCACGGGCTGTGCATGAACGACCTGCAGTGGGCGCGCCACGGTCACGATCATGGCGTCGCGCTCGCGCGCGAACTCGGCTGCACGCCGCTCTACCTCCACTACAACACGGGGCGGCGCATCTCGGCCAACGGCCGCGACTTCGCCGATCTCATGGAGGCGCTGTCGCGCGAGTGGCCGTGCGCGATCGAGCAGCTCGCCATCGTCGGGCACAGCATGGGCGGGCTGGTGGCGCGCAGCGCGTGCCACTACGCCACGCTCGCCGGCCACGCGTGGGTGCAACGCCTTCACCGCATGGTCTTCCTGGGGACGCCGCACCTGGGCTCGCCGTTGGAGCGTGCGGGCACGCGAGCTGACTTTCTCATGGAGCTTTCCCCGTATTCCGCGCCGTTCGCGCGGCTCGGCAAGGTGCGCAGCGCCGGCATCAAGGACCTGGGCCACGCCGACCTGCGCGACGAGGATTGGCACGCCTCCGCGACGGTGCGCGCGCGTCGCGCGTCGGTGGCGCTGCCTGCCGGAGTCCGCTGCTACGCGCTGGCGGCGAGCAGGCAGGAACGCCCGAGCCCTGCCGGGGCGAAGACGCGCAGCGATGGATTGGTGCCGGTCGACAGCGCACTGGGCAGGAGCACCGATGCCGCGCGCGATCTCGGGCTCCCCGAGGCGCAAAGCTGGGTCGGCTACGGCATGAGGCACTTCGACCTGCTCAACCACCCGGACGTCTACGAGCGCATCCGCCGCTGGACTGCCGACGACGTCGCGGCCTGATCCCGGCGCGCGGGGTGCGTCTACGCGGAGTAGTGCAGGACCGCTACGAAGTGGAACCCCGTGCCGGTCATCACGAAGCCGTGCCAGACTGCGTGGGCGTAGCGCAAGCGCGAGTCGAGCATGAAGAACGCCACGCCCAGCGTGTACGCGAGCCCGCCGGCCACCAGCAGCGTGATGCCCGGCCCAGGCACTCGCTCGATGAGCGGTGCAGCCGCGAAGAGCACCAGCCAGCCCATGGCGAGATAGAGCCCTGTCGACAGCCACGGATGCGACAGGCGGTCGAGCGCCTTCAGCGCGATGCCCAGCGCGGCAATCGTCCACACCGCCGCGAACAGCGCCCAGCCGGAGGGGCCGCTCAGGGCGCCTAGCGCGAAGGGCGTGTAGCTGCCGGCAATGAAGAGGTAGATCGCACCGTGGTCGAGGCGCATGAACACGCGCTTCGCGGGTCCCGCCGGCAGGGCGTGGTACAGCGTGGAGGCGAGGTACAGCAGCACCATCGTCGCCGCGAACACGATCAGGCCCACGGCGTTCGCCGTGCCCGTCCCGCTTGCGGCGATGACGAGGAAAGGCACGCCGATGATCGCCGCGAGCAGGCCCACGCCGTGGCTCACGCTGTTGGCGATCTCTTCGCCCAGACTCTGACTGCGTTCGTGCATGGCACGCATTGTCCCACGGAGCATGCACTGGCCTGATTGGCGATGAAGCTCAGCAGAGGTCCTCGCGGCGGAATCGGCACCCTCACCCCGACCCTCTCCCGCAAGCAGGAGAGGGAGCAGTGCCCCCTCTCCCCCGGCACCGGGGGAGAGGGTTGGGGTGAGGGGTGGGGCCGCAAAGCATCGCTGCTGAGCTTCATCGCCAATCAGGGGCACTGGAGAGGCGCCTGCGTGCACCGGGGGACGTTGTTGCCACCGTTGCCGAAGCCAGGCAAAGACCGCGTGCACGCGGTGCTGCTTTGGCCTATCGTGAGGGGGCGCCGACATTCCGGCGTCGCCCAGGAGCCGGACATGTCCCATCAGCCCCCGAAGGAAAACAAGAAGAAGGCGCAGCACACGGCGAAGGAAAAGAAGACCATCAAGCAGCAGAAGAAGCAGGCAGGGCAGACCGTGCCCTT
>Ga0105090_10002355_pt1 | contig 10521 bp, 12 predicted proteins | sample PPLLak3March2015_FD_79110 | JGI IMG/M metagenome (GOLD analysis project Ga0105090, IMG submission 79110) | Freshwater sediment microbial communities from Prairie Pothole Lake near Jamestown, North Dakota, USA - PPLs Lake P7 Core (1) Depth... | ecosystem: Environmental > Aquatic > Freshwater >... | reverse complement strand
GCGGGCACGCCGATCCTGACCGCCTCCGGCTACGTGGTGGCGCGGCGCAAGGCGGTCGTCTCCGCCAAGATCCAGGGGCGCCTCTCCGACCTGCGCGTCGAGGAGGGCAGTGTCGTCCGCGAGGGCGAGGTGATCGCCCGCCTGGAGTCGGTCGACTACCAGGCCGCGGTCGTCCGCTCGCAGGCGGCGGTGCAGCGGGCCGAGGCCGACCTCGCCGAGTACGTCCGGCAGCTCAAGCTCTCGGAGGACCTCGCCGCGCAGAAGATCGTGGCGGTCGACCAGCGCGACGCGGCGGCCAGCCGCGTGCGCATCGCCGAGGCGCAGGTGGCCCAGGCGAAGGCCGACCTCGCGTTCACCGAGGCCCAGATGCAGAACACCGTGATCCGCGCCCCGTTCGGCGGCGTCGTGGTGAAGAAGATGGCGGAGATCGGGGAGAGCGTCGCCCCCATCCCGCCCGGCGTGAACATCTCGACCTCCTCCGGCGCCATCGTGGCCCTCGCCGACCTCGCCACCCTCGAGGTCGAGGCCGACGTGGCGGAGGCGAACGTGGCCAAGGTCGCGAACGGCCAGCCGGCCGAGGTCACGGTCGAAGCGATCCCCGACCGGCGCTACAAGGCCGTCTTGCGTCAGGTCATCCCGACCGCCGACCGGACGAAGGCCACCGTCCAGGTCAAGGTGACGATCCTCGACAAGGACAAGGACCTGAAGCCCGAGATGAGCGCGAAGGTCACCTTCCTCGAGCCGGAGAAGGAAGAAGAGGCGCCCGCCGCCACCGCCGCGCCCGTGGTGCTGGTGCCCCGCGAGTCCGTGGTGACCCGCGACGGCAAGCCCACCGTGTTTCTTCTCCGTGAGGGCAAGGCCCAGGCGCGAGCGATCGTTCTCGGTACGGAGCGGCAGGGCCAGGTCATCGTGAAGGAAGGCCTCTCCGGCGGCGAGGCGCTGGTCCTCCGCCCGAAGGACGACCTCAAGGACGGCGCCACGGTGAAGGTGAAGTCCGGGGCATAATGGGCCCCAGCCGCCCCTGAGAAAGCCCAGCCGGATCCGTCATCCCGAGTCTCTGCCAAGAAACAAAGGACTGGCTTTCACCGGGGCCTTCCAGGGGACGGGCTCGACACCGCAGGTCAATGCCCAGGGCGACCCGCGTTTCACGCGGGTCGGGACGAGAGGACTGGCTCGATGGCGATGGTGGATGTCCGGAACGTCACGAAGGTGTACCGGCGCGACGCCGAGGAGCTCGTCGTGCTGAACGGCCTCAGCCTGCAGGTGGATGAGGGCGACTACGCCGCCCTCATGGGCCCGTCGGGCTCCGGCAAGTCGACCCTTCTGAACCTCATCGCGGGAATCGACAAGCCCACCTCGGGCGAGGTGATCGTGGCCGGGACCGACGTGGCCCGCCTCGACGAGACCGGCCTCGCCGAGTTCCGCAGCCACAACGTCGGCTTCATCTTCCAGTTCTACAACCTGATCCCCGTCCTCACCGCCACCGAGAACGTCGAGCTGCCGCTCCTGCTGACGCACCTCTCGAAGGCCGAGCGGCGCGAGCGAGCGGCCACCGCCCTCAAGGTGGTGGGCCTCGCCGACCGCGCCTCGCACTACCCCCGGCAGCTCTCCGGCGGGCAGGAGCAGAGAGTCGCCATCGCGCGCGCCATCGTCACCGACCCCAAGGTCCTGGTGGCGGACGAGCCCACCGGCGACCTCGACGCGAAGAGCGCGACCGAGATCCTCGACCTCATGGGCACGCTCAACCGCGACTTCAAGAAGACGATCGTCATGGTCACCCACGACCCGCGCGCCGCCGAGCGCGCGAAGACGCAGCATCACCTCGAGAAGGGCGTCCTGCGGGACTGAGGCCGAGGCCCCATGAAGTTCCTGCCCTACCTCCTCAAGCACCTCCGCCGGAACTGGTTCCGCACGACCCTCACCGTGCTGGCCATGGCTCTCTGCATCTTCCTCTTCTGCACGCTGCAGACCGTGCTGGCCGAGATCAACGGGCTGCTGGAGGGGACGAGCGCGAGGCGGCTGGTGACCCGCCACGCGGTGAGCCTCGTCTTCAACGTCCCGCTCTCCTACGGCGCTCGCATCCAGTCGGTCCCCGGGGTCAAGCGCGTGGCGCTCAACGCGTGGTTCGGCGGCTCGCTCCCCGCGAAGAAGGAGGAGACGAAGGCGGAGGAGTCCTCGACCGCGGACTTCAGCAACTTCTTCCCGAACCTCGCGGTCGACCCCGAGCCCTTTTTCGCGATGTACCCCGAGTACGTCCTTCCCCCCGAGCAGTTCCGGGACTTCATGGGCGAGCTGCGGGGCGCGGTCATCGGGAGGAAGCTCGCCGACCGCTTCGGCTGGAAGCTCGGCGACACCTTCTTCCTGGAGAGCTTCATCCCGCCGCACCGCAAGCCGGACGGCCCGTTCGAGTTCATCGTCAAGGGCATCTTCGACACCGACCCGGTGAAGTACCCCGGCACCGACACGAACATCATGATCTTCAACCACAAGTACCTTTACGAGGCGACCGGGAGGCGCCTCGGCGCCGGGCTCTTCTACGTCGAGATCGACGACCCCGAGAAGGCCGGCGAGGTAGCCCGGGCGATCGACGCGCTCTTCGAGAACTCGGACGCCCAGACCCGCACCGAGACCGAGAAGGCCTTCGCGGCGAGCTTCGTCGCGATGGCGGGAAACCTCACCCTGCTGCTCAACGGCATCGGCCTGGCGGTGACCTTCACCATCCTCCTCGTGGTGGCCAACACCATGAGCATCGCGGTGCGCGAGCGGAGGAAGGAGATCGCCGTCCTCAAGACCCTCGGCTTCACGAGCAAGCTGGTGATGGGTCTGATCGTGGCCGAGTCGGTCCTCATCGGGGTCCTGGGCGGCGCCCTCGGCATCGGCGCGAGCCAGGGGCTCATGTGGCTCCTGACCCACACCCCGGGCATCCAGGACGCCCTGGCCGGCCTCGGCTTGTCCTCGTTGTCGCTCCGGCCGCTGGTCGCGGCCCTCGGCTTCGCCAACGCGGTCTTCCTGGGCTTCGTCGCCGGGTTCCTCCCGGCCCTCAACGCCTACCGGGCGCGGATCACCGACATGCTGAGGACGGTGTAGCCATGGCCCTCCCGCTCTACTACAACGTCCGGAACGTCCGCGTCCGCTGGCAGCTGACCCTGCTCGCGGTGGGGGGCATCGCCCTCGTGGTGGCCGTGTTCGCGGTGCTCATGTCGATGTCCGAGGGCTTCGCCGCCGCCCTGCGGACCACCGGCCGCACCGACAACGCGATGATCGTGCAGCGCGGGTCGGGCTCCGAGCTGACCTCGGCGGTGCCGCTCGCCGACCGCAACATGATCGTGGTGGACGACCGCGTGGCCCGCGACGCCTCCGGCCAGCCGCTCGCCTCCTGGGAGTGGGTGGTGGTCATCGGGCTGCCGAAGGCGACGGACGGAATGCCCGCGAACGTGACCCTCCGCGCGGTCACCCCGCGCGCGTTCGAGGTGCGGGGCGGGATCTCGGTGGTCGAGGGCCGGACCTTCACCCCCGGCCTCGACGAGGTGATCGTGGGGAAGAAGCTCACGACCCGCATCCGGGGCCTCGAGGTGGGCGGGAACGTCAAGTACCAGCAGAAGCTCTTCAAGATCGTGGGCCTCTTCGAGTCCACGGGCGGCGCCTTCGAGAGCGAGATCTGGGGCGACTACGACACCCTCGGCGCGGTCTTTCAGCGCGGGGCGGGGAGCAACTCGCTGGTGGTCCGGATGAAGGACCCCGCCACCATCCCCGAGCTCGACCGCTGGATCCGGGCCCAGCCCCAGATGCAGCTGCAGGCGGTGTCGGAGAGGAAGTACTACGAGGACCAGGCGGGCCCGCTGGCGAAGACGCTGCAGGGCCTCGCGACCTTCGTGGCCGTGGTGATGGGCATCGGGGCGGTGTTCGGCGCCATCAACACCATGTACGCGATCGTTGGCGCCCGCACCCGCGAGATCGGCACCTTGCGCGCGCTCGGCTTCTCGCGCCGCTCGATCCTCGTCTCGTTCCTGATCGAGTCGGTCATCCTCGCCACGATCGGGGGGGCGATCGGGTGCCTGCTGGCCTTCCCGATGAACGGCTTCTCGACCGGCACCGGCCAGACCCAGAGCTTCAGCGAGATCGCCTTCGCCTTCCGCATCACGCCCGGTATCGTGATGACCGGGATGGTCTTCGCGGTAGCCATGGGCGTCCTCGGCGGCCTGCTACCCGCGCTGCGCGGCTCCCGGCTGCCGATCACCTCGGCTCTCAGGGAGGCATAGCACCCGAGCGTGCCCCCGCCTGGCGGGCACGCGAGGGACCTCGAAAGCCTCGGTGAAGGCCCTCACTCATCCCGTTGTGGCAAGATGATCCTCCCATGACTCGTTCACCCCTCGCTGCCGCCCTGGTCTTCCTTCTCCTGGCCGCCGGCTGCACCGACCGCGATGCCCCGCGGCCGGTCCCCGTCCCCGACCGGGACGTGGCGGACGGCTCCCGCCCGCTGTCGAGCCGTGAGGCCCTCCCGCCTCCTTTTCCTGCCCCCGGCGCGGCCGTCGATCCCGACGACCCAACCGAGCCCGGCATCCCCGACCTCGCCCGCCTCGCGCGGTACGTCTTCAAGACGATGCAGCGGCACGAGGAGATCTGCCCGCTCGAGAACCCCTTCCGCGACCGCCTGCACTTCGCGCTCGAGATCGAGGTGAAGGCGGGTCGGATGACGCGCGTGGGCCTGGGGCACGTCGGACTCGAGCCGGAGACGGCCGGAGAAGCGAAGACCCTCGCCGAGCCCCAGTGGCCGCGCGAGCTCACGGCCTTCGCGACGTGCCTCGCGCCTCACCTCCAGGCGGTGGTGATGGCTCCCGCGCCCGCGGACGGGAGCTACGAGCCGGTCTACAGCTACCGCGGGCAGCCGGCGGGTCGGCCCGCGCCGTGATCTCGGGCCGCCTCGCCGCCGCGGCCGCGCTGCTGCTTGCGACGCCGGTCCTCGGCTCGGCGGGAAGGGCACCCTTGCTGCTCGACGACTTCTCCAGGCCCGACGGGCGCTCCGCGCTCGGCACCACGTGGCGGGCCTTCACCGACCAGGTGATGGGCGGTGTCTCGACCCAGTCGGTCGGCCGGGAGACGGTCGAGGGAGAGCGGGCCCTGCGCCTGCGCGGCGAGGTCCGCCTCGACAACAACGGCGGCTTCGTCCAGGTGGCGCTCGACCTCGGCGGACCCCGCGACGCGAGCGCCTTCGAGGGCTTGCGCCTGCGTGTCCGTGGCAACGGCGAGGGCTACGCGGTCCACCTGCGCAGCCGGGACACCCGGCTGCCGTGGCAGTACTACGAGGCCGCCTTCACGGCCACGCCGCAGTGGAGCGAGGTGGAGCTCCCCTTCAAAGGCTTCACGCCGCAGGCCCTGAGGACGCCTCTCGACCGGCGGGCCCTCCTGAGCGTCGGCATCGTGGGGTCGAAGCGAGCCTTCCAGGCCGACGTCGCCGTCTCGCGGATCGAGCTCTACTGAGCGCCGTCGCTCGGCGCCTCCCGAGCTACCGGCGGAGAAGCCGGTCGTGGACGGCCAGGAAGACGAGCGCGACGCCCAGGCCCACGAGCACCCAGCGCGGGCCGGTGCTGAAGCCGATCGCGGCGAGACCCGCGCCGGCGAGCAGGCGCAGGGCGCGCTCGTTCCGGGACACGCCGGCGGGAAGGGCCGGACCGCCCGCGAGAGCGGCCTCGAAGACGGCCCGGACCTCCGCGGCGGTGGCCGCGCCGAGCCTGCGGGCGTGCTCCCGCCCGTCGCGCAGCGCGACGAGCAGCGGCACCGCGAGGGTGCCCAGGGCGCGCGCCGTGTCCGGGTCCTCGGCCGCGTCCACGCGGACGAGCGCCACGCGGTCCCGGTACTCGGAGTCGACCGACTCCAACACGGGCCCGAGGGCCCGGCAGTGCGCTCAGCCGGGGGTGGTGACGAACGCCACCACCGCCCCCGGCCGGCGGAGCCGCTCGGGGAGCCCCGATGCATCCACTCCGGGGTCGCTCAGGCCTTCTTCGTGCGGAAGCCGAGCAGCGGGTACGCCGGGCAGTAGCCGATGATCCCGGTCAGCAGGGGCACGAAGCCCAGGAACTTGAAGACGGTCCCGAGCGTCCCCGCCACCACGCCGCCCCAGCCCAGGTAGAGGAGCACGAGCCCCGCCACCACCCGGATCGCCCGATCCCACGTCGCTTCGTTCACCTGCATTCTCGTCCTCCAGTGCCCGGGTCCGTCGATTTGCCCTTGTGACGGGGCGGGCACCCGGAGGTTACACGGGTTCGTCGCCCCCGCGGCAGGCCTTCTCGAGACGCCGGACGAGCGCCTCGCGACGGGGGGCATCGAGGCCCGGGCTCTGCGCCGCGCGGTAGAGCAGGATCGTGCACTGCGTCGTGTCGAGGACGAGGTGGCACTTGTCGCACTCCGCGAGGTGCGCCCCGGCCTCGGCTCGGGCCTCGGGAGAGAGCGTACCGTCGATGTAGTCCGACAGGCTCCGGACGAGGTCCTGGCAGGTCACGCGTGTCCCTCCCTCCGGCCGGCCACGAAGGCCGAGAGCCGCTCGCGCAGCAGCAGCCGCGCGCGGTGGAGGCGCACCTTCAGGTTCGTCTCGGTGACGGAGAGGGCCTCGGCCGCCTCCGCGGTCGAGAGCCCCTCGACGTCGCGGAGGTGAAAGGCCGCACGCAGGGACGGGGGCAGCGCCGCGATGGCCTCGTCGAGGGCGTGTCGCGTCTCCGCGTCCTCGAGCATCTCCTCGGGCGACAGGAAGTCCACGAGCAGCGCCGGCATGGGCGGCGTCTCGTCTTCGGCTTCCTCCGGGACCGCCACGATCCGCTTCCGGTCCCGCAGGCGGTCGATCGAGGCGTTGTAGGCCACGCGGTAGAGCCACGTGGAGAGGCGAGAGCGCCCCTCGATCTTCTCCGCCCCGGCCATCAGCTTGAGGAAGGCCTCCTGAACCACGTCCTCGGCCGCGGCAGGATCGCCGGTGAGGCGCAGCGACAGGCGGTAGAGCCGGTCGCCCCACGCCTCGAAGAAGCCGCCGAGGCAGGTCGGGTCGCCCCGGCGCATCGACTCGAGGCACGAGAGCTCGTCGAGCCGGGACGGCTCCGCGGCGGGGCCGGAAGCGCTCACGGCTTCAGGGCTTCGCCGAGGAAGCGCAGGCTCTTCTCGAGGCGGGACCGCACGAACTCGTAGCCGTGGTCGCCCGGCGGCAGCTCGAAGGAGTGGGCGACGCCGCGCTCGTCGAGGATCCGGTGCAGCGCGCGGTGGCCGCTGGCCAGGCCGTACCGGTCCTCGGCGCCGCAGTCGACGAAGAGGGCGGGAACGGCCTTCGGGTCGGCCTTGCCCGCCCACGCGAGCGGGTCGTTCGCGGCCCACAGCGCGGGGTCGATGGGGTCGCCGAAGACCCGGGTGAAGGCGGCCATGTGCCACCGCCCCGCTCCCTGCTGGGCCGAGGGGATCGCCTCCAGGAGCATCGCGCTGTGGGTCGCGACCGCAGCCGCGAACCCCGGCTCCTCGAAGGCCACCCGGAGCGCCGCGTAGCCGCCCATGGACACGCCGAGGAGCGCCCGTCCCTTGCGGCCGGGGACCACGCGGAAGGCGGACTCCACGTGCGCGACCAGGTCCTTCGTCAACAGGTCCTCGTAGCGGCCACCCGGCGCGTTCACGAAGAACGAGTTCCCTCCGTCCACGGCGACCACGAGGAAGTCCGGCACAGCGCCACTCTCGCGCAGCCGGACGAGGATCGGCGCGAGGCCCCGGCGCTCCCAGAAGCCCGAGCCCTCGAAGAGGCCGTGGAGCGCGTAGACGACCGGGTACCTCCGGTCGCCGGAGCCGTCGTAGGAGGGCGGGACGTCCACGACGTACGGCACCTCCCGGCCGAGGGCCTCGGAGCGGAACGTGCCGGGGCGCACGTCGGCGGCGGCCGGCCGGACGGCGAGCGCGGCGAGGGCGGCGAGGAAGGCGGCCCCGAGGGCCGCAGCGCGGGATCTCATCGCGGCATCTTACCCGCGGGCGAGGTGCCGCTTCACCTCCGCGAGCACCGCGTCGAAGGAGCGCGGGGTGAGCCGGCCGGTGAAGGTGTTCTGCTGGGAGACGTGGAAGGAGCAGAAGAGGCGCACACCGCCGCCGAGGTCGTGGACGACGCCGTGTCCGAAAGCGAGGCCGCGGGGCACGTCGCGGCCCGTTTCGCGCAGCATGGCGAGGAAGCCGTCGAGGGCGATGCGGCCGAGGACGAGAACGGCCCGCACGTCGCCGAGGAGCGTCCACTCGCGAACGAGGTACTCGCGGCAGGTTGCGACCTCGGCCGGGGTCGGCTTGTTGGCCGGGGGGGCGCACCGGGCGACAGGAGCGACGTAACAGTCGCGCAGCCGCAGGCCGTCGTCACGTCCGGTCGACTCCGGCTGGCTGGCGAAGCCGGCCCGGAAGAGCCCCGCGAACAGGAAGTCGCCGGAGCGGTCCCCGGTGAAGACCCGGCCGGTGCGGTTGCCGCCGTGGGCGGCGGGGGCGAGGCCCACCACCAGGAGCCGGGCCCGCGGGTCGCCGAAGCCCGGGATCGGTCGTCCCCAGTACTCCTCGTCCCGGAAGCGCTTCACCCTCGTGCGGGCGACCTCGCGGCACCACGCGCGCAGGCGCGGGCAGCGCTCGCAGCCGACGACCTCTCGGCTCACCCGGGCCAGGCTGTCGCGCATGGGGCGGAGGATCAGCCCTCGGTGCCGGTCTTCTGCGGCGCGTCGTCGGCCTTCGCCGCTTTCGCCTCCGCCGCGGCCGCGCCCTTCGCGGCGAGGCTGGCCTTGAGCGCCTCCATGAGGTCGATGACCTGCGCCCGCGGGGCCTCGGGGGCGGCGGTGATCTCCTGGCCCTCGACCTTCCGCTGGATGGCCTCGTGGTAGCGCTTGCGGACCTCGTCCTCGTAGTTCTCGGGGCGGAACTCGTCCGAGGAGATCTGCTCGACGAGCTGGATGGCGAGCTTGAGCTCCGCCTCCTTCACCTCGGCCTCGTCGATCGGGACCTCGGAGATGGGGCGCACCTCGTCCTTGTAGAGGAGCTGCTGCATGACGAGGCCGTTCGCGACCGGCCGGATCATCACGAGGTACTGCTTCCCGCGCGCCGCCCACTTGGCGAGGGCCGCCCGCCCCGTCTGCTTCATCGCCTCGTTGAGCAGCTTGTAGGCCTTCTCGCCGCCCTTGTCGGGCCCGAGGTAGTACGCCCCGTCGAAGTAGACGGGGTCCACCTGCGACGCGGGGACGAACTCGGTGATCTCGATGGCCTTCTGCGCCTCCTCGGCCATCGCCTTGAGCTCCTCCTCGGTGAAGGTGACGTACTGCTCCTTCGAGAACTCGTAGCCCTTCACCATCTGGTCGCGCGACACGATCTCGTTGTCCTTCGGGCAGACGTACTGCTGCTTGAGGCGAGACTTGCACTTGCCGTGGAGGAGGTTGAACGAGACGGCCGAGGCGGACTCGCCGGCGGAGTACGTGCGGATCGGGATCGACACCATCCCGAAGGACAGGGTTCCGGTTCCGATGGAGCGGGCGGGCATGCCTCGAATTCTAGCAGCCGCGTGAACCCTTTGATCCATCAGGGTTTGACCGGCGCCACGCCCCAAAATGTTGGGGTCTCACGGTCCAGTCGCCGCAAGGGGATGGGGGCGTCTCCCCTGCCACGCGGTAGTATGGTGGGATGAGCGCCCCCTCCCCGCTCGACCTGGTCGTCGTCGGTGCCGGGCCTGCCGGGCTCGCGACCGGGATCGCCGCCGCCCGCGCCGGGCTCGAGTACGAGATCGTCGAGAAGGGCGCCCTCGTGAACTCCATCTACCGCTTCCCGCGCGGCATGACCTTCTTCACGACGCCGGAGCTGCTCGAGCTCGGGAACCTCCCCTTCGTGTCGCCGTACGGGAAGCCCACGCGCGAGGAAGCCCTGCAGTACTACCGCCGCGTGGCCGACACCCACCGGCTCGCCGTGTCGGTCGGCGAGCGAGTGGATTCGATCGGCCGCGAAGCGGACGTCTTCGTCGTGACGACGGCCGCGGATCGCCCGGGAGGCGAGCCTTTGCGCCGGGAGCGCCGGGCCCGGAGCGTCGTGATCGCCACCGGGACCTACGACCAGCCGAACGCCCTGGGGATCCCCGGCGAGGACCTCCCGCACGTGTCGCACTACTTCGACGAGCCGCACGCGTGCCACCGCCGGAGGGTCGTCGTCGTGGGCGGGAGCAACTCCGCCGCGGAGGCAGCGCTCGCGCTCTTCCGGGCCGGTGCCCTCGTGACCCTCGTCCACCGCCGCGAGCGCCTGTCCGGCTCGATCAAGTACTGGGTCAAGCCCGACATCGAGAACCGGATCGCGGAGAACGCCATCGCGGCGCGCTTCGAGACCGAGGTCGTGAGGATCGGGCCGGCCTCGATCGACGTCGAGGGGCCGGCCGGTCGCGAGGAGATCCCGGCCGAGGCGGTCTACCTCCTCACCGGCTACCACCCCGACACGGCCCTCTTGGAGCGGGCGGGGGTGCGGGTGGACGCGCGGACGCTCCAGCCGGAGCACGATCCCCAG
>Ga0105090_10002353_pt1 | contig 10523 bp, 9 predicted proteins | sample PPLLak3March2015_FD_79110 | JGI IMG/M metagenome (GOLD analysis project Ga0105090, IMG submission 79110) | Freshwater sediment microbial communities from Prairie Pothole Lake near Jamestown, North Dakota, USA - PPLs Lake P7 Core (1) Depth... | ecosystem: Environmental > Aquatic > Freshwater >... | reverse complement strand
TCGGTCTCATCGGTGACCGTGACGTGGGCGACGAGCCCGCGCGCGTCGAACCAGTCGGCCAGCACGCCCGACAGGCGCACGAAGGGTTTGCCGCTCGGTTCGTTGAGGATCTCGCAAGCGCGCCAGGTCATGGGGCTGCGGATGCCCAGCCCGATGGCCTTGGAGAAGGCCTCCTTGGCCGAGAAGCGCGTCGCCAGGAAGCGCAGCCCGCGCGCCTGGGCACGCGCGCCGCGGGCGTGGAAGACTTTCAACTCGGCATCGCCGAGCACGCGTTCGGCGAAGCGCTCGCCGCGGCGGGCGAAGGTGGCCTCGATGCGGCGGATGTCGCAGACATCGGTGCCGATGCCGTAGATCATGGCGCCGGCCCGGGCGCCTGCGCGGCGCGGATGCAGCGCTGGTAGGCGCGCACCGTCTCCGGCAGGCCGAGCTCGAGCGCGTCGGCGATCAGCGCGTGTCCGATCGACACCTCGAGCACGCCCGGCACCGCGCGCAGGAAGTCGGCGAGGTTGTCGCGGTTGAGGTCGTGGCCGGCATTCACGCCCAGGCCGGCGGCCTGCGCCGCGGCCGCCGCGGCGGCGAAGCGCGCCAGCTGCGCGCCCTGCCCCGCTCCGCCGTGCGCCGCCGAGCCATCCCGAGCGGCGGCATGCGCCGCCGCGTAGGGCTCGGTGTAGAGCTCGACGCGCGCGGCGCCGACGGCGCGGGCCCGCTTCATCGCCTCGGGCAGCGGGTCCATGAACAGGCTCACGCGCACGCCCAGGGCGCGGCACTCGTCGATCAGCGGCCGCAGGCGCTCGCCGTCGGCGGCCAGGTCCCAGCCGTGGTCGCTGGTGAACTGGCCCTCGCTGTCGGGCACGAAGGTCGCCTGCTGCGGCCGCAGCTCGCGCACGAAGCCCATCAGGTTGTGAAAGGGGTTGCCCTCGATGTTGAATTCGGCCCGCGGCCAGGCCTTCAGCAGCATGGCGATGTCGTGCACGTCGTGGGCGCGGATGTGACGCTCGTCGGGCCGCGGATGCACGGTGATGCCGTCGGCGCCCGCTTCCAGGCACAGCGTGGCTGCACGCACGACGCTCGGGATGCCGAGGTGCCGCGTATTGCGCAGCAGCGCCACCTTGTTGACGTTGACCGACAGCGCGGTGCCGCTGCGTCCGGGATCCGGGCTGACGAGGGGGTTCATCGCGGTGCGATTTCGGCCAGTCGCTGCACGCCCTGCCAGACCTGGCGCGTGCGCAGCGCAGCGTGGCCCAGATGATAGTGAAGCAGGCCACGCAGCGGCGCGCGCAGCGCCGCGGCGTGGGGCGCCGCCGCCTGGCGCAGCGCGGGCATGCTGCCGTGCGCCAGCGCGGCCTCCAGCGCCACCCACGCGGTGCCCGCCAGGCCGCCGGCGTCGGGCTGCACGCCGGCCTCGGCGTGCAGCGTGTAGTGCGCGGCCGGCGCCAGCGGCACGGCGGTGAGCGTGACCTGCGCCAGCTCCGGCAGCACGCCGGTCTCGCGCAGCAGCAGCAGTTCGAAGGCGCGCAGTGCCGCTGCCTCGTCGCCGGGGCCGGCGAGCGCCGACAGCGTGTCGGCGTAGCCGTCGAACAGCACCGGGTGCGGATCCTGCCGTGCCAGCAACTTGAGCAGCAGTTCGTTCAGGTAGTAGCCGGAAAACATCCCCGCCGGCGCCAGCAGCGGCGCGCCGCCCACCCACTCGGCGGTGCGCAGCGTGCGCACCTCGGCCTGATCGTCGACGGGCGCCTTGCCCAGGTGGGCGAGCAGCGGCTGGAAGGGCAGCAGCACCGGCCGCAGTTGCGAGGTCGGCCGCTTCGCGCCCTTCGCCGCCACCACCACGCGGCCCTGCGCCCGCGTGAACAGCTCGACGATCAGGCTCGTCTCGCTCCAGTCGTGGTGGTGCAGCACATAGGCCGACAGCGTCCTCGCGTGGGCCTCACTCGTAGCCATAACTGCGCAGGTGGCTCTCGTCGTCGGCCCAGCCCGAGCGCACCTTGACCCACAGCTCGAGGAAGACCTTGGCGCCGAGCAGGCGCTCGAGCTCCTGCCGCGCCTCGCTGCCGATGCGCTTGAGCCGCTCGCCGCCCTCGCCGATGACCATGCCCTTGTGCGCCTCGCGCTCGACGACGATGGCAGCGGCGATGCGTACCAAGCGCCGCGACGCCGCCGGGCCGCCCCAAGGCGGCGCAGCCCCCCCGGGGGGTGGCGAAGGCACAGCCGGAGCCTGGGGGCCCGCATCCTCTTCGAACTTCTCCACCACGACCGTGCAGCTGTAGGGCAGCTCGTCGCCGGTCAGGCGGAACAGTTTCTCGCGCACGATCTCGCTGGCCAGGAAGCGGTCGCTGCGGTCGGTGAGCGCGTCGGCCTCGTAGAACCAGGGCTGCTCGGGCAGGAAGGGCTCGACGATCGGGAACAGGCGCTCGACGTCGGCGGCGCGTTCGGCCGACATCGGCACGAATTCGGCGAAGGCGTGCCGCTCCTGCATGCTGCGCAGCCAGGGCAGCACGTCGTTGCGGCGCGGCAGCGCGTCGAGCTTGTTGGCGATCAGCAGCGCCGGCTTGTCCGGCGGCAGCAGCGCCAGCACCTTGGCGTCGGGCAGGCCGAAGCGGCCGGCCTCGCAGACGAACAGCACCACGTCCACGTCGGCCAGCGCCGCGGTCACGGTGCGGTTGAGGGTGCGGTTCAGCGCCTTGGTCTGCGTGGTCTGGAAACCCGGCGTGTCGACGAAGACGAACTGCGTCTCGCCCACCGTGCGCACGCCGGTGATGCGGTGGCGCGTCGTCTGCGCCTTCTTCGACGTGATGCTGATCTTCTGCCCGACCAGCGCGTTGAGCAGCGTGCTCTTGCCGACGTTGGGTCGACCGACGATGGCGACGAGGCCGCAGCGCTGCGTCATGACCGCAGCGGCCCGCCGGGGCGGTCGCTGGCCCGGAGCACCTCGAGCAGGCAGCGCGCGGCCTCCTGCTCGGCGATGCGGCGCGAGCGGCCCTCGCCGCGTTCGGCCAGGGCGAGCGCGGGAACGGCGCACTCGACCTCGAAGGTCTGTGCGTGCGCCTGGCCGCGTGTGGCGACGATGCGGTAGGCCGGCACCGCGAGGCGACGCGCCTGCAGCCATTCCTGCAGCTCGGTCTTGGCGTCCTTGGCCCAGCTGTCGGCCTCGGTGGCCTGGATGACGTCGCCGAACAGGCGCTGCACGACCGCCTGCGCCGGCGCGTAGCCGCCATCGACGAAAACGGCGCCGACGATCGCCTCCAGCGCGTCGGCGAGGATCGACGCGCGCTGTGCCCCGCCGCCGCGCAGCTCGCCTTCGGACATGCGCAGCACCTCGGGCAGGCCGAGCGCCAGCGCCGCGCGATGCAGGCTGTCCTCGCGCACCAGGTGGGCGCGCACGCGCGTCAGGTCGCCTTCGTCGCTGCCCCCGAAGCGCTCGTAGAGCAACGCCGAGACCCCCAGGTTGAGCACTGCGTCGCCCAGGAATTCGAGCCGCTCGTTGTGCTCGGCGCCGAAGCTGCGGTGGGTCAGCGCATGCACCAGCAGGGCCGGCCGGGCGAAGCTGTGGCCCAGGCGCCGCTGCAGGGCCTGCAGGGCCGGGCTGTTCATTGCGACGGCGGCCTGCCCGGGCAGCCGGCGCGGCGCATGCGGCGCCCCGCCATTACTTGGAGCGCCCCTCGTACTTGATCAGGATGTAGACCGGCCCCGCGATCGGGATCTCCTTCTCGTAGGCGAAAGCGATCACGACCTTGTCGTCCTCCTTCGTGATCAACAGGTCCTTGCCCGAGATCGACGCGATCGAATATTCGATGTCCTTCTGCCGCTCGAAGGCCTGGCGCGCCTCGCCCACGGTCGACGGCTGCGACTGGGCGATCTTGTCGACTGCACGCTGGATCGTGAAGTACTCGTTCAGCGTCGGCAGCGTGCGCACCAGCACGTAACCGGTGAAACCCACCAGGATGCCCCAGAACAGCAGGCTGAACAGCGTGATGCCGCGCTGCCGGGCGCGCGGCAAGGCGGCGCGCGCGCCGCGGTGTGAGGACAGGAGCTTCGATCGAGTCATGCTTGCAATCTCCCGCGGGGCCGGCCTTCAGTGGAAGGGACCGATGCGCCCCAGGTTGCCGAAATTCATCCAGACGAAGAATGCCTTGCCGACGATGTTCTCGTCCGGCACAAATCCCCAGAAGCGTGAATCCTGCGAGTTGTCGCGGTTGTCGCCCATCATGAAGTAGTGCCCCGGCGGCACCTTGCAGACCACGCCCTCGGGGGAATAGCGGCAATTCTCGGCCATCGGGAAGCGCTTGGGGTCGGGGCCGTACCAGGCCGAGCGCCGGGGCTCGACGCGGATCTGGTGCTCGACATCGCCCAGCTTCTCGGTGAACAGCGGCGAATAGCTCAGGCTGTCGTCGTCGTAGTGCTCGCCCTTGGCCACCGTGGGCACCGGCTGGCCGTTGATCGTGAGCTTCTGGTTCAGGTAGGCAATCTCGTCGCCGGGCAGGCCAACGACACGCTTGATGTAGTCCAGCCGCGGGTCCACCGGGTAGCGGAAGACCATCACGTCGCCGCGCTGCACGGGGTGGTTGTCGATGATCTTCCTGTTGATCACCGGCAGCCGCACGCCGTAGTGAAACTTGTTGACCAGGATGAGGTCGCCGACGACCAGCGTCGGCACCATGGAACCGGACGGAATCTTGAACGGCTCGAACAGGAACGAGCGCAACAGGAACACGACCAGGATCACCGGGAACAGGCCGGCGGTCCAGTCCAGCCACCAGGGCTGCATCAGCAGCTTGCTCCGCGCCTGCGCGATGTCGCCGTCGACGCGCGTGATGCCCTGCGACGCCAGTTGCGCGCGACGCGCCGCATCCTGCTGCTCCAGCGCCGCGGCGGCGGCCGCGCGCGCCGGGGCGAAGCGCAGCCGTTCGGCCAGCCAGTAGATCAGCGTGACCAGCGTCAGCACGAACAGCAGCAGCGAGAAGTTGCCCGTCCAGTAGCCCAGGAACCAGCCGCCGAGATAGACGATCAGGGCGCCGTAGAGGACGCCGGTCAGTGCACTCATGTATTGGATTTCAGTCGTCGACTTGGAGGATGGCCAGGAAGGCCTCTTGTGGCACCTCGACGGAGCCGATCTGCTTCATGCGCTTCTTGCCGGCCTTCTGCTTCTCGAGCAGCTTCTTCTTGCGCGTGATGTCGCCGCCGTAGCATTTTGCCAGCACGTTCTTGCGCAGCGCCTTGATGTTCTCGCGCGCGATGATGTTGGCGCCGATGGCGGCCTGGATCGCCACGTCGTACATCTGGCGCGGGATGATCTCGCGCATCTTGGCCGCCACCTGGCGGGCACGGTACTGGCTCTGGCTGCGGTGCACGATGACCGACAGCGCGTCGATGCGGTCGCCGTTGAGCATCATGTCGACCTTCACGACGTCGGCGGCGCGGTACTCCTTGAACTCGTAGTCCATGCTGGCGTAGCCGCGACTCACGCTCTTGAGCTTGTCGAAGAAGTCCAGCACGATCTCGGCCAGCGGGATCTCGTAGCTGAGCATCACCTGGCGACCGTGGTAGGCCATGTTGAGCTGGATGCCGCGCTTGCTGTTGGCCAGCGTCATCACCGGGCCCACGTATTCCTGCGGCATGTACAGGTGCACGGTGACGATGGGCTCGCGGATCTCGTTGATGCGTCCCGGGTCGGGCATCTTGCTCGGGTTCTCGACCTCGAGCACGGTGCCGTCGCCCAGCTCGACCTGGTAGACGACGCTGGGCGCAGTGGTGATGAGGTCCTGGTCGAACTCGCGTTCCAGCCGTTCCTGCACGATCTCCATGTGCAGCAGGCCGAGGAAGCCGCAGCGGAAGCCGAAGCCCAGCGCCTGGCTGACCTCGGGCTCGAAGCGCAGGCTGCTGTCGTTGAGCTTGAGCTTTTCCAGCGCGTCGCGCAGCTGGTCGTACTCGCTGGCCTCGGTCGGGTACAGGCCGGCGAAGACCTGCGGCTGGATCTCCTTGAAGCCCGGCAGCGGCTCGCTGGCCGGTCCCGCGTTGTTGGGCAGCTTCTTCTCCAGCGTGATGGTGTCGCCCACCTTGGCCGCATGCAGCTCCTTGATGCCGCAGACGACGAAGCCGACCTCGCCGGCCCGGAGCACCTCGCGCGGCACGCTCCTGGGCGTGAAGACACCCATGCTCTCGATGCCGTAGACGGTGTCGGTGGCCATCATGCGGATGCGCTCGCCGTTGCCGAACGAGCCGTCGACGACGCGCACCAGCATCACGACGCCGACGTAGTTGTCGAACCAGCTGTCGACGATCATCGCCCGCGGCGGGCCGTCGGGCTTGCCGCGCGGCGCGGGCATGCGGTGGATGACGGCCTCGAGGATGTCGTCCAGGCCCATGCCGGTCTTCGCGCTGCACGGGATGGCGTCGTCGGCGTCGATGCCGATGACGTCCTCGATCTCCTGCTTGGCGCGCTCGGGGTCGGCCTGCGGCAGGTCCATCTTGTTGAGCACCGGCACCACCTCGACGCCGAGGTCGAGCGCTGTGTAGCAGTTGGCCACCGTCTGCGCCTCCACGCCCTGGCTGGCATCGACGACGAGCAGCGCGCCCTCGCAGGCCGACAGCGAGCGGCTGACCTCGTACGAGAAGTCGACGTGCCCCGGCGTGTCGATGAGGTTGAGCTGGTAGGTCTGGCCGTTGCGGGCGACATAGCTCAACGCCGCGGTCTGTGCCTTGATCGTGATGCCGCGCTCGCGCTCGATGTCCATCGAGTCGAGCACCTGCGCTTCCATCTCGCGGTCGGACAGACCGCCGCAGCGCTGGATGATGCGGTCGGCCAGCGTGCTCTTGCCGTGGTCGATGTGGGCAATGATCGAGAAGTTGCGGATGTGGTTCATCGAACGTGATTGCATCGCGGCGGCACCGCGGCCGGGCGCTGCGCGCGATGGATGGAAGGCCGGCTGTGTCGGGCGGCAGTGCGGCCCGATGAACGCGACCACAGGCGGCGCGAGAGACTAAAAAAAAGGCGCGTCCAATTGAGTGACGCGCCTTCCAACAGAACGTTTGGCAACTGCTTGTTGGGCCACCATTGTAGCCAATTGCACCCCGCCGGAAGCCGCGTCCTTGCTTGATTTCCCGTCGTTGCAGGGGTCCAACAAGGAAAAGTTGTTCACAGATTATTCACAAGTCTGTTCCATGCCACGCATCGCCGATGCGGCCCCGGTTTCGGACCTCCCGAAACGGGTAAAGCCGCCACCCACTGCGGCGATTCTAGACGGCGTGGCCGGTAATCGATGGCAGTGGCAAATCGAAGTGAATGGCAACTGACATCGGCCGGTGGCACGATCCATCGCCGCCGACCAGGCAACCCCGAATCGCACTCCCATGATGCGGAAAGACCCGGCGGCAAGCTCAACTTGTCCGCCGGGTCCGGGTTGCCACTGCGCGGTGGCGCCAGGGCTACTTGCCGGGCCGGATCACGAGCCAGGTGGCGCTGTCGCCGCGACGCACCAGCGCGCTCACGCTCTTGCCGCCCTTCTCCTGTTCACCGGCCACGTTCGCGAATTGCTTGCTGTCGGTGATGTCGACATTGCCCAGCGCCAGGATCACGTCACCCTCGCGCACGCCGGCACGCGCGGCGGCGCCGTCCACCGCCTCGACACGGACGCCGCCGCGCAGGTTCATCTCGCGCTTCTGCGCGTCGCTCAGGTCGACCGCAGTGATGCCGAGCACGCTCTTGGCGAGCTGTGGCGCCGGGCTCGGCTGCGCGCCCGCACGGCGCGTCGGCCGCGCTTCGGGCTCGAATTCGACCACCGTGACACCGAGGTCACGGACGTTGCCGCGGCGGAAGACCTGCAGCGTCGACTTCGTACCGGGCTTGGTGCCACCGACGATGCGCGGCAGGTCCCCCGACTTTTCGACCGCCTTGCCGTCGACCTTGGTGATGATGTCGCCGGCCTCGAGGCCCGCCTTGTCGGCCGGGCCGTCCTTCTCGACACTCTGCACCAGCGCGCCGCGCGGCGCACCCAGGCCGATCGCCTCGGCCACTTCCTTGGTCACCGGCGCGATCGTCACGCCGATGCGGCCGCGGATGACGCGCCCCGAGGTGCGCAGCTGGTCCGACACGCGCATCGCCTCATCGATGGGAATCGCAAAGCTGATGCCCATGAAGCCGCCGCTGCGGCTGTAGATCTGCGAATTGATGCCGACGACCTCGCCGCGCAGGTTCAACAGCGGGCCGCCGGAATTGCCGGGATTGATGGCGACGTCGGTCTGGATGAACGGCAGGTAGTCACCGGTGTCGCGCTGCTTGGCGCTCACGATGCCCGCGGTCACGGTATTGTCCAGGCCGAACGGCGAGCCGATGGCCATCACCCACTCGCCCACCTTGAGCTTGTTCACGTCGCCGACCTTCACGAACGGCAGGCCGGTGGCGTCGACCTTGACGACCGCAACGTCGGTGCGCTTGTCGGCGCCGATGATGCGGGCCTTGAGTTCGCGCTTGTCGGTGAGGGTGACGATGACCTCCTCGGCGCCGTCGACGACGTGCGCGTTGGTCATGATGTAGCCGTCGGCGCTGAGGATGAAGCCCGAGCCGACGCCGCGCTGGCGCGGTTCGTCGTCGTCGCGCGGGCCGCGCCGCGGGTCGGGCCGGTTCGGCATCGGGATGCCGAAGCGGCGGAAGAACTCCTCGATGTTGGGATCCCCATCGTGCGGCGAGGCGCTGCTGCCGCGCTTCTCGGTGGTGCGGATGTTCACCACCGCGGGCGACACGCGTTCGGCGAGCTCGCTGAAGTCGGGCAGCTGGACCGTGGGCGCCGGTGGCGCGCTTTGCGCCGTGCCGGCCAGCGGCCACAGCGCGGCAGCGGCCAGCACGAGCCCGCCCAAGGCGGTGGACAGGCGGCGGGCGCGGTCGGTTGCGGGGGATGTCTTGTTGATGTGGGTCATGCGATCGACTCGATGAGGATTCAGGAACAGGTACGAGAACCAACGGTGGTGAATTCGCCCGCGCGGCGCAGCCGCGCCGCCGCGAGCCCTTGCCGCGCTAGCGCCGCCGCTCGAGGGCGACGACGAACAGCTCCAGCGTTGCCGGCGGCACATCGCCGACGGCGGTGATCCAGTGCTCGCCGCGGCGCCGTGTCACGGTGGCGGTGGCGCCCTGGCGCGCCAGAAGCTCTTCGCCGTGCCGCTGCGGCTGGTACGACTCGACGAAGACGGAGACATGTGTCAGCCCATCGGTGAAGACGGCCTGCAGCACGGGTTCCTCGGCGCCGGCGGACGGCAAGCCGCGCTTGAGGCAGCCGGCGAGGCCGAACCCGGCCACCGGCTGGGCCAGCGTCCAGCCCTCGGCCTCGAGCGTGGTGCGCTGCTTGAGCGGGCGCACGACGCGGTAGTCGTCGAGCCGGCGCATGCCCCGCAGCACGGTCTCGGGCTGCGCCGCGACGCCGATCTCGATCTCGGAGAACGCGGTCGACTCCAGCACCGGTTGCCCGGCGCCGGGGCCGATGACGTCGGCGCGCAGCATCAGCCCGGTGGCCTGGTCGGCCCACAGCCGCTGCGCATAACGCAGCCCGTCGCGCGGCTCCAGCATGAACACGGTGGCCTCGCGGCCGGCCACGCGCGCGCTGCCGTTCGGGCGCAACTCGTACTGGTCCAGCGCCTGCGGCTGCACCGTCTGCGGTGTCGTCGACCAGGCGCCCAGCGCCTCGCGCTTCTCGACCACCGCCAGCCGCGCCTGCGGCCACACCGTATACACGGCGTCGTTGTGGCGCACGATGCGCTGCTGGCGGCCGTCCAAGGTCTCCAGCTTCTCGTAGGTCTGGTCGCCGACGCAGTAGTGCCACACGCGTGAACTCGACAGCGCGCCGTCGGCGCTGAAGACCATGGTGCCGTGGTAGTTGCCGCTGCTGGCAGCGGCGTGGATGCGCGACAGCCACGCACGCGCGTCGGCCAGCGGGCTGCCCTGCGCGCCGGCGCCGGCCGGCAGCAGGCACGACAACAACGTGGCGACCGGCAGCCAGCGCCTCAGGGCCGAGTCGATCACCGCTGGCCGCCCGCCGGCGCCACCGCATCGACATGGCGCAGCGTGCCGCCGGGCGACGCCGCCGCCACGCCGCCGCGCGCCGACTGGTGGGCGCGCAGGTACTCGTCGAGCCGTGGGTCGCGGATGAAAACCGTCGCCGGCTGCCGCGCCGTGGCGGCAGGACCCGCGCTGCTCACGACCGCGAAGCCGGCGCCCGAGGCCCCGGCCATCACGGCCGCCGGGGCGGGTGCTCCGGGCGTGACCATGCGCGTGACGACCAGCGCGCCAGCGACGATCACGAATCCAGCCGCTGCGGCGGCGGGCATCAGCCAGGCCTGGTGCCGGCGCGGCGCCGGGGCTGCCGCGGGCGCCAGCACCACGGGATCGGCGGCGAGCCTGTCACGCAGGCCGGCCAGGAAGGCGGCGTCGCGCGCCGGCGTGCCTGCCAGTTCGTTCGACCGCAGCACGTCGCCGATGAGGTGGTAGGCGTGCCAGGTGCGGCGCGCGGCCTCGTCGTCACGCCACAGCCGGCAGGCCTGCG
>Ga0105090_10002352_pt1 | contig 10524 bp, 8 predicted proteins | sample PPLLak3March2015_FD_79110 | JGI IMG/M metagenome (GOLD analysis project Ga0105090, IMG submission 79110) | Freshwater sediment microbial communities from Prairie Pothole Lake near Jamestown, North Dakota, USA - PPLs Lake P7 Core (1) Depth... | ecosystem: Environmental > Aquatic > Freshwater >... | reverse complement strand
TTTCGCGCATGCCATGTCCGACCTGGTGCTGCGCGACGACCACCCCGCGGCCATGCTGCAGGCCGTGGCGCAGGGCCGAACCGCCTTCGTCAACATCAAGAAGTCGGTGCGCTATCTGGTGGCTACCAACCTGAGCGAGCTGGCCGCGACCACGCTGGCCGTGGCCGCAGGTGCGCCGGAGCCCTTCGACCCGCTGCAATTGCTGTGGACCAACATCGCCACCGACATCTGGCCCGCGATCGCGCTGGGGCTGGAGCCCGCCGAGCCCGGCATCCTCGAACGCCCGCCGGTGTCGCTGAAGGGCGGCCTGCTGGAGCGCGCCGAGTGGGGTGACGTGGCCATCGACGCGGGCATGATGACCGCGGCGTCGCTGGCCAGCTTCGCCTGGGGCATGGCCCGCGGCGGCGGAGTGGCCCGGGCCCGCACCATGGCCTTCATGACGCTGACTTCGGGGCAGCTGCTCTACGCGCTGGCCATGCGCTCGCCGCGGCCGCTGCGCCGCGGCGGGCTGAAGCCCAATCCGATGCTCGGCCGCGCCGTCGGCACGCTGCTTGTCGCGCAGGCCGGCACCGTGCTGCTGCCGGCGGCGCGCCGGCTGCTGCGCACCACGCCGATCGGCCTGGCCGACGTGGCCGTGATCGCCGGCACCGCCGCGTTGCCGCTGGCGGTGCGCGAACTGCTCAAGGAACGCGAGGCCGGGCGATGACGCAGCCGGCGATCCTGCACGAGACGGCCACCCGGCTGCGGCTGCAGCCACGCGCTGGCGTCGATCCCGGCATGCTGGCCCAGCGCCTCGCGGCGGTTCCGGGCGTGGCCGGCGCGCGGCCGAACCGGCGCCTGGGCTGTGTCGCCGTGCAGTACGACGGGCGCCCGGCCACGCGGACGGCCGTGCTGGCGGCGCTGGGGTCGGCCACGGCGTCCGGCGCTCACGCGCGCGGCGCCGAGCCGCGCCAGGCCGCGCGCGAAGACCTGCTGGCGTGGGCGCCTGGCCTGCTGGCCGCGGCGGTTCCGCTGCTGCCGGCGGGCTGGCGCGCCGGCGGCGCGCTCGGCGTGGTGGCGGCGCGCGTGCTTGCACAACCGCAGCGGCTGCGCGCCGACGCCGCCGCGGTCATGCTGGACGCGGCCTCGCTGGCTTCGCTGGCGGTCAGCGGCCAGCCGCTGGTGGTCTCGGCTTCGGTGCTGCTGCGCCAGCTTTCGGAAGGCCTGTCGGGGCGCATGGTGCGCCAGGCCGACCGCCTGCTCGGCCAGCTGCTGCCGGTGCCGGCCGACGCCTACGATGTGCTCTGCGGCGCAGGCGGCGGCGTGCAGCAACACGCGCTGCGCGAGCTGCGCGCAGGTGACCGGCTGCGCCTGAGCGCGGGCGACGTGGTGCCGGTGGACGGCTGCGTCGTCGAAGGGCTGGCGGTGCTGCATCCGGTGGCCCAGGCGGATGCGCCGCGGCCGGTGCGCGCGGGCGTGCACGTCGCGGCCGGCGAGAGCGTGCTCGACGGCAGTTTCGAGCTGCTGGCAGAGAGCGACGCCGCCGGCTCGCGGCTGGCCCAGTTGCGCATGCAGTTGCAGCATGCGATCGGCGCGCGCGACCCGGCGGGCCCGCTCGCGCCCGACCTGCAGCGCCTGATCTCGCTGCCGCTGACCGGCGCAGCGCTGGTCTTCGGGCTCACCGGTGACAGCTCGCGCGCCGCGGCCATGCTGCAGGCCGATCCGCAGCAGGGGCTGGACCTGGCGCTGCCGGTGGCGCGCGAAGCGGCGTTGTACGCGCTGGCGCGCCACGGGCTGGTGACCTCGGGCCTGGAGACCATCGAGCGCCTGGCCAGCGCACGCACGCTGGTGCTGCAGGACACCAGCGTGCTGGCCGCGGGCCGCTGGACGGTGCTGCACGTGCACACCGAGAGCGGCGGCGACGCCCACCGCGTGCGCAGCTGGCTGGCGGCCATGGCGGCCGTGCCCGAGCCGGCCCTGGCCAGCGGCGGCGTGGCCGATGCGCTGGTGCGCCAGTGGGTGCGCCACGGCGCCGTGCTGAGGCAGGGCACGCAGGAGTTGCATCTGGCGGGCGCGCGCCGCCTGCGCCGCATCTGGGGCCTGGCGCTGGACGACGGCCCGGACGCCACCGACGGTGCCGAAGCCGCGGCCGGCCTGCGGCGCCGCTTCGCCGTCGTCGCCGGCGGCCGCGTCGTCGCCCGCGTGGTGCTCGGCTGCGCCTGGCGCGCCGAGGCGGTGCAGCGCCTGGCCCGGCTGCGTGCGCTCGGCTTCGAGCGCATTGCCGTGTTCGCCGAGGACGACGGCGCCGAGGCCGTGCCCGATGCCGCGCCCCGGCCCTGGCCCGCCTGCCCGGAACTGCCCTGCCTGGCCGACGATGTCGCGGCGCGCGCCGACTGGCTGGCCGGCGCCGTGCACGACGGCAGCCCGCTGGTGCTGGTGCACACGGTGCTGCGCGACCTGGTGCCGCCGGGCAGCCTGGGCCTGACGCCGGCCCAGGCCGATGCCGGCGCCCATGGCGTGCTGCTCGGCGACCCGCTGGCCGGCCTCGAAGCCGGGCGCCGCCTGGCCCGGCAGGTGCACCGCCGGCTGCGGCTGCAGCAGGGTGCCGCGGTGGCCGCGAACGCCGCGCTGATGACGGCAGCCGCGTTGCGCTGGCTGCCGGCCATCGCCACCTCGCTGCTGCACCACGGCTTCGCGCTGCTGGTGCTGCTGGACAGCCTGCGCATCGAGGCGCTGGAGGCACCCGCGCTGCAGCCGCCGACGCCCGAACCCCCCGAACAACCCCCCGCCACCGCGCCGCGCCGGCAGCGCAAGGTGCGCGCAACCAGGAGCCTGAACGCATGAAGATCGAGGATTTCACCCGCCCGGGTCTGCTCAAGCTTGGCGCGTTGGGTGTCGCCGGCCTGGCCGCCACGGCGCTGGCCGGCTTCGCCGTCGGCGTGGCCGTCAGCCGCGACCCCGAGACGCTGAAGCGTGCCGCGCGCAGCCTGGCCCGCAACGCCGCGCGCGGCATCGAACAGGCCACGCTGATGGCGGCGCAGGCGCGAGAGTACTTGGGCGACCTCTGGGCCGAAGCGCGCGAGGAAGCGCTGGCCGAAGCCGACGAAGCCGACTTCGCACGCGCCGCCGCCGCCGCAGCCCCGCCAGCTGCGGCGACGGCGATGGCCGACGCGCCTGCCCGGCGTCCACGCAAGAAGCCCGCAGCCGCCGGCGATGCGGTGGCGAAAGCGCCACGCGCAGCGCCGCGCGCGCGCAAGCGGGGCGCGACGTCGGCGCCCGGCGCCGGCCAGGCCACCGAGGCCTGAAGGACCGCCGCCGCCACTGCGCCGTGCCCACGGGCGGCCCGTTCCTTGCCACATCCAACACCCATTGCCAGGAGAGACGTGATGATGTCCTTTGCCGAAAGCCTGATCGCCTTCACCCCGCTGGGGGGCACGGCCGAGTTGCCGCGGGCCGGCACGCCGCTGGAGAACGACTTCGTCTACGACGCCGCGGCGCGCGAGATCAAGTGCTATGCCGAGCGTGGCCAGGTGGCCGTCGTCGAAGAGTGCCGCGTGAGTTCCGACAGCGGGCAGGTCATTTCACGGCTGAGCTTCCAGCGCCTGAGCTGATTCCCCGCGCCGATCGGTGCGGATGCGTCCCGGCGATCGGGGCCGGTTCGCACCTTCGCGGGGTCTGGCGCGCGCGCACACGCGCTGCGCAGGGCACAATCGCGCCGCATCAGCCCGCCGGGCGGCCCCGCCGGGTCGGCTGCGGGGGGCGCGGCCCGAGGGTGACCCATTGAGCGACGAGCAGCGCATTCGCGACGAAGCCGGCATGCGCCTGGCCCTGGACCAGGCGCACAACGCCTGGCTGGTGGGCGAGGTGCCGGTGGGCGCCGTGATCCTGCGCGACGGACAAGTCATCGCCACCGGCTACAACCGGCCGATCACCACCCACGACCCCACCGCGCATGCCGAGATCGTGGCGCTGCGCCACGCGGCGCAGCTGCTGGAGAACTACCGACTGCCCGAGTGCGAGCTCTACGTCACGCTGGAACCTTGCGCGATGTGTTCGATGGCGCTGCTGCACGCGCGCTTCAAGCGCGTGGTCTTCGGCGCGCCCGACCCCAAGACCGGCGCGGCTGGATCGGTGCTCGATCTGTTCGCGAACCCGCAGCTGAACCACCAGACCGAACGCGTCGGTGGCGTGCTGGCACTGGCCTGCGGGCAGCTGCTGCGCGACTTCTTCGCCGAACGCCGCGAACAGCAGCGCACCGGCCGGGACGCGGCCGATGCGCCGGAGCCGGCGCTCACCGCGCCGGGCGAGGCCATCCCCACCGGCGAGGTGCTGGAGCTGGTGACGCAGCCACCCAGCCCGCCGCCGCGGTGATGCGCCTTTGCCTGTATAGCCCGTCGGGGGTGGTGATCGAGCGCGCCGCCTTGCCGCGGGCATTGCGGCGGCTGCGCGGCCTGGGCTTCGACGCCTACGCCGACGAGGGAGCGCTGAAGCGCTTCCAGCGGTTTGCCGGCGACGACGACAGCCGGCTTCAGGCGCTGCACCGCGTGGCGCGGCAGTCGCCGGAGATCGCGCTGGCCACGCGCGGCGGTTACGGGCTGACCCGTCTGCTCGACCGCATCGACTGGGCGCTGCTCAAGCGCAGCGTCGAGGCCGGTACGCGCTGGGTGGGCCTCAGCGACCTGACTGCGCTGCAGATGGGCCTGCTCGCGCACGGCGGCGCAGCCAGCTGGGCCGGGCCGACGGCGGCCGAGGACTTCGGCCGCAGCGACGCCGACGGCGGCATGGACGAGGTCACCGTGGGCTGCTTTTGCGAGGCCATGCGCGATGAGCTCGAGGCGGTGGGTTTCCGCACCGAGCCGGGCTTCGACGGGCTGCAGGCCACGGGGCGGCTGTGGGGCGGCAACCTGACGGTGCTGCTGTCGCTGCTGGGCACGCCGCACTGGCCGCGCGTGCGGGGCGGCGTGTTGTTCCTGGAGGACGTGAACGAGCAGCCCTACCGTGTCGAGCGCATGCTGCTGCAGCTGCACCAGGCCGGCGTGCTGGAAGCGCAGAAGGCGGTGTTGCTGGGTGATTTCAGCGTGCGCACGCGCTCGCCGCTGGACCGGGGCTTCTCGCTGCGCGTGGCCGTCGAGCGGCTGCGCACGCAGTGCCCGACGCCGATCCTGACCGGGCTGCCCTTCGGACACGTCCCGACCAAGATCACGCTGCCGGTGGGGCGGCGGGTGCGTCTGCTGGTGGACGGCCGCGACGTGCTCATCGGATGGGGGCGCTGAGCGGGGCGCGCCGCGGCTGGCGCGCAGCCGGCGCGGCGCTGCTTGCATCGGGTGCGCTGCTGCTCGGTGCCTGCAACAACAACCCCTGGCCGGCCGGCCTGGCGGCGAGCAACACCCTGGTCAGCGCGGTGGCGCAGAGCTCGCCAAAGCACCTGGACCCCACGGCGTCGTACTGGTCGAACGACACGCCCTACACCTACCAGATCTACGAGCCGCCGTACGGCTACCACTACCTGCTGCGCCCGTTCACGCTGGTGCCGAAGACGGCCGTGGAGGTGGCAACGCCGCGCTATGTCGACGCCCAGGGCCGGCCGCTGCCCGACGACGCGCCGCCCGAACAGGTGGCCGAGAGCGTCTACGACATCCGCATCCGGCCCGGCATCCGCTACCAGCCGCATCCGGCCTTCGCCACCGACGCACAGGGCCGCCACCGCTACCACGCGATGCAGCCCGGCGAACTGGGCGGCCGGCGGTCGCCACTGGACTTCGAGCACCAGGGCACGCGCGAACTGGTGGCCGAGGACTACGTGTACGCGCTGAAGCGCCATGCCACGACACGCATCACCACGCCGATCTACGGCATCTTCGCCGAGAACATCGTGGGCCTGCGCGACTACGGCGAGCTGATCAAGGCCGAGGATGCCAGGTTGCGCGACGGGCTCGAGCCGTCCGGGCTGGACAAGCCTTTCCTGGATTTCCGCCGCTGGCCGCTGGCCGGGGCGAGCGCGCCCGAGAAGCACTTGCTGCGCGTGCGCATCAAGGGCAAGTACCCGCAGTGGAACTACTGGCTGAGCACCACCTTCACGGCGCCGGTGCCCTGGGAGGCCGACGCCTTCTACGCGCAGCCCGGCATGGCCGCCGCGGGGCTGAGCCTGGACACCTGGCCCGTGGGCACCGGGCCGTACATGATGACCGAGTTCGTGCGCGACCGGCGCCACGTGCTGCAGCGCAACCCGAACTACCGCGGCGAGCCCTATCCGTGCGAGGGCATGCCCGGCGACAAGGAGGCCGGACTGCTCGACGACTGCGGCAAGACCACGCCCTTCATCGACACGCTGGTGTCGACGGTCGAGCGCGAGAGCGTGCCCACGCGCGCCAAGTTCCGCCAGGGCTACTACGACCTCGAGGCCTTCGAGCGCACCGACACCGGCATGGACTACCTGGTGGAGATGCAGGACTCGGAGGAGGTGCGCCTGGACTACCAGTTGCGCGGCTTCCGCCTGCCGCGCTTTTCCGACGTGACCAGCTGGTGGGTCGGCTTCAACATGCTCGACCCGGTGGTCGGCCAGGGCGACACGCCCGAGCAGCAGGAGCGCAACCGCAAGCTGCGCCAGGCGATCTCGATCGCCATCGACTGGGAGGAGTACCAGCGCATCTTCCCGAAGAGCGCCGGCGAGGTGGCGATGGGCCCGCTGCCGCAGGGCATCTTCGGCTCGCGGCACGGCAGCGCCGAGGGCGTGAACCCGGTGACGCACCGCTGGGAGCAGGGCAGGGCGGTGCGCCGCTCGATCGCCGAGGCGCGCCAGCTGATGGTCGAGGCGGGCTACCCGGACGGGCGCGACGCCCGCACCGGCAAGCCGCTGGTCGTGCACTACGACTACTACGCGGCGCCGACGCCCGAGAACAAGGCCGGCATCGACTGGATGGTGCGCCAGTTCGCCAAGCTCGACATCCAGCTGGAGGTGCGCGCCACCGACAACAACCAGTTCCAGGAGAAGGTGCGCAAGGGCAACTACCAGGTGTTCTGGCTGGGCTGGCTGGCCGACTATCCGGATGCCGAGAACTTCCTGTTCCTGCTCTACGGCCCCAACGCCAAGACGCGCCACGAAGGCGAGAACACCTCGAACTACACCAACCCCGAGTTCGACCGGCTGTTCGCGCAGATGAAGCTGCTGGAAGACGGCCCGCGCAAGCAAGAACTGATCGACCGCATGGTGCGCATCGCGCAGCAGGACGCGCCCTGGAGCTTCGGCTACTTCCCGTTCAGCTCGGGCGCCGCGCAGGCCTGGGTGCACAACTACAAGCCCGCGGTGCTGATCCGCGACCACGGCAGGTACCTGCGCCTGGACGCCGACGAGCGCGTGCGCCGGCTCGCCGAATGGAACCGGCCGCGCGGCTGGCCGCTGGCCCTGCTGGGCCTGGGGCTGGCGCTGCTGGCAGGCGCCGCCTGGCGCAGCCTGCGCCGCGGCGAGCGCCGCAACGCGCGTGGCGAGCAGGTGGCCTGATGGGCCGGATCGTCCTGCGCCGCATCGCCTACGGCGCCCTGGTGCTGCTGGGCGTGAACCTGGCGACCTTCTTCCTGTTCTTCACGGTGAACACGCCGGACGACATGGCGCGGCTGAACATCGGCGGCAAGCGCGTCAGCCAGGAGGTCATCGACAAGTGGAAGGCCGAGCGCGGCTACGACAAGCCGCTGTACTTCAACGAATCCAGGCAGGGCCGGGAGCGCTTCACCGACACCATCTTCTGGGAGCGCTCGGTGTCGCTGTTCGCGCTGGATTTCGGCCGCAGCGATGCCGAGGGCTCGGGCGAGATCGCGCAGGAGGTGGCCTCGCGCATGTGGGTCAGCATGCAGCTGGCGCTGCCGCTGTTCGTGCTGCAACTCGTCGCCAGCGCCGCCTTCGCGCTGCTGCTGGTGATGCTGCGCCACACGCGGCTGGACTTCTGGGGCGTGGTCGCGTGCGTGCTGATGCTGTCGATCTCGAGCCTGTTCTACATCATCGTCGGCCAGTACTTCTTCGCGCGCGTGCTGATGCTGGCGCCGATCTCCGGCTATGCCGAGGGCTGGGGGCTGCTGAAGTTCCTGGTGCTGCCCATCGGCCTGTCGCTGCTGGCGCGCCTGGGCGGCGAGGCGCGCCTGTACCGTGCGATGCTGCTCGAGGAGCTGGGCAAGGACTACGTGCGCACGGCGCGCGCCAAGGGCCTGTCGGACGGGCGGGTGCTGACGCGGCACGTGCTGCGCAACGCGCTGATTCCGATCATCACCAGCGCCGGCAGCTACCTGCCGTACGTGTTCCTGGGCAGCCTGGTGTTCGAGAGCTTCTTCGGCCTGCCCGGGCTGGGCGCCTACGTCATCGACGCCATCGCCAAGCAGGACTTCGCCGTGGTACGCACGATGGTCTTCCTGGGCTCGCTGCTGTACATCGCGTCCTACATCGTCATCGACCTGGCCTACAGCTGGGCCGACCCGCGCGTGCGGCTGGGCTGACGGAGCTGCCGCCGTGCCCAAGTTCGTGCTGCTGTGGACCGACGCCGCGATGTGGCTGATGGTGGCGGCGCTCGCCGGCTACCTGCTGCTGCTGCGCCGCCGCCCGGCGCTGGCCGCCAACTGGCGCAAGGTGTTCCACGACCCGGCGGCTCTGGCGTCGTCGGTGGTGCTGCTGCTGTGCCTGCTGGTCACGATGCTGGACAGCCTGCACTACCGGCCGCGCCTGCCGCCTGCCGCGGGCCAGGCGGATTCGGCGCCGGCCTACGACACGCGCACGCGCTCGGTGCTGGACACGCTGCTGTGGCGGCTCGTGGAATCCCGCGAGGCCACCTATTCGCGGCCGCTGTCCTACCTGGGTTTCACGAAGGAGTCGGTGCTGGTCGACGGCCAGGTGCAGCGCGTCGCACCGCGGCTGCAGCACGGCGGCGCGCACCTGGCCGACCCCGAGCGCCAGTGGCTGGGCGACCTGGCGTGGCGCAGCGCGCTCGGCCTGCTGCTGGGCGCGGCCGGGGCGGCGCTGCTGTCGGCGGCACTGCTCGCCGGCGTGGCCTGGCGCAACGGGCAGCCGCTGCGCGCGGGCATGGTCGCAGCCTGGCACGGCGAGCACGGCATTGCCTGGCGCGCGGCCTGCTGGACCCTGGGCGCGGCGGGTCTGCTGGCCGGACCGGTGGCCATGCTCGCCGGCCACTACCACGTGCTCGGCACCGATCTCACCGGCAACGACGTGCTCTACCAGGCGCTGAAGAGCATCCGCACGGCCTTCGTCATCGGCACGCTGGCGACGGTGGCCACGCTGCCGCTGGCCGTGGGTCTGGGCATCGCCGCCGGCTACCTGCGGGGTTGGGCCGACGAGCTGATTCAGTACCTCTACACCGTGCTCTCGTCGGTGCCCAACGTGCTGCTCATCGCCGCCTGCGTGCTGATGGTGCAGGTGTTCCTGGACAAGCATCCGGAGCTGTTCGAGACCGGCGCCGAGCGTGCCGACCTGAAGCTGTTCCTGTTGTGCGCGGTGCTCGGGCTGACCGGCTGGGCCGGCCTGTGCCGGCTGCTGCGCGCCGAGACGCTGAAGCTGCGCGAGCTGGAATACGTGCAGGCGGCACAGGCCTTCGGCGTGCCGCCGCTGCGCATCATGCGCCGGCACATCTTCCCGAACGTCGCGCACCTGATGCTCATCGTCACGGTGCTCGAGTTCAGCGCGCTGATCCTGTACGAGGCGGTGCTGTCCTACGTGGGCGTGGGCGTGGACCCGTCGATGCACAGCTTCGGCGGCATGATCAACCTGGCGCGCAGCGAGATGAGCCGCGACCCGGTGGTGTGGTGGAGCTTCGCCGCGGCCTTCGGCTTCATGGTGACTCTGGTGCTGGCGGCCAACCTGTTCGCCGACGGCGTGCGCGATGCCTTCGACCCGCGCGCCCGCGTGCTCAGGCCGCGCCACGCGCGGCGCAAGGCGGTGCGATGAGCGGCGGACCGATGCTCGAGCTGCGTGATCTGGCCGTCGAGCTGGATGCCGATGCCGGTCTGCTGCGGGCGCTGGACGGCATCCACCTGGCCGTGGCGCGCGGCGAGAGCGTCGCGCTGGTGGGCGAGAGCGGCTGCGGCAAGAGCATGACGGCTCTGGCGCTGATGCGGCTCTTGCCCGAAGTCGGCCGCTACCGCGACGGGCAGGTGCAGCTCGACGGGAGCGACCTGCTGGAGTTGCCGGAGCAGGCGATGCGTGCCGTGCGCGGCGGGCGCATCGGCATGATCTTCCAGGAGCCGGCCACCAGCCTGAACCCGGTGATGCGCGTGGGCGACCAGGTCGTCGAGGCGATCGAGACGCACACCGCGCTGCGCGGCGCGGCCGCACGGTCTAAGGCCGTGGAGTGGCTCGGCCGGGTGGGCATCCCCGAGCCGCAGCGGCGTTTCGGCGAGTACCCGTTCCGTCTGTCCGGCGGCCAGAAGCAGCGGGTGATGATCGCCATGACGCTGGCCGCCGAGCCCGACTTCCTGATCGCCGACGAGCCGACCACGGCGCTCGACGTGAGCATCCAGCGGCAGATCCTGGACCTGCTGCGCGCGCTGCAG
>Ga0105090_10002351_pt1 | contig 10524 bp, 8 predicted proteins | sample PPLLak3March2015_FD_79110 | JGI IMG/M metagenome (GOLD analysis project Ga0105090, IMG submission 79110) | Freshwater sediment microbial communities from Prairie Pothole Lake near Jamestown, North Dakota, USA - PPLs Lake P7 Core (1) Depth... | ecosystem: Environmental > Aquatic > Freshwater >... | reverse complement strand
GAGCTCGAGCGACACCTTCTTCAGCTGGCCCGCGCACTGCTGCATCAGCTTCTTGCCGATCTCGGTCGAGCCGGTGAAGGTGAGCTTGCGCACGACCGGGTTCGAGGTCATCTCGCCGCCGAGCACCGCCGCCGGGCCGGTGACGACGTTGAACACGCCGCGCGGGATGCCGGCGCGTTGCGCGAGCTCCGCCATCGCGAGCGCGGAGTAGGGCGTCTGCATCGCGGGCTTGCAGACGAACGTGCAGCCCGCGGCGAGCGCCGGCCCCGCCTTGCGCGTGATCATCGCGGCGGGGAAGTTCCACGGCGTGATCGCGGCGACGACGCCGACCGGCTGGCGCAGCACGAGGATGCGCTTGTCGGGCTGGTGGCCGGGGATCACGTCGCCGTAGAGGCGCTTGCCTTCCTCGGCGAACCACTCGATGAACGAAGCCGCGTAGGCGATCTCGCCCTTCGCCTCGGCGAGCGGCTTGCCCTGCTCGGCCGTCATGAGCACGGCGAGATCGTCCGCGTTCAGCAGCATGAGGTCGTGCCAGCGGCGCAGGATGCCCGCGCGTTCCTTCGCCGTCTTCGCTGCCCAGGCCGGGAACGCGGCCGAGGCCGCTTCGATGGCCCGGCGCGTTTCGGCGGCACCGAGGTTCGGGACCGTGCCGATCACGGCGCCGGTGGCGGGATTCGTGACGTCGACCGTGCCGCGGCCGTCGGCGTCGATCCACGCGCCGTCGACGTAGCACTGCTCGCGGAGCAGGGTCGGGTCCTGGAGTTTCAAGGTCATGGTCGCGATACCTTCGGTCGGTCGGGCGAGCGGGGCTCAGCCCACGTGCTTCCGGAAGAACTCGACGCTGCGCTCGAAAGCGAGCCGCGCGCTCGCGGGCTCGAAATCGGCTCGCTCGGAGCAGTTGAAGCCGTGGCCGGCCGGGTAGAGGTGATACGTCCCGGCGGGGAAGGCGCGGCGGATCTGCTCCACGTCCGCGAGCGGGATGTGCCCGTCGTGCTCGCCGTGGTGGAACATCATCGGGCAGCGTGGCACGTCGCGGAGCAGCTGCGCGATGCCGCCGCCGTAGTAGGCGACGCCCGCCGCGATGTTGGCGTGGCAGCCGGCGAGCCAGGTCATGCGGCCGCCCCAGCAGTAGCCCACCATGCCGACCGGGCCGGCGTGGGAGACGGCGTCGACGGCGGCGTTCAGGTCCGCTAGCGCGCCCGCGTCGGCCGCCTTCGCCATGAGCGCGATGCCGGCCTGCATGCCGGCGGCGTCGTAGGCGAGTTCGACGCCTCGCTGGTAGCGGTCGAACAGCGCCGGCGCGATCGCGAGCCAGCCCTGGGCGGCGTACTGCTCCGCCACCCGGCGGATGTGGGCATTCACGCCGAAGATCTCCTGAACGACCACGATGCCCCCTCGTGGTGCGCCCTCGGGACGGGCGAGGTAAGCCGAGAATTCGTTGCCGTCGGCGGCGCGCAGCTGCAGGTGGCTCATGGGCTTGCGTCGGTTCTGAGGGGAGGTGACTAGGATAACAGTCCGGACCCCCGGCCGCCCGCGACGGCGCGGCGCCGCCTATAATCCGCGACCTTTCCTCAAGCCCGGTCCGTGCCATGAAGTTCCAGCACCTCGGCCTGTCGTTCGCCTGCGCGCTGCTCGCGGCCTGTGCTGGCCAGCCGACCTCGCCGTCGCCTGCATCCGACGCCGCGATTGCCGCGGCGGTCCCGGCCGACGCAGGCGCGAGCCTCGATGCCATGTTCGACCAGTACTTCGAGGACGTGCTCAGGCTCAACCCGCTGCTCGCCACCTACATCGGCGACCACCGCTACGACGACCGGCTGCCGAACAGCCTCGGGCCCGAGTACCGCACCGAGGTGCGGGTGCTCAACGAGCGCTACCTCGCGGCCGCGCTCGCCGTCGATCCCGCGACGCTCTCGCCGGCCGACCGCATCTCGCACGACATCTTCGTGCGCGAGCGCCGCCGCGCGCTCGAGTCGGAGCGTTACCCGGACCATCTGCTGCCCCTCAACCAGATCGGCGGCCTGCTCACGACGATGCCGACGCTCGGGTCCGGCACCAACGCCCAGCCGTTCGCGACCGCCGAGGACTACGAAAAGTGGCTCCGGCGGCTCGACGGGCTCGTCGTCTGGATGGACCAGGCGATCGTCAACATGCGCGAGGGCATGGCGCTTGGCGTCGTGCAGCCCCGGCCCGTGATGGAGAAGGTGCTGCCGCAGATCGAGGCGCAGGCCGTGGCGAAGCCCGAGTCGAGCGACTACTACGCGCCCGTGCGTTCCTTCCCGGCCGACATGCCGGTCGCAGAGCAGGAGCGCCTGCGTGCCGCCTTCGTGGCGCAGATCCGCGACGAGCTCGCGCCCGCCTACCGGCGCCTCGCCGACTTCCTCCGCAACGAATACCTGCCGAAGACCCGTGACTCCGTCGCCTGGACGGCGCTGCCGGACGGCGAGGCGTGGTACGCCTTCTACGTCGAGGAGCACACGACCACGAAGTTGAAGCCCGAGGAGATCCACGAGCTCGGGCTGTCCGAGGTCGCGCGCATCCTCGGCGAGATGGACCGCGTGCGCGAGCAGGTCGGTTTCCAGGGCGACCGCGAGGCGTTCTTCAGGTTCCTCGAGACCGACCCGCGGTTCTACCACACGCGCGGCGAGGACCTCGTGCAGGGCTACCGCGATCTCAAGAAGCGCATCGACGCGGCGCTGCCGAAGCTCTTCTCCGTGTTCCCGAAGGCCGATTACGAGGTCCGCGAGACCGAGCCCTTCCGCGCGGCCTCGGCCGCCGGCGGGGAGTACCAGGCTCCCTCCGCCGATGGTTCGCGTCCCGGCATCTTCTACGTCAACACCTACAACCTGAAGGCGCAGCCGAAGTTCGGCATGGAGACGCTCTCTCTCCACGAGGCCTCGCCCGGCCACCACTTCCAGGTGACGATCCAGCAGGAGCTCGAGGACCTGCCGAAATTCCGCCGCTTCGGCGGCGATTACACGGCCTACGTCGAGGGCTGGGCACTCTACGCCGAGTACCTCGGCAAGGAGCTCGGGCTCTTCACCGATCCGTACCAGTGGTTCGGCCGGCTGAACGACGAGCAGCTGCGCGCGATGCGCCTCGTCGTCGACACCGGCCTGCACTCGAAGGGCTGGACGCGCGAGCAGGCGATCCAGTACATGGTCGACAACTCGACGCTCGCGCCGTCCGACGTCGTGGCCGAGGTGGAGCGCTACATCGCGTGGCCCGGCCAGGCGCTCGGCTACAAGGTGGGCGACCTCAAGATCCAGGCGCTGCGGCGCCGCGCCGAGGCCGAGCTGGGCCCGAAATTCGACGTGCGCGACTTCCACCGCGAGGTGCTGTCGGACGGCGCCGTGCCGATGGACGTGCTCGAGGCCAAGATCGAACGGTGGATCGACGCGCGCCGATGACCCGACGGTTCGTCCTCGCGTCGCTAGCCACGCTCGCGCTCGCGGGCTGCGATCGCCCGGCCGCGCCCGGGCCGGCGTCGGAGGCGCCTGCGGCCGCAGGGCGTGCGGCCAGCGCAGATGCAGCGCGCCTGCTCGACGTCGTCGACGGCTACTACGAGGGCCATCTGGCGCTGAACCCGCTCGTCGCCACCGAGCGCGGCGATCACCGCTACGACGACCGCTACGGCGACTACGCGAGCGCGATCTGGATGGCCGACTCGCTCGCGATCGAGCAGGAGGCGCTCGAGCGGCTCGCGACCGTCGACGCCGCGCGGCTCGCCGGCGAGGATCTCGTCACTTACGAGGCATTCAGGCGCGGCCGCGAACTGCGCGTCGAGGGCTACCGGTACCCGAGCGAGCTGCTGCCGATCCACCCCTTCGACGCCGCGCACACGGAGTTCGCGGTACTGGCGTCGGGCCGCGGTGCGCAGCCGTTCCGCACGCTCAGGGATTACGAGAACTTCCTCGCGCGGATGGATGGCTACGTCGAGTGGACGGAGCAGGTGGCGAACAACCTGCGCCTCGGTCTCGCGAAGGGAGTCGTGCTGCCGCAGCTCGTCGTCGAGCGCACGGTCGAGCAGCTCGATGCGCTCGCGACCGACGACCCGCGTGCCAGCGCGTACTGGCAGCCGATCCTGAACTTCCCGGCCGGGCTCTCCGTTGCCGACCGCCAGCGCCTGATCACCGCGTACGACGACAAGCTGCGCAACCGCGTGCTGCCTGCCCAGCGCCGGCTGCGCGACTACCTGCAGGTCGAGTACCTGCCCCAGGCGCGCGACACGATCGGCTGGTCTGAACTGCCTAACGGCCCCGCGTGGTACGCGTGGCTCGTGCGCTACCACACGTCGACCAGCCTGACGCCCGACGAGGTGCACGAACTCGGGCTCGCCGAAGTCGCGCGCCTGCGCGGCCAGATGGAGCCGCTCGCACGGGAGCTCGGCCACCCGGGCGACCTCGCGGGCCTTTTCGCCGCGTTGCGTGCGGACCCGGCCCAGTCCTGGGCCGAGCCGGCCGAGGCGGTCGCGGCGTATCGCTCGCTCGAGCGACGCGTGGACGGGGCGTTGCCGCTCCTGTTCCCGAAGCGCCCGAAAGCGGGGCTCGAGGTCCGCGCGTACGAACCCTTCCGCGCCGCCTCGATGCCGGGCGCCGGCCACGCCCCGCCGAGCGACGACGGCTCGCGCCCGGGCGTGCTGTACGTCAATACGCTGGGGCCGGCCTCGCGCCCGAAGTACCTGGTCGAGGCGACGTACCTGCACGAGGCCGTGCCGGGCCGCCATCTCCGCGCGGCGCTGGCGCTCGAGGCCACGGGACTGCCGCGCTATCGTCGCCACGACTGGGACCCGGCGCACGTCGCCGGCTGGGCGCTCTATGCCGAATCGCTCGGCCGCGACCTCGGCCTCTACACCGACGCCTGGTCGGCGTTCGGTGCGCTCGCGAGCGAGCTGCAGCGGGCCGTCGCGCTCGCGGTCGACACCGGCATCCACGCGCGCGGCTGGACTCGCGCAGAGGCGGTCGAGTACTACCGCGCGAACACGCCGCTCCCGGAGGCGGATCTCGCCGCGGCCGTCGATCGCCACATCGCCTTGCCCGCCGAGGCGCTCGCGTACAAGGTCGGCCAGCTCCGGATCCTCGAGCTGCGTCGTCGTGCGGAGCAGGCGCTCGGGCCGCGCTTCGACGTCCGGGCATTCCACGCGGAGGTGCTCGACGGCGGGTCGCTGCCGCTGCCGGTCCTCGAGGCGAAGATCGGGCGCTGGATCGAGTCGCAGGGGTGAGTCAGCGGTTCGAGCCGTGCTCGAGCGTCTCGATCGACTGCACCTTACCCGCCACGAAGCGCACGCGACGCTTGAGCTTGCTCGACCCGAAGTCGTAGGTCCACACGTCGACCGGCACGTCCTCGCGCCCCTCGAACGGAATCTCGCGGCCGCCGTACTCGAACCGCGGCTGGCGCTGAATCCAGGTGCGCGTGCGCTCCGCGGGCTCGCCGCAGGATTCGAGTACCTGTTCCATCGCGTCCCCGTCGCTGATGAGGCGGCTGCCGCAGCGCATCGTGTCGGCCGCGGCGGGCGTGGCTGCGGCCGCGAGCGCCACGAGCGTGACGGCGCGTCGCTCAATAGCCATAGCCGTCGGTCCTGATGTCGACGAGCTCGTCGCCCACGAATCGAAGCCTGCGCACGAGCTTGCTCGAGCCGAAGTTGTAGGTCCAGAGCTCGACCGGGAGCTCGACCCAGGTCGGTCCGTAGAACGCGTAGTCGCGGTAGGAATGGCTCGAGGACGAGCGCCGGCCGATCACGCCGCCGAACGCGACGTCCGAAGGCTCGCCGCAGAGCGCGCGCACCCGGGACTTCGCGTCGCCGGTGCTCACGAGCCGGCTGCCACAACGCATGGTGTCGTCGGCCCACGCCGGCGCAACGGCGAGCAGCAGGAGGATCGCGGCCAGGCAGGCGGGCTTCATGAGGCGGAAGTCTAGCGTCTAACCCGCGGAACCGTGACGGGGCTCTCTGGCGGCGGTCCGCCGCGAGGCGGACAATTCCGGCCCTGGGCAAACCCATCGAAAGGTGGGGACGCAAAGCTTCCGGGCTAAGGGTCCGCGACGGACCGATGCCAGCGGGGTTGCCGGCGGCGCAGGCTGCCGTTCGTGTCCCCACTCGTCCGACGGGCCCGGCCGTCCGGTGCGACCGGGCGTGCCTACTCTCATGCAGCGGCACGGACGGGACATGACGACACGCAAGAACGGCTCACGCGGTTTCCGGCACGGGCTGCCGGTCCTCCTCTTCCTGGCGATCGCCATCCTGCCCGGCCTCTCGCTCGCTGCCGCGAGTCCATCGAGCGCCGAGGCAGACGTCCGCGCGTACAACGCCCGGGCGCTCGAGGTGCAGGCCGCGTTCCGTCGCGGCAAGGCCGTGGACGCTCAGGCGCGCGAGGTGCTCGCGAGCCGTGCAGCCGCGCTGCGCCAGCTGATGCAGAGCGATCCCGCCATGGCCGACCGGCTCGCGCTTCCTGCGTCGGTGCTCGAGTCGCTGTCCGCGTCGTTCCCGGGCGCCAGGTCGTATCTGGAGCAGCGCGGCCGCTGGAGCGGCGAATTCGAATACCTGATCGAGGACAGCCTCGACTTCACGACGCATCGCTCGGTGCACCGCCTGCACCGGTCGAAGGAAGTGCTCGACGTGAAGTTCGCCGGCCGCGAGCTGCCGGGGCTGCGAAGCGGATTGCGGATCTCGCTCGGCGGCGTGCGCCTGGGCACGGCGCTGGTTGCATCCGAGGTCGAACTGCTCGATGCCTCGATGGACGGCTCGACGCTCGCGACGGGCGACTCCGTCGCCGGTACGTGCGGACCGGGCGGCGGGCAGGGGGTCGTGGCGATCCTCGTGAACCTGCCGGACCACAAGCTGCCCACGGCCGCGACGCCGGACTTCGTGCGTGGCGTGCTGCTCGGCAACGCCTGGGCCGGCACCGCCCAGAGCGCGACCGACTGGAGCCTGGACGACTTCTGGCGCCAGAACTCGGACGGCCGGACGTACGTCGACGCGACCCGCACGACCGTAGTCGGGCCCGTGACGCTGTCCGGCAACTTCAACACGAATTCCTCCGGCGCCGCGTACTGCGACTACCCGGCGCTCGGCGCCGCCGCGATGAAGGAAGTGGACGGGCAGGTCGATTTCCGCCGCTACTCGCGCGTCAAGATCGTCATGCCCGGAAACGGCGCGTGCGGCTGGGCGGGCGTCGCGAACGTCGGCTGCCGCACGCTCAGCACGACCGGCGACGGGTCGTTCCCCGCGTCGATGGCGTGGCAGATGGCGGGCTCGATGGGCACGCGCGCGAAGGGCGTGCAGCTCACGACGCACGAGCTCGGCCACAACCTCGGCCTGTCGCACGCGTCGAGCCGCGATTTCGGCGCGGAAGCGCTCGGCAGCGTCGGCTCGCCGGGGACGCTCGGCGAATACGGCGACGTGCATTCGACCATGGGCTCGTGGAATTTCGGGTTCTACGCCGCCTCGCATGCGGCCAACCAGCTCGGCTGGCTCGCGTCCGGCGCGAATTACCAGGTCGTCGAGGCGAGCGGTACCTACACGGTGCAGAACTACGAGGCCCGCCCGGCCGGGGTCAAGGCGCTCAAGGTGCGCCGCGGCACCGGCATCGACGGATGGCTGTGGATCGAGAGCCGGCAGAATTCGGGGCTCTACAGCTCCCGGCTCGACCCGAGCGTCCACACCGGCGCCCTGATCCGCTACCAGGATTCCACGACCGGCAACAAGAGCCACCTGCTCGACTTCACGCCTGCAACCGCGTCCTTCGCGGATGCGGCCCTGCAGGTGGGACAGGGGTGGACCGATCCGTACGGCAACGTGAGCGTGCTGGTGAATTCCGTGACACCGGGTGCGATGACGGTCACCGTGAACTACGGAGCACTGCCTTGTGTGGCCGCGACTCCCGAGGTGACGCTGGCTCCCACGGGTGTCGCCACGGAGTTCGGGACCGCGGCCGGCTTCACGGTGACCGTGCGCAACACGAGTTCCAGCGGCTGTGCGGCCGAGACGTTCGCGCTCGATGCGACGGTGCCCACCGGCTGGACGCGCTCGTTCGGAGCGGCATCGATCGCGCTCGCGCCGGGCCAGTCCGGGCAGACGACACTTGCCGTCGGCGTGCCGAGTCCGTACGCGCTCGGCACCTACCCTGTCACGGGCAGCGCCACCAGCGTCGCGACGGCGAGGCGGGGCACCGCGTCGCAGTCGGTCACGGTCGTCGAGCCGACGCACCGGCTCAGCGTCGCGGTGAGCAGCGGCGGCACCGTGGTGGTGAGCACGCCTGCGCAGACCTGCACCGGCACCTGCGCGATCGACTACCCGGCGACCGCACGGACCACGGTCACGCTGCAGGCCGTGGCGAACGCACGCAACGTCTTCAAGGGCTGGAGCGGCGCCTGCTCGGGCACCGCGACCACCTGCACGCTGACCATCGGGTCGGACGTGGCCGTGAGCGCGAACTTCGGCAAGTCGAGCGGCGGCGGCAAGCGCACGCGCTGACGGCTGCCGCCCGGCTGCGGCGCGTCTCCCGGATGCCCAAAAGAAAACGCCCCGCCGGAGCGGGGCGCTTTCACGAGCCGGATGCCTCGTCTCAGCGCGACATTCGGCGCCGCGCGAACACCACTGCCACCAGCCCGAGGCCGAGGAGCAGCAGCGTGCCCGGCTCCGCGAGCTGGGTGTCGTCGCCCTCGACGCCGTAGAGGCTCGCGTGCGAGAGGCCCTGGGCCGAACTCCAAACGCCACTCAGGTCGCCCTGCTCGAGCAGGAAGACCGAGAACCCGTTGGCTGCCTTGAGCGCGATCGCAAGGCGGTCGTAGAGCGACCAGATCGCCGGGTCGAGCGTCCACGTGCCGTTGCGGACGTCGTTCGGGTCCTCGCCCGTGGCGGCGGTCCAGAAGAACCACTCCTCGGGGCTGCCCGTGTCGACGTCGCTGCCGCTGTTCTCGCCGGCGGTCTCGTCCTTGTCGATCGCGATCCACGCGTCGCCGAAGAGGTCGGGCACGGGATTCGGGAAGGGGTCGTTGCCTGCGATCGGGCCGGCGCAATCGGCGGCGTCCCCGAGCGTGAAGTCTCCGCACGTCATCGTCGCGGCGTGGGCGGGAGCGGTGCCGAGGAGGGCGGAAAGCCCGAACGTGGCGGCCAGGGCGAGCAGGGCAGGTGTCTTCATGACGGGAAATCTCCAGCGAGGGCGCAGTGCACCCTGTTGCATCGATCGCCCACAGTCATGCAGGAATCGCGCCAGCTTATGTAAGGTCATGATTTAGTTAAATACACTGGCACCGGAACGTCCGCCGCGCCAGCCCCCCTGTAAAGCGGCCCGACGAAAAAAGGCCCCGGGGTCGCCCCCGAGGCCTTTCCAGAGCCGGGAAGGCTCTACTCGGTCAGCCAGCCTTCCTCCGGCGAGCCATGCCAAGACCGGCAAGGCCGAGGCCGAAAAGTGCCAGCGTGCCCGGCTCCGGGACCTGTGTCTCCTCGACGAAGCGGCCGTAGAGGCTCATGTGGGAGATGCCGTTGCCCGGGTCGCCGACGATCTCGTACGTGCCGCTCAGGATCCCGTTGACCGGCGTTCCGTCGAGCAGGAAGTACGAGCCGACGCGGCCGGGCTTGATGTAGACCATGAACTTGTTGAAGCCGAGCGTGAGCCACGAGGTCACGTCGATGCTGAACGTGCCGGTCAGGTTGTCGCCCGGAGACGTCGTGCTCGTGAACCAGTTCTCCTCGGCGCCCTCGAACTGGTCACCCTCGTTGTCGAGCATCGTGTCGCCCGAGCGGTTGTCCTTGTCGAGGAAGGTCCAGTCGAACGGCCCGAGGTCACCCGGCTGGAACACCAGTTCGTCCGCATCGGTAGCCGAATCGTTGCCGCCCACGTTCGCGCAGGCGCTCGCCGAGTCGACGGTGATCGACTGGGGGTTCTTTTCGTTGAAGGTGTTGACGCACGTCAAGGCGCCGGCCGAAGCCGTGCCGCTCAGGGCCAGCAGGCCGAGGCCCGTCATGACGCCGAGACTGATGATGGAGGTACGCATGGCTCTAGTTCCTCGAGTTTTAGGTTTGGCAGTCGCTGGCCACCCAGGGCCCGCGTGCCCTGTACAAAGCAGGAACCGTGCCAGCACCGTAACCTTTTGATCTGGTTGGGAAAGATCGGGTGCGCCCGGCGTGGCCGCCACCGGATCGTGTAGTGTTCCGACGCTAAAAATCCCTTATGTAACAGACACTTGACGGCATATGTTCAATGCCGTCCGCAAGCGGGCCCGCCCGTCCGCCGAATACGGGCGGGAAGCGGAACCGGGACCGTGCCTGCTACGCTACGCGGCCCTCCCGCCAGCCCAGCCACCGTCCACGATCATGGCCGTCGATCGCAGTTTCGAACGTCGCATCGCCGGCCTGGTCAACGGCCGTTCCGCAGCGGCCCTGCGCGGCGGACTGAAGGGCGTCGAGAAGGAATCGCTGCGCGTCACGCCCGCGGGCCGCATCGCGCAGACGTCGCACCCGCACGCGCCCGGATCGGCGCTCGCGAACGAGCACATCACGACCGATTACTCGGAGGCGCTGCTCGAGCT
>Ga0105090_10002350_pt1 | contig 10528 bp, 9 predicted proteins | sample PPLLak3March2015_FD_79110 | JGI IMG/M metagenome (GOLD analysis project Ga0105090, IMG submission 79110) | Freshwater sediment microbial communities from Prairie Pothole Lake near Jamestown, North Dakota, USA - PPLs Lake P7 Core (1) Depth... | ecosystem: Environmental > Aquatic > Freshwater >... | reverse complement strand
TTTGGGTCCACATTTTCCTCTTCAAAAGGCACGATGACTTCGACTTGGTCCCGATGCTTATTGGCAAAGGGGGGGGAACACACGCGGTGTCTTTCTCGCAACCGGTGCCAAACTTCGGATCCGCGGCCGTGGGAGCGGTCACTTGGAGGTCGACGGTCGGAAGGAGGCGCCGGTTCCTCTGATGATCGCTGTGACCTGCAACAGGCATGATTCTGAAGACTTCAAACGGGCGGTCGTGATGGTCGTAGAACTACTGATGGACGTGACAGAGCACTACAAATAGTTTTGCCGGCAACGAGGTCTTCCACCACCTACTGATCGAGAGCCGTGTTTTTGCTTCGGAGAAATTTCCCGCGGCTGTGAGGATTTGCTTGGCGATTTGCTGGCACGTCATTTGCATCCCAATGGCAGCAAACAAAAGAAGATAGTGACCCCTGGCGGCATCGTACCGGAGGGCCTCCCACTACTTACACTTGCAGCGGCGTCAGAACCAGTCGTGGATGGCACCCAACAAGAGAAGGGAACAACAAAGCCTTCACGTCTCAGGACGAGGGCTCGCAACAAGATTGCTGCCGCCGGGAGCTTGACAGCACAGCCAGCTGTGGAGGACAACGTCAGGCCGCCACCGGAACCAGTCGTGGATGAAGCTCAGCAGGAATGCCCACCTCAGCTGCTATCGTATCAGGGGGATGCCGGCAGTGGTGTTATCCCGGCAATCTTATGGAATGGTACCCACTTTGTGCGCGGTGTACTCCAAGCACACCCTCAGTCTCCATACAGCCCGGCTGCACCCTGCAGCGGATACAACGCTCCATTGTACAGCAGTTGCGGCTTCACTTACTCTCAGGGTGGTTGCGGCTCCAGCGTCTCCAGTGGCGGCTGGCCCTTCGAGCACAACATCTACGATGACACTGGCGGGGCAGCCTATGATGGTTACTGGCCTGCATCCTGTGGTGTTGGTGGTTGCAGCGGCGACTTTTGCTATGGCAACACTGGCGGCTGGCCTGTCCAGTTAACCCAGTGTGGCCATGGGTTTGGAGACGGGGCTCACAGCAGCTACAGCAGTGTGGCCACTGGAGGTGCGCTCGAAACCGGACCTGCCAACCTTAGTGCCCGTGGCTGCAGCGGGCGGGACAGTGACACTTCCGGCAGTGTCAGCAGCCCCTCGGTCACTGCTGGCATTAGCCCAGTGCCAAAACGCATCTTCGGTCCAGTTGATGATACCTGCGCGACAGTGGCTGCGAGTTTACGGGATGCCAATGCTAGGGTCCCAGTCGCAGGAGATAACACAAATCTGGCTACCAGCGTGGATTTGCTGCCGCCAGCTGTGCCCTGGCCGCCCTCAGCCCCTCCAGGCCTCGCGTGGGTGTCCCTGCCGGACACTCCGCAGGCGGGTGCACCAGGTTCGTCGGCGCCAGGTGACCCCCCCAGCCTCAGGGACATGTTGGACCCGGCTGTTAGCAGCTACCTCTACGACGATGAAATTCAGGCCGAGGACTTGGACGGCATCAACTGAATTTACGCTTAGGATGGCCCGCATTGAGCATCCCAAGCAGTGAAATCAACAGGCAGGCTGCAGTGCAGTCATGCCAATTGTGTTCTGGTTGCCAAGGTTGGCTGCTGGCTTCCAAGTGTCACATGTGCACTAGAACCGACATAGGCACTAGTACAGAGACATCCGCGATCTGGTGCTAACAAACACTCATTTTATCGAATTGCCTTCACATGACTGGTTGCATTTAGGTTGTTATATGTGCGATCCTGTCTCATAATAGTTTCTGGCTGTTCATGGTGGGTGGCTTCGCAAGATGTAGCAGGCATTGCCTAGTGTTTGCTGGCATGGCTTGTAGTTGGTGTTTGGCCTAGCAGTGCTTCGCACATTACGCTGTGAATTTGGCTTGAGGGGCAGCTTGCACGCACGTCTGTATGCGTGTGTATGCGCTGCGCAATGTGCGGCGTTGTGTGATAGTTATACTATCGCACTCGGACGCGCTGAGCGATGGCACGGTTTCATGTATGCATGTAGTACATCATGCTTGATCATGTAAAGGTTCGTGGTGTTCTTTTGTGAAGCTGCATTAATGTGTCTGTGTGTGTGTGTGTATGTGTGTATGTGTGTGTTCGTGCCACTGCACATGCTACTGCTGTTATGAATTTGCAAGTGCAGCGCCGCATCACAACGATTCACAAATGCCAGGCAGCTACTGCCCAGCAGCGCTGCATTACGATGTTAATTTAGCTTTGCGGGCAGCTGGTTGCGCGTATGTCTGCACTGCGCCATGCAGTGTGATAGTATACTATCGGAATCGGAGGCACAGGATGATAGTGTACTATCATATGGATGCATATATTATAATACATCATGCTTGATGATTTCATGTTTTGTGGCGCGTTCGTATGTCTTTGCCCGAATGTGTGCTGGTGCAAATAGCGCATTTGTGTGGCAGTTTGTATTTGTATGCGAGTGTGTGTGTGGGAAATCAGGTATGTCATATTTCACGCAGTGTGATAGTAACTATCGCAATCGGAGGCACCGGATGATAGGTACTATCATATGGATGCGTCAAACAGCTGTTGTTGGCCTTTGGTTTGCGATCGCATTCTCAGCGCCGAGTCGTCTAGAAACATGCAGCGGCCAGGTTGCTGTTGTTTAAGAAACGGCCGTGGATCGGCTGGGGTCCTAGATAGAGTCGGGGCTCAGTTGATGCAGCCTGCGCCGGCGGGTCTGCTGCCCATGGTCGCCTCTCAGCGCAGGGTGCATGCTACATCATGTTGTCTCTCAGTGCCATCAGCGTGGAAGACGGATATGATTATTATGAGGGGGGATGTTATGACAGCGAGCAATAATACCCCGAACATGATCATGGCCGCGACGGCCGCGAGTCGTCGGACAGTTCTGAGTTCATGGAGGGTGTCGTGACTAAGGCGCCAGCGATGTTCATGGGGTGCATGTGTTAGCAACTATTGAAAACATGTTGTGGCAGTTACTGCTGTTACAGTTGTTGCTGGTGTGATTGCTGTTGCTGCTGGCGGTGCTGACTTGTCTCGCTGCGTGTTGGTATGGTTGCTGTGGCTGTAAGTTGTTGGTTAGTGTGTTTGTTGAGTTGCATTGCTGTGGCTGTTGTCATTGTCGTTGCTGAGCCTGCTGCGCGCATGGCTCATGGGAGCTGCGCCCAAGTCGCCATCATGTCGGACGCTGCCTCTGTGTTTGACGGCGCAGTTCCCACCTTGCCAGCCGGGCCTGCAGGGTTCCGATTGGGAACCTCGCAGTCAACCGCTGCTCGCAAGTGTCACAAGTGCAAGCAGGCAATTGTATGCGGTGCATCCGAGCCCCCTAAGCATGTCATTGAGATGCGCGCCGGGGGGCGCGATACATTCACTGGGAGTACATGTGCTCGCAGTGTTTCGATCTCGACTACTTCAAAATCATGCACAAGAGCGAGCCACCATTATTGTTTGACAAATCTGCAGGAGCCCTGCACTTCCGGTTCGATGGAGAGGCAGGCAAGCATGAAGACGCAGTCACGCAGCAGCATGTGAATGCGTTCCTGGGGCTTGAACAAGGAACCGGGGGGGACTGCAGGCACTATTGATTGAGCCTCAACAGGCATCGGAATAGTGACCGGCTATGCACAGCTGAAGCGCTGGCCTACTTAGACACCAGCCTTATGTACTCGACAATTTAGCATGCAAAACAGGCCTGGCCTTCACGACTACATATATGCATCGCACACTGATGGACGGGGACATCGTTTAGACACTAGACAACCGTTGAAGTTGGTGGCATCCTAATGACAGATCCTGCAACCAACACAACACCACTAGCTGCAATGCATTGGTGTTTCGTTGATATGCGGCACTACAATTGCATATTCATGACAGCACTCACTGTCGCAACCTATATGATACCAACATGTATCAGCCTGCGATGCGCATACTTGCCCGAAGGCATTGCCCCCTGTCCTTTGGTTGCATTCAGCTGGGTTGCACCAGCACACATTCGGACAAAGACATACGAATGCTGCACAAAATCATAATTTCGTATGATTAATAATGATGTATGCATACACATCACCATCGTAGTGTTCCATGAATCTACGCGAAACCCATCGCGCCCGCTGACCATCATGAATTTGCTGAGTCGATTAAACAACATCCATCATTTATTTGCTGAGTTCGTTTTGTGTGTGTGTGTGCATGTCTCTATATGTGTGTGTGTGTTGGTACATAAGGATGTTGCAATCTTGGCCGAACACGGCTGAAGGGTTGCTCACTTACACTGAGACCTCACTCCATCCAATAAAACGTCAGCTGCAATAAGGAGCTGCAAACTCATAGGCATTCAAACAAGCAGTACTGAAGATCAGCCAGCTGACAAGTCATGCAGCTGCATGTATGCGTTTGATCAGCATGTAGCGGCGCATGATGGTTTTAATAGTGGCTCATGGTTGCGAGAGGTGTCACATAAATTCAGGTCATGTTGTGTTGCAGCTGCCGCTCCCAATCAGCATGCTCAATGATCCTGTGCTTATAAGTCATCAATGATTGTTAATGATCACCAGGATTTGCTGTGGTATGCCACCATATCATATTGAATGAGTATTTGTAGTAATGGGGCGCATGTGGTTGCACTCAGGTGTGCAGCATCGTTGCCATTATGCATTTGTGAGTGCAGACTGTGCTGGTTGTTGCACTGCTGTTTGGCTCAAAAGCCCTCAGCCTCCCAAACCCATGCCTGCAATTATTCAACAATGGCGTCAACATGAAGCGCAGCTGGAACGCGATTCGACTAGCAGGCACCGGACCAGTGTTTCCCGGGCGACCCATCTGCCACTGGTTGATCCATGCATGCAACCGGCAACAAAGTAGTCATGCAGGATCGAGACTTTGCTTCCATGCAATAGTGAGACACATGAAGAGGCGACCACGATTGTATTTGCCCCTTAGGATATGAGCCTTGGTCAAAGTGGCACTATATTGAAATGCATGCTGCATGTTGCTTTGTGTCAGACCGGGCCTGGCTCATCAGGGGGAATGACCACTGTTGAGCTGTTCCATGCCCTTTGGGCTTGCAGAGGTTCATTTCAGGGCGCCATGGTTGTGAATGGTGGCGCAACCTCCCTCCTTTACAATCCAGCCACGCCTGCGCTGCGGCGAGATCTCCAATACAATCACCTAGTGCGCCCGCAATCCTCAGCCTGCAGCTGTCGCTTCCAACCCTCTGAGTTACAGTTCTGGGGGCTACCCGGATATTTAAGTGCCTGCTCCTAATCAGGTACTCCTCAAGTTGCTGAGTGTGACGACGCAGATCAGCTTCCGCTGCCTGGCGAAGGCGATCATATAGTCAATGGGATTGTAACTATATGTGTGCAGATGCGTTTGTGGCATCGATGCTTTGTTTGGTAGTTTAGATGTGCGGTACAGTGTCCCGCTTTGCTATGAGGCAATGCTCATGTACTACCAGCAAGCAGGTGTCCGCATTGACCTGAATGCCCTGAGCCGTGCAGCTGCTCATCAGACGCGGGGCCTGAAGCGGCTGGTCTGGGTTGCAGATTCGGTTTAGAAACATGTTTTGATGTTGCAACATAATGTGTTCATTAACACTATAGTCTCAAGTTGACATTATCAAATAACTGCCATTCAGGTATCGCATGTGGGACGCCTTGTACGATGGAGCAGAAACTCAACTAGCCGATGGTCAGAGGTTCAGGAGCTGAAAGAGGTCTACATGGCCACACAAAGGCCATCTATGCCTTGACAGCATTCAGCAACTGCTTGCATCATCACCAAATATGCAGGGCAGCATGCTGCGCACTGGGTGAGCTTCGGGCTGAACCTGCCTGACAGTGCAAGGCTGGAGCAGCAAGAGGGACTTACCCAACAGCATGGTCACTTCGAGGTCCTTACTGCGGCCATCAGCAAGCAGCAGCACCAAATTCACGCATAGGACATGTGTGAGTGATCACAAGTTTGCGTTTGCAAGTTATCATGTTGATTGTCACGTCACTCTTGGTAACTCCATGTATCTTAAGTTGACATGTCAGTGCGCACTTGCTGATGTTTGCGTTTAGTCGTGTGCAAAGGTGCTTGTTTGTGTACGACACTAATCTAGCATAACTTCACAGCAACGCATGTCCTGGAAATGCTTGCAGGCCGGTTGACGAGGATGCCTGTGACACTTCAGTGCTGTGTTTGCAAACACCACCGCGGGCCACGAGCCGGGCGGAGTCATGTCTTCAGACTCCAATGCCTGTGCATCGGAACGCCGACTGCCTTCATGAGCCAAAGGGCAACAGCTTGGGAACCCTGCAGCACAATAAATGCGATCACCTACAACACAACACATGCTTGGTGGCAGTGACCCCATTTGCAATGGACGAGCTGGACATGGCTGGTGCATCCTGTGCTCAAACAGTGGTGCCCACATTTCAGGCAGTGTTGGAAACAACTGCTGGTTACAAGGCTGCACCACCATCTCTACAGATGCATCCATTTGCAGCCTCTCTGTCAGAACATACTGCAGCTCTGCTACCAAGTTCAGTCATGTGTCAGCCTGTGACAGTGATGACCCAACCACTATTGACCTGGACCAAGCCTGGGTGGCCCGATCCTGCAGCAGTGCTGCAGGCAACTGCGCAGTCAAGTATATGGCAGAAGCAGCAGCATCATCAGCCACACCATAAATTCCTACTGCTGCAGCTCCCACACTCGGCCCAGTCACTGCATCATGGGCAACAATGTCCGGTGCTAGCCATGCAGGCTTCGCCAAGTGACATGAAACGTTCCAGTGATTGGTTGCAATTGCATCACCAGCAACTGCAGCAACAAGAGGGTGCCGAGGTGGCATCCTGCCGACTGGCTAATGGCAAGGTGGAGCAGGTCATGTAACAGCAACGTTGAAAGCCGCCTGGCCTGGCCGCCACAGCCAAGCGCGGGAGCTGCAATGATGAGGCAACTGGGATATGTTGCAACATCAATTGCAATGGAAGTGGTTGGCCAACAGCATGGTTACAGTAACTAGGATACCTGAAGCCATAACGTGCCGCCTCATGTTTTGTGTGTTGTGTGCGTTTGCACTGCATGCGTGCGGGAACACGCTTGCACACTGTAATTGGGACATGCATGTGTGCTTGCATTTGCGTACGCACCCATGTGGCCAGTTACGGATGACAGTGTGAATGCGTGTGCTCACGAGTGTGAACAATCATTTATGTTGCATGTGCACACATACAAATAAATGGTAGAGAGAGATTCTGCATGCCTGTGTCGACATGCTTGCGTGCATGTGTATGTGAGGCTTTGGCACCTGTTGCTACTGCCGACCTCGTCTGTGCTCTGGCCTGCCAACTGCAGTCTGCAAATGCATTCCAAATGATAACGCAGCATGAAATTGACTGCAAACTCAATGTATCACTTGCAAACTGACAAGGCTCGCGGTCGGCACCCAGATCCTGATGCCCACACTATGAGCCGGTTTGCGGAGAGCTATACTTGCTGCTAAGCACTCTTTGTGCTCAGTGTTGTGACGCCATTTCTGCCCTGGAGTGCAAGTGTAGGCATGTGTGTTGCTTCATTGTAAAGTTCTGAATGTATATGCATGGGGGGGGACGGGCGCAGGTCGGGGGAGGCCAATGCCATTGCGTTGTATACAAAATCGGGCTCACAACATAGTTGCATTGGTACAACTTGCCATGCTGCCTTGTCATCGCATGCAATTCGGCTTGCAACATGTTGCCTTGGCATAGCCTCTGGACCAAATTGCCGGAGCTACGATCACACATTAGCAGCACGGGATCAAGGTCAAACACTCCAGGATTAGCAGTTCCATAACTCCTGTGCTTCGCATAATCTGTGTGACAAGCGTTTGCAATTGTGATCTTGCATGCCAGTCGGAACCAAATTAGTATGATCACATGGTCCGATCCCAACACATACTGATGCCCAACCTGTGCTGGATGGATTGGTATTGCATTGATTCCCACCCTCGAGGGACAAGCCATCATTTGTGTGTTGGAAATGTACTGAAGATCATAAAGCACACACACGCACACTTGTTACTGTGGCGTGTTACTTGGTGCCGATATGCGGTTGTAGTCATACACACATGTGACGCAGTTCGCGCATGAGTTGACCACTCTAACAGCACTTGCATAATCCTTTGATCATTGTATGGTGACATGCATTTGGCAGGTGTGTTCCTGTATACCCAGGGACGGATGCGGCATTGTTCATTACCACCTGTCAAATCATAATGGTTGTGAGATGTTTGCAGTTGTTGTAACTGTCTGGTGTTGGCTTACCTACAGTGCAATTGCTGAACCGGTGACCACACAACACTTTCAGTCTGGGTGCGCACACCCATTGTGTTGCAAACTGGTTGTAACTCGTACGGGAGATCAACGGTCACCAATTATGTAGCTACAGTACCGGATCCTACCGTGAACAAACCGGGAACCCCCGTGTACAAACTGTACAAACCCGAGTATTTGCCGTGAACTCCCGTGAATTGCCGTGAACATGTGGCGATTGTTGGCTAACACACTACCGGGCCTACCCGTGAAAAAACCGTGAAACCCCGTGAATAGGCCGTGAAACCCCGTGAACAGCCGTGAACGCCTTTCACGCTGTTCACACCTGTTACGCCACCCCGCCGTGATGCTGTGTCACCGTGTCCGCCTGTCCAACTTTGTGCACGGTACTGATACCTTGGTTCATACATTGTGTATTGTATGGGTGTCCCACTCGTGCACAACTGTGATACCAACCCATCCTTGTACCTTGTGCTGGCCTGTGACCTGATTCATGCATCGTACGTGTCAATGATGCCGTGGCACCACCATGTCCGCGCTGTGGTCTGATGTACTGTGCTGTAGCTGGTCAGCAATTTCCATATACAGTCGGCTTCATCATGCACATGCAATGCGCTATGCTGTTGTACGATACTGTGCCCTGGCCGGTTGCCTCAGGCGGTCATGCCCCCTGCCTGGTAGCATCGCTTGCCTCCTGGGGCACTCATAGCCATGGCCGTACCACCGTTCAAACGATACAAGCCCGGCCTGACTCACACAGGCAGCCTGTTGGCTTCCGGGCTTGCTGCCGCCATGGACTTGATGTCCCCAGCGACCCCTGGGCCAAACACATGTTCATTGGGCTGCGTGGATGCCAAGCTGCATCCACACCCCTGGGCACGTCTCCAGGCAGTACTTGCTAGCAGCATTGCACCTCCACTCATGCAGCTGGCTGCCGCACAGCAGCTACCACGCCTGTTTGCATTGTGGCAGTCACATGACGAGGACCTGGTGGCAACGGAAATGTCGCTAAGGTCAAGCGTATCAACATCTCATGTGTGTGCTCATGTATCCGGGGCCACTCGAGTTAAACCGTCGTCACCTGACGATGTACCCGCCATGGCAACAGCTCCTGTGACCGAGGTTGTACCTCTGATGAAGTCATGCCCGATGCCACAACCGCTTGATGGGTGCATGTTGTACCCGGCCATGTCTGACCTCTTGGTGCCATCAGTGCCCTTGGTGTCCTTAGCTGCACCAACCACATGCCCCTCTGCCGATCATCATGCCCGCTCAGCTGCGGATCAATGTGCCTGTTCAGGTGCCTCTGGACTGGCATCTCCTGATGTCACCTGCACCTTCTCTCCAGTGATGCCCGAGTCTTCGGCATTGCCTGCGCAGTGCTGCCCACCACATACTGGTAACATCGTCGACTGTGTGAACCAAATGCCTGTAGGTTTTGCTATGAGTGCAGCGGCACCCGACTCGTCTGGCACCAGTGTACCGGCCCACAATGGTGCAGCCTCCATGTTCCTGGCACAACCTGTGGAACCTCCACATGTGAAACCTCATGTGACGCCACAATTGCAGGAATCCTCCGAAATGCCACTAGCCTGGCCCCCAGCTAGCCTATCATGTTGGCGGAGAGTTATCCTTCAGTGTCCTGGATTTGTGTCATGCATGCACACATTGCATCACACTGCGCTGAGGATTCCCTGCAACCTCATGCTCGCTCGTTCGAGAAGGACCGCCCCGATACACGATACGCCTTGCTCATGCCCCACCGGGGACATACACCACTCAACTGACTGTCATACATGTCTTGTATTTGTGTTGCCATTCAGCTACTACGTTTTGTCCTGCACCTGTCAGGATGCACCTGTAAATACCAGGTCTCATCGGCCGGCGTCTCGAGCTGCAGCGTCAGTCCGTGGTGTGCACAATGTAATGCACATGACCTAGCAAGTGCCGGCTCCTAGTTCTCACGAGCGTAATCATCGAATCGCACGAAGTCTCCTGAGTGATCCAAGGTCTGCATACATGCGGCTGATGCGGCGCTGCACAACTACTCAACAAGCCTGCCCAGAGATGGCCAAGCAGTGGCTGGGCACTGCTGCTGATCGTGCTGCCCTTTTACGGAAGTGGGTCAGCTGCCTGGTTATCACAGTATTGCAGTAGCTAGATAATCACTCATATGTAGATTGAGATTTATACATATATATATATATATTTATATATTT
>Ga0105090_10002349_pt1 | contig 10528 bp, 8 predicted proteins | sample PPLLak3March2015_FD_79110 | JGI IMG/M metagenome (GOLD analysis project Ga0105090, IMG submission 79110) | Freshwater sediment microbial communities from Prairie Pothole Lake near Jamestown, North Dakota, USA - PPLs Lake P7 Core (1) Depth... | ecosystem: Environmental > Aquatic > Freshwater >... | reverse complement strand
GGAGAAGCTGGCAGCACTATTCGGCCCGGAGGCAGTCTTCGGCATCGTCATCGTCTTTGTGCTGGCCTTCGGATCGCTCAGCGAGAGCCTGGGCTTCCACTTCGTCATCGGTGCGTTCTTCGGGGCCCTGCTGCTGGACAAGCGCCAGTTCGCGGCTGCGCGCTATGACGAGCTTCGCCGCACGCTCAGCTCGATCACCGGCGGCTTCCTTGCTCCGGTGTTTTTCGCCTACCTGGGACTGGAGTTCCAGATCTCCGCGTTGGCTGACTTCGGCTTCGTCGCGGCGGTGCTGATAGCAGCGATCGGATCGAAGGTGTTGGCCGGGTGGCTAGGCGGACGCGCTATCGGCATGTCCAACCGTGAGGCCCTGGGCCTGGGCTTCATCCTCAACGGCCGAGGTGCGATGGAGCTGGTGGTCGCCAGCATTGCGCTGGAGCGGGGCTTCATTGGCCAAGGTTTGTTCTCGGTGCTGGTACTGATGGGCGTAGTGACGACGCTGCTAGCGCCGATCTCGTTCAACGCCGTTGTCGACAGAAAGATGCGACAGGAGTACCGCGAAACCGGCCGGTTGTGAGTTCTTGCGCGAGTAACAATCGTCACTCCTTTACGTTCGGGCTCGCGCTGCCCGAGGCCGGCACCTCGACACCGCTGGCGCGGGCTCGCCGTTCCCAAAGCTGGCGTGCCATGACCTGCATGTCGGCGACGCGGTCGCCCTCGTCCATGATCTCTTCGCCGATCAGCGTCTCGACCAGGTCCTCCAGCGTCACCACGCCGCGTGTCTCGCCGAACTCGCCGACGACCACCGCGATGTGCTGGCGGCGCTTGAGCAGTGCGTCCATCAGCCCGCTCAGTGCGCTCGTCGCGGGCACGCTGAGCAGATCGCGCCGCAGCGTCGACACCGGCGCCTCGTCGCGGCCCTGCAGGTGCGCCACCAGGATGTCCTCGCGCAGCACGAAGCCGAGCACGTCGTCCTTGTCCTTGCCATACAGGGGCAGGCGCGAGTACGGGATGCGCCCGCCGCCTTCGTAGGCCTGGCCGACCGTCATCTCGGCCTGCAGCGCCACCATCACCGTGCGCGGCGTCATGATGTCCTCGACCGTCAGGGCCTTGAAGCGGAACAGGTTGCGAATGATCTTCGACTCGCGTTCGTCGATCTGCCCGCTCTTCTGGCCGATGTCGGCCATGGCGACGAACTCGTCGCGGCTGAAGACGTGCACCTTCTGGCCGCGCGCAATCATCCGGGTCAGCAGCTCCGAGACCACGATCAGCGGGTAGGTCAGCTTGATCAGCAGGTTGACGTAGGTAGCCGTGAAGCCGGACAGACGGCGCCAGTGCACCGCGCCGATGGTTTTCGGCACGATCTCCGAAAGGAACAGGATCAGCAGCGTCATCACCGCCGAGAAGACGCCGAACCAGGCGTCGCCAAAGACGCTGGTGGCCTTGGCGCCAGCGCCGATGGCACCCACCGTGTGGGCGATGGTGTTGACAGTGAGGATGGCCGCCAACGAGCGGTCGATGTTCTCGCCCTTGAGAGCCTGCAGCCGATCGGCCTGCGTCGGGTCGCGCTCGCGCAGCTCGGCGATGTAGGAAGGCGTGATGCTCAGCAGCACTGCCTCGGCTACCGAGCACAGGAACGAGAAGAACAGCGCCAGTGCCACGTAGACCAGCAGGAGACCGAGGCCGGGCCCGAGCTGGAAGGGCGTGTCGATGCCGCTGGGCTGCGACAGTGCCGGCGCTGCGGCCAGCGCCAGTGCCAAGCCGATCAGTGCCGTGCGCCGGGGTCGTGGTGGGTGTGGCATGCGACGTGTGCAGGCCGCGGTGAGCTCGCCGGTGGACGAAAGGGCCTTGAGTGTCACGGTTATCCTGCTCCTCGCCAGGGAGGCGCCGCCGCATGGCCGCCTTGATGGTTCGCCAATGTGTACAACGGATCCAGTGAACAATCTGTGCGATGAGTGACAGCCAGGGCAAGGGCGACGAGCGCGCGTCAAGCATTGCGGGCTCCAGCACACTGTTCCTCGCCATCGCGCTGGGCGTGCTGATGCTGCTTGCCTGGCGGCTGTCAGACGTGCTGCTTCTGCTCTTCGGGGCCGTCATCCTCGCTGTGGCATTGGGCGCAGTGGCCGCGCCCCTGCAACACCGACTGCGCCTGTCGCAGCGGGTCGCGGTCGGCGTCACCGTGATGCTCACGTTCATCGTCATCACGGCAGGCAGTTGGCTGGTTGGCGACCAGCTGGTCGAGCAAGCCAACGATCTGCGGGAGAGACTCCCCGCGGCGCTGGAACAGCTCGGCGCGTGGTTGAGCAGCTTCCGCATCGGCGTGGCACTGCAGGAAGTGTGGAAGGGCGCCAACACCGAAGACGTGCCCTGGGCGAGCGTCGCGAATGCCGCCACCCGCACGCTGGGCGCAATCGGCAGCTTGGGCCTGCTGCTGGTCGTGGGGGTGTACCTGGCGGCGGATCCAACGCTTTACCGACTCGGCCTGGTCCGACTGGTGCCCCTTGCCTACCGGGTCCGCATAGACGGCGCACTTCTTGCCAGCGGCGAGGCCCTGCGCCGCTGGCTCCTGGGCCAGGCCGTGTCCATGCTGTTCGTGGGCTCGGCGACCGCCATCGGGCTCGCGTTGCTGGGCGTACCGCTGGCCCTGACCGTCGGCTTGATCGCCGGGGTGCTGGCCTTCGTGCCCTTCTTCGGCCCCATCGCCTCAGGACTGCTTGCCGTTCTGTTGGCCTTTACGCAGGGGCCGACGCAGGCGCTCTACGTTCTCGGGCTTTCAGTTGCCATCCAGCAGGTCGAAGGCAACTTGCTCATGCCTTGGGTGCAGCGCTGGGCGGTGGAACTGCCGCCGGTATTGGGCATCACTGCCGCAGTGATCTTCGGTCTGCTGTTCGGCCTGCCCGGCGTCATCCTGGCCACACCGCTCATGGTATTGGCCATGGTGCTGGTGCAAAAGCTGTACGTCGAGGGCCTGCTGGAGGCCGAGGAAGGGGGATCCAGTGCGACACGGCGACCTGTAACCGGCCGGGAGCCGTGAGCTTCCCGGGCTCCCTTCCTCGTCCACCCCGTTGCTGACCAGCGCGTCGACTTGGGCAGAGTCCTGGCAGCCTGGTCCGGGAACTCGCCGCGGCGCGATTCACTCCGACTCGACCATGCATTCGACACCTGCCGCCCTGATCGAGGCCGACGGCCTGTACATGAGCTACGCCATCGGTGCCCGTAAGGTACCCGTGCTGCGTGGCGTGGACCTCCGCATCTCGGCTGGCAGCCGCCTGGCCATAGCCGGGCCCTCTGGCTCAGGCAAGACCTCCTTGCTGCTGCTGCTCGCCGGCCTGGAACGGCCGGCCGCCGGGCGCATCTGCTTTGCCGGCACCGACCTGGCCACACTGGATGCGGACGGGCTGGCCGACCTGCGGCGTGACCACATCGGCATCGTCTTCCAGAGTTTCCACCTGTTGCCCAGCCTGAGCGCGCTGGACAACGCGGCGCTGCCGCTGCAGATGGCCGGTGCCGTCGGCGCCCGCAAGATCGCTGCCGAGATGCTCTCGCGTGTAGGCCTGCAGGACCGCCTGCATCACCGGCCGTCGCAACTTTCGGGCGGCGAGCAGCAACGCGTGGCGATTGCCCGGGCGCTGGTGCACCGGCCCCGCCTGCTGCTGGCCGACGAGCCCACCGGCAACCTCGACGACGAGACGGCGGCAGCGGTGCGCGACCTGCTGTTCAGCCTCAACCACGAACTGGGCACGACACTCGTGCTGGTGACCCACGACCTCGACTTTGCCGCCCGCTGCGACCGCGTGCTTCGCCTGCATGACGGGCAGCTGCACGAGACGCCGACGGACCTCCTGTCCGTGGGCCACGATGCGCTTCCTGCTTGACCTGGCCTGGCGCGATCTGCGCGCCAGCGGCCGCGGCCTGTGGATCTTCGTCGCCTGCCTGATGCTGGGCGTGTCGCTGGTCACGGCCGGCGGCGGGTTGTACGGGCAGGTGGCCGGCGCGTTGCGCAACGACGCCAAGCTGCTCTTTGGCGGGGATGTCGAAGTCCAGGCCGCACAGCCGCTGCCCGACGAGGCGCTGGCCTGGATGCAGCAACGTGGCACGGTCTCCCGCGGAGTCGAACTGCGCACCATGCTGCGCATGGACAGCGGCCGCGCGCAACTGATCGAGCTGCAGAGCACCGACGACACCTATCCGCTCTACGGCAGCGTGGCGCTGCAGCCCACAGGGCCCTTGGCCGGCGCGCTGGTGCAGCGCGACGGCCGCTGGGGTGCGGCCATCGACGGCACCCTTGCACAGCGCCTGGGTTTGAAGCCTGGCGACCGCGTTGCCATCGGTGACCTCGAGTTGACCGTGCGCGCACTCATCGTGCGCCAGCCCGACCGCAGCCTGCGCGCCGACTGGGGCGCGGCGCCCGTGCTGGTGGCCGAAGGCGCGCTGATGGCCACCGGTCTGGTGCAGCCGCTGAGCCGCGTCGAATACAGCTACCGCGTGCGCATGCACTCGGGCAGTACGCCCACTGCCGCCTCCTGGCGCGACAGCTTTCTCGCCGCCTTCCCTGGCCTCGAAGTGGAGGCGCGCAGCTTCGACGAACGCAGCGACCGCATGGCCGAGGTGCTGAGCCAGATCGGTTCGGGCCTGTTGTTGATTGGCTTCTCTGCGCTGTTCATCGGCGGGCTGGGTGTCTTCAACAGCGTGCAGGCCTACCTGCAGGGCAAACTCACGAGCCTGGCCACCTTGCGCGCGCTGGGGCTGCGCGACAACCGGCTGGCCGCCTTCGTGCTGCTGCAGATCCTGCTGCTGGCGGTGCTGGCGGGCGTTGCAGGTGCCGCGATCGGCATCGCACTGGCGCTGGCCGGCGCGCAGCTGGCGGCCGACAAACTGCCCGTGACGCTGATGCTGCACGGCCTGTGGCCGCCGGCAGCGATGGCGCTGCTGTTCGGCGTGCTGACCGCGCTGGCGTTTTCGCTGCCGGCGCTGGGGCGCGCGCTGACGGTCTCGCCGGCGGCATTGTTCCGCGGCGTGGAAGGCCAGGCGCTGCGGACGCCGCGCAAGGCGTGGTGGACCACCGCCGCGGTGGCCTTCGTCACCTTGGTCCTGCTGGTCGCGTCGCTGCCCGACCCCCGCTTCGGTCTCGCCTTCGTCGTCGCCACGGCCGGCCTGCTGGCGGTGCTGGACGGCGCCACACGCGGCTTGCGCCTGGCCGCAGCCCGCCTTCAACACCACGCGGGCCTGCCCTTGCCGCTGCGGCTGGCGCTGGCCGGCCTGCAGCAGCCGCACTCACCGCTGCGCACGGCCTTGCTCTCACTGGGCTCGGCCTTGACCCTGCTGGTGGCCTGCACGCTGGTGGTCGCCACCTTGCTGCGCACGGTCAACGAGACCGTACCGACGCAGGCACCGGCGCTGGTGTTCTACGACGTGCAGACCGAGCAGATTCCGCTGCTGCACGAGAGCTTGCAGGGCTCGCCCGGGCTGCAGTCCGTGAAGACCGCGCCGCTGGTGCTGGGCCGGCTGGTGGCCGTCAACGGCGAGGCGCTGCGTGCCAGCGACGACGGCGAACGGGCCCGCGAATCGCGCGACGAGCACAAGCTCAGCAACCGCAGCGGCAACTTCGACGACGTGGTCATCGACCGCGGGGCGTGGTGGGGCGACAGCCATGCCGGCGAACCGTTGGTGGCGATGGAGGACCGCGAGGCCGATCAGCTGGGCCTGCAGGTGGGTGACCGCCTTCGCTTCGAGATCATGGGCCAGCCGGTGGATGCCCGCCTCACCGCCATCTACAGCCAGCGGCGCATGCAATCGCGGCTGTGGCTGGAGGCCATCTTCAGTGAGGGTGTGCTGGACCCCTTCATCACACGCCATGTCGGCGCGGCCTGGATGCCCGCCGAGCAGACGCTGCAAGCGCAGGACCGGCTGGCCGCTGCGGCGCCCAACATCGCGACCGCACGCACCGAGTCGCTGCTGCGCGAGACGCGCGCGCTGATGGGCCGCGCCAGCGCCGGCCTGGCCGTGGTGGCGGGCGTGTGCCTGGCGGCCAGCCTGCTGGTGCTGGCCAGCGTGGTGGCGGCCAGCCGCAGCCGCCAGCTCTACGACGCGACGGTGATGCATGTGCTGGGCGCGCGTCACTCCCTGCTTCGCCGGGTGCTGGTGTGGGAGTACCTGCTGCTGGCCACGGCGACAGCGGGCTTTGCGCTGCTGGCCGGCAGCGCGCTGGCCACTGGCCTGCTGCTCTGGCGCCTGGACATGAGCCCGGCGGGGCTGTACTGGACCGGGCTGCTGACGGCGCTGGGTGTCAGCGCGCTGAGCCTGGGGCTGGGCGCACAGGTCATGCTGGCGCAGATGCGGCTCAACCCCGCCCAGCTGTTGCGCAGCGGCGGATGAGCGAGCCCGCCCCATGGCGCTCGCGTCTGTCGAGAGCTGTCGGATCACCCCGATACAATGAAGGGATGCCCTCTCGGGTGCTTGCCTTCCTTCTCGCCGTCGTTCTGCTCTGGTCCGGTCTCAACACCATTGAGGCGCCGGGTGCCTTTGACTCGCCAGCGACCGAGCAGGCGCTTGCCATCGCCAATGCCGGTGGCCAGTCAGCAGCGCATGAGGGCTCGGTGGAGCATCACCACCTGGACGACCTGCCTTCGCAGGCCCAGAGCGACCCGCCGCCCGAGACTCCCGGGTTGCTGTCGTCGCCGCATGCGCCGAGCGCCCAAAGGATGGTGATGGCTCAGCCACACCGTTTCGCTTCGGCCGCAGCGGGGCCACCCTTCCTCGCCGGACCCTTGCGTCCCCCCTGCAGCGCCGCCCTCGCGGGCTGACACGCCACGGCCGCGCCGTCTTCGGCGGCCTCGCAGGCGTGGTCCTTGCCCACGCAGCCTTGCGCGCTGCTGGCGCCTCTGCAAGTCACTTGACACATTCCCGGCAGCCGTTTGCCGCCCTTGCGGCGCTTCCGGACAGCCACACCCAGACTCTCGCCCCACCCGACAAGCGTGAGCCCGACCACCACTCACGACCCGATCCTGGTTGGCGTTGCCAAGGTCGGCGATTGCAACCGCGGTCTGCGCAACACCTGATGGCTGCTCGCCCACCTGGCCGGCCGTCGCGACGAATGAACGACCCCGCGAGCAGATTGCCCCGCGCAGAGGCCGCGTGAGCGGCGCTGCATGGGCCGAAGCCGCCTTCCTGGGACTGCTGCAGGGGCTGACCGAGTTCCTGCCGGTCTCGTCGAGCGCGCACGTGCGCATCGTCGGCCCGCTGCTGCCCTCGGGCGGCGACCCGGGCGCCGCGTTCACGGCGATCACGCAGATCGGCACCGAGGCCGCCGTGCTGCTGTACTTCCGGCGCGAACTGGCCGCCATCGCGGTGTCGTGGTGGCGATCGATCGCCAGCGCCGGCAGACATGCCGACGCCGACTCGCGCATGGGCTGGTTGATCTTGGTCGGCACGCTGCCGATCGCCATCCTGGGCCTGCTGTTCAAGGACGCGATCGAGACTTCGTTGCGCAACCTGTACCTCACGGCAGCGATGCTCATCGGCTTCGCGCTGCTGCTGTGGGTGGCCGACCGCATCGGCACGCAGCGTCGCACGCTGAGGGATCTGAGCTGGCGCCACGGTCTGCTTTTCGGACTGGCACAGGCGCTGGCGCTCATTCCGGGTGTGTCGCGCTCGGGCGGCACCATCACCGCCGGCCTGCTGATGGACTACACGCGCGGAGCCGCGGCCCGCTATTCCTTCCTGCTGGCGGTGCCTGCCGTGCTGGCGTCCGGCTTCTACCAGCTGTGGCGCAGCGCCGAGGTGGGCAGCCCCGTGGCGGCCGGGCCGACCCTGGTGGCCACCGCGGTGGCCTTCGGCGTGGGTTACGGCGTCATCGTCGCCCTCATGAAGTACGTCTCCACGCGCAGCTACCTGCCCTTCGTCGCCTACCGCATCGCGCTGGGCATGCTGGTGCTCGCGCTGCTTTCGGTTGGCATCCTGCAGCCGACGTGATGCGCTGAGCATCGCCTTTCAACCAACCGGTTCCCCATGGAAATTGCCATACTCATCGCGCTGATCCTGCTCAACGGCCTGTTCGCCATGTCCGAGCTCGCCCTGGTGACTGCGCGCAAGGCACGGTTGCAGAAGCTGGTCGATGCCGGCGACCGCTCGGCCGCTGCCGCCGTCACGCTGGGCGAGGACCCGACGCGCTTCCTGTCCACCATCCAGATCGGCATCACCTCGATCGGTGTGCTCAACGGCATCGTCGGTGAGGCCGCGCTGGCCGGGCCGCTGGCCCTCTGGCTGCTCTCCCTGGGTGTGCCCGAGACCTGGGCCAGCTACGGCGCCACGGGTCTGGTGGTGGTGGTCATCACCTACTTCTCCATCGTCGTCGGCGAGCTGGTGCCCAAGCGGCTGGGGCAGACCCACCCCGAGACCCTGGCCCGCCTGGTGGCGCGGCCCATCAACTGGCTGGCCATCGCCACCAAACCCTTCGTGAAGCTGCTGTCCCTCTCGACCCACGCGCTGCTGCGCTTGATGGGCGTGAAGGACAACGGCGCCAACGCCGTCACCGAGGAAGAGATCCACGCCATGCTGGCCGAAGGCACGACAGCCGGCGTGATCGAGTCTCACGAACACGCCATGGTGCGCAACGTGTTCCGGCTCGACGATCGGCAGATCAGCTCACTGATGGTGCCGCGTGGCGATACGGTGATGCTCGACGTCGACCTGGACTTTGACGTGAACCTGGCGCGCATCGAGTCCAGCGACCATGCGCGCTTCCCGGTAGTCAAGGGTGGTCTGGACAACATCCTCGGCGTCATCAACGCGCGGCAGTGGCTGTCGCGCACCTTGAGAGGCGGCGACCGGACCCTGGTCGATCAGCCGTTGCAGCCACCGCTGTACGTGCCCGAAACCTTGACCGGGATGGAGTTGCTCGACAACTTCCGCAGTTCCGACGTGCACATGGCCTTCGTCATCGACGAATACGGCCAGGTGCAAGGCATCGTCACCCTGCAGGACCTGATCGAGGCCATCACGGGAGAGTTCCGCCCGCGGGATCCGCAGACCTCGTGGGCGGTTCAGCGAGAGGACGGCAGCTGGCTGCTCGACGGCCACATTCCCGTGCCCGAACTGAAGGACCGACTGCAACTGAGCGGCGTGCCCGAGGAGGAGCGCGGCCGTTATCACACCCTGAGCGGCATGATGATGCTGCTGACCGGGCGCCTGCCCAAGGTGGCCGACGCGGTGAACTGGGAAGGCTGGCACCTCGAAATCGTCGACATGGACGGCAAGACGATAGACAAGGTGCTGGCCAGCCGCGTGCCGGAAGGCGAGTCGGATGACGACGATGCCGACCCGGCAAGGTCATGACAATGGTTCGCCGAGCGGCCCTCTCCGGTCTGTCTTGGCGCGCTGCCGCGTCAGCGCTGTGCGTGCTGTTGCTGGCAGCGTGTCCGGAAGGCTATCCGACCGAGGACGCGCCTCGGATCGAACCGTCGCGCATGACGCAGGCGCAGTTGCTGGCAGCGCTCAACGAACTCGGCGCGGAGCCGCACCTGGGCAAGCGCTGGCGCTATGCCTTGCATGCCAACTGCGAGCTGGAGGTCTCGGTACGCAATGGCGACACGGCTCGCCAGCGCGTGGTGCTGGAAGGTGTGACGGTAGACGCCCGGTCTGCGGACGGCGTCACGGAGATCCTGCTGCTGCCCAAGGACGGCGGCGTTGCGCGCGAGGTGGCCGTGCTGGCCACCCGCAAGTGGTCCGATACGGTCCGGGCCAAGTCCCTGCTCACCCAGCTCGAATTGCGATGCGGCAGCCCCGCCGCACCCACCGCGTGACTGAGCCGACCGCAAGTCTGGTCGGCAAGGCGACGTTATCGGCCATGCCCCACGCGCTGGCGCAGGACGAGTGCCGCGACCGCATTGCCGTCAGTGACCTGCTGGCGGCGCTGGGCGATCGTGCAGTGGCGGCCCTGCTGTTCGTGTTCGCGGTGCCCAACGTGCTGCCGGTTCCTCCGGGCACGTCGGCCATCCTCGGCGCGCCGCTGGTCTTTCTGGCCGCGCAACTGGCTTTCGGCCGCAGGCCTTGGCTGCCGGCGGTGATTGCGCGGCGCACCATGACCCGCTCGGACTTCGCTGCGCTGGTTCGGCGCATCGGCCCCTGGCTGGCCCGCGCCGAGCGGCTGCTGCGGCCCCGCATGGTGCGGCTGGCACAGCCGCCCATGGAGTATCTGGTCGGACTCGTGTGCCTGCTGCTTGCGGTCGTGTTGGTGCTGCCCGTACCGCTCGGCAACATGCTGCCGGCGTTGGCCATCAGCCTCCTGGCCTTGGGCGTCCTGGAGCGGGACGGTCTGTGGATCCTGGCCGGCCTTGTGGCCGCAGTCGCAGCCGCGGTCGTCGTGTCAGGCGTGGTGTTCGCCATGGTCAAGGCGGGCGTTTACATTTTGCCGAGGTGCTCCGATGACATCACGCCCAGCGCCAGCATCCGGCGACGATCCGCGCGGCTGTGAGTCAGCTTCGAACCCCGCCGCAGGGCACGACCACTTCGACCGTTGCCAGTCATCCTCGCT
>Ga0105090_10002348_pt1 | contig 10531 bp, 7 predicted proteins | sample PPLLak3March2015_FD_79110 | JGI IMG/M metagenome (GOLD analysis project Ga0105090, IMG submission 79110) | Freshwater sediment microbial communities from Prairie Pothole Lake near Jamestown, North Dakota, USA - PPLs Lake P7 Core (1) Depth... | ecosystem: Environmental > Aquatic > Freshwater >... | reverse complement strand
CGACGACGTCCCTGTGGCCCCAGCCGGGCGGATCGTGGCCCGTGGGCCTGGTCGAATTCGATCTAACGGATGACACCCGGCCAGCCCCGTACGCGCCAATGCCGACGTCGTACCGGCGGCTCAAGGTGATGGCCTGGTATCCCGCGGCGTCGGTCGAAGGCTGTAGGCGCCGGCGCTATCTGGACCCCAGGGACGTCGAACCGGATGCGCTCAACGTGCTGACCTTCGCTCAGGTGCCGAACGAGGACCTGGTTCGCGCCGCCGCGCTCGAGACCGCCTCTCACGGCGGAGCGCCCGTTGCGCCAGGAAGGTTCCCCGTGCTCGTGTTCTGCCACGGCGCCCTCTCCTACCCGCAGCAGAACATGACCCTGTTCGAGTACCTGGCGAGCCATGGCTACCTGGTTGTGAGTGTCGCCCACCCGCACGAGTCGGCGACGCACGCGCTGGCCGACGGCACCACGTTGGTGTGTCATCCGGACATGCGGGACGACGCGTCCAAGGTGATGTCGTTCCCGCGTCAACTGTCGATCTACTTCGGGAGCGATCTGGCGGATCGCATGGACGCGGCCAGGGCCAGCCTTGCGCACCTGCGACTGTCGTGGTACGGACGGTTGCCGCACATGTGGGCCGACGACCTCGTCTTCGTCGTCGATCGACTGGCGGGGAAGGCGGTGTCTCCGGCCGCCGCTCCGGTCGCGGAGGCCGCCGATCTCGAGCACCTGGCGTACTTCGGGATGTCCTACGGTGGCCATGTGGCGGCGCTCTGCTGCCTGAAGGACCCGCGCGCCAGGGCCGGCGCGAACTTCGACGGGGGGTTCTTCACGGCGGAGGTCCTCGGCCGGGAGATCGGCGTGCCGTTCCTGTGTCTCATGTCGGATCGCGCCCAGGCGGCGAAGGTGCTCGAATACGGCCCGGTCGCGCCTCCCGCGACCGATGGCCAGGCGATGCTCGACCTGCTCTACGCTCGCATGGATGGCACTCCGCCCGCGCAGCCGGTCCATCGCCTGATCGTGCGGAACGCGTTGCACATGGACTTTACGGATCTTCCGTCTCTGTTCGGCGGCGGGGCGGGGCTGCCCGGCCGGTTGGGTGACGTGCCCACGGACCGGCTGATGGCCCTGCAGTTTCGGATCACCCGGGACTTCTTCGATACCTACGTGCGCGGGGAATCGCGCGACTTCCCGCGCGAGGTGGCCGCCGAGTTCGACGATCTGGTCGTGGCCCAGGACCACGCGGCCATGCTCGCGCGCCGCCCGGCCGCGCAGCAGGCGTGACGCTCTCTCAAGGAGTGGCGTGTGACTGACGACATGAACCGCTACATCGTGAACCCCGGCCCCAAGACGGCCATCACCGGCCTGAAGGCCGCCGTGACCACCGATTCCGCGATCGTCACCGAGACCATGATGAAGGTCCTGCGCGCAGGAGGCAACGCCGTCGACGCGGGGATCGCCGGCGCCATGGTGCAGGCCGCGGTCGAACCGTACATGACCAATCACGCGGGACTGGTCAGCTTCCTCTACTTCGAGGCGAAGGCCGGGACGCTGTATCAGCTCGACAGCCTCGGCGGGCACCCGTCAGGGTTGCCGCCATGCCGTCCGGTGCCGCCGGGAATGGGACCGTACGCGGCTCATCCCCCGTCGGCCATCATCCCGGGCTTCATGCCGGGCCTGAAGCTCATCCACCAGCGCTTCGGTTCGAAGCCGTGGGCCGAGCTCTGCGACGACGCGGTGACCTGGGCCGAGCGGGGCCACGTCGTGTCGACGTTCGAGTACGGCGTCAACATCTTCAGCGAGAAGTTCATCACCTACCACTCGGAAGGGCGGGATTTCTACCAGCCCAACGGCTACTTCCCGAACGTCGGAGACTTGTTCGTGCCCGCGGGGCTCGCCGACACGCTGAAGGGCGTCCGCGATCAGGGGCCCGACTACATGATCACCGGACCGTGGGCCGAGCGGTTCGTGGCGAAGGGGAACGAGCTGGGGTGGAAGATCACGCTCGCGCACATGACGGAAACGCCGCCGCGCTGGGTGGAGCCGCTGCGGTTCCATCACGGGGAATACGAGATCGTCTCCCTCGGGCCGCCGCAGGCGCAGGGGTTCTTCACCGCCGTGGCGATGGGCGTCCTGAAGCACCTCGGCATCCGCGACATGGCGCCGGGATCCGCCGAGCACTTCTGGGCGATGGGCCACGCGCTGCGGCAGGGGCAGCGTCACTGGGAGTTCGCGCAGGACGACACGGTCTACGACGTGCCGCGCGACGAGGTACTCGATGACGCCTATCACGCGCACCTGGCGAAGCTGATCCGCAAGTCGCGGCCAAAGCTGGACCTGACGGAGCACGTCAAGCTGGCCGGCGACGTGTCGGTCGCCGACCCGTTCACCGGCGGCGCCGGCAAGCCGCGCCTGATGAAGCGGGAAGACGATCAGCCGAGCGGCTCCTGCGAAATCGCGGTGGCGGACGCCGAGGGCAACTGGGTCCAGATGATGGACACGCTGCAAGGATCGGGGATCCCCGGCCAGGTGATCGGCGGCGTGCCCATGGTGGGCAGCCACTCGACGTTCGGTCATCTCATGAGCCCGATGGACACGACGCTCGTCAAGGGCGCCAAGTCGCGCTGCATCATCGGCAACACGCTGGTGCTGAAGGACGGTCGGCCCGTCTTCTCGGCCGGCTCGCCGGGGAACATCCATTGCACGCTGCCGCAGGTGCTGGCGTACCTGCTGGACTTCAAGCTGGACCCGTACGCGGCGGTGGACGCGCCGCGCATGCTGCCGATGGCGGAGAGCCGCACGGTTGTGATCGAGGATCGCCTGAAGGAGGGCGTCGTCGAGGACCTGCACAAGCTGGGCGTCCGTGTCGGCGTCGTGCCCGGCTACGACTACCACATGGGCAGCTTCTCGGTGGTGGCTCGCGACGAGGCAAAAAAAACGCTCACTGCCGTCGCCGATCCGCGCCGCTGCGCGGTCGCCGACGGCATCAAGGCCTGATTCGCATTCGTCAGCCACAGCAAGCGGAGGGAGACACCATCACGCAGATACTCTTCAAGAGCGCCCACGTCTTCGGCGGGACCAGTGCCGACTGCCCCGACGGCGCCAACCTGCGAGCCATCGTGCGCGACGGGGCGGTAATCAAGAACCAGCTGAACTGAGAGGTGATTCGTGAGGACTCCCGGTGCCGCGGCGGCGCTGGCCGAGCTGTGCGCCCGCTATTGGGCGTTCCAGTGCGACGAGAATCCGACACTCGCCATCATGGCGAGCGCCCCGGTGACCCACGACGAACTGCTGCGGCTGGCCCCGGCCGACCACGAGCGCCGTGCCACCACAGCGAAGGCGATGCTCGCGGGAATGAGCGCCATCTCCATCGAAGGCCTGGGAGCAGGCGACCGGGCGACGTACGCCATCCTGCGGCGCGAGTTGCAGGAGCTCGTCGACGGGTTCGAGCTGCAGGCGCATCGTCGGCCCAGCCTGTACCCGCTTGGCGTCGACGTCGGCGTGGCGTATGTCGCCGGAATGGTGGCTCTGCAGAGCGAGGCCGATGCCCGGCGTTGGCTCAACCGCCTGCGCCGCATCCCCGCGGGCCTGCAGGGCCTCGTGGAGTCGCTCGACGAGGGCGTCCGCGCCGGCCTGCGCTATCCGAGGCTCGTGATCGAACGAACAGCGACTCAGACCCTCGGTGTCGTTGGCACGCCCCCCCGCGAGAGCCCGATCTTCGGACCGTTCCTCAAGGCGGGACCGCGCGGCGAGGCCTTTGCCGCCATCACCGAGGCGGCCCTGCACGCCATCGAGCACGAAGTCTACCCGGCCTTCCGGGCGTACGTGACGTTCGTGCGCGAGCAGTTGGGCAAGGTTGCACGTGACACGCTCTCTTGTATGGACGATCCGCAGGGCGAGGCATTCTACCGGGAGCAGGTCCGCCATTTCACGACCCTGGATATCGACCCGCACGAGGTGCACCGCTTCGGGTTCGCCGAGGTCCAGCGGATCACCGCCGACATGCGCGAGGTGGCGGCCGCGGCCGGGTTCCCCGGCGACCTGGCCGGCTACGTGCGCCGGTTGAAGGCGGATCCGGCTCAGTTCGCCCCGAGTGGAGAGGCGTTGCGGGAGCAGCTGGAGTCCGTGTGCAAGCGCATCGACGGGAAGGTGCCGGAGTTCTTCGGCCGCCTGCCTCGCACCACCTACGGGGTGACGTCGATGCCGCCGTCGGTGGCGACGACGCAGCCCCCGGCGCTGGCGATGCCGGGCCCCGCCGATCATTCCGCAGCTGGCCAGGTCTGGATCACCTCGCTCCCCGACAGGTGCCCGCGGTACATGCATCTGCCGCTGGCGCTCCATGAAGCCTGGCCCGGACACGTGATGCACGTCGCCCTGACACAGGAACTCGACGGCCTCCCCGCGTTCCGCCGCCACGGCGCCCTGGGCTACTCGGTCTGGCTCGAAGGCTGGGCGCTCTACTGCGAACGCCTCGGCGAGGAGATGGGGTTCTACGACACGCCCGACAAGCGTTACGGCCGGCTCGAGATGGAGATGTGGCGCGCGCTGCGCCTGGTGGTGGACACCGGCATCCACGCCAAGGGGTGGAGCCGAGAACAGGCGATCGATCTCATGCTGCAGCACATGGCAATGCCGCGCCCGACGATCGAGGCCGAGGTCGATCGCTACATCGGGCTGCCGGCGCAGGCCCTCGCCTATCAGCTCGGCAACCGCAAGTTTCGCGAACTGCGCGAGCGCGCCGAGGCCCGGCTGGGCGACCGCTTCAACCGCCGTGCCTTCCACGACGCGCTGATGGCCGCCGGCCCTGTCACGCTGGGCGTGCTGGACGAGCACATCGAATGGTGGATCGGCGAAGTCGAGAGAGCATGACGCTCGTCGGGCGGCGCCCGGGCCGCCCGGCTGTGCGGCCGCGCCGTCTTCCGCTTCGACCGCTTTGCGACCGTAACGCTCCATCCCAACGGCCACGAGTACCGCGTCGTCGGGCGGAGGTTCCCGCGGCGGTTGCCGCGCTACGCCGTGAATTCGATCCCGGCCAGCGCCGCGGTCGCCCGCTGCGCGATGGCCTCGATCCGCGCGCACACCTCCTCGGACACCACCGGCGCCTGCGGCTTGTCGAGGATCTGCAGCGCCTTCCGACGTACCTTCTCTCCGTAGGTCGGGCTGCCTTTCTGTTTCCAAGCCTCGATGTCGTCGCGGTTGACGAGCGACGGCCGCCACAGTTCCTGCTTGTGGAACTTCATCGTGTGTTCGCTGGCCAGGTAGTTGCCGGCCGCCCCGGTGGCCCGTATCTCATCGATCGCCAATTGTTCGCGCTCCATGGTGAACCCGCGCACGACGCGCTTCACGTACGAAATGATCTCGTCCGACATCACGATCATCGCCGGGTTGCCGACGAGGCCCTGGCCCAGGTAGCCGCAATCGTGGATGAGGTTGGCGCCGTCGAGCGCGGCCAACAGCGTGGAGAAGGCGTGTTCCATGCTGGCCTGCTCGTCCAGCACGTGCGCGTCCGTGCCGACGGTGGACCACATCGGGAGGCCGTACCAGTGGAAGATGTCGCTGTAGGCCGAGTTGGTCAGCCGGAACTCCGGGGAGCCATAGGCCATGATGGACGTCCGCATGTCCATCGGCACGGCCGCGACGCCCGAGATGATCGGAGCGCCCTTGCGGCGGAGCTGGTGCAGCACAATGCCGGCCTGCGCTTCGGCCAGCGCCAGGACCAGGCCGCCGGCCAGCGTGACCGGCGCGCTGCCGCCGAGGACGTCGCCGGGCACGTACAGCACGGGCACCTGCTTATCGGCGCAGTAGAACAGCTTCCGGACCGCCCCGTAAGAGTGGGTGAGCGGGGGAGTCGGCTCCGAGTAGTGGATCAGGCAGGGCTTCGCGCGCAGCGGCTCCGCGCCGCCGACGACGGTCTCTGCGATCTCGACAATGACCTGCAGGTCCTCCAGGCCGGCCGCCGTCGTGAAGATGGGCTTGGTGGTATTCAGGAACATCGTCTTGACGCACTCGAGGTACATGGCGTTGGTCGGCACGTCCTGCGGGAGCGCGTAGGAGGCGACGAAGTCGATGTTCGGGCACGCATCCGCGACGCGGCTGGCGTTGGCGACGTCCTGCAGGCAGGACCGGCGCAGTTCACCGGTGCGGAGATCGTACGTGTTGAGGAGGTCCGTCCCGAGGCCGAAGTGGATGTTGCGTCCCTCGAGGCGCATCGCCTCGGCGCCGAGGCTATTGTGGATGGTGATGCGTGAGGGCGCGCTGCGGAGGCACTCCTCGACCAGGTAGTTCGGGATGCGCACCATGTGCCCGTCGGCGACCGTGCACCCGTGCGCCTGCAGGAGCGCCAACCCATCGTCGCTGCTGACCCGCATGCCGATCTTCTCGTTGACCTCGAGCGCGGCGCGGTGGAACTCGCGGATCTGGCTCTCGGTCAGGAGTCGGTACTCGGGCACGACCTGGTTTCTGAATCCAGTGTTCATGATTTCGCGTCCTTTCGCGGCACGCTACCGCGCGATGAGGCTCTTGGCTTCTTCGACGGCCGCCGAGGCGTTCGACGCATACCCATCCGCGCCGATCTTCTGCGCAAACGCCGACGTGATGGGCGCGCCGCCGGCCATGACCTTGACGCGGTCGCGCAGGCCGGCTTCTTTCAGCGCGGCCACCGTGACGCCCATGCTGGGCATTGTCGTGGTGAGCAGCGCCGACATCGCCACGATGTCCGCGCGGTGATCCCGTACGGCCTGGACGAAAGCCTCAGGCGTGACGTCGATGCCGAGGTCGATCACTTTGAACCCGGCGCCTTCCAGCATCATCCCCACCAGGTCCTTGCCGATGCTGTGGATGTCCCCTTTGACGGTGCCGATGACGACCGTGCCGGTCGCGGCGGCGTCCCGGTCGGTCAGTAACGGGCGGAGGACGCCGACCGCGGCCTGCATCGCCCGCGCGGACGCCAGCACCTCCGGAATGAACGTGTCCCCGTCCCGGAACCGCTGGCCGACGATATCCATGCCCGGGAGCAGGCCCTTGTCGAGGATTTCATGCGCGGCGATGCCGCCGCGGAGAGTCTGCTCGACCAGCCGCTTCGCAGTCTCCCGGTTGCCGTCGATGACGGCCTCGGCGAGGGTGGTGAACACGTCTGCTGTCATGGTGCCTCCAAGGTGAACCGTGGGAGCCGGAATCCGGCGCCCGCCGCCCGTGGTCCTGCCTACAAGACCACAGACAGACCCGCCGAAGGAACTGAGATTCCCCTGAAATATTCCTTAAACCCCGCGCCGTGGACCGGTTCTCAATTCGATTTCATGGACATTTCACCGCCTTAAACCCGCAACATCCCGTACAGTCCATCGCTGTGGCACCGTCCGCGCCAGCGAGAGGTGTTCTCGATATCATGGACAATCGCCTCCTCAATCGGGTTCTCACATCCGCCGCCAGGGTTCCCATTCCGATCAGCACCTATCCGGGCCTTCCGCTGACGGGAGCGCGAGTGGTTGACGTGCTCACGAATGCGCAGGCGCAGGCCGACACCCAATTCGCCCTCCACCGCAGGCTCGACACGGCCGCGCTGCTCTCCGCGATGGACCTGAGCGCCGAGGCGGAGGCCTTCGGAAGCGAGATCCGCTTCTCGGACGACGAGATTCCGAGCGTAGCGAAGCCCCTGATTGGGACCAGGGACGACATCGGCAGGCTGACCGTGCCGGAGCCGGGCGACAAGCGCACGGCCGTCCACCTCGCGTCGGTGGCGATGATGCGGCGTTCGGCCCCGGACGCGATCGTCATAGGCGGAATGATCGGGCCGTTCTCGCTGACGAGCCAGCTTGTCGGCGTGACCCAGTTGATGACACTCTGCCGGGAGGACCCCGACCTAGTGCAGGCCGCTCTGGAGAAGGCCACCGGTTTTCTCATCGGCTATGCCAAGGCCTTCGCCGAGGTCGGGGCAGACGCCGTCCTGATGGCCGAGCCGGTGGCCGGGCTGGTCTCGCCGGCGTTTCTCGGCCGGTTCTCCTCGGCGAACGTGGCGCGGATTCGTCAGGCCGTCGAGGCCGGGTCCTTCAAGCTGTTCCTGCACAACTGCGGCGCCCGGCTCAAGCATCTTCCGCAGGTCCTGGAGGCCGGCGTGTCGCTCTATCACTTCGGCGCGCCGATGGATCTGGCTGCCGCCCTGAAGCAGGTGCCGCAGGGCATCGTGCTGGCCGGGAACCTCGACCCGGCCGCCGTCTTCTGCGAGGGAACGGCCGAGAGTGTCGGTGAGCGCACCGCCGCACTCCTTGCCGCGGCAGACGGGCATCGAAACTTCGTGCCGTCCAGCGGCTGCGACCTGCCGCCGGGGACGCCGCTCGAGAACCTCGAGGCGTTCCACGAAGCGGTCGCGGCGGCCAACGAGGGGAGGTGGGATGGAGAACGGGTTAGCGGGACGGGGAACCGTCTCGATCCTGGGGTGCAAGGTCTTGCAGAGTGCCGTTGACGCATGTCGCTCCGGGGACGTCAGCGCCACGTTTCTTGAGTACGGGCTTCATCACACGCCCGGGCTCCTGCGAGCTGCCCTGCAGCAACACCTCGACCGCCTCGCCGAGCCGGGCGTCGTACTGATGGCCTACGGGTTGTGCGGCACCGGCGTGCAGGGACTCAGGGCCGGGAGACACACACTCGTATTTCCCCGCTGTCACGACTGCATCGCCATGCTCCTGGGTTCGCACGACGCCTACATGCGGGAGTTCTCGGCCGTCCCGGGCACCTACTTCCTGAGCAAGGGGTGGCTGGAATGCGGGAGCGACCCGCTGCGCGAATACCAGGAATACGCGGCGACTCGTGGCGAGCAAACGGCGCGGTGGCTCATCGACGAGCTGTACCGGAACTACAAGCGAGTGGCGTTTGTCGGGGACCGGCAGGACTTCGTCACCTACGGCGCCCGCGCCCGGCAGGTCGCCGAGTTCCTCGGCGTCAAGTACGTCGAACTGGAGGGCTCGGACCGCCTCATCCGCCACCTGCTGGGCAAGCCTGGGACGCTGAACGCCGACGACCCGGAAGTCGTCGTCGTTCCGCCGGGCGGCGAGGTCGAGACGGAGCCGTTCGTACGATGAAGGGGGAAGGGAGAAGACGATGAGCGACCAGAGTGTCCGCGTCACGGCGGTCAACCATGCGGCGATCGACATTGCGTGCGATCCCCAACGGGTGTGGCGCGACATCCTCGAGGCGGTTCTCGAAGGGGGGCAGTTCGCGCAGTATGGCTACCGAATGGAGCCGCTGACGGAGGATCCCGCGGCGTTTCTCGGGGGCTACCGCCTCGTCCTCGAGGGCAAGGACGGCGCGATCGCCGACGACCGGATCGTGCGCGTCACCGAACGCGACGAAGAGGCCATGCGGCTGAGCCTCTTCGCGGACTACAGTCTTCCGGCGGAGGCGGCAGTCGCCGTCCACGCGACCTACCAGGCGGTCCGTATTCCCTCGGGAACGCGCTACGAGCTGCACGCCTACACGAACATGAACGTGGCGCGGCCGGACGCCGTCGCCGCAACGAGCATCGCCGAGACCGTCGCGAACTTCACGAAGCAGTCGGCGGACTTCCTGAATCAGCGCCTGGCGGCGACCAAGGAGCGGCTGGAGGCGGGCGAGTAATGCACACGGCCAGGGAGCTGATTGGCTTCAAGCGAGCGCGCACTTTCGCGACCCGCGCCGCCTGGAAGGCAGCCGACTGGCTGCACCTGTGGCGGTACCCCGCCACGACCGGCTACGACGACCTCGACAACTTCTGGTTCCTGGCCAACTGGTTCTACATCTCGGGGCGCCCGCTGACGCGCGCGGAGAAGGGCAGCGGTCTCGAAGAGTTCTTCAGGCGCCAGCAGGAACCGCCACCGCATCTCCTGCCATCCGGGTTCGAGCCGCAGGCCTCGCTCACCTTCTCGGCGGCGGGCGATCTGATGTGCAACAGGACGCTCGAGCAGTCAGGGGACATCTACTACGAGCGCGTCGCCGACCTCATCTTCGGCGCGGACGTCTCGTTCGCCAACCTCGAGTCGAGCCTGACGCGCGGGGCCATCGAGGAGACGGTGATCACGGGCAAGGAATCGCCGAAGATCAACGCCAGCGAGGCGCAGTTCGACATCATCAAGGGGTACCGGGGGCGCAACTACACGATCGTCCAGACCGCCAACAACCACACCCTCGACTGCGACTGGGAAGGGATCGAGACGACCCTCGGCTACCTGGCCCGGGAGGGGATCCGGGTCACCGGTACCAACAGAACCAGTGAGGAGCAGGCGGGCGGGACGATCGTCGACGTTCAAATGAACAGCCGTGTGCCCAGGTGCCGGATCGGGTTTGTGGCGGCAACCGGTTATGTCAACGACCGCCCGTTCCCCGAGGGCCGGCCCTACGCCGTCAACCTTGCGGACGTGTGCCTGACCGGCCTGCGCCACCACTGGCTCGACCCGCGGGCGGCGTGGAGGCCGAGGCCGGCCCGCTCCCTGCCGCCGCCGGACGTCTCGCTGATGAAGAGGCAGATCGCCTGGTGTCGCGCCGCCGGGTGCGACCTGGTCGTGGCGGGCCTG
>Ga0105090_10002347_pt1 | contig 10531 bp, 9 predicted proteins | sample PPLLak3March2015_FD_79110 | JGI IMG/M metagenome (GOLD analysis project Ga0105090, IMG submission 79110) | Freshwater sediment microbial communities from Prairie Pothole Lake near Jamestown, North Dakota, USA - PPLs Lake P7 Core (1) Depth... | ecosystem: Environmental > Aquatic > Freshwater >... | reverse complement strand
GCCATGCTGGCGCGCATCGACACCTGTCCCAAGCCGACCGTGGCGCGCGTGCAGGGCGCGGCGCTGGGCGGCGGGGTCGGACTGGCCTGCGCCTGCGACATCGCCATCGCCGCCGACAACGCCAGCTTCGCGGTCAGCGAGGCGCGCTTTGGCATCCTGCCAGCCGTCATCGGGCCCTATGTCGTGAATGCCGTCGGCAAGCGCCAGGCACGGCGGCTGGCGCTCACGGCCGCGCGCATCGGGGCGGCCGAGGCGCTGGCCATCGGCCTGGTGCAGCAGGTGGTGACCGCCGATGCGCTGGACGTCGCGGTCGACGCCACCGCGGCCGATCTGTTGGCTGGCGGACCGCAGGCGCAGCGTGAGATCAAGCAACTCTTCGCGCAGTTCGCCGCGGGGCCGATCACGCCCGCGGTGGTGGAACTCAGCGCGCAGACCATCAGCCGCGTGCGCGGCGGCGACGAGGCGCGCGAGGGCTTCGCGGCCTTCTTGGGCAAGCGGCCCGCTGCCTGGATGCCGACATGACGGCGTTGAATCTGCAAGCTGCGCCGGTGCTGGTGATCGGCGCCGGCCTCATGGGTGCCGGCATCACGCAGGTGGCGGCCACCGCCGGGCACCGCGTGATGCTGTTCGATGCCCGCGAAGGCGCGGCCGGTGCGGCCCGCGACAAGCTGGCGACCACGTTCGACGCCCTGGCGGCCAAGGGCAAGCTCACGGCCGAGCAGGCGCGGGCGATGCTGGCGCGTATCGAACCCATCGCCTCGCTGGAGCAAGGCAGCGCCGCGGCCCTGGTGGTGGAAGCCATTGTCGAAGACCTCGCTGCCAAGCGTGCGCTGCTGCGCCAGCTGGAAGCCGTGGTGCAAGACGACGCCGTGCTGGCCACCAACACTTCGTCGATCTCGGTGACCGCGCTGGCCGCCGGGCTGGCCCACCCGCAGCGACTGGTGGGCATGCACTTCTTCAACCCGGTGCCGCTGATGAAGCTGGTGGAAGTGGTCTCCGGCCTGCACACCGGCACCGAGGTGGCGGCGGCCATCTTCGATCTGGCGAAGGCCTGGGGCAAGGTGCCGGTGCATGCGCGCTCCACGCCGGGTTTCATCGTCAACCGCATCGCCCGTCCCTACTACGCCGAGGCGCTGGCGCTGCTGCACGAGCAGGCCGCCACGCCGCAGGTGCTGGACGCCTGCCTTCGCGCGGCGGGCTTCCGCATGGGGCCTTGCGAGTTGATGGACCTGATCGGCCACGACACCAATTTCGCAGTCACGAATTCGGTCTACGAGGCCAACTTCTTCGACAAGCGCTACGTGCCTTCGCTGGTGCAGCGCGAACTGGTCGACGGCGGACTTCTGGGTCGCAAGTCCGGCCGCGGCTTTTACCGCTACCCTGAGGGCGTGCCCGCACTGCCGGTGGCGCTGCACGAGGCGCCGGCCACGGCGCATGAAATCACGGTCCATGGCAATGATGCCGTGGCCGACTTTCTGGAGCAGGCCGCCACCGCCGCGCTGGCGCCGCAGGGTTGGGGACCGCACCGCGAACGCAGCAGCGGCTGGACCGGACTGGCCGTCGACGGTCTGCACCTGGTGCTGACCGACGGCCGCACGGCCTGCGCCTGGGCCGCCGCCCACGGCCAGGCCGGCGCGGCCGTGTTCGACCGGCCGCTGCAACTGCCGGCCGCCCCGGGAACGGCACTGGCCTACGCCGTGGCCGATGGCGCCAGCGACACCTGCCGCAGCCAGGCACCGGCCTGGCTGGCGGCGCTGGGCTTTACGCCGCTGGCAGTGGCCGACACGCCCGGCCTCGTCGTCGCCCGCACCGTGGCCATGCTGATCAACGAAGCTGCCGACGCCGTGCGGCAAGGCGTGTGCACGCCCGCAGGCGCCGACGCGGCGATGAAACTCGGCGTCAACTACCCCGCCGGCCCCTTCGAATGGCTGGAGCGCTGGGGCGCGTCCGGCGTGGCGAGCGTGATCGATGCGCTCGACACGCTGTACCGCGGCGAACGCTACCGCCTCAGCCCGGGGCTGCGCCAGCGGACGCGCGCCCTGCCATGATGCGCATCCCGCGTCCCTGAGTCGAACCACGCCATGACCCACGCCTACATCTGCGACGCGTTGCGCACGCCTTTCGGCCGCTACGGCGGCGCGCTGTCTTCCGTGCGCACCGACGACCTGGCCGCGCTGCCGATCCAGGCCCTGATGGCGCGTCACGCCGGAGTCGACTGGGCGGCGCTGGACGACGTGCTCTACGGCTGCGCCAACCAGGCCGGTGAGGACAACCGCAACGTGGCGCGCATGGCCGCGCTGCTGGCCGGCCTGCCGCCCGACGTGCCGGGCGCCACCATCAACCGGTTGTGCGGCTCGGGCCTGGACGCCGTGGGCAGCGCGGCGCGCGCCATCCGCTGCGGCGAAGCGCAGTTCGTCATCGCCGGCGGCGTGGAAGGCATGAGCCGCGCGCCCTTCGTCATGCCCAAGGCCGAGAGCGCTTTCAGCCGCAGCAACGCCGTGTACGACACCACCATCGGCTGGCGCTTCGTCAACCCACGCATGAAGGCCTTGTACGGCGTGGACTCCATGCCCGAAACGGCCGAGAACGTGGCGCTGCAGTTCGGCATCGAGCGCGAAGCGCAGGACGCGATGGCGCTGCGCTCGCAACTGAATGCCGTGCGCGCGCAGCAGGCCGGTTTCTTCGACGCCGAGATCACGCCCGTGAGCGTGGCGCAGAGGAAAGGCGATGCGGTGCTCGTGGCGAAGGACGAACACCCGCGCCAAACCTCGCTGGAGGCGCTGGCGAAGCTCAAACCCATCGTGCATGCGGGCGGCACCGTGACCGCCGGCAACGCGTCGGGCGTGAACGACGGGGCCTGCGCGCTGCTGCTGGCCAGCGAGGCCGCAGCCACGCGGCACGGGCTGACGCCGCGCGCGCGCGTGGTCGGCATGGCCACCGCCGGCCTGGCGCCGCGCATCATGGGTTTCGGCCCCGCGCCGGCCACGCGGCGGGTGCTGGAACTCACCGGGCTCAGTCTGGCACAGATGGACGTCATCGAACTCAACGAGGCCTTCGCCGCGCAAGGCCTGGCGGTGCTGCGCGATCTCGGCCTGGCGGACGATGACGCGCGCGTCAACCCCAACGGCGGCGCCATTGCGCTGGGGCATCCACTGGGCGCCAGCGGCGCGCGGCTGGCCACCACCGCGGTGAACCAGCTGCACCGGAGCGGTGGCCGATATGCCCTGTGCACCATGTGCATCGGCGTCGGTCAGGGCATCGCGCTGGTGCTCGAACGCGTCTGAGGATGCCGCAGCGCCGCTGCCGGCCCGCGGCCCGCTCCGGCAGCGGCAGCGGCGGCGCACAGGCGCGACACGGCCGCTCCCCACGGGGGCAACCCGGGAACCATCGACCCGCCAGGGTCGGACGTGGTCCAATATCGTATCGTTCGTCCATTGCACCAGAACCGAGCACCGTCGAGCTTTCATGCCCCCCAATCCAGCTTCCTCCCTCCGTGCCGTATCCGCGCCCGCCGTCGTCGAAAGGTCCGGCCTCACGCAGGGTGGGCTGCAGCAACTGGTGGTGCCCGACCAGGCCTATTCCGAGCGGCTGCTGGCGCTGGCCAGCGGGCGCCGTTCGGTGCGTCGCGGCGCGCCGCTGTACCGCAGCGGCGACCGCCTGACGCAGCTGTATGTGGTGCACAGCGGCCTGTTCAAGACCTGCCTGCTGCACGAGGACGGGCGCAGCCAGGTGACCGGCTTTCACCTCAGCGGCGACTGGCTGGGCCTGGACGGCATCGTCAGTGACAGCCACCACTCCGACGCTGTGGCGCTGGAGGACGCGCAGGTCTGCACCATCGACTACAACGAACTCGAGATCCTGCTGCACGACTACTCCGAACTGCGGCGCCAGTTCCAGCGCATCCTGAGCCGCGAGATCGTGCGCAGCACGGAGATGATGCAACTGCTGGGGGGCATGTGCGCCGAAAAGCGGGTGGCCACCTTCCTGCTCGACCTGACGCGGCGCATGCGCGAGCGCGGCGGGCCGGAAGCCTCGCTGGTGCTGCCGATGACGCGCGAGGAGATCGGCAGCTGCCTCGGCCTCAAGCTCGAGACCGTGAGCCGGATGTTCTCCAAACTGCGCAAGGCCGGCGTGCTCGACGTCACGCAGCGGCACGTGCAGCTGGTCGACGTGGCCGCGCTGCAGCACATCGCGCACGGCTGATCCAACTGGCCCCGGCCGGTGCCCGCCAGCGCCCCGGTTCGTCAACCGCCGGCGCGCTTGACGCTGTATCCCGCCCGGATCAACCACTCGACGACGCGCTCGCGGTGGTCGCCCTGCACTTCCAGCACGCCGTCCTTGACGGTGCCGCCCGAACCGCAGGCCGTGCGCAGGCGCTTGCCCAACGCCGCCAGCACCGCGGCATCGCCGGCGACCCCGCGCACCACGGTCACGGCCTTGCCGCCGCGGCCCTGCGTCTCGCGGCTGACGCGCACGATGCCGTCGCCGCGAGGCGCCTCTGCCGCGCGGGCGGCACAGACGCAAGCCGGCAGCGGCTGGCGACAGGCCGGGCACATGCGCCCGCCTTCGGTGGAATAGACCAGTCCGCCTTCGATGGACTTGCGCATGCGATGGACCCCAGGACTTGCCGAACGATGGTGGGCGCCATTTTCGGTCCAGGCGCGCCGGTCCAGAATCACCCCCCCGCAGTTGTTCAGGGTCACCCCCCATGCCCACCCCACCGCCCCCCGCGTGCCTGACGGCGCTGATCACCGGCGCTTCGTCGGGCATCGGCGAGGTGCTGGCGCACTGCTTCGCGCGCGACGGTCACCGCCTGGTGCTGGTGGCGCGCAGCGCGCACAAGCTGCAGGCCCTGGCCGATGCGCTGCACGCCGCCCATGGCACGCGGGTCGACGTGCTGCCGGCTGACCTGGCACAGCCGGGTGCCGCCGCCGACCTTGCCGCGGCGCTGCGGCGGCGGCGGCGCAGTGTCGACGTGCTCGTGAACAACGCCGGCGTGCTCGAACAAGGCGCCTTCGCGGCCATCGCGGCCGAGCGGCACCAGGAGCTCATCGCGCTGAACGTGGCCGGGCTCACGGCCATGCTATCGGCCTTCCTGCCCGGCATGCTGCGGCGCGGCCGCGGCCGCGTGCTCAACGTGGCCTCCATCGCCGCGTTCCAGCCGGTGCCCACGCTGGCCAGCTACGCCGCCACCAAGGCCTATGTGCTGTCGCTGACCGAGGCGCTGGCCGAGGAACTGCGCGGCACCGGCGTCAGCGTCGGCGCCCTGTGTCCCGGCATCACCGCCACGGCCATGCTCGACCGCGCCGCGGTGCGCAACTCCCGCCTGGCGCAGTTGCCGGACTGGGTGATCGGCCACGTCGACGATGTCGCAGCCGAGGCCTACCATGCGTGCCTGAACGACGAGGTCGTCACGGTGCCGGGCTTGTTGAATCAGACCGCGGCGCTGGCGTCGCGTGCGGCGCCGAAGTGGCTGCTGCGGCGCCTCACCGGGGTGCTGGGCCGCAAGGTGCTCTGAGGACCGCTGCCCCCGGGCCGGCGCCGCGTCAGGGCGGGCCCGAGGCGCGATCCAGCACCTGTTGCTGGCGCAGTTGCTCGGCGCGTTCGCGGCGCTTGGTCGCCAGGTACTCGTCGCGGTCCATTTCGTGCAACTGCCGCGGCCAGCGCTCGGTGAGTTCGAACCAGCGTGCCAGGCTTTGCTCGAAGTGCTGCTCCGGCGTCGCGCCCCGACGCTCGACTTCCAGCTCGGCCTGCACCGCCAAAAAGTAGCGCAGCGCATTGCGCTCGACGATGCCGCGCTGACCACCCACGTACAGCGGCTGGCCGTCGCTGCCGGTGCCGAGCACGGTGAACCCGACCTTGTCGCGCCCCAGGGTGGCCAGGTAGGTGCCGACTGCCAGGCGGCTGAGGGCCGAAGAACGGTAGGCGTAGCGGAAGTGCACGTAGCTGCCCTGCACCACCGGCAGGGCCGCCAGCGTGATGCGGTAGCCGCTGGTGCCCATCGGTCCGTGCGCCGCCGTCAGTTCCACCTGTAGATGGTCGGCTCGCGCCGCCACCAGGGTCCAGCGCAGGCGCAGCGGGGAAGCGTCGCTCATGCGTTCGTAGGCCTTGCGCCCGCTGTACAGGGTGAGCTGTTCGCCGACTGCGGCCGACTCGTGCAGGCAGCCCTTCACGTTCAGGTGCAACAGGACCACGTCGCACCAGGCCCGCGGCTGCTGCAGCCGCGCCAGCAGGTCGGCAAAGGGCTGCGACAACAGCGCATGCACCTCGCCCTGCACCTGCCCGCGCTCGTCGTGCGACTGCACCAGCAGCGGCAGGCCCAACGGGCTGGCCGCCAGCGCCGCCTGCAGCGCCTGGTGGCGGCCGGCCAGCGCCTCGGCCGCTGCATCGCGGGCCAGCACTGCGCCGGTCAGCAGCACCAGACCCAGGCCGACCAGTGCCGGGCGCAAGCCGCGCCAGCGCCATCGCTGCAGCACCGGCAAGGTCGTCATGGCAGCACCGCCTCTCAGCCCAGGCACCGCTCCAGCGCAGCCGCCAGGCGCGCCGCGGCGGCATCGACGTCGGCCGCCACACCCAGCAGGCGCAGATCCACCGTCTGCAGGCCGGCATAGCCGCAGGGGTCGATGCGCGTGAACGGCTCCAGGTCCATGGCCACGTTCAGCGCCACGCCGTGGTAGCTGCAGTGGCGGCTGACCTTGATGCCCAGCGCCGCGATCTTGCCCAGGCCGTCAAAGGGGTCGAACGCGTCGGGCACCAGCCGCGCATGGCCGAAGGGGTCGGCCCGCCGCACGTAGATGCCGGGCGCGCCGCGCACGCGGTGGCCGGTGACGCCGTACGAGGCCAGGGCATCGATCACCGCCTCCTCGATGCGGAAGACATATTCCTTGACGTAGATGCCCAGCCGCCGCAGGTCCAGCAGTGGGTAGGCCACCACCTGCCCCGGGCCGTGATAGGTGACCTGGCCGCCGCGGTCGGTGCGCACGACCGGAATGCCGCCCGCGGCCAGCACATGCACGTCGCGCCCGGCCACGCCCTGCGTGAAGACGGGGTCGTGCTCCACGAGCCAGAGCTGGTCTTCGCTGTCCGGCCCGCGCGCCGCAGTGAAGGCACGCATCGCGGCCTCGGTTTCGGCATAGGGCCGGCGGCCCAGGCTGAGGATGCGCATGCTGCGCCAGAGTCTAGCCTTCGGCGCGCCTCGGCCTGCCTCGCGGCTCCTTTTCCACCGAGCTCGGCGCCGGGCATCGCACCTGCCCTCGCTGCGTTGCACAATGAGCGCTTTCTCAAGCCTGCAGCCCCCTGCCTACGCACCGCCATGGACGTTCCCACCCTGGAAAACAAGCCGCTGTCCAAGATCCACCTCATCGGGGGCGAGAAGGGCGGTGTCGGCAAGTCGATGGTGTCGCGCCTGCTGGCGCAATACTTCATCGACCACCAGCTGCCCTTCATCGGCTTCGACACCGACCGCTCGCACGGTTCGCTGTTGCGCTTCTATGCCGACTATGCGTCGCCGGCGCTGGTGGACAGCTACGAGGCGCTGGACCGCATCATCGAAGCCGCGGTCGAACAACCCGGCAACCGCGTGCTGGTGGACCTGGCGGCGCAGACCCACGAGCCGCTGGTGAAGTGGATGGACGAGTCCGGGGTGCTCGACCTGGCCGACCTGTCGGGCGTGACGCTCAATTACTGGCACGTGATGGATTCCGGCCGCGACTCGGTGGACCTGCTGGCGCGGCTGCTCGACCGCTTCGGCCAGCGCCTGCACTACGTGCTGGTGCGCAACCAGCTGCGCGGCGACGACTTCGGCCAGCTCGAACGCTCGGGCCAGCTCGAACGAGCGCTCGGCCTGGGCGCGCGCGCCGTGGACATCCGGCGCCTGCACGACGCCGTGGTGCAGAAGATCGACGCCCGCAACGCCAGCTTCTGGCTGGCCAAGAACGGCGGCGCCATCGACGGCCCGGGCCTGGGGATGATGGAGAGGCAGCGGCTGAAGATGTGGATGAACCACGCCTACGCCGAGATCACCCGGGTGGACGCCTAGGATGACGGCCGCGCACGCCGGCAGCCGCCACATCCGCCTGACCTCGCACCCCGGGCAGGGCAGCGCCGGGGCGCCGCCCATCCTCTGGGGCGCCGCCGATCCGCTGCAACGCGGCCCCATCGTCGGCACCACCACCCACCGCAGCCAGCGCAACGTGGTGGGCACGCACAGCGGCAGCTATGGCGTCTACCGCGCGCTGGCCGTGGCCGCCGGCAGCCTGACACGCGGCCACCGCGCCGACCTCACCGACACCGCGCCCACCGACCTTGTCGGCCCCTACCCTCCCTGGGTCGATGCCCAGCGCATCGTCTCCATCGACCCCTGGGGTGCCAGCGTGCAGCAGGTGTACGCCGATCATCTGGCGCAGGGCTACGACATCCGCCCCACCATCGCCGTCACCAAGGCGCGCATCCACCTGCCGGAGATCAAGCAGGCCGTCGCCTTCCAGCGCCTGGCCATCGATGGCCACGTGCTGCTGGAAGACGCCTCGGCCCACGTCACCAAGGTGGCGCTGGAGCCGGTGTGGTGGCTGCCGGGGGTGGCGGCGCGCTTCAAGGTGGGCGAAGCCGATCTGCGCCGCGCCCTCTTCGAGGAAACCGGTGGCATGTACCCGGAACTGGTGACGCGCAGCGACCTCGAGGTCTTCCTGCCGCCCATTGGCGGGCAGACGCTCTATGTCTTCGGCAACATCCGCGCCTTGGCCAACCCCGAGGTCACGCTCACCGCACGCGTGCACGACGAATGCAACGGCAGCGACGTCTTCGGCAGCGACATCTGCACCTGCCGGCCCTACCTCACGCACGCCATCGAGGAGTGCATCCGCGGCGCGCAGTCCGGCGGCGTGGGCCTCATCGCCTACAGCCGCAAGGAAGGCCGCGCCCTGGGCGAGGTCACCAAGTTCCTCGTGTACAACGCGCGCAAGCGCCAGCAAGGCGGTGACCGCGCCGACAAGTATTTCCTGCGCACCGAGTGCGTGGCCGGGGTGCAGGACATGCGCTTCCAGGAATTGATGCCCGACGTGCTGCACTGGCTGGGCGTGCGCAAGATCCACAGATTGGTGAGCATGAGCAACGACAAGTACGACGCGATCACGGGTTCGGGCATCGACGTCGGCGAACGGGTCAGGATCCCCGACGCGCTGATCCCGGCCGATGCAAGGGTGGAGATGGAGGCCAAGATCGCCGCCGGCTACTTCACCGACACCAGCGTGCTCGGGGCCGAAGGCCTGGCGCGTGTGCAGGGGCGCAGCCTTGAGTGAATCCGCCGTCGCGACCGAGCCGCCATCGGCGCACCCGCTGGCGCGGCTGTTCGAACCCGGTACGGTGCGCGCGCGCTGCGCGGCCATCGAACGTTCGGTGGCGAGCAATGTCAGCTCGCATTTCACGCTGGACAAGCGCCAGCTGCCCGCCGCCGCCGACCGCGTGGCGGCGCTGACGCTGCGGCGCTATCCCGACCTGCGCATTCCGTACCACAGCCGCTGGCGGCACTTCGAAGCCGGCGGCGTGGACCGCAAGGCCGAGCTCGACGCCCTGCTGGCCGGCCGCAGCGTGGCCGAGATCGCGCGCGCGCATTTCGACCTCACGGTACTCAGCGTGCTGCTCGACGCCGGTGCCGGCACCCGCTGGTCCTACACCGAGAGGCAGGATATCGACGCCACCGCGCTGCCGGTGCAGCGGCATGCCAGCGACGAACTGCTGGCCCTGCTGGATCAGGCAGCCAAGGGCCCGGCGCCCGCCGCCGGTAGCGACGCCAGCCCGGCGGCCGACGCGGAAGTCGACGCTGTCGATGGGCCGGAGGCCGCGGCAACGGCCAGGGCAGCCGCGGGTGGCACACCGGCCGCCGCCTTCATGCGTTCCGAAGGCCTGGGCGTGGCCAGCCTGCGCGCCTTCATGGCGGGTGTCTTTTCGGCCTCGCGCAGCGACCCCTTGCGCGCTGACGCCGCGACGCTGAAACTGGTGGACCCGGCCGTGCTGCGCGGCGTCTTCCAGGTCACGCCGGCCAATCCGATGGTGGGGCTGGAAGGCCGTGCCGGCCTCATGAGCCGCCTGGGCAACGTGCTGGCTGCCGAGGCGGCCCGGCACGGTGGCGAAGCCCGGCCCGGACGGCTGTACGACCAGCTCACCGCCGCCGGCACACGCATGCAGATCAGCGCGGCCGAAGTGCTGGGCGCGGTGCTGCGCCTGCTCTCGCCCATCTTCACCAGCGGCAGCCGCGTGCAGGGGCTGCCCGCGGGCGACGTCTGGCCGCACCGCTGGGCGGGTGCGTCCACCGGCAACGGCGGCGATCCCACCACCGATGGCTGGGTGCCCTTTCACAAGCTCAGCCAGTGGCTCAGCTATTCGCTGCTGGAGCCGCTGCAGTGGGCCGGCGTGCACGTCAGCGGCCTGGACGCCCTCACCGGCCTGGCCGAATACCGCAACGGCGGCCTGTTCATCGACTGCGGCGTGATCGTGCCGCGCGACCTGCGCGACCTGGCGCGCACCTGGAAGCCCG
>Ga0105090_10002346_pt1 | contig 10533 bp, 7 predicted proteins | sample PPLLak3March2015_FD_79110 | JGI IMG/M metagenome (GOLD analysis project Ga0105090, IMG submission 79110) | Freshwater sediment microbial communities from Prairie Pothole Lake near Jamestown, North Dakota, USA - PPLs Lake P7 Core (1) Depth... | ecosystem: Environmental > Aquatic > Freshwater >... | reverse complement strand
GTCGTACTTGAGGTCCACCGGTGCGGACGTCTTGCCCGTTGCGACCGCATTGGCCATGCGGGCGTCCTCGGGCGACTTGGCCACGGCGGTCGCGTTCGGTGCCTCGTCCGACGCCTTGGCCGCGCGCTTGTCGTTCTTTGCCTCGTCGCCCCCGCCGCAGGCGGCAAGCGTGCAGGCGAGCGCCAGGGCAACCAGTTGCCGGGGAATGCTGACGGGAATCTGCTTCATGGCTCGTGTTCTCGGGCAGTGGGCTATTGGAGGGTGACGGTCATGCACGTGCGGCCGCGACGCGCGCTGGCGTTCTCGAGGAGGTGGCTACGATCGTAGATCTCGAGGACGTAGTCGCCGGATGCGCCGGCGACGGTCAGGTTCTCGGTACGGGGCACGGTCGATCCTGCGTAGTACAGGGTCGACGCCTGCGACAGGAAGAAATCGGGATTCGGCACCGGGTCCCCGGCACAGAAGGCGTCCGACGCGCTGCAGGTCACCGTAACCTGGATCGCTCGCGCGCTCGGCACGTTGAACCGCAGGAACCGGCGGATGCCGAGCTTGTTGTAGCCGCCCTGCTCGATCTCGGTGCCGTCGGCGCTTATGACGAGTTCGTCCGACGAGCACAGCCGAACGGCCGCCCCGCCGAGGTTGATCGGCGTGTAGACCGGCAGCACCAGGTCCTCGGACACCGCGGCGACTCCGCTGTGTGTCTCGGTGGTCGCGTAAGCGTTCATGGTCGCAGAGACGATGCCCAGGCTGGTACCTGGCACCTGCTCGGCTTCGACCAGCTGGTCGACCAGGGCATCCGGCACGTCGGCGCGCTGCTTCAGTGCCGTGTTGAACGAGAACAGGCTGCTGAGGGGTATACCGGTGCGCAGTTCACCCCGGAACACGTCGAACAGCGGGCTGAAACCGAGTGACACGGCGTCGGCCCCATCATTCACGTCGTCGAACAGGTCCCAGGCGATGCGCTGCACGGACGCCTCGTTGTACCAGCCTGGGATCTCCGACGGGGTACGCTCCACGTCGAAGTTGAAATCGTCACTCTGGGAGGAGCCGTAGGAATCGCGGTACAGCGGGTCCGCCAGCACCATTGCCGAAAAGGCGTTGGCGTAACCCTCACTGAAGGCGACGCGCATGTCCAGGCGCTCGAACAACGAATGCGGGCCGCCGACCGAGTCGGTCCGGCTGACCGCGTCCTCGAGATAGTGCTGGAATTCGTGCGCGACGATGTGCGCGTCGAATTCGTCCGTGTCGAGGTCCTCGGCCCCGAGCACGTAAATGCCCGATGGCACACCGAGGCCCTCCGGAAAGTATCCAGTGTCGCCAATCTCACCCCGGGTCACGTCGCCGTCGACCGGGACGTTGCGCTCGCTCCAGTACACGTTCAGGTCGGGCAACTGCAGGGCGGCGTCGCCCTGTCCGATCACGAACCGAGCCGCCGCATACGACGTATCGAGGATCGCGAACGGCGCCGCCGCCCGCGTCCCCGTGTACTCGCCCGCGAAGTCACCGCCCCAGCCGGTCGTGGCGCGGAGATTGCGCGTGTGGTTCACCACGCAGCTGTAAAAGCTGCTCCCCTCGAGAACGTACAGCGCATTGCCGTTGGTGTTGTTGCGCACCTGGATGTTCCAGCTCGCCGCCTGCGGCGCAGCCGGTCGCGACACGGCCCTGGCACGAACGAACACGCTGGTGTTGATCGGCGCGGTCAGCTGGTACTGGCCGAGGGCATTCGTGACTGCGGTGGCCAGCGCGGCGCCATCCGAGGACCGGATCAGCTGCACCTCGATCTCGCGCGCCGGCGCCACGAAGGTACGTGTGAAATCGAGCCCGCCGCCCGGGCGGGTTGCATCGCCGACATCGGCAGAGAACGGCACCCGCTCGAAGTCGATGGTACCGCCGACCGTCACATTGGCCGGCACCGGACCCGCGATGGCCGTGATCGGAACCGTCACGGTCGAACTGGCTCCTTCATTGTCGGTGACGGTCAACGCAGCGTTGAACGAACCGGCGGCATACGTGTGGCTGATCGTGACGCCGGTGCCGGACGAGCCATCGCCGAAGGCCCAGCTGTAACTGGCGATGCTGCCGTCATCCACGGAGCTTGAGGCGTCGAAGCTCACCGTCATCGGCGCCTGGCCACAGGTCGGTGTTGCCGTGAACCGGGCTATCGGAGCCGCGTTGGGTTCATCGCCGCCCCCCCCGCCACCGCCGCCGCAGGCGGAGAGCGCAAGACACGCGAGTCCGACCAGCCAACCGTATCCGGGCGCGATGGCGCGCCGGATTACGGGCCTCGAATGATCCAGATGATTGCGGTGCGTCACTCGGCATCCGTATCGAAGTGCAAGCTTCGCTCAGGATATCAGAGCGCGAAAACAGGGGACATTCTCTTATTTTCGTTGCAGGTCCGGTTCGCGCAGCAGACGCAATTCCCAGTCGAGCTGGGTGCGGACGATGGTCTCGAGGTCGTCGAAACGCGGGATCCAGCCGAGCACGGCGCGGATGCGGTCGGCGTGCGCCACGAGCGACGGTGGGTCGCCCGCCCGGCGCGGGCTCTCCTCGACCTCCAGCTCGTGACCGCAGACCCGCTCCACCATGCGCAGGACCTCGCGCACGCTGTAGCCATGGCCATAGCCGCAGTTGAGCGTAGTGGACGCGCCGCCGTTGCGCAGGTAGTCGAGTGCCCGCAGGTGCGCATCCGCGAGGTCTTCGACGTGGATGTAATCACGCACGCCGGTGCCGTCCGGCGTCGGATAGTCGGTGCCGAAGACCTGCAGCGCCGGCCGCACACCGACCGCGTGCTGGCAGGCCACTTTCACCAGCAGCGTGGCGGTCGGTGCAGTGTGGCCGATGCGGCCGCCCGGGTCGCTGCCCGCCACGTTGAAGTAACGCAGTGCCACGTGGCGCAGTGCCGAAGCTGCCGTCAGGTCGCGCAGCATCCACTCGCTCATCAACTTCGACAGCCCGTAGGGATTGATGGGCGCGGTCGGCGAATCCTCCCGCGCGACGCCCTCGGCCGGAATGCCGTAGACCGCCGCAGTGGACGAGAAGACGAACTGCTTAACCCCTGCGCGATCGCAGCACTCGAGCAGGTTGCGCGTGGCGCAGGTGTTGTTGCCGTAGTACTTGAGCGGATTCGACACGGACTCCGGGACGATGGTGTGCGCCGCGAAGTGCATCACCGTCTCGACCGCGTGCTCCGTGAGCACGCGCGACACGGTTTGCCGATCGGCGGTATCGCCGACCACCAGCGGCGCGCCGAGCACCGCGTTCGGGTAGCCCGTGGACAGGTTGTCGAGGACCACCACGCGTTCGCCACGCTCGACGAGCTGGCGCACCACGTGACTGCCGATGTATCCGGCACCGCCGGTAACGAGAATCGTCTTGGACATGGTTGGAATGGTAGCAGCGGGGTCCCCAGCCGGCCTGTGAACCCATTCACCATCCGCTCTGCCGCGGCCCTCCCCGGCCGCTTGCCGCATACGCCCGTCGGGGGCGCAGGCGCTCGGGTCAGACGCTGAGCGGAGGCTCCTCCATCGCCGCGATCTGCTCGCGCAGGTCGAGCACGTGCTGTTCCCAGTACTTCGGCTCCTCGAACCAGGGAAACGCGCGCTGGAACGCCGGGTCGTCCCAGCGCCGTGCCAGCCAGCCCGCGTAGTGCATGATGCGCAGCGTGCGCAGCGGCTCGATCAGCGCGAGCTCGTGATAGTCGAAGTCCGCGAAATCGCTGTAGCCCTCGAGCAGATCGTGCAGCTGGGCACCCATCTCCGGCGGACGACCCGACAGCAGCATCCACAGGTCCTGCACCGCCGGGCCCGTCTGGCAGTCGTCCAGGTCGACGAAGTGCGGGCCGGCGTCGGTCCACAGCACGTTGCCGGGATGGCAATCGCCGTGCAGGCGCAGCGTGCGGTACGGCGTCGCCTCAGCGAAGCGCTGTTCCACGATCGCCAGAGCGTCGTCCGCGACGGAGGTGTAGGCCGCCTCGATGTGGGGCGGGATCCAACCCGCCTCGAGCAGGTAATCGACCGTCTCACCGCCCATCACCCGCCAGTCCAGCCGCAGCCGGTGGCGAAACGGCCGCGTGCGTCCGATCGCGTGGATGCGTGCCAGGAACCGCCCCATCCAGACACGCTCGTCCTTCGTCCCCAGCTCCGGCCAGTGGCCGCCCTGCCGTCGATACACGGCGTAACGGAAGCCCGCGGCCTCGAACAACGTGCGTCCATCGTGCACCTGCGGCGCCACGACCGGGATCTCGGCCCGGGCGAGCTCGGCCGCGAATTCGTGTTCCTCGAGGATCTGCGGGGTGGTCCAGCGGCCAGGGCGATAGAACTTCACGACCACCGGGACGTCGTCCTCGCGGCCGACCTGGTACACGCGGTTCTCGTAGCTGTTGAGTGCCAGCACGCGGCCGTCGCACAGGTCACCCAGGGCTTCGACCGCCCCGACGACGACGTCGGGGGTCAGCACGGAATACGGGTGGGTCGATGCGTCGCTCACGGCAGGGGTAATTGTCGCTCAGGCGACGGCCGGCAACGAGCCCAATGACGGTGCCAGCCCATGCTGCCTCCCCTGCGATGCGGACAGGTAAGATGCGTGCGATGCCAAGACTGCCGTCCCTGCGCCCCCGCTCCCTCAGCGGCCTGATCCTGCTCGGCTTCGCCTTCGTCGCCCTGCCCCTGCTGCTCGGCCTGTTCAGCGCCGCCATCGAAATGCGCAATCTCGCGGGCGCCAGCGAGCGCCTGGTGCTCAACGGCGTGGCAGCCACGCAGTACACGCAGGCCCTGGTTCGCCAGGTCGCCTCACTCGAGCGCACGGTGCGCCTCTACCAGATCATCCCCCGACCCGCCCTGCTGGAGACCGTTGCGCAGAACCGTGACCTGCTGGTCGAAACGCTCGACGGCTTCAGTCGGCTGCCGGGAGATCCCGAGCGCGAGGAGGTGATCGGCCGGATGCGCAACGAGATTGCGCTGCTGTCGAGAAATCTCGACTCCGGCGAGCCCGCTGGCGTGGCAAGCGCGGTCAGGCAGTTCACGCAGCTGTCGAAGGACGCGGGCCGGCTGTCCAACCTGGCCGGGTCGCAGACCGACCGTGAGCTCAAGCAACTGCAGAAAGAGACCGGCCAGGCCAGGCGCCGGTTGTACTGGCAGGCGCTGGCGCTGGTACCCGTGACCCTGACCCTGATCGTGGTCTTCGCGGCATTCCTCGCGCGCCCCATTAACCAGATCGACGCAGCCATCGGCAAGATCGGCCACGGGCGGCTGAACGACCCCGTGGCGGTCCGTGGCCCGTCCGACCTCGAGGCGCTCGGACGGCAGCTCGAGTGGTTGCGGGTACGGCTCACGGAGATCACCGAGGAGCGCAACCGGTTCCTGCGGCACATGTCGCACGAGCTGAAAACGCCTCTTGCGAATATCCGCGAAGGCACCGAGTTGCTGCTCGAGGGCGCGGTCGGTTCGCTCGGGCCCGAGCAGCGCGAAGTGGCGGGCATCCTGCGGGACAACAGCCTGCGGCTGCAGCGGCTCATCGAAAACCTGCTGTCCTTCAGCGAGTGGCAGACGAATCGCAGCGCCCTCGAGGTCGGCGAGTTCCGCCTGCAACCACTGGTGAAATCGGCCATCGAGACCTACCAGCTGCCGATCAACGCACACGGACTGCGTCTCGACCTGCAGGTCGAGGATCTGTCGCTGCGCGCCGACCGCTCGAAGCTCAAGCTCATCCTGGACAACCTCATTTCGAATGCCGTGAAGTTCACGCCCGATGGCGGAACGATCACGGTGCGGGCACGGATCGACGAACAGCGACGGATGGTCCTCGACGTCGCCGACACCGGGCCCGGCATTCCGCTGGACGAACGGGCACGCATCTTCGAGGCCTTCTACCAGGGAGCCACTCCGCAGGGCGGACTGGTCCGCGGCACCGGCATCGGGCTGTCGGTGGTGCAGGAATTCGTGCACGCGCACGGCGGCACGGTCGAGATTCTGGATGGCGAATTCCCGGGCGCGCATTTCCAGGTGCGCTTGCCGGTGGAGCGCGACGGTTGATGGTCGACGCCGGGGTCCGCCCGCGCGCCGGGAATGGGGCTACCATTGGCATGCCCAAGGCATCGCTGCCGCCAATTCACCGGGCCTGATTGATATTTTTTGTATATAATTCAATTGTTTATGAAGTCTTTCTCGGCCAATTTGACCTCGGCCACACATCTCGCCGCCCGCGCATTGGCAACGCGACGGGTCGCGGTAATCGCCCTGGCGTCCATGGTCGCACTGGTGTCGGGTTGCGCCGGCCTCGGACCGACGAAGCCGGCGAGCGGCGCGGCGAGCGCGCCAGCGACGCCCACGGCGCCGGACCTGTCCGTCTACCTGGCGACGTTCGATCAACTGGCGCCCGGTGATCCCGCGCGTCAGGCCGCCGCGCTGGATGCCGCCCTCGCTGCCGTGCAGGGAGCACCGACCGGGGCGAACCGCCTGCGTTACGCGCTCGCGCTCGGCTCGGCGGGTCACGCGGCAAGCAATCCCGTCGAAGGAAGACGACTGATCGCGGAGTTGCTCGCGGGCCAGAGCGACCTCGAGCCTGAGGAGCTGGCACTCGCCAATGCCTTCCTGCGGGAATTCGACGCCCGGGTCACGTTGTACGCAGACATCGCAAGGCAAAGGGAGGATTTCGATCAACAGCTCAAGTCCGCGAATGCAGAGGATCATCGGCGGGCAGCTGCGCTCAGTGCCGAGAACCAGCGGCTGAAGAAGTCGCTCGCCGAGGCGGAACGCAAGCTGTCCGCGGTGGCGGAAATGGAACGCTCGCTGATCGAGAACGCCGCGGAGCAACCCGCGGCCGAGTCTCCACCGCCCGAGTAGGTGCGCTGCGATGGCACGATCGAGCCGCCGCCCTCCCCGCATACTGGTCGTGGACGACGACCCGGGACTGCTGCGGCTGCTCACCATCCGCCTGCGCTCCCAGAAGTACGAAGTCGAGCCTGCGGAGAACGCCGCCAAGGCGCTGGCAGCGGTCACCCGTTTCCGCCCGGACCTGGTGATCACCGACCTGCGCATGGCGGAGATGGACGGCATCGCCTTGCTGCACGAACTGCAACGCCGCTGGCCGAGCCTGAACGTCATCATGCTGACCGCGCATGGCACCATCCCTGACGCCGTGAAGGCCACGCAGTCCGGGGCGTTCGCGTTCCTGACCAAGCCCGTCGAGAAGGAGCAATTGCTCGAGGAGGTGGCGCGTGCGCTCAAGACCTCGGGCTTCTCCGACACCGTCGACGACTGGCGCGCGGAGTTCGCGACGCGCAGCCCGCTGCTCGAGGACCGGCTCAACAAGGCCTACCTCGTCGCGGAAACGGATTCTTCCGTGCTGATCACCGGCGACCCCGGCACCGGCAAGGAACTGCTCGCGCGCGCGATTCATCGCGCCAGCGGCCGGCGTGGCTCGGCGTTCGTACCGCTCGACTGCAGCGCACTCGACGACGAGCGCGGCGAGGACGCACTGGATGCGGCGTTGACCGGTGCTGCCGGGGGCACCCTGCTGCTGCGTGGCGTGAACGACCTGGCGCCGCCACTGCAGGCGCACCTCGCGCGCAGCCTGGCGACGACCGACGCGCGCGTGCTCGCAACCAGCGACCGCCGCGCCGAGGAAATGGTGGCGGACGGGCGGTTTTCGCTGGAATTGCTCGATCGCCTCAGTGCCGTGCAGATCGACCTGCCGCCGCTCGGCAAGCGTCGCGAAGACATCCCACTGCTGGTCGCCCAGTGCCTGGATGAGTTCGCGGCGGAGACCGCGCAGCCCAAGCGATCCGTGTCGCCCGAAGCGATGGAGGCACTTGCCGCCGCCAGGTGGCCGGGCAACGTGCGCCAGTTGCGCTCGGTCGTGCGCCAGGTCGCCTCGGTCGGCGCAGGCCCCGTAATCACCCTCGAGCAGGTGCAGGAAGCGCAGGGCGAGGCCACCCAGCTGCCGAGCTTCGACGAGGCTCGTGACGAGTTCACCCGCAGCTACCTCGTGCAGCTGCTGCAGGTGACCCAGGGCAACGTCAGCCAGGCGGCCCGGCTGGCCAAGCGCAACCGGACCGACTTCTACAAGCTGCTGACGAAGCACAACCTCCGGCCGGAGGAATTCAAGGAATGAGCGGCGCTGCGTGCCGGCGCCGCCCGGTGGACCTCACTGGATACCGAACACGTCGTCCATGCGTCCCCACTGGAAGTCGTCGAGCAAGCGCGCGAGTCGCGGCTCCATCGTGTCCAGGTTGAGGTAGTGCCGGAACCGTGACCTGAGCGGCGCGCCGGCGACGCGCGGCTGGCCGGGGTCCACTTCCCAGGGATGGAAATAGAAGAGGCCGGGCTGCCGGTCGCGGCCGTTCACGCGGCGCAGCCCCCAGCGGTAAGCCGGATATGGCAGCAACCGGAAATAGCCGCCGCCACCCGCCGGCAGGTTGTTGCCGGCCAGTTCGACCGTGGTGACGGGAATCTCCAGGATGGCCCTTTCGCGCAGCCGGAATGCGAACCGGGGCGCTTCCGGCATGCCGTAGAGGTCGTGCCGGATCGGGTAGATGCTCGAACTGTACAGATGTCCCGTTTCCTGCAGGACGTCCAGCGCCCAGAGATTGCCCGCACCGATCGAGTAACTCGGGGCGCGGTAGCCGCGCACCGGCACGCCGCCGATGTCCTCGAGGATGCGCTTGGTTCGCGACACGTCCTCGCGGAAGCGCGCTGGATCCATCGTCGTGACGCGCGTGTGATCGTAGCCGTGGCTGGCGAGTTCGTGCCCTTCGGCGACGATGCGGTGCACGAGATCGGGGTGCCGCTCGGCGATCCAGCCCAGGCAGAAGAAAGTCGCGCGCACGCCCTTTGCCGCGAACAGGTCGAGCACCTTGCCGGTGTTGTACGCAACCCGCGACGGGTAGCCGGCCCAGTCCTCACGGCGGATCTGGCGCTCGAACGCCGCGACCTGGAAGTACTCCTCGACATCCACGCTCATGGCGTTGCGCGGCGCGGGCGAATCGAAACGCGCGCTCTCGAGCAGCATGCCGTCTGGCTTGCCCGTCATGGAGTGGCGGCCGGACTCAGAACGTGTAGCGGGCGCGCAGCGCGAGCCAGTAGCCGTCGTAGTCGAGGTCCCCCTGGCCGCTACGCTTCAGGTAGCCGACCTCGAACGAAGGCGACAGGTTGACCCACGCCTCGTAGGTCAGCCGCAACAGGTATTCCTGGTCCTGGTAGCTGTCCACCACGGTCGGCAGCACGTCCGGGTCCGTGCCGGGATCGGTACCGGCGTAACCCACGGCGTTCTCGACGTCGTCATAGCGGAACGCAAACTCGCCATAGGTGCCGGCGCTGAGGTCACGCACGAGGCGGAACTGGGCACCCGTCGTGGTGCTGTCCGGCGCCAGGGAGCGGATGTAATCGCGCTCGTCCTGGTAGCCGCGCAGCACGATGCGCGTGCGGGCGCCCTCGGCACGCACAGAGACCGCCGCGTTGCGAGCGACGAACGGGGCAGCGTTGAGGTAGGCCGCGTCGTATGCGGGCACGCCGGGCGTCAGGTCGCCCGGGTCGAACTCGCCCATGTTCAGGTTGCGCGTCTCGACCGTCGGGTCCTCGGTATACGACGCCTCGAAGGTGAAGATCCGCACCTCGCGCGACAGGCGCATCATCCAGCTGCTGCCGAAGAAGCGGTCGCCGTAGCGTGCCTCGAGCAGCGTACGCGAGTCGGGTGTCCACAGAAAACCCACGTGCCAGTAACTCGAATCGAGGCCGCCCTCTTCCGTGCTCTCCTCGAGGTCGCTCTCCACACCGCCGTCCGCCAGCAGCCGCAGCGACTCCACCACGCGGAAGCCCACTTCCGCGCCGGCGCGGTCGTACCTGTAGTCCGGCGACTGGTCGAATTCAGAGGCCTGCCACTCGTAGAACCCTCGCATGGTGACCAGTCGGTCCTGCTCGGCCGTGCCGAAGCTCAGCAGCGCGCTCTGGTCGACGGAGTCCTGGTTCGACACGAACAGCGAATCCTGCTCGTCCTCGTCCTCGTCCAGGTACCAGACGCGGCCATAGGTGTAGCTTGCGTCCAGCTGGAAGTCCCGGATGCGCCGCTGCAGGTACGGGTTCACCGCCGCCGTGGCGTACTCGGTGATGTTCGTGCCGTCGAAGATGCCGTAGCCACCGTAGTTCGCGCCCCGCGTCTGGTCGACGATCGCATCGTCGTAGCCCGCGCTGCCCCGGATGAACAGCAGCTCCGGCACTATCGCATAGTCGCCGTTGGCGGAGAGCCGCTGGGCCATGTCGTTGTAGTCGCTGTCCTCCCAGCCTCGGCCGATCAGCGAATAGTCGATGGCACCCCGGGCACGCGCGCTGTTGTAGGCGGCGTAGAACCCGGGCGCCAGCTCGAGTCCGAACTGGTTCACCGCGTCCACCGAATCCGGCGTGAGATCCATGTTGCTGATGTAGTACATCGCCGCGTCGACGCGCGCCTCGAACACGCCGCCGCGCAATGCTTCGCGCTGCGTTGCCGCCTCGCCGAACTCGGAGCGCAGGCTCGATTGATACGGCTGTGCGTACTGGG
>Ga0105090_10002345_pt1 | contig 10537 bp, 7 predicted proteins | sample PPLLak3March2015_FD_79110 | JGI IMG/M metagenome (GOLD analysis project Ga0105090, IMG submission 79110) | Freshwater sediment microbial communities from Prairie Pothole Lake near Jamestown, North Dakota, USA - PPLs Lake P7 Core (1) Depth... | ecosystem: Environmental > Aquatic > Freshwater >... | reverse complement strand
GCTGCTGCACGACTGGTACGGCAAGCAGAGCAACCTCGACGTCGCCGTGCGCTGGTTCGACGGCTTCACGGCCGAATCGTTCGCCGCTGCGCTTGCCGAGACGCGCCGCGCCTGCGCAGACCGACTCGCCGCCGGCCGCCACGTCTACGTGTTCCTCGAGTCGCCCTGCAACCCGCACGGCTACGTGCTCGACGTGCCGGGCATCTGCCGCGTGGCGCACGAGGCCGGCCTCACCGTGATCTGCGACGCCACGGTCGGCACGCCGATCCTGCAGCCCGTGCTCACGCGGGCCGACCCGATGGAGCGGCCCGATTTCGTCATCCACTCCTACACGAAGGACCTCGCGGGCTCGGGCACCACCACCGCAGGCGTCTGCATCGGGCGCAACGAGCGGATGTTCCTCCCCAAAGGCGACACCGTGACGGCTCCCGGACCGGACGGTCGGCCGCGCACGCACCGCTGGGACGAGAGCCTGTTCTGGAACGTCTACTACGTGAAAGGTGCGTTCCTGGATGCCGACAAGGCCTTCGAGGTCATCAACGGCATGCGCACGGTCGAACTGCGCATCCTCAACAAGTGCATCAACACGCTGGTGTTCGCCCAGGCGCTGGCGCGCCACCCCGCCTTCCACGTGTGCTGCTCGGCCGTCGAGGGCAATGAGAACTTCGAGCTCGCATCGAGGCAGATGTTGCTGGGCCTGCCGGCGCCGCTCTTCACCGTGGACCTCGAGACACCGCTCGGCCGGCGCGTGAGCCGACGTGCCTTCCAGCGCTTCTTCGACAGCCTCGAGCCGGCATTCGGGCTGCAGGTGACGCTTGGGCAGGTGAACACCGTCGTGCTGTGCCCGGCGCTCACGAGTCACTCGGAGCTGTCGGACGAGGCATTGCGCGAAGCAGGCATCGCACCGACGACGATCCGCGTTTCGGTCGGCGAGGAAGACCCTCGCTCGCTGCTGGCCCACCTCATGCGTGCGGCGGAACTCGCCATCGAGCCGGACTGTCCCGGGTTCGTCGCGCAGTTTCCGCCACCCGAAGAGATCGATCGCCTCTACGAGGAGACTTACGTCGACGTGCACCGGCGCTACGTGCGCAGCCGGCCGGGAATGGCGCGGATGCTCGACTGAGCGCCGCCCGAGCGCGGTTGTGCGTCAGATGGCGACGCGGCCGGAGCTGGAACGCAACATCCAGAACAGCCAGTGGCCCAGCGCCGAGACGGCGAGTACCGGCATGAACACCGGCAGCGCTGCACGCAGGAAGTCGAGCGGCGTCTCGTGGATGGCGGCATGGTTCGCCAGCAGGATCAGCACAGGCACGAGCAGCACGGCGAACAGTCCGGGTCGCCGTGCCCCGGCCGACAACGCGACGAACAGCGCTCCCAGCAGGAGCACGCCACGCAGCGGCGGGGCCGCAACACTGTCGATCACCAGGATGAGGACCAGCGCGGCGGTGGCTCCGAGCACGGATCGCAACAGCGCCTGGCGCGTGGTGCCCTGCTGCACTGGATCACTCACGGCGACGACCACGAGCGGCAGCCACCACGGGTGCGCGAGGCCCGCCAGGCCCGCGGCGAACCAGGCCGCCAGCGTCAGGACGGCGAGCAACACCGCGTAGCCGAGTGCCGACTGCGGGTGCAGGTGCTGCGCCTCGAGATGCAGCCCGCGCAGGACGGTGACGGCCAGCAGGAACCCGTACGAACTGCCCGCGAGCAGGTAGCCGGCCCGCTCGATGACGTCGCCACCGGCCGCGGGCTCGAACGACCCCAGCAGCGCGGCTGCCAGCAACGCGATGAGACCGCGGTGCAGGCCTTGCGAACTCGCCGCGCCGACCGCCGCGGCGATCGCCACGATCAGTGCGACCACGCCATCGGTGGACTGCGCGGTGATGGCTGCCGCTGCGTAGACCATGGGCAACAGCACGGCAAACGCCGCCACCGGACGTGCCAGCACCCCGAGCTGCAGGGCCAGCACGGCGCCGAGCCCGATGTAGTGGGCAGCATCGTTGAAACCCGCGAGGTAGACGATGGCCGCCGGCGCCAGCAGCAGGATCAGCACACCCAGGGTTTTGGTTGTCATTCTTCGCCCCCGGCCGGAATGGGATCAGATGCGATCCAATCCTGCCCGCAACGAGACGAAGCAAGATCCGCGCCATCGGGCACAGGCACTCTATTAATCAGGTACTTGCAAACGCCCCGCCACGCCGGACGCTGCAATATGTAAAAAGAATCGACGTCCGTGCAGGTGACGAACATAGTGACTGCCAATATTCTCGACGTACCTGCTGCCGACGGAACCGCGACTGGAGCCATTGCATGACCCTGCTGCCCTGCCCTCGCCCATGGTCCGTACTCGCCGCCACTGCACTGCTGGTCAGCATCGCGGGGTGTGGTGGTGGCGGAGGTGGCGGTGGTTCAAACGTCGAGCCGCCCACCGCCTGCAGCGAGTCGGCACGCAAGCAGTTCGTCCTCTCGGCCGCGCGCGAGTGGTACCTGTTCGATGACCTCCTGCCCACCACCGTCAACACGGCCGACTTCGCCAGTGCCGAGGCCCTGCTCGACCACCTCACAGCCACCGCACGGCTGCAGGGCAAGGATCGATATTTCAGCTACCTGACCACGCCGGCGGAGGAGACCTCGCTGCTCGGCGAAGGACAGTTCGTCGGCTTCGGTTTCCGCAATCGCGTCGATCCCGGCCCTCGCGCGTGGGTACTCGACGTGTTCGAGGCGAGTCCGGCCGCGGACGCCGGCATGCAGCGCGGCGAGGAGATCCTCGCGATCGACTCGGGATCGGGATTCGTGCCCGTCGCCCAGTTGCTGGCGAACGGCGGCTCGCTGAGCGACGCGCTCGGCCCTGCCGACGTCGGCGTCCAGCGCGGCCTGCGCCTGCTGCGCAACGGCGTCACGCGCGAAGTGACGCTGGTAAAGCGCACCGTCACCATCGATCCGGTGCCCGACGGGTACGGCACGCTCGTGCTGCCGCAGGCCGGCACGGCGGGCGTGGGCTACCTGAACCTGCGCTCGTACATCAGCACGGCCGACCCGCAGCTCATCGCCGCATTCGACCAGTTCCGGGCGCTCGGCCTCACCGACTACATCATCGACCTGCGGTACAACGGCGGCGGGCTGCTGAGCATCGCGGAGCTCATGAACAACCTGCTGGGGGGGCAGCGCGCCGCCAGTGACGTGCAGTTCCGCCTGATCCACAACACGCGCAAGACGGCGGAGAACGAGACCGAGTTGTTCAATCCGCGGCCGCAGTCGGTGCAGCCGCTGCGCATCGCGTTCCTCACCACCGGCGCCACGGCCTCCGCGAGCGAGATCAACGTCAATGCGATGGCGCCCTGGGTCCAGGTGGCGATCGTCGGCGAGGACACCTACGGCAAGCCGGTAGGCCAGTACGCATTCGACCTGCAGGGCTGCGACGACCGCTTGCGGCTGGTGTCGTTCAAGACCGTCAACGCGGCCGGCCAGGGCGATTACTACGACGGCCTCGCGAGCACCGTGACGGCGTGCGCGGCGACTGACACCATCGAGGAACCACTCGGCTCGGCAACGGAAGGCATGGTGGCCGGGGCGCTCGCATGGCTCGGCGCCGGCACCTGCACACCGATGACCGCCACCGCGGCGGCGCGTGCCAAGACGTCACGCTTCGATCCGGCCGACCCCTATCGCCTGCCGTCCCGGCCGACGCCCGCACAGTGGTGGCTGCCCGGCGTCAATTGAGCTCGAGCAGGGCCAGCGCCTCGACGTGGTGCGTGAGCGGAAAGAAATCGAACGGGTGGATGCCCACCACGCGATAGCCGGCCTCGCAAAAGGCGCCGAGGTCGCGCGCAAGGGTGCCGGCGCTGCACGACAGGTACGCAACGCGGGCCGGCCGCAGTTCCCGAGCGAGCGTCGCAACGATCTCGGGCTCGAGTCCCGAGCGCGGTGGATTCACGTAGGCGACGCGTTCACCACCCTGCTCGCGCCACCACTGGCGAACCTGCGGCAACCGCTGTGCGCAGGTGCCACGCAGCACCGATGCCTGTAGAGCGTTGTCAGTGCAGAGCTCGACGGCCTCGCCGGACAGCTCGACACCCAGGGCTGCACTGCCGGCCTCGACCCAGGCGCGCAGGCTGGCTCCGTAGCCGCAGTACAGGTCGAGCACCGCCACGCCCGCGCCCGGTTGCAGGTGGCTTACCGCCATGCCCAGCCCAGCCTGGTGCAGCTCCGGCAACGCCTGTGCGAACGCCGTGGGACCGTGCAACAGGCCGTGCACGTCGCGCGAACGCGGCCGTCCCCACAACAACTGCCAGCCGCTGCGTGCAAACAGCCGGCGGCCCGCCGCCGGGTGCAGGTGCAGCCAGAGGCCTTCGAGGCCGATCGCATCGAGCCCGGCCAGCAGCGCGCCAAGCGGCGCCACGTCGACCCGGTGCGCCTTGACGATCAGCGTCGCCTGGGCACCGCACACGTGCAGGTAGGCCAAGGGGAGTCCGGCGTACGGCGGCAGACGCTCGGCCAGCAGGTGGACCAGCGCCCGGACGCGCGGCGTGTGCACGGGGCAGTCGTGGATGGCAATCAGCTCGTCGCGGCGCATCAGGCCGAAGCGCCAGCCTTCAGACTCGTCCCACCGCGCGGTCAAGGTGACGCGGTCGCGATAGCCGAGGCGGCGCCCAAGGGCCGGGCCCGTCACCGGCGCAAGGCGATCTGCCCAGGGCGCGAGGACACGGGCGAGGTAGGACGCCTTCTGGGCAAGGCTCGCCGTCACGTCGCGCTGACGGTGACGACAACCGTGACAGGCAGGCACACAGCCGGGCGGCAGTGAATCGGGTACGCTCACGCGCTCATGGTGCGAGAAAGCGGGGATCGCCTCAATGGCCGCGAGTGATGCCACACGGTTGCCTGATTTCGGCGACGTTCGAGCTGCGGCGGACCGGTTGCGCGGCCACGCAAGGCGCACGCCGCTGCTCACCGGCACACCGCTCGATGAGCGCACGGGGGGGCGCATCCTGCTCAAGCTCGAAACCCTGCAGCACATGGGATCGTTCAAGTTCCGCGGCGCCTACAACCGGCTCGTGCAGCTCGATGCCGCCCAGCGCCGAGCCGGCGTGGTGGCCTTTTCGTCGGGCAACCACGCACAGGGCGTCGCCTGCGCGGCGCGCCTGCTCGGCGTGCCGGCCACCATCGTCATGCCGGCCGATGCACCGCGCATGAAGATGCAGAACACGCTGGCGCTGGGTGCCGAGGTGATCCCCTACGACCGGCTGCGCGAGAGCCGCGAGCAGATCGCTGCGCGCCTCGCGGCGGAACGCGGCGCGGTGCTCGTACCTTCGTTCGACGATCCCGACATCATCGCCGGCCAGGGCACCGTGGGCCTCGAGGTTGCCGAGCAGTCCGCCGAACTCGGCGCGACCCTCGACGACGTGATCGTCTGTACGAGCGGTGGCGGGCTCGTCGCAGGGACGGCACTCGCCATCCGGGCCCTGTCGCCGGCGACGCGCGTGTGGACGGCGGAGCCGGAGGGTCACGACGACCACCGCCGCTCCCTCGCCGCCGGCCGCCGCGAATCGAACGCCCCGGGCACGCGGTCGATCTGCGACGCCCTGCTGGCACCCGAGCCGGGCGCCCTCACGTTCGAGATCAACCGCCGGCTGCTCGCGGGCGGGCTCGCCGTGAGCGACTCGCAAGTGAAGGCCGCCATCGCGTACGCGGCGCGCACGTTGAAGCTGGTCGTCGAACCCGGTGGTGCCGTCGCGCTTGCAGCCGTAATGGCGGGAAAGATCGAAACAAATGGCCGCACCATTGCCGTGGTGCTGTCGGGCGGAAACATCGACGACGACCTGCTGCGCGAGGTACTGAAATGCGGGTGATGGAACTGTGGCTGGACGCGCTGCCCGTACTGCTGGGGGCTGCCGCGCTCACCTGGATCGTGAGCGCGATCAAGCGCAACGTCACGATCGTCGACACGCTGTGGTCGCTGCTGTTCGTGATCGCCGCGGCGACTTACGTGGCCGGGGTCGCGACGCCCTCGCAGCGCGCGTGGCTCGTGCTCGCACTGGTGAGCCTGTGGGGCGTGCGCCTCGCCGTGCACCTTGCATGGCGCAACCGGGGCCACGAGGAAGACCGCCGTTACCAGGCCATCCGCCAGCGCAACGAGCCCAATTTTGCGTTGAAGAGCCTGTGGCTGATCTTCGGCTTCCAGGCAGTGCTCGCCTGGATCATCTCGCTGCCGCTCGTGGGCGCGATCGCAAGCCCGGCTCCGCTGGGCCCGCTCGATGGGCTCGGCGTGGCCCTGTGGGCGGTCGGCCTGTACTTCGAGGCGGTGGGTGACTGGCAGCTCGCGCGATTCAAGGCAGACCCCGCGAACGCCGGTCGCGTCATGGATCGCGGGCTCTGGCGTTACACGCGCCACCCGAACTACTTCGGCGATTTCTGCGTGTGGTGGGGCCTGTACCTGGTCGCATTGTCGGCGGGTGCGTGGTGGAGCATCGTGGGCCCGCTGATCATGAGCTTCCTGCTGCTCCGCTTCTCGGGCGTCCGGCTGCTCGAGAGCGACATCGGCCAGCGCCGGCCTGCCTACGCCGAGTACGTGCGGCGCACGAACGCCTTCTTCCCGGGCCCGCGGAAGGACTAGGTACCGATCACCAGGCTGACGATGGTCGTGCCGCTGCCACCGATGTTGAGCGTGGCGAACGTGCGCGCGCCGTCCACCTGGTAATCGCCCGCCGTGCCGGTGACCTGCTTGAAGCAGTCGAGCGCCATGCGCACGCCGGTGGCGCCCACCGGGTGTCCCGCCCCGATCAGCCCGCCGCTCGGATTCACCGGGATGCGGCCGCCCAGCTCGATGTCGCCCGACTCGACGGCCCGCCAGCTCTCGCCGGGCGGGGTGATGCCGAAGTGGTCGATGGCCATGTACTCGGTGGTCGTGAAGCAGTCGTGGGTCTCGATGCCGTCGAGTTCCTGGACATCACCGATACCCGCACGGCGGAATGCATCCGTGATCGCGCGCCGCACCTCCGGGAACACGTAGGGCTGGCCGGCGCTCGCCTGCACCTTCGCGTCGTACGTGATGGGGGCGGTGCGGTGACCCCAGCCCTGGATGCGCGGCAGGTCGCCGAGCTTCAAGCCACGCGCGGCGGCGTACTCCGTCGCACGCTGCCCGCCAGCCAGGAATACTACCGCGGCGCCGTCGGTGATCTGGCCGCAGTCCTGCTTGCGGATGCGGCCCTCGATCACCGGGTTGGCCGCGTCGTCGGCCATGAAGCTCTGCTCGGTGAAGGCCCAGCGCCGCGTCTGCGCATGCGGATTGCGCCGTGCATTGCCGAAATTGATCTCGGCGATGCGGGCGAGATGTTCGTTGCGCAACCCGTAGCGCCGCTCGTATTCGTCACCCAGCCGGCTGAACACGTGCGGCCACGGGAAACGGACACCGATGCACTCGTGCCCCGACCACATGGCCGGGCCGCCGATGTACTGCGCGGCCTGCTCGCCCGGCACGTTGCGCATCTGCTCGATGCCGACGACGGCCGCAAGCCCGTAGCGCCCGGACTCGATGTCTGCCATCGCCGCCAGCAGCGCCAGGCTGCCCGAGGCGCAGGCCCCCTCGTGACGCGCCGCCGGCACACCCGCCAGATCGGGGTGCGCCGCGGCGAACACCCCGCCGAGGTGGCCCTGGTTGCAGAAGAGTTCTGCCACGAAATTGCCGACGTGCGCCACCTCGACGTCGCGCGCCCCGAGCCGCGCCTGCTCGAGGCCGCCGAGCACCGTTTCGCGCATCACGTCGGCGATCTCGAGACCCTCCCGCGCCCAGTTGCGGGCGAAGTCAGTCTGCAGGCCTCCGAGGACGTACACCGGTTCCGTCATCGAGCGATCTCCTCAGCCTTCGGGTGCCAGGGCGATGCGCAGCAGCTCGGCGCGGACCACCTTGCCGACGGGGTTGCGCGGCAGCTGCGGGACGACGCGCAACCGCTCGGGCCGCTTGAACACGGCGGCGCCGCGACTCTCGAACCAGGCGGCGAGCTGATCGATGCCGAGTTCGGCACCGGGCCTCGGCACGACCACTGCACAGATGCGCTCGCCCATCACGTCGTCCGGATAACCGACCACCGCCCCTTCGAGCAGGCCCGGACAACCGGCCAGGATCTCGTCGAGTTCCTCAGGGGAAATCTTCATGCCGCCGCGCACGATGATCTGCTTGTGGCGCCCGGCGAACCGGTAGTAGCGCGGCCCCTGCTCGTCCGCGGCGATTTCGAAGAGGTCGCCCGTGCGGAAGAAGCCGTCGGCCGTGAACGCAGTTGCCGTCATCTCGGGTGACTTGTAATAACCGTCGAACACCGTTGCCCCGCGCACCTGCAGCTCGCCGGGCCGGCCGGGCGCGAGGATCTCCTCGCCGGTCTCCGGGTCGACGATGCGCGTCTCCATGGACTTCGACACCCGGTGCGGCCACTGCACGTCGGCGCGCCCGAAGCGCGGGAAGTACTTGGCGCGGCGCTCCGGATCGGGAATCTCGTCCGGGCCGCTCGCGAGCGACACCCCCTCGTTCGAGCCGAACAGGTTCACGATCTCGATGCCGAGGCGCTCGCGGAACCCCGCGATCATGGCGGGCGCAAGCGGCGCCGACCCTGAGCCGATGCAGCGCAGCGACGCAAGGTCGACCTTCGCGAGCAGCGCCTCGTCGCGGATCAGCATGTTGAGGACCGCGGGCGGCGCGATGGCGTACTGCGGCCGCTCGACCATGACCTGGCGCAGGTAGACCTGCGGGTCGAACGGGTGGTGCAGCAACAACGTGCCCGCCGCGTGCAGCCAGCTCAGGAAGCAGCCACCGATCGCCGCCATGTTGATCATGGGAAACGGGTTCAGCAGCATGTCGCCCGGCGCGATCTTGGCAGCCTCGAAGTGTGCGTGGCTGATCGCGATCCACTGGTTGTGCGTGCGCGGGACACCCTTGGGCGTGCCTTCAGTGCCCGACGTCCAGCAGATGGTGAACACGTCGTCAGCCGAAGGCGCCGCGACCTGCGCAACCACGGTGGCATCGTCCGCCGTCGCTGGGCCTGTCGCGAGCGCCGTGGCGCCTTCCGGCACTTCGCCACCGATCACCAGCTGCTGCGCCCCGCAGGCGCGTGCGAGTTCGGCTCCCAGGGCCGCGTGATCGAAATCCTTGAACTTGTGGACCGTCACGATGGCGCGCGGCTCGAGCAACGCGGCGATCTGATCGAGCTCGTGGCGCCGGTACTGCATCGCGACCGGGCTCAGCACGACACCGAGGCGCGCCGCCGCCAGGTAAAGCGCGACGCACTCCCAGACGTTCGGCAACTGTGCAAGCACCACGTCGCCCGGGCGCAGGCCGAGGCGCACGAACTGCGCGACCTGCGCCGCCACCGCCGACGCCAGCTCCGCGTACGACAGTCGCCGCGGTCCGCCGAGCCCGAGTTCCGCGCGGTTGGCCGGGTCGATCACCGCCGTTCGTGCAGGCGCCGCTGCCGCCGCGCGCGCGAACAGGTCAGCCACGGTTTCATCCGACCACCAGCCCAGGCTGCGATACCGGGCGATGCGTTCAGCGGGCGTCGTGCGCACTGGGCTCCTCCTTGTGGGGACGGCGGGACGGGTTGCGGAACACCACGTCCTCGATGGTGAGGTCATCGCCGCAATGGCTGCAGCGCGCCGCGGGCACGAGGCGCTTGCCGCAATCGGCGTGGTAGAGGAGCGCCGTGGCGCTCGCCCGGCCGCCGAGCCAGCGGTCGCCCCAGGCCATCAGTGCGATGGCGTATGGGAACAGGTCGCGGCCCTTGCCAGTGAGGCGATACTCGCTGCGCGAAGGATGCTGCGAGTAGCTGTGGCGCTCGAGGATGCCGAGGTCCACGAGATGGGCGAGGCGGTGCGTGAGGATGTTGCTCGCAATGCCGAGCGACGCCTGGATGTCCTCGAACCGCCGCTGGCCGAAGAACGCGGACGACACGATCAGCGGCATCCAGCGGTCGCCCACGACGTCGGCGATGTAGGTGAATTCCTCGCGGCTGCCGCGGTGGGTCACGGCCGTGGACGGCGACAGGCGCCGCAGCGCGGGCCGCGCGGGCGCCACCGGTCCGGCGGGCAGGCGGCGGCGCAGCAAGGTGCGCCGTACGTCCAGTGCCCCGCCGCAGGCGGCGCACACCAGCTGCGGGCGGGTCGCGTGCCCGCAGCGCGCGTGCCGCAGCTGCGCGGGCACGCTGCGGCTGCGCGGCGCCCAGCGCCGCTCCCAGCGCCACGCGGCGAGCGCCACCGGGAACAGGTCGCGGCCCCGGCGCGTGAGCCGGTACTCGAAACGGGACGGTGCCGTGCTGTAGCGCACGCGCTCGAGCAGCCCCTGCGCCACCAGCGCCCGCAGGCGGTTCGCGAGCGTGGCCCGGGTGGCGCCCGTGCGCCCGATGAACTCCTCGTAGCGCCGCGCACCCTGGAAGGCGTCGCGCATGATCAACACGGCCCAGCGGTCGCCGATGACGTCCATGGCGCGCGTGACCGAGCTGGTGGCGATGTGGTGTGCGATGTCCGACACCCGCGGAACTTTAGCGGAGCGGCGCGCGCGTGC
>Ga0105090_10002344_pt1 | contig 10537 bp, 6 predicted proteins | sample PPLLak3March2015_FD_79110 | JGI IMG/M metagenome (GOLD analysis project Ga0105090, IMG submission 79110) | Freshwater sediment microbial communities from Prairie Pothole Lake near Jamestown, North Dakota, USA - PPLs Lake P7 Core (1) Depth... | ecosystem: Environmental > Aquatic > Freshwater >... | reverse complement strand
CGGCCGGACGGTGGCACGGAAGAAGTGGCCATGGACGCCAAGGGTACCCTGGTCGCCCTGGCCTTCAAGGTACAGATGTGGGAGGGCCGCCGCCACGTTTTCGCCCGTCTCTACCGAAACCACCTCAAGCCCGGCGACAAGGTCCAGTTCCTCACCGCCGACGGGCGCATCCTCACCGAGCAGGTGGCGCGAATCTTCGAGGTGGACGCCGGCCGTAAGACCAAACTCGACCAGGCCCAGGCGGGGGAGATCGTCCTCCTTGCCGGCCTGCGCCATGCCACCACCGGCGATACCCTCTGCGCCCCCGGCCATCTGCTGCGCCTGGAGCGCATCGAGGCCCGGGAGCCGGTCCTGGGTCTGGCGGTGGAGCCCGCCGCCGGCACGGACGAGGGCAAGCTTCTCGAGGCCCTCGACAAGGTTCTGGAGGAGGATCCGACCCTGCGCCTGGAGGAGGATCCGGAGACGGGCCAGCGTCTGTTGCGCGGCATGGGCGAACTGCACCTGGCTATCGTCATCGAGCGCCTGGAGCGCGAGTTTCGTGTCGGCGTGCGGAGCGGCCGGCCGGCGGTGGCGGTACGCGAGACCATCCTCGGCGCCGGCGTCGGGGACCAGATCCATGCCACGCCCCCCATCATAGAGCAGAAAATCCCGGAGCGGCGGGCGCGGGTGGTGGTGGCGGTCGAGGCCAGGGTGCGAGGGGCTGGCGTTCAGGTCCTGAATGAGATCCCCGAAGTGCTGCCCGCCGGGGCGAGCCTGAACGCGGAACAGGCGGTGGCTGTGCGCGCCGGCCTGTGCGCCGCCCTGGAGGCCGGTCCCCTGCTGGGGACGCCGGTGGAGGACGTGGCGGCGAGGATTCTGCGCGTGGAGGTCTTTGGCGCCGCATCCACCCCAGAGGCGCTACGGGCGGCGGCCGTGCGGGCCGTCCACAAGGCCCTGGAGGCGGCCAGCCCAGCACCCCTCAAGCCCCTCATGGCCATGGAGGTGGTGGTGCCGGAGGAAAATCTTGGTGCCGTGCTGGGGGATCTCCAGTCTCGCCACGCCCTGATCCGCGCCACCCGGAGCGAGGGCGGCCGGGTCACCATCGACTGCGAGGTGGCCCTGGAGCAGGTGCTCGGCTATACCACGGACCTGCGCGGCCAGACCCAGGGGCGGGGCCAGTTCAGCCTGGATTTCGAGCGCTTCGATCTGGTCTAGTCCCGGAGGCCCTGGCATGGACCGCCAGATCCCCGGACCTGGCCGCGTCCGAACGGACGGAGGTGCTGCCGGGTCAGTTCCCAGGCGGCGCGTTTTCGCTATACTGGCGTCTCTGAACCAGATGTTGCCGAGAAACATTATCGTTTCGTGCCCGCCGCCCCTGGGAGTCAAGGCCTGACCTCCTCGGTGGTCGGGGATGCGCCGTATTTTCCCCATGTCCATCACAGCCACTGCCTCCATTCCCCTCCTGGACCTGCCCGCCGGGCAGCCGGCGCGTTTGGCCGAGATACGCGGTGGCCGTGGCCTGGAGCGCCGGCTTCTCGGCCTGGGCCTGCGCATTGGCAGCCCGGTGATCGTGCTCCACCGCCGCGGCCGTGGCCTGGTCCTGGCCAGTGGCGACACCCGCATCGCTCTCGGCGGTGGCGTGGTGGAAAAGCTGTGGGCGCATCCCTCGGACGGGGGTCCCGAGGCGGAATGAGCTGCCATGACCCTGCCTCCGCCCGGGGCACCCGCGCCAAGAGGGGCGCCGAGAGCGGTGCTGGGAAAGGTGGCGCTCGCCCCCTGACCCTGGCCCTCGCCGGCAACCCCAATTGCGGTAAATCCGCCCTCTTCAACGCCCTGACGGGCATCCGCCAGAAGACCGGCAACTGGCCCGGCGTCACGGTGGAGCGTAAGGAGGGCCGGCTGGAACTCGACGGCCGCGAGATCCGGGTCATCGACCTGCCCGGCATCTATTCCCTCGATGCTGGCTCCCTTGACGAACGGGTGACCCGTGATTACCTCCTGTCCCGGGAGGCCGACCTCATCGTCAACGTCGTGGATGCCTCCAACCTGGAGCGCAACCTCTATTTCACCGTCCAGTTGCTGGAGATGGGCGTGCCCTTGGTGCTGGCCCTCAATATGATGGACGTGGCCCGCAAGCGCGGCGTGCGGCTGAACCCGGAGCAGTTGAGCCAGGAGATCGGCTGCCCCGTGGTGCCCGTGGTCGCCGTGACCCGCGAGGGCATTACCGAACTCCAGGCACGTATGCTGGCGGTGGCCGAGGGGCGGGAGCGCGGCGGATTCGGTCTGGCCCATGACGAGTGCGTGGAACAGGCCCTGACCGACCTGGCGCCCCGCTTTTCCCGCCTGGAACCCCGCGAAAACGGGCGCTGGCTGGCGCTGAAACTGCTGGAAGGCGATGCCGCCGCCGAGGTGGTGGCGGACGAACCGACTTGCGAGCGCGCCGCCCACTGGCGAGGTGAGATTCGGGACCGCTCGGGGGAGGATCCGGACATACTGATCGCCGATACGCGCTTCGGCCATGCCCACGGCCTGGCCAATCGGGTGACCCGGGACCGGGGCCGCGCCGGCAAGACCCTGTCCGACCGCATCGATAGGGTGGTGTTGAGCCGCATCCTGGGCATCCCCCTTTTCCTGGCGATCATGTACCTCATGTTCGTCTTCACCATCAACATCGGCGGGGCCTTCATCGACCTCTTCGATGGCGTCGCCGCCGCCTTCTTCGTCGATGGCCTTGGCGCCCTGCTGAAGGTCCTGGGGGCGCCAGCCTGGCTGGCCCTGGTGGTGGCCGACGGCATCGGCGGCGGCCTCCAGGTGGTGGCCACCTTCATCCCCGTCATCGCCAGCCTCTATCTTTTTTTGTCGGTGGTGGAGGACACGGGCTACATGGCACGGGCAGCCTTCGTCATGGACCGATTCATGCGATCCATTGGCCTGCCAGGCAAGGCCTTCGTGCCCCTGATCGTGGGCTTCGGCTGCAATGTCCCGGCGGTGATGGCGACCCGCACCCTGGAGAACGAGCGCGAGCGCCGCCTCACCATTCTCATGAATCCCTTTATGTCCTGCGGCGCCCGCCTGCCGGTCTATGTCCTTTTTGCCACGGCCTTTTTTCCCCAGTCCGGGCAGAATGTGGTCTTCGCCCTCTATGTCACCGGCATCCTGGTGGCCCTGCTCACTGGCCTGGTGATGAAGCGGACCCTGCTCCAGGGGGAGAGCACCGGTTTCATGATGGAGTTGCCGCCCTATCATCTGCCGACCCTGAAAGGCATCCTGCTCCGGACCTGGGACCGGGTGCGCCTTTTCCTGCGGGAGGCGGGTCGGGTCATCGTCGCCATGGTGCTGGCGCTGAACCTCCTCGGCGCCATTGGCACCGACGGTGGCCTGGGACGAGGCGACACCGAGAATTCCATCCTCGGCGCCGCCAGCCGCGCCGCCACGCCCCTCTTTGCCCCCCTGGGGATTCGCGAGGACAACTGGCCGGCGGTGCTGGGTATCTTCTCCGGCATCCTGGCCAAGGAGGTCATCGTCGGTACCCTGGACGCCCTCTATGGCCGCCTGGCGGAGGAGGCTCGCCCGAAGCAGGAAGAGGAGTCACCCTTCCAGCTCGGCGCGGCCCTGGGGGCGGCCTTGGCGACCGTGCCCGCCAACCTGTCGCACCTTGGCGAGGCCCTCCTCGACCCCCTGGGCCTCGATGTGGGGGACCTGTCGGACCGGGAGGCGGTGACCGCCGGGCAAGGCCTGAACGCCGGTACCTTTAGCGCCATGGAGGCCCGCTTCGATGGCCGCGCCGGGGCCTTCGCCTACCTGCTGTTCGTGCTGCTCTATTTCCCCTGCGTCGCGACCATTGGCGCCATCATCCGCGAGGCCGGGCGGGCCTGGGCCGCCTTCGTCGCCGCCTGGAGTACCGGCATTGCCTTCTGCGTCGCCACCCTGTTCTATCAGGCCGCCACCTTCGATACCCACCCGGTCTCTTCCAGCGCCTGGATCGCCGGTATCTCCATGGTCCTTGCCGCCGTCATGCTTGGCCTGCGCGCCTGGGGTCGCCATGGCCATCCCCGCCCCCTCGGCGCCCAGGTCTGATCACGGCCATGATGTTTGCACCGAAGGATTAAGGCGGTGCTTGGCCGCGGGGTTCTCATCCCCGCCATCCTTGACCCCCCGCCGCGCCTACTTGAGCTTGATGGTCATGGCCTCGTGTCCCTTGCCGGCGAGCTGGGACTTAGCCTTGTTGACGGCTTCCTTGCCCTTGTAGGGGCCGGTGCGGACCCGGTAGTAGGTGTCCTTGCCGTTGATGGTGACCTGCTGGACGCTGGAGGAGAGGCCGAGCAGGGCGAGCTTGGCCTTGAGGCGCTCGGCGTCCGCCGGGGTCTTGAAGGAGGCAACCTGGAGTATGTAGGACCCCCCATCGCCGCCCGAGGCCGTCTGTTCCGCGGGCTTCGGGGGTTGGGCGGCGGTCTTCCCCGGGGGGGGCTTGGCCGCCGCGGCGGTCTTGGCATCCTGCGTGGCCGGTTCCTTGACGACCTCTGGTGGTGGTGGCAGGGCCGGTGGCCGATCCGACAGATCATCGTCGGGCACCAGCACCTCCAGCTCCGGCAGGATGGTGGCATAGTCGAAGCGGGGCTTGGGCTGTTCCTGGGCGGCGGGCGCAACACCATTGCCAGCCGCTCCGGCGGCATCCCCGCGCTCGTCCATCATCCAGGCAAAGGCAATGCCCAGGGCGCCGCTGAGGCCGCCGGCGAGGAACCAGAAAAAGCAGGAGCCGCCGTGGCGATGGCGGGGTCTGGTGCTGGCCTTCAAGCTAGGATTGGGCCGGGTTTCGCTCACCATCTCACATGCTCTCCGGCGCCGAGACGCCAATCAGATTCAGGCCATTGCGTAGCACCTGCCGCGCCGCCAGGATGAGTTTGAGACGGGCGTCGCGCAGGGTGGCGTCCTCCACCAGGAAGGGATGGGCGTTGTAATAGGTGTGAAAGTCGTTGGCCAACTCGCGCAGATAGTGGGTGACTTGGTGGGGCTCCTCGTTGAGGGCCGCCTCCTCCACCACCTCCGGGTAGCGGGCCAGGGTCTTGAGCAGGTCTTGCTCGTGGGCCTCCGTCAGGCGCTCCAGATTCGTCGCGCCGGGGCTGGGCTCCGCCGCCAGGCCCTTTTCCGCCGCCTGGCGCAGGACGCTGCAGACGCGGGCATGGGCGTACTGGACGTAATAGACCGGATTGTCGCTGGATTGGGACTTGGCCAGGTCGAGGTCGAAATCCAGGTGCTGCTCGCAGCGGCGCATGACGTAGAAGAAGCGGGCGGCGTCCCGCCCGACCTCCTTGCGCAACTGGCGTAGGGTCACGAACTCGCCGGAGCGGGTGGACATCTGCGCCTTTTCGCCGCCGCGATAGAGAATGGCGAATTGGACCAGGAGGACGTCAAGCTTTTCCGGGTCGTCGCCCAAGGCCTGGAGGGCCGCCTTGATGCGCGGCACATAGCCGTGATGATCGGCGCCCCAGATGTCGATGACGCGGTCGAAGCCGCGCTCCATCTTGTCCATGTGGTAGGCGATGTCGGAGGCGAAATAGGTAATCTGACCGTTGTCGCGGACTACCACGCGATCCTTGTCATCGCCGAATCCCGTGGCGCGGAACCAGAGGGCCCCGTTCTTCTCGTAAAGGTGACCGGCCTCCCGCAGCCGCTCGAGGGCGCGGTTTACGGCCCCCTTCTCGGTCAGGGAGCGCTCCGAGAACCACTCATCGTATTCCACCCCGAAGAGGGTCAGGTCGTCGCGGATGTCGTCAAGGATGGTGTTGAGCCCCAGCTCGAAGACATAGCGGTAGCGGTTGTCCCCCAGGAGTTGCTTGGCCCGGGCGATGAGGGCGTCGATATGGGCCTCCTTGTCGCCCCCCGCCGGCTCGTCCGCCGGCAGATTGGCGAAGATCTCGCTGGCGTCGTGGCGATAGGCATCGCCATGTTCCCGGTGCAGGGTGGCGGCGATGTCCCAGACATAGTCACCCTTGTAGCCGTTGCTGGGAAAGGGCAGGTCCTCGCCGGCCAGCTCCAGGTAGCGCAGCCAGAGTGAGGTGCCCAGGATGTCCATCTGGCGGCCGGCGTCGTTGACATAGTATTCGCGATGGACGTCGAAGCCGACGGCCGCCAGCAGGTCCGCCACCACGGCGCCATAGGCTGCGCCCCGGCCGTGACCGACATGCAGGGGACCAGTGGGGTTGGCGGAGACGAACTCGACCTGGACCCGCCTGCCCGCGCCCAGTTGGCTGCGGCCATAGGCGGGTCCGGCGGCGAGGATCGCCGGGATCAGGTCCCGGTGGGCATGGGGCGCCAGGAAGAAGTTGATGAAACCCGGACCCGCGATCTCCGTGCGCGCCACCAGAGCGGAGGCCGGCAGGGCCGCCACCAGGCGCGCCGCCAGGTCACGTGGCTTGCCACCGATGGCCTTGGCCATGACCAGGGCCAGGTTGGTGGAGAAATCGCCATGGGCGGGGTCGCGGGCGCGGTCTATCTGGGGATCGGGAAGATCCGCGCCGGGGATCTGGCCGGTCTCGGCCAGACGACGCCATGCGGTTACGAGGAGATCCTTGACCTGTTGCTTCATTGGGTTGGCTGTGGTGTCCAGAGGCCGGTCCGGGGAGGGGCCAGCAAAAAGCGGGGCGCCAAGGATAACAGGAATCCCGGCCTTTTGACTTCAGAACATCTCGCGGGGGTCCACGTCGATCGACCAGCGCAGGCCATCCTGACCCTTGAGTTTGTGCAGCCGAGGCACCCAGGCGGCGAGGAAGGTCTGCAACCCGGCGCGTTCCCCCCCCTGGGCCAGGAGTTGGGCGCGATAACGCCCGGCCCGCCGCTCCATGGGCGCGGGCACGGGTCCGAAGAGGCCCGTGCCTGGTCCGGCGAGTGGGCGGGCCACATCCAGGGCCAGGCGTAGCCAGCCCAGGGAGGATTCGCGGGTGGACGACTCGGCCCGCAGCAGGGCCTGATGGGCAAAGGGGGGGAGGCCAGCCTCCCGGCGTTCTCGCAGGGCGGCGGCGGCGAAGGCGGGATAACCCTGGCGACGCAGTGTCTGGAGGAGGGGGTGATGCGGGTGGTGGGTCTGGAGTACCACCCGGCCGGGCCACTCGGCTCGCCCGGCGCGGCCGGCCACCTGGATCACGAGCTGAGCCATGTACTCGGTGGCGCGAAAGTCAGAGCCAAAGAGGCCATTGTCCGCATCCAGGATACCGACCAGGGTGACACGGGGAAAATGGTGGCCCTTGGCCAGCATCTGGGTGCCTACCAGCAGGGGGTAGTCGCCGGCCCGGACCGCCGCCAGCAGCCGGTCAAGATCCCCCTTGCGGCGTGTACTGTCGCGATCCACCCGCGCTACCCGGATGTCGGGAAAGAGGGCCTGGAGTTCCCCTTCAAGGCGCTCTGTGCCCTGGCCCAGGGGCCGGATGTCGAGCCCGCCGCACTGGGGACAGGTGGCGGGGATGGGTCTGGCCAGGCCGCAGTGGTGACACCAGAGCCGCTGGTCCGCCAGGTGGAGGGTGAGGCGGGCGTCGCAGTGGGGGCAGTCGCCGACCCAGCCGCAGTCATGGCAGGTCAGCACGGGCGAGAAACCCCGCCGGTTTAGAAAGAGAATGACCTGATTGCCCGAGTCGAACTGCTCGCGCATGAGCCGGATCAGCACCTCAGAGAGACCGCCGCGCAAGGGTTGAGCGCGGATATCGAGGAGGCCGATGGCCGGCGGCTTGGCAGCGCCGGCCCGCTCAGGCAGCTCCAGCCGCGCATAGCGGCCGGATGCCGCATTGTGCAGACTCTCCAGGGAGGGGGTCGCCGAGCCGAGAACCACGGGGCAGCCGGCGCGCTGGGCGCGGCGTATCGCCAGGTCCCGGGCCGAATAGCGAAAACCGTCCTGTTGCTTGAAGGAGATGTCGTGCTCCTCGTCCACCAGGATCAGTCGCAGGCGCGGCAGGGGCGTAAAGACCGCCGAGCGGGTGCCCAGCACCAGGTCCGCCGCCCCACTGGCCGCCGCTTGCCAGACCAGTTCCCGCTCAGTGGCGTTGAGGGCCGAGTGCAGGGTCACCAGGCGGCCTGGAATGCGCCGTTCCAGGCGGCGCCGGAGCTGGGGCGTAAGCCCGATCTCGGGCACCAGAAGCAGGGCCTGGCCCCCCGCTTTCAGGACGGTGATCAGAAGCCGGATATAGACCTCGGTCTTGCCGCTGCCGGTCACGCCCTCCAGCAGGAAGGGCTGAAACCGGCCAAGGGCGGCGCGCACCGCCGCGACCGCCTCGGCCTGGCGCGGATTGAGGGCCGGGCCTGCCTCCAGCTCCTGGGTCGGTTCATCGCGGAGCAGATGGCAAGGCTCGATCCAGCCGCGCTCGGCCAGGGCGCGCAGGGGGGTCTTGATCTCCCCCAGCCGTGACCGGATCGCGGCCTCGCCGAGGCCGTCCGGGTGTTCGCCCAGCAGGCGATGGAGTTCGGCCTGACGCCGGGCACGGGCCTCCGGCGCCTGCTCGCGGCCCAGGGCCGTCAAGCGCCAGCCCGGCCATCCGGATTGCCGTGGCTCCAGGGTTGGCTCCGCCCGACGCAGACGGGCCGGCAGGGCGGAAAAGAGGGCCTCGCCCGGGGGCTGGCGATAATAATCGGCGGCCCACAGAATATGTTCCAGGTCGCTGGCGCCGAGGAGGGGCTGGCTGTCGAGCAGGGCCAGAATGGGCTTGAGCCTTGCCGGCTCCTGATCGCTCTCCCGGGCCAGGGCGACGACCATCCCTAACCGGACGCGGTGGCCGAAGGGCACCTGGACCCGCATCCCGGGTCGGGGCTCGGGTCCGCTGTCGGCGAGGGGCAGATAGTCGAAGAGCCCCGGCACCGGGACTGGCAGGGCGATGCGAAGAATGAGAGGAGAGAGGTCGGGCATGGGCTCTGGGCAAGGGCAGTCCGCGAAAGGCCGGGGCCAGGCCCGGCGGCGAGGAGATTCTACGCCATCCCCCGCTCCCACCGTGCCTGTAGGCTACCGTCTGGGTTGTGGATGGCTTTTCGACCAGGGCTGCGGATTCGGGGACAAGTTTCTGAGCCAGTAACGAAAATGCCCCTTGTCCACGTCACCTGTGGATAAGCCTGTGGGGAAAGCTTGGCTATTGGCTTCCATGCGGCCCCAATGTTGGACCCGGGCGGGTTTGGCCAGAATCTTTCCAATCCAGCATAGTCATTCTTAAACAATATGTTATGATTAAGCCCGCAAAGGTAAGGCCAGGGGCTGGGCCCAGGCCGGCGCATCCTGGCGGCACTGTGCATAAAGGGGCATAAGGGGTGCGCAAAGGGCTTGACATTGCTCGCCGCCAATGAGCGGCAAGCCATGCGGGGAGGCAATCCGCCTCCAAACCGCCCCAAGACGGAGGTTCTAGGCCCATGACGGATTGGAATGAGATCACGGCCCGGATCGCGGCCGTCACCGGCGGCCCCTTCCGGCCAGGCCCGCCCCGGGCCTTGGCCGGGGGCTGCGTCAATCGCGCCTTCGTCCTGCGGGACGGGGAGCGCGCCTGCTTTGTCAAGCTCAACGGGGCCCAGCGGCTCGACATGTTCGAGGCCGAGGCCGCGGGGCTCGAGGCCCTGGCGGCGGCGGAAGCCATCCGCGTGCCGGCGCCCCTTTGCATGGGCACGGCGGGAGACGAAGCCTTTCTGGCCCTGGAATACATCCCCTTCGGCACCCAGCGCCGGGGCAGCGGGGCGGAAGCCGGCGAGCGGCTGGCGGCCCTCCATCGCCAGACCCAGGCCACCTTCGGCTGGCATCGGGACAACTACATCGGGTCCACGCCCCAGCCCAATGTCATGAGCGGGGACTGGGCCTCCTTCTGGCGGGAGTGGCGCCTTGGCTACCAGCTCGACCTGGCCCTGGCCAAGGGGTTCGGCGGCCGTCTGTGGGAGCGGGGGCAGCGGCTGCTGGAGGAATGTCCGGCCCTCCTGGACCATGCCCCGGCGCCCTCCCTGCTCCATGGCGATCTCTGGGCCGGCAACCTGGCCTATGACACCAGCGGCCAACCGGTGCTCTTTGACCCGGCGGTTTATTACGGTGACCGCGAGGCCGATCTGGCCATGACGGAACTCTTCGGCGGCTTCGACGCTGACTTTCATGCCGCCTACCGTGCCGCCTGGCCCCTCGCCCCAGGCTATAACCTCCGCCGGGACCTTTACAACCTCTACCACATCCTCAATCACCTCAATCTCTTTGGCGCGGGCTACCTAGGCCAAGCCCAGAACATGATCGATCGCCTGTTATGAATTACAGGTAGAGTAGAGAGCAGGCATCCCGCGCCCGTAGGCTCGGCCTATCTGTTCCCGCCCCTCTCGTTTCCAAGGCTGGGTTATGAACCATCCAGAGTTATATATACTGTCCCCCGCATTGAGAATTCTGTCTTGAATTGAATTCTGTCCCCCCGAATTCTGCCCCTGAATTTGCCCCGAATTTGTTACTGAGGTGCTTTAACTATCATGTCCCGAGAACTCTTGTTGCTGCGCCACGCCAAGTCCGACTGGGAAACTGGCGCCCTGGATGATTTCGACCGCCCTCTGGCCAAGCGTGGCCGCAAGG
>Ga0105090_10002343_pt1 | contig 10537 bp, 9 predicted proteins | sample PPLLak3March2015_FD_79110 | JGI IMG/M metagenome (GOLD analysis project Ga0105090, IMG submission 79110) | Freshwater sediment microbial communities from Prairie Pothole Lake near Jamestown, North Dakota, USA - PPLs Lake P7 Core (1) Depth... | ecosystem: Environmental > Aquatic > Freshwater >... | reverse complement strand
TACCAGGAGTACACGAAGTTCGGCCCGCCGCTCGCCGCGGCGAAAGCCACCGCGATGGCGGCGTCGATGCAGGGCTTCGCCGCGGCGATGGCGTTGCGCCCGGCGCGCGCGCTGCTCGGCGCCCTGCTGCCGAAGCCGGGCGAAGGTCCGTCGGAGCAGACGATGGCGCGCGGCTGGTTCAGGACCACGCTGATCGGCCGCACCGCCGATGGCCGCAGCGCCAAGGTTCGCATCGCGTATCGCGGCGATCCGGGCAACCGCGCGACGCTGCGCATCCTGTGCGAGTCCGGGCTCGCGCTGGCGTTCGACGGCGACAAGTTGCCCGGCGCGCCGGACCGCGGCGGCGTGCTGACGCCGGCCACCGCGCTCGGCGAAGCGCTGGTGCCGCGGCTGCGCGCGGCGGGGTTCGAGATCTCGGTGGGCGAGTAGCGCGGCCGGAGCGATGGGTCGCCGCCGGCCCGCGCCGCTACTTCTTGTACGCCTCGAGCATCAGGTTGCGCTCCGGCATGTCCTGCAGGATCAGCCGGCCGAGCGAAGTGTCGGCCTGCAGGCGCCCCGGGGATTGCGGCGGCGGCAGCGAGTGGAAGCGCGACAGCTGGGTAATGCGTTCATTGAAAATCGGCGCCGGTGCGGGGCCGGCAGGACGATCCCAGACGTAGGTGATCGACTGCAGCATCTCGTTTGCATCGAAGTCGTACAACGTCGCCTTGACGCGCGGGTCGTCGCAGGCGCTGCCGCGCAGGTCGATGCGCAGGTTGTTCGTGTTCGGCACCTTGCCTTCGATGGCGGCTTCCTTGAAGCGCACGTCGGACATCGCCCTCACCTGGTTGGTGCCGACGACGCCGAGCTTGTCGAGGAGCGTGTTGCGGCAAACCTCCGGTGACGGGCGCGACAGCGTTGACGGCGGCGGCGAAGGCGCAACGGCGGCCACCTGCGGCAGTGCCCCTCCTGCTGCCTGCGGCGCCGATGGGCTTGCGGCCGCCGTGCGCGCGTTGCCCGGCGCAGCCGTCATGTTCGCCGCGGCATTGGCAGCAGGCGCACCAACCCGCACCAGTGCGCAGGTGTCCGCATAGACGATGCGATTCGGGCCCGCGATTGTGAAGGTCATCGGATTCGCGCGGCTGTCGCCGGGTATGGCCACAATGACTTGCTTCTTACTGCTGCGGTACGCGATGGGTCCTCCCGCCATGCCGGCGACCCCACTGCTCCGATAGGTTGTTGGCGCAAAAGTAATGCCGCCCCCGAAGGACACGTCACAGAACATCTTCTCGGGATTCAGATTCGCCAAAAGCCCTACCATGTCACCGAGGTCACCGCCAGCGCCACCGGTCCCCTTCCCAGTGATGAGGAACTCTGTGACTCCGCTCGGCCGGCCGCATCGGCGCGCTCAACGCCATCCCGACGCAGTCGTTCCTCATCCTGTTGCTGCGTTTGTGCCAGCGCACACTCCCCGCAGATCACGAGCGCGGAAAGCGGTATCAACACACACAGTCGGGCGTTCGAGTTCATGTTTAGACCTCCCAAACGTAGGTTGCGCGCACCTTGAACGGCGGCCCGGTCCACTTCTGTCAGACCTACTTCATCGCCATCCCGACACACGTCTGCAGCACCGCCATGGCGCCTTTCATCATCACCGCCTGGTCGGCATCGCTCAGCTTGGCGGTGATGGCGTGCGCCTCCTGCGGCCGGCCCGACATGTCGAGCATCATCGCCTGCCGGCCCTCGGGCGGGAGGTGCGTCCGGGCTTCCTTGGTCACGCACTTGCAGAACGCTTCGCCGGTGATGCCCATTTCCCGACGCATCGCCTTGTTGGCGCCGCGCGCGCCTTCGCTCAGGCACGCGGTCTCGAACTCCGAGTCACTCGGTCCGGCATCGCACCCGGCGACCAGCGCCCCCAGCGCGACGATCCACATGCGGTTCGGCATCTTCGCTCTCCCGCGGCCGTCACGGCCGGTTGGCCATCGTGTGGGTGTGCTCGTTGATCTTGAACAGCACGATCAACAACTCGCAGCCGATGCGGGCGGCGAGCGCGCCGCCGACCATGATGCCGATGCCGGTCATGAAGCTCGTGAAGCTGACGCGAAACGCGAACATCGAACCGATGCCGGCGACGATGGCCCCCAGCAGGAGGAGCCAGTAGACGAAGGTAATGATCCTCGGCGTGATCATCGAATCGAAGAACAGCAGCGTCTTGACGATCGAGCTGCCGTTGCGGGCGGGGCGCACAACGCTATCGGGGTACGGCGTGGACATGGTTTCCTCCGTCGATGTCGGGCGATTCGAGGCGGGATGCGCTACTTCGGCTGTGAGCGCCACTCCGACTTCCACAGCTTCGCGAGTTCGGTAGCCACCGGTGCCGGCGGATCACCGATGTAGGTGGTCTTGCCCTTCTCGTAGACGGTGCCGTAGACCACTTTCTTCTCGGGCGAGTACAGCAGCACGGCGCTGTTCGCTTCGCAGTCGCGGTTCTTGCAGAACGAGTTCATGACGTACTTCTCGCCAGCGACCTGGATGAACTTGTCCTGCGGCGCGGGGCCGTCGCGCTTCGCAAGCCAGGCCGTCTTCGATTTCGGGCCCAGCGCTTTCATGTAGGCGGACTTGAATGCCGGCTCCTGCAGGTAGTCCCACGGCTCCTTCGCCTTCTGAGCGTGGGCGGTGGCACAGACCGCAAGCGCGAGCGTTGCGACGCAGGTACGGCCAAGACGGTGAATGAACAGGTGCATGGGGATCTCCTCGGACGGTTACAGCTTCGGTGCGCCGACACGGCTCGCCGAATCGCGCGTGGACTGGGTGGCGAAGCGGGCGGCGGCGTTGCGCATTTCGTCGAAAGACGAGTCGTCGGTCAGCGACACACTCATCCAGCGCACCAGGTCGCGGTCGGACGGGCCGCGCCCGCGCTCGTAGCGCACGTAGACGGTGGCGCCGCAGCCGGCGCTCTTGTAACCGTTGAACAGCACGTTCTGGCCGCGCGCCGGGGGATCGGTCGGGGGAAACTTGCCGCAGCGTGCGCCGACGTTGTTGTCGACGATCTGCACGCCCGCGGGACTGAACGTCCACAGCATCGTGCCGTCGCTCTCGAAGCTCGGCGCCCCGTACTTGCCGACGAGCGCCTGCCGCAACGTGTCGTACAGCGGATACTGGCCCTGCTGGAAGCCCGTGAAGCGCTCGACGAAGATGGCGCGATGGGCGTTCGGCGGCGGCGGGAAGTGCACGCCGATCGCGTCCGCCGAACCGGCCGGCGCGCCGCGCGCCGCACGCGCAATCACCCAGGACAGATAGTCGGTCGCCGCGACGTTGTTGACGATGCCGCGCGTCTCGTTGACGTTGAGCCCCGGCGAGTGCGCCTGCAGGGCGCGCTTCACTTCGTCGAGCGACATGCCGAGGCGCAGCCCGACGATGTCGGCGTTGATGGCACCGCCCACCGCCCGCGGCGCGGCCATCGCCGCCGTCGCTGACCCCACTGCCGTCGAGTTGGTTGCGCTGCCCGCTGGCAATGAAGCTCCGGACCCTGGCGCCGGCATGGCGTCGGCTCCGCCCGCCGCCATCGGGACAGGCCCGCTCTCGGTCGGAACGGTGGTCGTTGCGTTCGAAACGGCCGCGGCCGCCTCGCTCGCCGCCTGGTCGCGCGTGGGCCGGCCGCCGCCGCGCATCAGCGTGGCCGCCGCCCCCGCGAGCCCGCCGATCAGCTTGTTCGGATCGAACTGCGTTTCGCTGCCGCTCGCGGGTGCAGGCGCGCCGCCCGCCACGGTGCCGCCGATCGGTGCGCTCGGCGCGATCGCGAGGTCCTCGCTCGCCACCACGATCGTCAGCTTGGCGGCGCTGAACCCGAAGTAGCTCGGGCCTGCGCGGTGGTTCAGCTTGCGCACGTTGAAGCCGGCGAAGCGCAGTCCGGATGCCACGCTGAGCTGGCGCACCAGGTTCGACGCGTCGATCGGCTGCGCGAACGCCGGGTTGTCGGCGCAGTTGGCGGTGATCTGCCCGAGCCGCATGCCAGAGGTCGCATCCGCCGGGTCGGGCCGGCCGTTGCCCGCGTAGCCGAAGACCTCGAACACGATCGGCTCCGCCCCGGAGCACTGGCTGGCGCGCGCCTTGAACTGCAGCGTGGCGGAGCGGATGCGCTGCGGCGGGTTCTCGGGCAGCTGGAACTCGACGACGCCGGTGTTGATCGAGCCGACCCCGGCCTTGGCACCGGACGAGCGCTGCCAGAAGCCGACCATCATGTTGTTCCCCATCTGCGGCTGCGCCGGCGCGCCGCCGGTGAGCGTGCCCCAGTGCACCGAGAGCATTGGATCGACGCCGATCTGGCGGTCGGCTGCGTGCGCGCCCGCCGCGGCCATCCCGATCAGGCTCGCTGCGACCGCCATGGCCGCCACCGATTTCGAACTTGTCACCATCGCCACCTCCGCAGGACGCCGCCGAACGGCATGCAGCAGAACTTAGGAGGCAGGCGTTACCCGGCCGTTACTGGTGACGGCTCGCGGCGGTGAGGAGCGCGCGGTTGACCGGATTGCGATGCAGGAAGCTGTCGCGGTAGCCGTCTGGCACATGCGGCAGCGCGACTTCGCGGATCCAGGCGACCGCGGCGGCCAGGCGCTGGGCCGCGCCCGCCTCGTCGCCGATGGCACGCAGGATGTCGCGCCCGATCGCGTCGGCACGTGGCGGATAGCAGTCCGCCGGCTGCAGGCGTGCGCGCAAGGCGTGCACCGCGTCCCAACGCGCGCGCGCCGAATCGATGTCACCGGCCTGCAGGGCCGCGCGCGCGGCGAGCAGGCTGGCTTTCATGGCGATGCCACCGTACTCGCGCGCTTCGGCAGCGCGGCGCACCTCCTCGCAGCAGGCAAGCGCCTCCGCGGGATCGAGCGACTCGGCACGTTCCAGTTCGAGCAGCGCGCCGATGTAGTAGTCCGGCCCCGCGTCGGCGGCGCGCCGCAGTTCGCCCGCCGGGGACGAACCGAGCTGGCGGGCGATGCGGGCGGCCAGCAGCGCACCGCGCGCGGCCACGTGGGGCACCGGAGGTGGCGCGTAGTCGAGGGCCTTGCGCGCCCGGGCGAACTGGCCAAGGTCGATCAGCGCCGCCGCCAGATTGTTGGCGCAGACGGCGATCCACAGCGCCTGGCCGTCGCGCCGAAAGCCCGCCTGCGCGCGCTCGAAAGCCTGCAAGGCGCCGCCGTACTGGCCGAGCTGGGCGGCGTACAGGCCTACGTGCGACTCGATCACGCCGCCGGTCGGTCCGTCGGCCTCGCCCAGTTCGACCTGCAGCGCACGAGCCCGCAATGCGGCCTCATGCGCCTGCTCGGCATGGCCGAGGTTGCCGTGCACCGTCGCCAGGTTGGTCGTCAGCGTGGCGAGTTCGGCCAGGTCGCCGAGTTCGCGGGCGCACTCGATCGCACGTTCCAGGGCGTCGGCGGTACGGCGCAGGCGCCGTGCCGAGTTCAGCACGTAGGCGAGGTCGGCCCAATAGTGGCCGCGCTGTTCGACCGGTCCGCGCGTCACCTCGGCCTCGAACGGCGCGAGCAGCGCCTCCGCTTCGTCGGCGCGGCCCTGCTGTGCGAGCCCGATTGCGAGCAGTCGCGAGGCCTCGAAGCGCGGCCACGGCGACGCCGCCTGGTGCGCGAGCGCGAGCGCCTCCTGCGCGCTCGCCACGCCGGTGACGTGATCGCCGCCCATCAACGCCGCCATCGCCCGTGCCGTGAGCGCTGCGGCCCTCTGCGTGTCGTTGCGGGCGGCGGCCAGCATGCCTTCAGTCATCCGTTGCGCGTACTCGACGCCGCGCACGAGGATCGCGCACTCGACGCTGCCACCGCGCGCTTCGAACGCCGAATCGGCCTCGCCGGCGCGATCGAAGCAGGCGCCGGCGGCCTCGCGCTGCGTGATCTCCTCCGCGCGCCGCGAGGCGCGCCGCGCGGCGTCGGCGGCAAGCAGGTGAAATTGCGCCGCGCGCGACCACTGCCCCGCGTCTTCGCAGTGCTGCGCGATGCGTGCCGGCGCGGCGTGGCTTTCGTCGAGGTAGTCGGCGATGCGGCGGTGGAGCAGTTCGCCGATTGGCGCGGGCACCGATTGGCCGACGGCGTCGCGCACCAGGTCGTGCGCGAACCCCGGTCCGCGCAGTACCTGCGCGCGTTCGAGTTCGTTCCATGCCTCGGCCAGATCGAGCGGATGCGCTTCGAGCACGTGCGCCGCGAGCGCCGCGTCGAAGTCGACGCCCGCGAGTGCGCCAACGCGGGCCAGCCGCAGCGCGGCGGGACTGAGCTGGGCGAGGCGCCGTTCGATCAGCGCTCCGACCGACGGGGTGGAGGGCAGCGTCGTCGGCAGCACGTTCGAGTCGGTCGCCTGCGCGACCATCGCGCCGAGCGTTTCGAGCACGAAGAACGGGTTGCCGCCGGTGTGTCGCGTCAGCGGGGCGGCGAGGCGCGCCGGGTCGATGCCGTCGAGTCCCAGCGACTGCAGCAACTCGCGCACGTCCGCTTCCGCCAGCGGCGCGAGCGGAATGTCGATGAGCGAGCCGCCGCCTTCGGCCGCGCGCCATGCCGCCACGGCAGCGGCCGCCTCGGCGCCGCGCGTCGCCAGCGCCCAGCGCAGTCCCGACTCGGCGAGGGTCGCCAGCATCAGCAGCGACGCCTCGTCGGCAAAGTGCAAGTCGTCGAGCGCGATGCCGGTCAGGCCGTCCGCCTGGCGACTCGCCAGCGCCTGCGCGACCGCCTGCCGGAAGCGCGCCTCGGTCAACGGGCCGGGCGGCGGCGCGCCGAGTTCCGGCAGCACGCGGGCCAGCTCGCTGCGGATGCGCGGGTCGATCGCGCCCGTGGTCGCCGGGGCCGACTCGGTCCGCAACGCTGCGCGCAGCACCCGGGACAGCAGCGCATAGGGCACGCGCTCGTCGCCAACCCGGGCGCCGACCAGCGGCACCGCACGCAGCTGCGCGAACTCGGTAAGCAGCCGCGTCTTGCCCATTCCGGCGTCGCCGCTAATCAAGGCAACGCGACCGCCGTTCCACGCGGCTTCGAGTGCTCGCCACTCCGCGGCCCGGCCGACCAGCCGCGGCGGGTGCACGATGGACACCGGCACCGGCCGGGTCGGGAGCCCCGGCAGTGCGCCGGCGCGCTCGATCAGTTGCGCGAGCTCCCGGGTTTCCGCGCCGGGCTCGGCCTGCAGTTCGGTGGCCAGCACTTGCCTGCAGCGCGCGTGTGCGGCGAGTGCCGCGGCGCGGTCGCCGCGCCGATAGTGCAGGCGCATCACCAGTCGGTGCGCCTGTTCGGACAGCGGCTCTTCGTTGACGAGCCGGTCGGCGAACAGCAGCGCGCGGGCGATGCGGCCGGCCGCTTCCTCGCGTGCGGCGGCAGCCGCCAGCGCATCGCGTCGTCCGCCGCGGAAGCGCTGTCGCAAGCTGCACACCCTGTCATTGAGCTCGTCGCAGTCTTCGTAACCGAAAGTGCCGAGCAGTTCGCCGGCTGCGGCCGCGGCGTCCTCGTCCAGCCGCGCCGGCAGGTCGGCCAGATCGTGGCCGATACCCGGTGCCAGCGCGAGCGCGATGTCTTCCAGGATGAGGTCGAGCCCCGCCGCGCGGCGCAGCCGGAACAGCCGCTGCCGCAGGCTGTTGCGGGCCTTCTGCGGTTCCGCGTCCGGCCATAGCAGCCCGGCGGCCCGCGCACGTAGCAGCGGTCCGTCGACCGCAAGCAGCGCGAGCAGCGCGGCGTCCTTGCGCTCGAGGGCGACCAGCGCGCCGCCGGGAAGCACGAGCGCCGGTACCGCCAGCAGGCGCAGTCGGGGTACCGCGGTCACCGGCGCACTGGCCACGTCCATCTCCTCGGCGCAGAACCATCCGAGTCGCGGCCGCGAGGCCGGCGTCCGGCGCCTTCGCGCCTCACGTGTTCGACGCTCCATGGTCGTTACCATGGGCCGCATCGTTCCAGCGCGGGCGTTACCGGGACGTTATACGGCGCGCAGGACAGCGTCCATGGGATCGCACCGCGTCCCGTGCCGCCGTCCGCCTGCCTCCGCGCGCTGCTGTGGCAGCGACGCTCCGGACCGGCAGGGCGCGAGCGCTTCGCCCCGTTCAGTCGCTCCTCATCCGCGCCCGTTTGCGTTCGATGGCGCTGTCTTGCGTGCTCACTGTAGGCGGATTTACGAAGAACCCCATCAATCGCTCCGATCGCTGGAGTGGCGACTGTCGGAGACTGGCAGGCCGAGACCGCTGCAGCGGTCGTCCCGATCTGTTGAGTGTGGAGGTCATGAAGCGCTATAGCCTTTCTGCGAGTGTCAGGACGCTGCTGGGAATCCGGAAACGTCGCAGCTTGCCGCCGACGGGTCCGAAGCCGCGTCCCGGGGCTCGCGTCGTCTCCGGCGACGTGCGCCTCGCGGTGTCGGCCGGAATGTCCGACGCCCTGTGGCGCTGGCTTGCGAGCCTCGGCTGGAGAGAGATCCGGTTTCGTCCCGACCGCCGCCGGTACCTGGACATTTCAGTGGCCTGGACACAGCGTCTCTGCGACGCCGCGCCGGACCAATGGGCCCAGGTCCTCCTGGACGCAACCGTCGCGACCCGTGCCCGCGCTCCCCACCCGGACGCCTTCCACGAAGCGACATTGAAGCGGCAGCGCCATCAGATTTCGCACTTCGCCAAGGCGAAGCGCTAGCGCCCTCCAGCAACTCGCCGGCGCCCGTCACCCAGACTGCCTGGCGGTGCCCGAAGCCGCGCCGCGGCAATGCCGGCCATCCGCGACGGCGGGAGCCGGATGTGAAACGGCCCGCGCCGGGCAGCGTGGGCCGTTTCGTTGACGGGCGGTCCTGCAGGGCCCCGCCCGGAATCCGTCAATCTACGCCGATCAGGCCGGCATCGCTTCCTTGCCTGTTGACACGGTCGGCGTACGCAGCTCGCGTCGCAGGATCTTGCCGATCGGCGTCTTCGGCAGCGGCTCGGTGCGGAACTCGACCATGCGCGGCACCTTGTAGTTGGTCAGGTGCTGCCGGCAGTGGTCGAGCAGCTCGCGGTCGGTGAGGCTCTCGTCCTTCTTCACGACGACGATCTTCACCGCCTCGCCGGACTTCTCGTCCGGCACGCCGATCGCGGCGACCTCCATCACCTTCGGATTCATCATCACCACGTCCTCGACTTCGTTCGGGAACACCTTGAAGCCGGACACGATGATCATGTCCTTCTTGCGGTCGGTGATCTTGAACTGGCCGAGCTCGTTCATGAACCCCATGTCGCCGGTGCGGAACCAGCCTTCGCGCGTGAAGACCTTGGCGGTCTCGTCGGGCTTGTGCCAGTAGCCCTTCATCACCTGCGGCCCGCGGATGGCGATCTCGCCGACGGCGTTGATCGGCAGCATCGAGCCGTCCTCGTCGAGGATCGTGGCCTCGGTCGACGGAATCGGCACGCCGATGTTGCCGCTCCAGTCCTTGATGTTCAGCGGGTTGGAGATCGCGACCGGCGCGGTCTCGGTCAGCCCGTAGCCCTCGACGATCGGCACGCCGGTCATCTGCTTCCAGCGGTCGGCGACCGCGTGCTGCACGGCCATGCCGCCCGCCGAAACCACTTTCAGGCGATGCAGGTTGAGTTCGGCGAACCCGGGTGCGTTCAGCAGCCCGTTGTACAGCGTGTTCACGCCGATTATCACGGTGAAGGGCACCTTCTTCAGCGTCTGGATGAAGGCCGGCATGTCGCGCGGGTTGGTGATCAGTTCGCTGCGCGTGCCGATCTTCATGAACACCAGGTTCGTGGTGGTCGCGTAGATGTGATACAGCGGCAGCGGAATGATCGCGACTTCCTTGCCGTCGAGCAGGTCGCGCGCGATCCAGGTGCCCACCTGCTGCACGTTCGCCACCATGTTGGCCTGCGTCAGCATCGCGCCCTTGGCCACGCCGGTGGTGCCGCCCGTGTACTGCAGGAACGCGAGGTCGTCGAGGCGGACCGGCACGTCGTCCAGCGTCTGCGCGTGCCCCGCGGCGAGCGCGTCGTTGAACGTGGTCGTCTGCGCCAGGTGCCACTCGGGCACCATCTTCTTCACGTGCTTGACCACGAGGTTGGTCAGCATCCGCTTGAACGCCGGGAACATGTCGCCGATCTGCGTGGTGATGATCGTCTTCACCGGCGTGCGCGGCAGCACCTGTTCGAGCGTGTGCGCGAAGTTCTCGAGCACGACGATCGCCGTCGCGCCGGAGTCCTTCAGCTGGTGCTCGAGTTCACGCGCCGTGTAGAGCGGGTTGGTGTTGACCACCACGATGCCCGCCCGCTGCGCGCCGAACAGCGCGATCGGGTACTGCAGCAGGTTCGGCAGCATGATCGCCAGCCGGTCGCCCTTCTTCATGCCGACCACCTTCTGCAGGTAGGCCGCGAAGTCGCGGCTCATCTGGTCGAGTTCGCGATAGGTGATCGACACGCCCATGTTCCCGTAGGCCGGCAGGTCGGCGAACCGGGCACAGCTCTTCTCGAGGATCTCCTTGAGGGAGCTGTAGGCCGCGACGTCAACTTCGGCGGGGATCCCTTCCGGATACTGCTTCAGCCAGGTTTTTTCCATCGTCTCCGCTCCACGTCTTGTGTGGG
>Ga0105090_10002341_pt1 | contig 10538 bp, 7 predicted proteins | sample PPLLak3March2015_FD_79110 | JGI IMG/M metagenome (GOLD analysis project Ga0105090, IMG submission 79110) | Freshwater sediment microbial communities from Prairie Pothole Lake near Jamestown, North Dakota, USA - PPLs Lake P7 Core (1) Depth... | ecosystem: Environmental > Aquatic > Freshwater >... | reverse complement strand
TCGGAGAAGCTCCCGAACGTGTTCGCCGCCGCGGTGCTCTTCGTCGTGGGAGGACTCGTGGGTGTGGTGGCCGGGCGGCTCACCGGCTGGGTCCTGGCCCGCGCGAAGATCGATCGCGGCGCGGCCCGCCTCGGCATCATGGGCCCGCTCTCCCGGGCGGGCGTCTCGAGCCTGGCGACGCTCATGGGCCGCGTCGTGAAGTGGACGATCCTCGGCGTCGCGCTCGTCCCGGCGCTCTACTCCCTCGACGCTCGAGTGGCGTCCGACCTGGTCGGCCGGTCGCTCCTGTACCTGCCTCAGATCGTCGTGGCGATCGTGCTGCTGTGGGTCGGCTTCGTCCTGAGCCGGTTCCTCTCGCGCGGCGTCCTCATCGCCGCTGTGAACGCCAGGATGCGGGCGGCCCGGCTGCTCGCCGGCGCGACGCGCTCGGCGGTGATGCTCGTGGCGGTCGCGGTGGCCTTCGAGCACATCGGGATCGGCCGGGCCACCGTGCTGACGGCCTTCGCGATCTTGTTCGGGGGGGTGACGCTGGCGGCGGCGCTCGCCGTCGGCCTCGGGAGCCAGGATATCGTGCGTCGGTGGCTGGATGAGCAGATCAACGCGCAGGCGAGGGTGACGGAGGACGATCCGATCAGTCACATGTGAGGAGTCGCGACAGCCGCGGCTAGCGTTCGCGGGCGCCCGGCCCTTCGGCGACGGCCGCCATCAGCCGTGGGCCGGCGTCGGGCATGCCGGCCCACACCCGCGCCCAGTTTGGCACCAGAGGCGGGCCAAGCGGATCCCTGTGGAACTCGTCGATGGCGGCACGCAGGGCGCAGGTGAAGGTCTGGACACTGAGTTCCTCCTGGTGCCGGTCGTACACGAGACCGTTGAGGGCCGCCACCGCATAGCTGTCGGCCACCGCATCCTCGGCCTCGCGCTGGTAGGCCGCGAGGAGACTCTGCAACAGGCCCTGCGACAGCACGACGCCCGCCGCCGCCAGCGTGCGGAGCAGGTGGGTGCCCACGTCTCGAGCCATTCGATTCAGTCCACGCGTCGGGTCGTCGCCGGAGAGTTCCTGGTGCTTGTGCTCGTATCGATCGGCGATCTCCACTTGACAGATCCGGACAGGCGCCCGGTGCCGCAGCGCCTCGAACAGCGACACGATCTCGAGGCCCCAGTCCGATGGGAGCCGCATTCTGGACGCGAGGTCCCGCTGTACGGCGAACTCGCCTGAGAGGGCGTACCGGTACGAGGCGAGATACCGGATGTAGGGTTCTTCGCCCATGAGTCTGGCAAAGGCCGCCAGCAAGGGGGAGACGAACAGCCGGGTCACGCGACCGTGCAGTCGATCCGAGTACCGCGCATAGTAGGCCTTCACGAAGTCGAAATCCACGATCGGATCGAGGGCCGGCAGCACGAGTCGGGCGAGCATCTCGCGGTGGAAGTTCACGATGTCGGCGTCGAAGAAGACCATGTAGTCCACCTTCTCTTCGGCCAGAAGGTAGCCCATGGCGAGCCAGCACGCGCGGCCCTTGCCCGGCGACCCCACCGACAGCCCGGTCTCCACCAGCGCGTCGAAGAACCGTTCGATTGAGGGGGACTCGTTCCAGATGATCACGAGCCTCCGGGGATAGCGCTCGAAGTACCGCCGGGTCCGCTGGTAGTCGTCGAGCGTCGCCTTGTTCAGGGAGACCACCAGCGAATCCAGGTAGTTGACCTGGCAGAGTTCGTCGAGGATGTTCCCGAGTGCCGGGCGGTCGAGCTCAGACGGCACCATCGGGATGACGAGGGAGACCGGGAACTTGGGCGTCAGTCGGAGGATCTCCGCCTCGATTTCCGCGACGGGCCGGTCTCGGAGTCTTGGCAGCGCGGTGACGGGACCCTGCTGGTGGAAGTCGCTCATGACCGATCCTCCCCGAGTGCGGGCCTCTCCCGCGGGCCCCTCACCCGCATCCTAGCGGGTATTGCTGAGCGGCGGCCATCGGGCACCGCCGGTATTTGATCACCTCGCGGGGACGATTCGGGGACAGTAACGAACGCCGAGTCCCCGTCCCGCCGCCTCGCCCGTGCCCCTCATGGGCGACCGCGGGTCATCGGTCCTGGGCCCGCAAATACAGTGCCGGACGGATGTTGCGCCCGTCGGCCGCCACCTACCGTAGTGGGGTGGGCGAACCTGCCGGCGGCCGGCTGATTATCGTGTCCAACCGCCTCCCCGTCAGCATCTGCCGGGATGGAGGGCGCCTGACGTTGTGCGATTCGCCCGGGGGCCTGGCAAACGGCCTTCGCGGCGTGCACGAGCGTGGCGACGGCCTGTGGATCGGCTGGCCGGGAGGCGAGACCCGGACCGAACGTCGTGACTCGGAACTGGCCCAACGACTCGCCCACGACCGGCTCGTGCCGATTCCGCTGTCCGCGAAGGAGGCTCGCGAGTACTACGACCGGTTCTCGAACAGCGTGCTCTGGCCCCTGTTCCATTACCTGCTGGAGCGGGTGCCGCTCGATGGGCATGGCTGGGGCACGTACCGGACGGTCAACGAACGGTATGCCGACGTCGCCGCCGCCGAATACCGACCGGGCGACATCGTTTGGATTCACGACTACCAGTTGATGCTGGTTCCGGGTCTGCTGCGCGAGCGAGTACCCGATTGTCAGATCGGGTTCTTCCTGCACATCCCGTTTCCCTCGTCCGAACTGTTTCGCGTGCTGCCTTGGCGGCGGGAACTGCTCGAGGGCGTGCTTGGGGCAGACCTCATTGGATTCCACACCCACGGCTACGTCCGGCACTTCGTCGCCGCGCTGCAGTACATCCTCGGTCTCGAACCCGGCGCTGACGCGGCCAGCTATCTGGGACGCGAGGTGCGGCTCGGCAGCTTCCCGATGGGCATCGATGCCGAGGCGTTCGAGTGTCTCGCTGCCAGCGAAAGCGTCAGGAGGCGCCGTGACGCGATCAGGCAGGAGTGCGGCGGCAGACGGTTCACCGGTGGACCTCAACGTTCATGACCGCTCTCATCGCGGGGAGCACGTCTTCGGCGCGCGGCCAGCCGCCGGCCATGACCGTCGCCGAGATTCGTGCGCTCGCGGCGCGGCTGCGTGACGAACCCCGCCTGGCGCTTCTGCTCGACTACGACGGTACGCTCGCCCCGTTCGCGCCCGCGCCGGAGCTCGCCCGGCCAGACCCTGCGCTGCTGAGCCTGCTCGACACACTCACACGCACCCCGCACGCAATTCACATCGTCAGCGGCCGGCCGCGGGAGACGGTCGACCTGTGGCTCGGTCACCTGCCCATCGACATCTGGGCCGAGCACGGGCTCTGGCACCGGAACGGCGCCGGGGGCGCCTGGACGGTCGCCGACGGCGCGGCAGCTGACTGGATGCCAGCCGCGTCGGAGATCCTTGCGGAGTTCACGGCCCGGACACCCGGATCCTTCGTTGAGCAGAAGAGCCGGTCCCTCGCCTGGCACTACCGGATGTCCGACCCGGAACTCGGTTCGAACCATGCCAGTCAATTGCGGCTCGCCCTGTCCGCCGCCTTGCACGACGAGCCCGCGGATATTCTGGTCGGCCACAAGGTTGTCGAGGTTCGGCCGCGTGGCATCGACAAGGGCCGCGTCGTCCGACACGTGTTGGCGGGACAGGTCCCTCCCCCGCTGATCGTCGCGATCGGCGACGATCAAACCGACGAGGACATGTTCACCGCGTTGCCGACGTCGGGGGGCTCGGTGCGCGTCGGATCAGGTCCGAGCCGGGCCTCGCACCGGTTGGCCGACTGGCGGGAGGCTCGCTCGCTTCTCGGAGCCCTCGTGGATTGAGGCCGTAGTCGGACGCTCGTCGGCTCTGTCGCCGACCATCGCCGTGCTCGGCCGGCCACGGAGAAAGGTGTGCCGCATGCCGTGCCCAGACCCGTTCCATTTCTACACCGAGCGCCGTCTCGTGCGGCTCACCGGCCGGAGGGCCCGCACTCTCGGCGAGTTGCAGCGTCATCTGCGGGAGGTCTCCGGCGCGTCGGTGTTCTACCATACGCACCACGCTTTTCTCTCGCACCACTTCCAGCGGCCGGTGTTCGACAACGATTTCGCCAGTTGGACGAAGGAAGCGCTCCAGGAAACCGCGCTGCCCGAGCAACTGGCGGCAGTGGACCTCCTCTCCTTCACCGCCATACGGCCGATCCGGGAGGCGCTCATCGCCGTCATCGAGCGGCACTTGGCCGCCGGCGCGTCCGCGGACCGTCCGTGCCCCCCCGGCGACGAGTTCCACTTCTGCGAGTCGCAGAGCTTCGTGATGCCGACCGGTCTCGTAGCTGCCACGACGCGCGACTTCTTCCGGACGATGGCCCGCGTGTCGAACGTGTCGCTGTTCTTTCACTTCTTCGAGGCGCGGCTCCGCCTCGGCCGGACGACGAACGACTTCTCGGCGTGGCTCGCCGCGTGTGGCGACACGCAGCGGGCGCGCGCGGTCGACCGCCTCGACCCATACCTCGTTAGCCTCGACGAACTCCGGCAGCAGATCATCGAGATCGGAGATACACAGAATGCCGCCTAGCCTCACCCCGTTTGTTCGGGATTACGAGCCGATCGTCGGTCCCGAGGTCATCGACGAACTGAGGGTGCTCGCCGACCGCGTGGCCGGTCGCCGGTTGCAGAACATCAACTCGACGGCGGTGGGCGGCGGCGTGGCTGAGATCCTCACCCGGATGGTGCCGCTGCTGCGCGATCTTGGCGTCGACGTCAGCTGGGACTTCATCAAGGGCGACGAGGCGTTCTTCAACGTCACCAAGGCGTTCCACAACGCCCTCCACGGCGCGCCCGAGTCGATCACGCCCGAGATGTTCGCGATCTTCGAGGCGACAACTGAAGCCAACCTGTCGGAGGTTCCTCTCACCGGAGACGTCGTGCTGGTTCACGACCCGCAGCCGGCGGGACTGGTCCGCGCCAGGCGGGGCGGCGGCCAGCGTTGGGTGTGGCGCTGCCACATCGACGTGTCCGCTCCGGACCCAAGGGTGTGGGACTTTCTCAGGCCGACGGTCGAGCAGTACGACGCCGCGGTGTTCTCCATGCCGGACTTCGCGCAGCAGCTGAGGGTGCCGCAGTACATGGTGGCGCCCTCGATCGACCCGCTCAGCAACAAGAACAGGGAACTGGAGCCGGGACACGTGGACGAGACGCTGGCCAAGTACCACATCGACCCCGCTCGGCCGATCCTGACCCAGATCTCGCGCTTCGACCGCCTCAAGGACCCGCTCGGTGTGATCGCGGCGTACCGCCTGGTGAGGAAGCGTCAGGACTGCCAGCTGGTGCTCGCGGGCGGCGCCGCCTCCGACGACCCTGAAGGCCTGGAGGTTCTGCGGGAGGTGAGGGAACAGGCGGCAGACGACCCGGACATCCACGTCCTGCTCCTGCCCCCGTTCAGCGACGTGGAGATCAACGCGCTCGTGCGCGCGTCGACCGTGGTCTTCCAGAAGTCGATCAAGGAGGGGTTCGGCCTGACCGTCGCCGAGGCGATGTGGAAGCGGCGGCCGGTGATCGGCGGCGCCGTCGGCGGGATCAAACTGCAGATCATCGACGGCGTCACCGGCTACCTGGTCCATTCGCCGGAAGGCGCGGCCCACCGCGCGATGCAGCTGCTCGCGGACCCGGACTCGCGGCGCCGGCTGGGCGACAACGGCTACGAGCACGTGAAGCAGAACTTCCTGCTGACGCGCCACGTGAAAGACTACCTTCTGCTGATGGTGGCCCTGGACCATCTCGGCGAGCACATCGTGCGGCTGTCGTGACGTCTCATCGCCGCGCGCGGGCCCGGCGCGCGCGCGCGGCGGCGAGTTCGAGCATCTCGCCCGCGCGCTCGAGATGCTCGCTCAGGGCACCCGCCAGTTGTCGCTCGAGGTCTTCGGCTGTGCCCTGGGGCAGCGGCTTGACGTGGCCATCCGGCTTGTACAGGATGTCGTGTTCGATCTCCGACCACGCGTGGTAGAGCGCGGACGTCAGCTGGATCTCGCATTTCAACCCAGCGAACCTCCGGTACTCATGAAGCGACAGGCGCTTCCGACCCAGTTGGACAAGCACGTGAGTCGCGCGGTACCCGGAGGCCTTGCGATGCGTCTCAAGGCTCAGCCTGCCGCGCGTCAGTTCACTGAACAGAGCAGCCAGGAATCGCTGCTTGTCGCTCTCGAGGAGAAACACAACCCGGATCCCAGCCAGGTCCTCGATGTCGGCGAGCTGGCGATAGACCTTCCCTCCGCGGGTGTTCCGACCGATCTTCTCCCGAATGCTCTCGACGGTCTTGAGCCGCCGCGAGATCTGGTACTTGAACCCCCGCTGGTCCAGGAGGCTGACCAGAATGTTGTGCATCGCCACGACGAAGTCGTAGTACACGAGCGCCCGCTCGTGGTACTCGGTGACAATGGCAGCCACGGTGGCGGTCTTCGGCTGGCGGGCCATGTGGACTCCCCCTTGGCGGGTGTTCCGCCTGCTACTTCGAGCTCCGGAGCCCGCCCGCAAGTGCCGTCAACCACGCCACGACGGCGCGTCCAGCCGGAACTGCGATCATTCGCTTCACCCGCGGCTTCGTTCTTCCGCTCCGAGGACAGTAACGCTACGGCGAAGGTGTCCTGGCGACGCCGAGGCGCAAGACTCCCGCGGACGCGACGGCAGCGGCCGGGGTGATGACCGCGAGTTCGGCGCGCCCGATTTCGCGCGCAAGACTGGCCCGCGCCAACTCACGGGCTTGGGCCGACATCCGCGGCGGCAGCTCGAGGCTGACGTCGAGCCCCGGCTGGCGGGCGAGCGTGGCCCGCAGGTCCCGCAACGTCGCCTCGGCGCCGCTCGCCAGAGTACCGCGCCACGACAGCCCGATCGTCCACGCCGCCTGGATCCAGCGCGTAGCGATCCGGTCCGAACCGATCAGGGTTCGCTCCGCGAGCAGCTTCACGAGTATCGATCGCGCGTCTGGTCCGAGTTCGCGGTCGGCGAGATAGACCACCTCGATCGTCGGGCCGGCGGCGGAAAACTCACCCGTGACCGCGACGATGGCGACATTCTCCGGCAGCGGAAGTTCGCTGACGATGCGTCGCACGACCGATCCAAGGTCCTGGAGCGAGCCAAGGACCGATCGAACGGGCGCCGGCGCCACGACCGGCGCCCGCGGGGTCAGCAGGCGCCGGATCGTGTCAGCCTTCCCGATGTCGCCGAGGGTCTGCACCAGCTCGAGACGGACGCTCCGGCCGGCCTGGTCGAAGACGCGCTCCTCGAACCGCTTGATGTCGGCCTCGTCGAACAACTGGTTGGTCGCGACCTGCAGCCGGACGTCCACGACGTCATCGGCAAACGTGAAGGCCGAATTGAGAACCGTCGATCGGCTGGGAACGTCGAAGATCGCCTGTGCTCGCGAGATCGCCTGGCGGGTTCTGAACTCCTGTTTCAGCTGATTGAAGGCCAGTTGAAGAGGGATGAGCAACGTGAAGAGAAAGACCCCAACCACGATGAGCCGCGCGCGCAGCGTTCCCGAGCGGCCGATGACGCCGCCCAGGCCCAGCCGCCCGAAGAACACCCGCGCGAATGGCGCCCGCAGTTCCTCCTCCTTCCACTGCCGAACCGACGGGCACTGGGCGGCCTGCTGAACTCCAGCCAGCGTCAGAACCGCGGTCGCGCCGAGGACCGCCGCGAAGAGGTTGGCCGTGAACTGCAGCGCTCCGCCCCTGAAGATCGGTCCGCCCAGACTCCCGCCAAGGCCGAAGCCCATGACGCAGAGAGCCGGCAGCAGCGTGATGGCGATGACGGCGCCGGGCAGGTAGTGGAACGCCCGCCGGCGAATCGAAATCAGGGCCGCACCCGACATTCCGCCGAAGAGCGCAACGAGGAAGTCCAAAATGGTGGGACTGGCCCGGTGGGCGATTTCCGCCGTCGTCACGCCGAACGGCAGCAGGTCGATCAACGCGGCGCCGATTCCGACGACCATGGCGGCAAACACCGTCAGCTTCGTGACGAGCTTCGCCAGCAGGTAGAGGTCGCCAGCGGCCAGTGCGAGGCCCGTGGCGATCACCGGCCTGACCAGCGGCACGATCAGCGCGCCGCCGATGATGATGGCGGTCTCGTTGAGGATCAGCCCGAGCGCACAAATCGCGGCGCCCAGCGCGGCCTGCACCCAGAAGAGCGGCTCGGACAGGTACGAGGCGCGGATCATCTCGATGTACTCGACCTCACGATCCGAACGCCGGAGACCGAAGATGCGGGCCATCCAGTCGGTGACATTGGTTGGCACCGGTTCGTCCGAGAAGTCGTCGGCAGGAGAGAACCGCGGAGGTCGTGCGACCGGAGAGGGAACCGGCAGTTCGAGAGGCGCCTCCTCGACAGCCTGGATGACCTCGTCGACCGACGGCGCCCAGGCCGACTCGCTCATCGGGCCGGCCGGTGCCGGCGCGGCGGCCAGCGACGAGCGCCGAAGCTTCCGTTCGGCCAGCAGGACCCCGCCCGTCATGTAGAGGTTGGACAGGACGATGATGGCGAAGGCGTAGAGAGGGAACGTGCTCGTGCCAGCGATACCGGCCTGCATTGGGATGAAGGCAACGACGGCCGTGGCCAGCCCGCGCGGCTGCAGCGCCAAGATCGTCTGGATCTCAGCCGCATCGAACTGGGACCCGCGGGCGAACAGCGCGACGCCCAGACGCCTGCTCGCGAGCAGCAGGCCGAACATCGCGAGCGCCGACGCGGCCATCGACCAGGACAGCGCGGAGAAGTCCAGCAGCAGGCCGAGATACACGAAGAAGAACGTGCGGACCAGGAAGGACAACTCGGCCGTGATGTTCACCACGAATTGGCCGAGCACGAACTGCTCCTCCCGGATGTCGATGCCGAAGAGGTCACGGAACCGGGGACCGAACCGGCCGGCAATCGACTGCATGTTCGCGAGGAGCATCCCGAACAGCAGGACCGCGATCGCCGGGCTGCCCCCGAGTTCCTCGACGGCGAAATACAGCAGGCAGACCATGCCCAGCGTCAGCATGTAGGACAGCGGCTCGCGGCCGAGCCATCCCACCAACCTCGACCAGAGCACGCCCGCGACCGTCGCTATCATCAACGCGACCAGCCAGGACCTGGCGAATCCCCACACCCACCCCGCGGGCCCGGTCGCTCCTGTCGTGTGGGCCTGGATGAGCAGGACCACCGAGACGATCAGGAGCACCTCGCCCATCGCCGATTCGAGTTTGATGACGGTCTTGACGTCGTTGCGCACCGACAGTCCCGACACCACGGGCATGCAGATGGCGGGGCTCGTCGCGCCAAGGATCGCTCCGAGCATCAACGCATTGATCAGCGGAAAACCCAAGAGAACACGGGCCACCGCGGCCACGATCGCGAACGACAGGCCGAAGACAACGACCGCGAGTACGGTCGTCCGCGGAGCGTGTCGGACGACGTGGGCGATGTCGAGCTCGAGGCCGCCCTCGAAGAGGATGACGAGCAGGGCGACCGCGCCGAAGTACGGTGCGATGGTCAGGAGAGCATCGTGCCGGATCCACCCCGTCAGCGGCCCCAGGATCACGCCGAGCGCAACCAGCAGCAGGACGCTTGGGATCTTGGTGAGACGGAACAGCAGGTTGGCCAGGAAGCCAATGAGGATGACGGCGCCGATCAAGGCGAACAGGACTGGGACCGTCATGCGTCTTCCTCGCGCGCCGTCTGCTGCCGGTATTGAATCAGAATCACAACGGGGAGTCCACCGGTCGGCCGCGGACCGGCGGACGTCGCGCCGAGCGCGGCGGTCGTCGTGGGGACGGTCGCGTGCCGCATCCGCGGCCGCTGGCCATCATGACGGGGGCGTTCGCAAAATCAGGTCCGGACAGGATGGTCCACGCCGGGCCCGCGGGCTACACTGCTCGGCAACAGCGAAAGGCGCGCCGCGGCACAACGGCGCCCCCAGCTGGACACGCAAGGTCTTCTTCCTCTACCTTGGGCCCCGTCCGTTGCCAGCGGACGCGGGCCCCCTTTTTCCTCGTGCGCTACCGTTCCGGCCGAGCCATCACCCGGACCACGGCCTCGTCCCGAGGCTATCCGCAGGTCGAGACGATCGCCTGGTCCTCAGGCAGCCAGAACGGCTCCCTGAAGCCGCGTTCTCGATGACTCAGGTTTGGAAGTCCTTCCGAACGGCCGGCCGAATCTCACGCCTATCGCTCCGACCGACGTCATACCGGGGCACTCTCTCAACCGGCTCCAACACCGACGAGCGCCCCGCCGGCCGCAGCCACTCGGCCACGTCCCGTCGGGATCAGATGAGTAGGAGGCGGCATCTCGCTACGTCCGGAGGAGACGGCCTGGGTTACTTGATACACACTTGATAGACGGCGCACGAAAGGACCCTTCTCCACCCCAACCGGCCAGAAGGTGGTCCCAGAAAACCCTAGAAGAACCGCCAAGACCCGTCACCGTCGTCTCCGGCCTTTTCGCCTCTGGACCACGTTATGGGGCGCGGCACCGAACCCCGCAAGCGACTGAGGCTCAGCGATTGGCGCGATGCCGCGGGAAGCGTTCGGCGTCTCGATGAGACACGAGTGGGACACGGCGACC
>Ga0105090_10002340_pt1 | contig 10539 bp, 7 predicted proteins | sample PPLLak3March2015_FD_79110 | JGI IMG/M metagenome (GOLD analysis project Ga0105090, IMG submission 79110) | Freshwater sediment microbial communities from Prairie Pothole Lake near Jamestown, North Dakota, USA - PPLs Lake P7 Core (1) Depth... | ecosystem: Environmental > Aquatic > Freshwater >... | reverse complement strand
CCTTGTCGAGCGCATACGCCTTCTTCAGCGACGCGATCGCTTCCGCATTACGGTTCAGGCGGTACAGCGCGTTGCCGCGCGTCTTGTTCACGGTCAGGTCATCAACGCCGGTTTCCTTGGCGAACCGGTCGACGTACGTCAACGATTCCGTGTAACGCTTCTCGGCGAGCAGCATCTGGCCGGTCACGATCATCAGCTGGTAGTGCGAATTGTTGCCCAGCCCGTTCAGGCTGAGCGCCTTTTCGGCGTATTCGATCGGTTTGGCGTACGAACCGCTGTTCTGCGTCAAATACGCCTGGGCGATCTGGTTGGCGGCCTCGGCCTGCTCGTTGATGCTGGCGGCCGGATTGGCCAGCACCGCTTCGGATGCCGAAATCTTCAGTGCCGCATCGCCGCCAACCGACGCTTTAGCCATCGCATCCCAGTCTTTCTTGATTTTGGTGCTGGGGAAGGCAGGCGCGATGCGGGTTGCGTTCGGGTATTTCGCTACTTCAACGACGGCCGCCGCGTTTTTTTTAGCGCTTTTGCCGCCGCTTTCATCGATGCACTCCTTGGTGTCTTCATCCTGCTTGCAGGAATCCACCTGTCCGGTCTTCTTGCCGAAATTGGTGCGCGCGCCCTGGGCATGGACAGAGCCCGAAACGAGACTGAACACCGCCAAGGCGAGCACTGCGCCCTTCCACTGAAAATTTTGCATGAGCATGATTCCTGAAGCGTTAGCCGAAACTATAGAGTAAAGCCTCTAACAGATAAGCTCAAGTACTCAAGCCGCTGTGCAAAGGCATCCATTCATAAATGCCTAAATGTCCAGATTGCCGACCTTCAGGGCGTTTTCCTCGATGAAGTCGCGGCGCGGCTCGACCAGCTCACCCATCAGCGTGGAGAATATCTGGTCGGCGGCGACCGCATCTTCGATCTTGACCTGCAGCATGCGGCGCGTTTCCGGATTGACCGTGGTTTCCCAAAGCTGTTCGGGGTTCATTTCGCCAAGGCCCTTGAAGCGCTGGATCATCCGGCCTTTCTTGGCCTCCTCCAGCAACCAGGTCTGGGCGTCGATGAAGCGCGCCACTTCGTGTTTCTTGCCGCCGCGCTGCACATAGGCGCCGGGCTGTATCAGTCCGTTGAGGATCCGTGCGACGTCGGTGATCAGGCGCAGTTCGCCGCTGATCAGTTGATTGGCGGCCAGGGTCTGGATCACCTGCAGGCCGTTATGCTGTTTTTCAATGACCAAGGCGCCGGCCATTTCGTCGCTGCCGAGCTGCACCGTGACGCGGTATTTCGGCCTGCCGATGCCTCTGGCGTTCAGCTTGCGCTCCAGAATTTCCACCCATTCGCCCAACGCGCCGGGCTGCAGGAAGTCCTCCAGGCGCAGGGCCTTGCTGTCCAGTATGCCCTGCAGGACGTCGGTATCGACACGGTACGCGAAGCGCTCCATGACATCCTGCGCGGCCACGACCTGCAGCATCAGTTTCTCGAGGGCTTCGCCGCGGATGGCAGGACCGTCCGCAGACGGCACCAGCTCGGCGTTGTCGACCGCATTGCTGACCAGATAGGCGTTCAGGGCGGCATTGTCTTTCAGGTACAGCTCGTTCTTGCCCTGTTTGATCTTGTACAGCGGCGGCAGTCCGATGTAGATATGGCCGCGCTCGATGAGCTCGGGCATCTGCCGGTAGAAGAAGGTCAGCAGCAGGGTGCGGATATGCGATCCATCGACGTCGGCGTCGGTCATCAGGATGATGCGGTGGTAGCGCAGCTTGTCGGGGTTGTACTCCTCCTTGCCGATGCCGCAGCCGAGCGCGGTGATCAGCGTACCGACTTCAGCGGAGGCCAGCATACGGTCGAAACGGGCGCGTTCCACGTTCAGGATCTTGCCCTTCAAGGGCAGGATGGCCTGGGTCTTGCGGTTACGGCCCTGCTTGGCCGAGCCGCCGGCGGAATCGCCTTCGACGATGAACAGTTCGGATTTGGCCGGGTCTTTCTCCTGGCAGTCGGCCAGCTTGCCGGGCAGGCCGGCGATGTCCAGCGCGCCTTTACGGCGCGTCAGGTCGCGCGCCTTGCGCGCCGCTTCACGGGCGCGGGCGGCGTCGCAGATCTTGCCGGCGATGACTTTCGCTTCGGCCGGATTTTCCTGCAGGAACTCTTCCAGCTTCTGGCCGATGACCGCTTCCACGGCCGGGCGCACTTCGGAGGACACCAGTTTTTCCTTGGTCTGCGAGCTGAAGCTGGGATCGGGAACCTTCACCGACAGCACGGCGATCATGCCTTCGCGCATATCGTCGCCGGTCGGGGCGATCTTGTTCTGCTTGGCGATGCCGCTCTGCTCGATGTAATGGCTCAGGGTCCGGGTCAGCGCCGAACGGAAGCCGATCAGGTGCGTGCCGCCGTCCTTCTGCGGGATGTTGTTGGTGAAGCAGAACATGGTTTCCTGGTAGGAATCGGTCCACTGCAGGGCGATATCGACCACGATGCCGTCTTTTTCGCCGCTGGCCGAAATCACTTTCGGATGCAGCGGCGTCTTCAGCTGCGCCAGATGCTCGACGAAGCTGGCGATGCCGCCCTCGTACTGGAACAGGTCGCGCTTGCCTTCAAGGCGTTCGTCGATCAATTCGATTTTCACGCCGGAATTGAGGAAACTCAGTTCGCGCAGGCGCTTGGCCAGGATGTCGTAATGGAATTCGACATCGGTGAAGATCTCGGCGCTGGGCAGGAAGCGCAAGGTGGTGCCGCGCTTGCCTGAGTCGGCCAGCTTCTTCAGCGGATACAGGGGTTCACCCAGGGCATATTGCTGTTGATAATGCCCGCCGTCGCGCCAGATATCCAGCCACAGACTGGAAGACAAGGCATTGACCACCGACACGCCAACGCCGTGCAGGCCGCCGGAAACCTTATAGCTGTTGTCGTCGAACTTGCCGCCGGCATGCAGCACGGTCAGGATCACCTCCGCGGCGGAGACACCCTCTTCCTTATGGATATCGACGGGAATGCCGCGGCCGTTATCGGACACCGAACAGGAGCCGTCGTTATGCAGGACCACCGTGACGATGTCGCAATGTCCGGCCAAGGCCTCGTCGATGGCATTGTCGACCACCTCGAACACCATATGGTGCAGGCCGGTACCGTCGTGCACGTCGCCGATGTACATGCCGGGGCGTTTGCGAACCGCCTCAAGGCCACGCAGGACACTGATGCTCGATGAATTATAGGTTGACGCTGGACCTGTTTGCTCTTGCTCGGACATGCTGATTTTAAATCCTAAATTATTGAATAACTCATTGATATATATGATTTATTTTCAAATGTTTGCTATCATCCAATTATACACCAAAAGCGCTTTTCAGCACAGTTTATTTATCCGGACGTATTTCACCATGTTTCACGTGAAACAAGCGCAAGTTCGAAAAAGCATCGGCATATTGCGGCAGCGCGTCGGTACCGGAAATCCAGATCTGTGCGGAGGTTTCGGCCAAGAAGGAGAGAACAAATGAAAAATGCTGTTGATCCAACTCAGAGGCCAGATCATCAAAGCATAATATCGGCCAAAAGCCTTTTTCATCAACGAAATGCTGCGCTTGTGCCAACACACAGGCCAGGGCCAGCAATTTGGCTTGGCCGCGGGAAAAATGCTCTTTATACAGTACCGAATCCAAGCTGGGCTGCCAGTCGGCGCGATGCGGTCCAACATTGCAAAAACCGGTTTGCATGTCCCGGTCCCGGTTCAGGCGCAAGGCATCCTGCAAACTGACCTGTTGCTCCTTCCAACCGGCACTGAAGGTGATTTGCAAACTATTAAATTCAGGCAGCAACGTATTTATCAGCGTTTTCAGCGGGCTCTCAAGAGATTTCAAGTATTTTTTACGGAACGCCGTGATTTGCTCGCCGGAATCGGAAAATTCAAGATCCCAGGCATCCAAGGCCTGAGCCGAGGGCTGGGTTTTCAATAGGGCATTGCGCTGCTTCAAGGCACGGTTAAAGCGCCGCCACTGCTGAAAAAAACCTGGTTCCACGTGAAACAAAGCCCAATCGATAAAACGCCGCCGCAAATCGGCAACGCCTGTAATCAGTTCATGGCTTCCGGGTTCAAAGCTTAGAACCGGGAACTGTTGGCAGAATTGGCTGAGGTTTGAGACGTCAACGCCATTGATACGGGCATGCCAGGCATTGCCGCTGTGTTGAAGTCCGGCTTGCTGCGCGCTGTCCTGCTGATTCTGCCAACGCACAACGATCTGCAGATGCTCGGCGCCGTTCTTGATCAGTCCTTCACGGATGCGGCCACGGAAGCTTCGGCCGTAGCCCAGGATATGGATGGCTTCGAGAATACTGGTCTTACCGGCACCGTTCGGGCCGAGTAAAAGATTAACGCCCGAAACGGGCGTTAATGAAAACTCAGTGAAACAACGCAGGTTGACGCCCTGCAGATGGGTCAGGAGCATTACAGGCGCAGGGGCATGACGACATGGCGGCTGCGTTCGTGACTGGCTTCGCGCACCAATGCGGAAGAATTGCCATCCCGCAACTTGATCAACACGGTATCTTCGCGCAGCGCAGACAGGGCTTCCAGCAGGTAGTTGACGTTGAACCCGATGCTGATGCCTTCAATGGCCGATTCGATCTCGATTTCTTCCTGGGCTTCTTCCTGTTCCGGATTGTGCGCCACGATATTCAGCACGCCCGGATTGATGTCCAGCTTGACGCCTTTGAATTTCTCGTTGGAAAGGATGGCGGCGCGCTGCAGGGCATTGCGCAGCTGTTCGCGGTTGACGCGCACTTCCTTATCGGCGCCGATTGGAATAACCGCCTCATAATCCGGGAATTTGCCTTCAATCAGCTTGGTGGTGAAGGTTACGTCGCTGCGGCTGATGCGCAGGTGGTTGTTGCCGACTTCCAATTCGATGTCACCATCGCCGTCTTCCAGCAAACGCTGCAGCTCCAAAACACCCTTGCGGGGCATGATGATCTGTTTTCGGTTTTCCACGGCATCAGCCAGTTCGGTTTCGCACAAAGCCAGCCGATGACCGTCGGTAGACACGCAACGAAGTATTTTTCCTTTTAAATCAAACAGTAAGCCATTAAGGTAGTAACGGACATCCTGTTGTGCCATGGCAAATGCCGTGCGTTCGATTAATTCCTTCAAGGCCGCTTCCGGGACACGGATGCGTTCCATGATCGCCAGCTGATCGTTTTCCGGGAAATCCCTGGCAGGTAGGGTGGCCAAGGTATAGCGGCTTTTGCCGGTCTGGATGGTGGCTTTGTCGCCGCTGTGGCTCAAGGTGATTTTGCTGCCGTCCGGCAAGGCGCGCACGATGTCGAACAGCTTGCGGGCCGGAATGGTCACTTCGCCGTCCTGGCTGTCGTCAACGTCCGATCGGGACGTCAATTCAACTTCCAGGTCGGTGCCCTTCAAGGACAATCGGCCGTTTTCGACATGAACCAGCAAGTTGCTCAGCACCGGCAGCGTCTGTCTGCGTTCGACGACATTGACGACCTGTTGCAAGGGCTTTAAAAAGGCTTCACGTGAGAGGCTGAATCGCATGGTGGTTTTTCCAATTGCTATGTTTATATTTAAACAGGTGGTGGTGGTAGTATCGAAAAATTCGTGGGATAAGATTTTAACTTATTGATATTTATTGAATATATACACCCAAAAGGCTTGTGATGGTTGGCTATGACCTCTGTGCATGAAATGTGGATAAGTCATCGGTTGATATTTCAAACACAGTTTATCCACAGCTCATCCCCAGTAAATCATTCGGTCAGTTTGCGCACCAGTTTGTCCCAATCTTCCCTTGTTTTTCCGTCCGAATCACGCAGGCCCTGGATGACGCGGCACCCGTGCAGAACCGTGGTGTGATCGCGTCCGCCGAAGGCCTCGCCGATTTCCGGAAGGCTGTGTTCGGTCAATTCCTTCGCCAAGGCCATGGCCATCTGCCTGGGACGGGCGATGGAACGCGTCCGCTTGGGCGAGGTCAGGTCCTTCAAAAGCAATTGGTAGTAGTCTGCCACGGTTTTCATGATATTGCTTATAGAAATTACAGAAGCCTGGGCACGCATTAAATCACGCAGGGTTTCCTGGGCGAACTCCAGGCTGATCGCGCGTCCGGTGAAATTGGCGCGTGCCGCCAGGGTGTTCAATGCGCCTTCCAGATCGCGCACGCTGGAATGCAGGCGTTTGGCGATCTGCCAAGCCACGTCGGCCGGCAGGTCGATGCCGCGGCGCTGTGCCTTGTCCAGCAGGATGGTGGCGCGCGTTTCATCGTCAGGCGGCTCCAGCACGGCGGACAAACCCCAGCCCAGGCGTGATTTCAGGCGCGGCTCAAGGTTCTCGACCTCGCGCGGGTAGCGGTCGCAGGTCAGGATGATCTGCTGTTTTCCGTCCACCAAGGTATTGAACGTATGGAAGAACTCTTCCTGGGTGGTGTTCTTGCCGGCGAAGAACTGGATGTCATCGATGAGCAGGGCGTCGACCTGCTGGAACTGCTTCTTGAACTGCGCCATGTTCTTTTCGGTCAGGGCGCGCATCATGGCGTTGAAGAACTGCTCGGAACGCATATACAGCACGCGCATGCCCGGGTTGTGGCTGCGCATGTAGTTGCCGGCCGCATACATCAGATGGGTTTTTCCGAGACCGGTGCTGCCGTATAAAAGCAGCGGGTTGTAGGCCTTGCCGGGGTTCTTGGCGACCTGCAGGGCGGCCGCATGGCCGAGCTGGTTGCACTTGCCGACCACGAAATTATCGAAGGTGTAATGCGGATCGACACCGCCGGCGAAGTCGGGCTCAGGGCGTTTTTTGGCGCTGGCCGCCGGTTTGGCCGGCGCCGCGGGTTTTTGGCTGGAGCCGACGCGCAGGGTCACCGACAGCGGACCGCCGGCGAAATGCCTGGCCAGCTCCTGGATGCGCGGCAGGTAGTGTTCCTGCACGTGCTCCACGACAAAAGCGTTCGGCGCATATAAATGCAGTTCCTCTCCGTTTTGGCTGGCTTGCAGCGGCTTAAGCCAGGAGAGCACGTCTTCAGTCGGATATTCCTGCTCTAAACGCTGTAAACTTTGGGACCAGACATTCATGCTGCGTTAAATCTTCTGTGGATAACTCGATCGGAGCGTCAAGTCTAGCTTGTTGCCGGCCATTCTGCCAAGCCGTTTTTGACTTGACGGACCGGCAGGAAGTCCGCTATAATTTCCAGTTCACTACACCCTTATCTTTTTGAGGTGCCACCATGGCAACCAAACGTACCTACCAGCCAAGCAACCTGAAACGCAAACGTGACCACGGTTTCCGCAGCCGCATGAAAACCGCTGACGGCCGTAAGATCCTGGCCCGTCGCCGCGCCAAAGGCCGCTCGCGTCTTTGCGTCTAACCCTGCGCTAGCCTTCGGGCCGCAGACTGGCAATGGCCGATCCATCGCCGACGAGTCATCCGAAAACCGCACGCCTGCGTGCAGCGCCTGAGTTTCAAGCCGTGTTCAAGAACGGCCTGAAACGTTCAGGCGTATTTTTTCGCCTGTACTTTTTAGCCGCGCCGGGCGCCGCGCCGCGCCTGGGCATGGCAGTTCCGAAGAAAATGGCGCCTTTGGCGGTCTCCCGCAACCGCATCAAGCGGGTCTGCCGCGAAACCTTCCGGCAACGCCGCCCTGCCCTGGCCGCCGGTGATTTCGTGCTGGTCGCCCAAGCGCAGGCCAAAACCGCCACGCCGCGCGCGCTGCGCGCCGAACTGGAGCTGCTGCTTTCGCGGGTTTGCGCGCAGGCTGCCGAATAAAACACGCGCAAAGGCCGCAAACACAGTAAAATTGGCGACTTGCCCTCCCGGCCTCCCGTATAAAGACCACCCAATGAACCAAACCCGCACTTTTCTGCTGATCGCCTGGCTTGCCGTGGCATTTTTACTGTTTCAGCAATGGCAGGCCCCGCAAGCGCCCGCGCCGACCGCGGCCGCCCCGCCGCAGAATGCGCAGACGCTGCCGCAGACCGGTGGATCCTCGCTGCCGGCACTGCCGGCTTCGTCGGCCGCGCCGGTCAACGCCGTGTTGCCGGTCGGTGTTGAACAGTCTTCGCAGACCGTGGAGATCGTGACCGATATATTCCGGCTTACCGTTGACCTGAAGGGCGCCAGCATCGTGCGCGCCGAGCTGCTGACCTATCCGCTTGAAAAGAAATCCGGCAGCGCCAACGTTTTGATGCTGGATACCGTGCCGGCCGATTTCTTCGTGGCGCAATCGGGCTGGCTGACCAAAAGCGGCCAGAATGCGCCGACCCATGAAGTCATGTTCCAGACCGTTGACGGAAAAAACACGTTCACCCTGGCGGACGGCCAGGACAGCCTCTCGGTGCCGTTCGTCTGGACCGATGCCGCCAGCGGCGTACGGCTGACCAAAACCCTGGTGCTGACCCGCGGCAGCTTCACCGTCAAGCAGGTCCAGGAACTGCACAACACCGGCACAGCGCCATGGTCCGGTTTCGCCTATGAGCAGCTGAAGCGCATCGCGCCGCCGCCGCCTTCCAAAACCGCCGGTTTGACCGATCCGGATTCCTTCAGCTTCGTCGGCTCGGCGTGGTACAGTCCGGCCGACAAGTTTGAAAAAATCAAATTCGGCGATTACACCGACGGCGACGGCGTGCTGCAAAGCCCCAACAAGGAAGTCGCCGACGGCTGGTTCGGGATGCTGCAGCATCATTTCGTAACGGTCTGGCTGCCCGGCAAGGGCGACAAGCAAACCTACTCGCTGGCCAAGGAAGGTGATCCGGCACAGCCGTTCTACATCATCCGCGGCGTATCCAATGAAAGCGTGCTGGCGCCCGGCGCCACGATCAGCCGTGAAGACCGGTTGTGGATAGGCCCGAAAGCCCAGAAAGCCATGAACGACGTGCATCCCACCCTCGACCTGAGCGTGGATTACGGCATCTTCGCGTTCCTGTCACAGCCCCTGTTCTGGCTGCTGTCGAAGCTGCATGACCTGCTCGGCAACTGGGGCTGGGCGATCATCGCCATCGTGGTGGTGCTGAAAGCCCTGCTGTTCCCGCTGTCGGCCAAGCAATACCAGAGCATGGCCAAAATGCGCGCCATCCAGCCGCGCATCGAAGCCCTGAAGGAACGCTACGGCGACGACCGCCAGAAGTTCGCCATGGCGCAGATGGAGCTGTACAAGAAAGAAAAGATCAATCCGGCCGCCGGCTGCCTGCCGATGCTGATCCCGATCCCGATTTTCCTGGCGCTGTATTGGGTGCTGGTGGAAAGCGTCGAACTGCGCCAGGCCGAATGGATCGGCTGGATCAACGACCTGACCGCGCCCGATCCGTTATTCATCCTGCCGGCGATCAACCTGGTAGTGATGTTCCTGACCCAGAAGCTGACTCCGACCCCGGGCATGGATCCGCTGCAGAAGAAAATGATGACCTTCATGCCGCTGATCTTCGGCGTGATGATGGCGTTCTTCCCGGCCGGCCTGGTGCTGTATTGGGTGACCAACGGCCTGCTCGGCCTGGCGCAGCAGTATTACATGACCAGGAAATTCGCGCCTAACCACACGCATGCCTGATGGAAGCCGGCGCACCGACGCAAGCGCTTGATACCATCGCCGCGCCGGCCACCGCGTTCGGTTCGGCCGGCGTCGGCATCGTGCGGGTGTCCGGGCCGCTGGCCAGAAGCATCGGTGAATGCCTGGCCGGCCAGGCCCTGAAAGCCCGGCATGCCCTGCATGCGCATCTGCGCGACGCCGATGGCGAGGTTCTCGACGATGCGGTGGTGCTGTATTTCCAGGGCCCGCATTCGTACACCGGCGAGGATGTGCTGGAGCTGCAGGCGCACGGCAACCCGGCCCTGCTCAACGCCATCCTGCGCGAATGCCGGCGTCTGGGCGCGCGCGACGCCCGCCCGGGCGAATTCACCGAACGCGCCTTCCTCAACGACAAACTCGATCTGGCCCAGGCCGAAGCGGTCGCCGACCTGATTTCGGCGCAGTCCGAAACCGCCGCCCGCGCCGCCCGGCGCTCGCTGGACGGCGTGTTCTCGCAGCGCTGCGACGCGCTGTCCGAACAGCTGGTGCACGCCCGCGTGTATGTGGAAGCGGCGCTGGATTTCCCCGATGAGGAAATCGATTTCCTGGCCGCGCCGGAAATCCAGAACCTGCTGACCCGCAGCCGGACCGACCTGGCCCAGCTGCGCGCGGAAGCCGGTCAGGGCAAGCGCCTGATGGACGGCCTGCATGTGGTGATCGTCGGCGCGCCCAATGCCGGCAAGTCCTCGCTGTTGAACGCCTTGGCCGGCGAAGAGCGCGCCATCGTCACCGATATCGCCGGCACCACCCGCGATGTATTACGTGAAACCATCCAGGTCGACGGCCTGTGGCTTACCCTGGTGGATACCGCCGGCCTGCGCGACAGCGTGGAAACCGTGGAAGCCGAAGGCATCCGCCGGGCGCGCGGCGAACTGGACAAAGCCGACATCATCCTGGCCGTGCTGGACGACAGCCTGCACGGCGCCGGCGACCTGGCCGGGGAACTGCAGGCCAGCACCGGGCGCGTGCTGTGGCTGCACAACAAATCCGACCT
>Ga0105090_10002339_pt1 | contig 10542 bp, 7 predicted proteins | sample PPLLak3March2015_FD_79110 | JGI IMG/M metagenome (GOLD analysis project Ga0105090, IMG submission 79110) | Freshwater sediment microbial communities from Prairie Pothole Lake near Jamestown, North Dakota, USA - PPLs Lake P7 Core (1) Depth... | ecosystem: Environmental > Aquatic > Freshwater >... | reverse complement strand
CTCCAGAAACATATTGGCGGCGTGTTGGTCGCCGGAGGATTCTCCGGCGCTAAACAGAATGGTTAAAGGGGAGAGGTGAGACATTTGAGAATCTCTGATTAATTCCTTCGACAATGCTTTCCTGAGCGAGGGTGAGGAGCTCAGGATGAACGGTAAGTTGTGTAGTCCGATTTAACAAGCTAGACAGTCAAAACACCCCGAATAACACCCACAATTTCCCTGATCGTATCATCTTCAAGAAATGGACAAATCGGCAATGAAAAACAGTTGGCCGAAACGGATTCAGTCACCGGCAGACTTAACCCAGCGCATTCTTCTTTAAAAACATTTTGCTGATGCAAAGGTACGGGGTAATAAATAGCACAACCAATTTGTTTATCCTGCAAAGCCTTTAAGACTTCATCACGGCGATTGCACAACAGAGTATATTGATGATAAACATGTTCACCCAATCCATCTTCGTAAGGTGTAACCAGAGGTAAATCCGCCATCAATTCTGAATAAAGATGTGCAACGTGACGACGCGCCTGATTGTATTGGTCGATGCGTTTTAATTTGGGTCTCAAGATCACCGCCTGCATTTCATCGAGACGGCTGTTATAACCGATTACATCATGGTAATAGCGTACATCCGAGCCATGATTACGCAGTTGTTTGATTTTTGCTGCCGTTTCGTCCGAGTTGGTAACGACCAGGCCACCATCACCGAAGGCACCCAGATTTTTACTGGGAAAAAAACTGAATCCCGCCGCATCACCTATCGCACCGGTTTGTTTGCCATTAATACTTGCACCAAAGGACTGGCAACAGTCTTCAATCAACTTTAAATTGTGTTGCTCGCAAAGTTGCACAATTTCAGTCATGTCCGCAGGTTGGCCAAACAAATGCACGGGCATAATTGCTTTGGTTTTTGGGCTAATGGCTTTTTCTATCTCTTCCGGTGAAATATTAAATGTTCTGGGATCTATATCAACAAAAACCGGAATTGCACCCACATATTTAATGGCTTCCGCTGTAGCAATAAAAGTGAAAGCAGTGGTAATCACTTCATCACCTGCACCTATGCCTTCAGCAATTAATGCCAAATGCAGCGCATCGGTGCCTGAAGCGACACCTATCGCATGTTTAACACCCAGATATTCAGCTGTTTCCTTTTCAAAGGCCTGCACATTAGGTCCCAATATAAAGGAACAGTTTTCTATTGTTTCAGCCAGTCCGCGTTCAACTTCATCTTTGATTTCGGCATATTGAGCCTTCAGATTTACCATGGGTATCATGTTGTTGCCTTTTTTTATTGTATGTAGGGACGTAATATCTTGCGCCTCTACGGGTGAAAATATTTTTATTATTTATCGTCTAACAACCGAGTGATTTGTATCGCTGTTGCCAAGGCTCTTCTTCCCGCTTCTCCCGAAACCAAGGGATTTTCACCGGTTTGAATGCAATTTACAAAATGTTTGATTTCTTCAAGCAGCGCATCACCACTTTCAAAAACGGATTCTTCTGTTTCTATTTCAGGTATACCTGGAAACATTTCTTTTTTGCCAGTGCGATATTTGGTCAAAACCTTATTCTGAAAATCCACAGAAATATAGGAGCTCGGTCTGAACAGGCGCATTTTGCGCTCCATCTTCATGCTTATTCGACTTGCCGTCACATTGGCTACACAACCGTTTTTAAATAACAGCCTGGCATTGGCAATATCCGTACCCTGAGTGAGGACGGCCGTACCACTGGCATCAATACGTTCAACTTCTGAATCCACCAACGCCAAAATAATATCAATGTCATGAATCATTAAATCGAGCACAACACTCACATCATTAGCGCGAGGATTAAACGGCGATAAACGATGCGATTCGATAAACAGCGGTTTTTCGCCTTTATCCAAACCTAACACGGCCGGATTAAATCGTTCCAGGTGTCCGACCTGTAAAATCAAATTCTTCGCTTTGGCAATGGCTATCAGTTCATCCGCCTCTGTAACCGTCACTGTAATCGGTTTTTCAACCAGAACATGAGCGCCCGCATTAAGAAAATCCTTGGAAACCATGTGATGCAGTGTGGTAGGAACAACAATGCTGACTGCATCGACTTGGCCCAGCAGAGATTGATAATCTGTTAATGCTCTCGCGCTATGCTTTTCAGCAACCGCAATTGCTGCTTCCTCGTTAATATCAACAACAGCAACCAACTCACAATCAGGCAACGAGGCATATTTTTCAGCATGGAATTTGCCTAAATAACCGGTACCAATAACAGCGCATTTTAATTTTTTCATTTGTTTAACTTTACCATTAGTTTTAACCCGAAGATGGTCTGATAAAAAATCATCAGCGTGTTATTTGCCCGGCGATTGGATAGTATTGGATATTGTAATCTATCAGGCTATATTGATAAACTTTTGTCTAAATCGCAAGTTTTTGGCGCATTATCGTCGGAAATTCTTGGATACCTGTTAACCAAAGATCCTCTCACTTTACCCTCGATGCCCTTGGTGATACCATAAACAATGAGTTAGGGTTATCATGGTTGTTACAGTAAATAACTCTTGTAGTCGTGGTGTTCGCCACGACATCATCACGTATATGATCAGCCCCCTAAATTGCAGAATAAATATGGTATTTAAGACATGGATTGACTCCGGTAGAATTTCACAACTCAACAATCTCACCCTAGGAATAGCAACCATTGCCGGTACACTGTTATTTTCCGGTTGCACCCTGGGGCCTGACTTCACCAGCCCTACAAGCCCAGACACAAAAAGTTACACGACCGGTAAACCCTCAAATCGCACTACCACAACATCATCAAAGTCAGGTGCAGCCCAGTCTTTAACTCTGGGAAAAGATATTCAGGGGCAGTGGTGGAAATTATTCCGCTCCCGGGCATTAACCGCACTGATCGATCAGGCCATGAAACGTAATCCTGACTTGCAGGCAGCTACATACGCCTTGACCGAAGCCCAGGAAAATGCCTCTGCAAAGCAAGGTTCTTTACTCCCTGCCCTGGACGCAACAGCTAATGCCACACGTCAAAAAATTTCGGGGGCGCAATTCGGCAACCCCGATTTTCCTGGTACTACCTACACACTCTCCAGTACTACAGTTAAGGTCGCCTACACGCTGGATGTTTTTGGTGCTATTCGGCGCCAAATCGAGGGATTCGAAGCGCAAGCGGAGTATCAGCAGTTCCAACTTGAGGCCGCTTTCCTGACGTTGGCGTCAAATGTTGTCACCACCGCAATACAGGAAGCTTCTTTAAGAGCCCAGATTGATGCGACTGAGGAAATCATCAAAGCTCAATCTCGGCAACTTGATCTGGTCAAACAACAGTTCGAATTGGGGGGCGCATCGAAAGTCGATGTATTGGCATTGCAATCCACACTGGAACAAACGCGAACAACCTTACCGCCTTTACAGCAAGAACTGGCCCAGAACCGCCATCGTTTGACCGTACTGACGGGTGACCTGCCCAGCACTGAACTAGGCGCTGAATTTAAACTGTCTGACTTGCATCTGCCCGAAGAATTGCCTCTCAGCTTACCCTCCAAACTGGTACAACAGCGCCCCGATGTTCGAGCGCAGGAAGCTCTGCTACATGCAGCCAGTGCTGAAATAGGCGTAGCTACCGCCAGGTTATTTCCTGATTTTACTATCAATGCCAGTGTAGGCAGCATCGCCACGCGGCTAGGCGATTTATTTGTGCCCGGCAGTGCTATCTGGAGCTTTGGCGGTAACCTGTTGCAACCTGTCTTTCATGGCGGAGAACTAATTCATAAACGGCGTGCCGCACTGGCAGCATACGAACAGGCGGCAGCTCAATACCGGAGCACTGTTTTGCAGGCATTCCAAAACGTTGCCGATACCTTGAGCGCACTGGAATTTGACGCGGCCGAATTGAAGACGCAGGATGCTACCGTAAAAGTGGCGTTCGATAGTCTGGAATTGACTCGACTCCAGTACCAAATCGGTGCTGTCAGTTATCTGTCCCTACTAAATTCGGAACGCGATTACCAACAGGCGCGTATCGGCCAGATAAATGCACAAGCCAGACGTTATGCAGACACTGCGGTTTTGTTTCAGGCTCTGGGCGGCGGATGGTGGAACCGTACAAAGTTATCTGCCACCTTATTGGCAGAGCAAAAAAAGAATGAAAAAAGTGATACTGATAAGTGCAAAATTCTAGGCGTAATACCATTGCTTTTTTGCCATGAACCTTGAACTTTATTCATTAAACCGATTTAAAACGTGGCGACACTTAATGTTTAAACAAACTCCTGGCAGGAAACAAAAATGATTAAACGCATGATCATTATGCTCATCGTGGTCGGCATGATACTCGGAGGCATTTTTTGGTTCATTAACTTCAAGGGCCGCATGATCAAGGAGTTTATGTTATCTCAGGGCGAACCGCTGCAAACCGTTTCCACCACAACAGCAGGGTTTCTGGAATGGTTACCGAAGCTGGAAGCAGTCGGCAGCATACAAGCTGTTCAGGGTACTAATTTGAGTGCCGAAGTACCAGGCATTGTGGCGGAAATCCACTTCAAACAGGGCGATAACGTGAAACTCGGTACCCCTTTATTGCAACTACGCGCCGACAACGATATTGCCCAATTGGAATCGCTAAACGCTTCAGCGCAACTGGCTCGGATCACCTACAAGAGGAATCAGGCACAGTTCCGTGCAAAGACCATCAGCAAGCAGACGCTTGACATAGACAAGGCGAATCTTGATATGGCCGTCGCCAATGTTGCCCAACAGCAGGCGCTGGTGGATAAAAAGCTTATTCGTGCCCCCTTCACAGGCCGACTGGGTGTTCGGCTCGTGAATGTTGGTCAATATCTTGAGGCAGGTACAGTGATAGGTACCCTTCAGGCACTCGACACAGTCTTTGTGGACTTTTTTCTGCCGCAGCAAGCATTAGCTTCACTCAAAACCGGTCAAAAAGTGACTCTCACCACTGACGCCTATCCAACGCAGAATTTCACTGGCACTATTACAGTTATCAATCCCAAGATAGACATCAACACCCGTAATGTGCAGGTAAGAGCCACACTCAAGAATCCCAAACACAAACTACTACCCGGCATGTATGTCACCATAAATGTTACAACCGGCCTAACGCAACGATATATTACTCTGCCTCGCACGGCTATCACCTTTAACCCTTTCGGAGCTACCGTTTATCGGGTGGAAGACATTGGTAAAGACGAAAAAGGCAGACCTAAGCTCATTGCCAAACAAAGCTTTGTTACCACAGGTGATACACGCGGTGATCAGATTGCGATCCTTAAAGGTGTTAATGAAGGCGAAACGATAGTGACTTCCGGTCAAATAAAACTACGCAACGGTTCACCTGTTACGGTCGACAATTCAGTTCAACCCAGCAATGAAGCCGCTCCACAACCAAACGACCAATAATCCGCCATGAATTTAACCGATATTTTTATCCGCAGGCCCGTCCTGGCTACGGTAGTCAGCATGATGCTGTTGGTAATGGGTCTGCGCGCGTTGAGTGGTTTACCCGTTTTGCAGTATCCGCGCACCGAAAACGCCATAGTCACTGTCACCACGGCTTACTATGGCGCTGACCCGGACATTGTCGCGGGATTTATCACTACGCCGCTGGAAAATATCATCGCTCAGGCAAACGGTATCGACTATATTACATCAACCAGTCAGAACGGTCTCAGCACTATAACTGCCAATCTGCGGCTTAATTATGATCCAAACAAGGCCCTGACAGAAATCAATGTCAAGGTAAATGCCGTACTTAATCAACTTCCGCCGGAAACACAACGTCCGGTTCTAAGTGTAAAAATCGGCGAAACGATTGACGCCATGTATATCGGTTTTTCCAGCGAAGTCCTGCCCGCCAACAACATCACCGATTATCTGATACGCTCAGTACAGCCCAAATTACAGGCGGTGGAAGGGATCCAGCTTGCAGAGTTGCTGGGAGGGAAGAACTTTGCCCTGCGCGCCTGGTTAGACCCCAACAAATTGGCTGCCTACGCACTCACAGCATCCGATGTCAGCGCAGCACTTACACAGAATGACTTTATAGCAGGACTGGGTACAACCAAAGGTCAAATGGTGCAAGTCAACCTGACTGCGTCAACCAGCCTGCATTCCGTCACAGAATTCGAGAATTTGATCATCAAGCAACAGGACGGCGCGATTATCCGTCTGAAAGATGTGGCTAATGTCACCCTGGGCGCTGATGACTACGAATTTAGCGTCGCCTTTGATGGCAACAAGGCCGTTTATATCGGCCTCCAGGTAGCGCCCAGCGCCAACCTGCTTGAAGTAATCGACAGGGTGCGTGAAGTTTTTCCTGAAATTCAAGCTCAGTTGCCGGAGGGACTTAGCGGTAAAATTGTCTATGACTCGTCGAAATTTGTTGATAGCTCTATCAATGAGGTTGTCCATACCCTGGTCGAAGCTTTGCTGATTGTAACGCTGGTAGTGTTCGCATTCCTGGGTTCGCCGCGTTCGGTACTGATACCCGTAATAGCAATTCCCCTGTCCCTGATCGGCACGTTCACAATGATGTCGATGTTCGGTTTCTCCATTAATTTGCTGACTCTGCTGGCCTTGGTACTCGCCATCGGACTGGTGGTTGATGATGCCATCATTGTCGTTGAAAACGTTAACCGGCATCTTGAAGACGGTATGCAGCCTATCCCTGCTTCACTGCTGGCGGCCCGGGAACTGACCGGTCCCATTATCGCCATGACCATCGTTTTAGTCGCAGTCTATGTTCCTGTCGGCTTGCAAGGCGGACTTACCGGCGCCTTGTTCTCTGAATTTGCTTTTACTGTAGCCGGCGCGGTAACCGTTTCCGCCATTGTGGCGCTGACATTATCACCAATGATGTGTTCCCGGTTACTCAAAGCACATACTCATGATCGTACCGGCTGGGAAGAACGCATCGTCGACTTTATCGATCGCAAAGTCTATGCAATGCAACGTGTCTATTCACATTCATTACATGGATCACTTGACTATTTACCAGTGACAGCTGTATTTGCCCTCATCATACTCGCCAGTATTTACTTTCTTTATGGCAGCGCCAATAGTGAACTCGCTCCGCAGGAAGATCAAGGCGTCATTATTACCCTATCTACGTCAGCACCGGATGCAACCCTCCAGCAACGTCTGGTTTATGCCGACCAGGTTCATAAGAAATTCATTAAGCACACGGAAACCGATCACGTTTTTCAGCTAAATGCGCCCGGGCAGTCCATCGCGGGTACAGTCCTCAAGCCTTGGGATGAGCGAAAACTGACCGCCACTGAACTTCAACCTGTTATTCAGCAAGAAATGAACGAAATCGCCGGGGTTCGTGTCGCTACGTTCCAACCGCCGCCATTACCGGGCAGTAGCGGTCTTCCAGTGCAGTTCGTGATCGGCACCACCGAGCCGTTTAATCAATTGAACACAGTCACTCAGCAATTTATGCAGGATGCGCAAAAAAGCGGCATGTTTATATTCCTGGACACTGACCTTAAATACGATCAACCCCAGTCACAAGTGGAAATTGACCGTGATAAAACCGCTCTGCTGGGTCTAACCATGCAGGATGTGGGTTCATCTTTGGCATCAATGCTCGGTGGAGGCTATGTCAACTATTTCAGCATGACAGGAAGATCCTACCGGGTGATCCCCCAGGTACAGCAAAGTTTCAGGCTCAATGCCGATCAGTTGCGTAACTACCACATTCGCACGGCTGACGGAGCGGCAGTACCGCTATCAACCATCGCGACCATCAGCACGAAAACTGTGCCGCAATCACTCAATCACTTTCAGCAATTAAACGCAGCCATTATTTCCGGCGTACCTTTTCCCGGCGTTACGCTGGGGGACGCCATCGATTCCTTGAAGGGTATCGCAGTAAAAGTACTGCCTCCCGGCTATTCGGTGGACTATGGAGGACAATCGCGACAACTGGTCAAGGAATCCAGTGGCTTTATCTTCACTTTCCTGTTCGCTTTGGTCATTATTTTTCTGGCATTGGCCGCGCAATTCGAGAGCTTTCGCGACCCGCTGATTATTCTGGTATCAGTGCCCATGTCTATCGCGGGTGCGCTCATCTTCATTGCCTTAGGGATCGGAGGTGCGACCCTTAACATCTATACCGAAGTAGGCTTGGTCACCCTCATGGGATTAATCAGCAAACATGGCATCCTGATCGTCGAATTCGCCAATATCAAGCAAAAGGAAGGCATGTCCAAACGCGCAGCGATAGAGGCTGCTGCCGGTATCCGGCTACGGCCTATTTTAATGACCACCGCTGCAATGGTGCTGGGTGTTTTGCCTCTGATTTTCGCAACCGGCGCGGGAGCTCTGTCGCGTTTCAACATAGGGCTGGTAATAGCTACCGGCATAGCCATCGGCACATTGTTCACACTATTCGTAGTGCCAGCAGTATATCTCCTGATTGGACAGAACCATTCCAAGTTGGCGGCGAATACCCCATAGCCATGTTGCATCATGCCGGCGACGAGGAAAAATACCCGCTGATCCTCGGCAACCCGCCTTTTGCGGGATCACTCGATTACGAGAACAATGCCAAAGACCTGTTGGCTAGCGTCAAGACCAAGAAAACCGAACTGCTGTTCCTCGCCCTGTTCCTGCGCCTGTTAAAACCCGGCCGCCGTGCGGCCATTATCGTACCGGACGGCGTGCTGTTCTGCTCCTCCAAGGCACACAAGCAGTTGCGGCAAATGCTGGTCGAGAAACAAAAACTGGATGCGTTGATTTCGCTGCCGTCCGGCGCCTTCATGCCCTATGCCGGGGTATCGACGGCGATTTTGATATTCACCAAGACCAATTCCGGCGGCACCGATAACGTCTGGTTCTACAATATGCTGGCCGACGGCTGGAGCCTCGACGACAAGCGCCAGCCGTTGCTGCCGGAGGAAAAGCTCGGGGTGACGCCTGCCGAAGCTTTGACTGAAGCGGAACATGCGAAGAACAATCTGCCGGATGTGCTGGAACGCTGGGGATTACGAGAAACCTCGGAGCTGGAACGCCCTCGCACTTCACAGAGTTTTTGTGTACCCAAGGCCGACATTACCGCCAGTGGTTACGACCTTTCCCTCAACCGTTATAAGGAAGTAATACACGAGATTGTGGAGCATCTACTGCCGAGGGAAATTTTAGCAAAGCTTGCAACGCTGGAAGATGAGATTCAGCCGGGGATGAAAATGCTTGAATCAATGCTAATCTTAAGACACGATTGGCAAACAGAAATAAACCAAAGTTCATTCTTATCTGAAAACCCAAACACAGAGGAACAAACATGCCTTTAATTGCACTGAAAGCTCATTATGACGGTCATGCCGTCGTTTTCGACGAGCCCTACGACCTGCCACCAGAAACTCCAAGGGGTAGGCGAATGTGCGTTTGAAAAGTCTCCTTTCGATACCTCTTCGCAATGGACTGTCTCCATCAAACTCTGGGTTGGTATCTGCAAAAATTCTGACGCTATCTGCTATTACGAGTGCTGAATTTGATTCAATGGCATGGAAAGAAAGCACATTTCAGTCTATACCACCGAATCACCAATCGGTGAATGTCTGTGACTTCCTTATTTGTCGTGGGAACGGCAATGTTCATCTAGCTGGGAAAGGCTACTTTCCAACATGCTCAATGATCGATGTGAATTTTCCTGACACAATGATTGCTGCCCGCACCAATCCGGAATAAATTGAGCGTGAGTAGCTTCAATATTTGTGGCACTCCGATGCTATTCGGAACCAAATTGAGGCTTCTGCTCGGACAACGAATTGAACCTTCAAAGTCAATCAAACGATGTTGGAGGACGTGTCTTTCATTCTCCCACCGCCTACCCTCCAACAAACCTTCGCCACTCGCATGCAGGCCGTCAATGCGATTAAAGCAGCACAACAAGCCGCGCTTGCCGAACTCGACACCCTTTTCGCTTCCTTACAACAACATGCCTTCCGTGGCGAATTGTAGTAGGGCGTGCCATGCACGCCAAGGGCTTGCAAGATTATCCAAACATCGGAAAAGGCGCGCATGGCACGCCCTACACATAATTTTGACCTTTTGTAGGCGGTTATTTTTATACCGGGAAGGCGTAAAAAGCATGTTTTTTACTCCAAATAATTCTTCCGCAACCTCGTCGCGGTTACTTTCACCAGCAGGAATATCGAGGTCTCGATAAATGAAACCTGTCCCTCAAGCTGCTGTTTTTGCATTGATTGGCTATAATGCACAGACCCCAACTGAAAGGAACCCGTTCATGCGATCTTCTGTAGCCCTGCAAATCCACCGCGATGCGATCCGCGAAATCGCGCTGCGCCAGCGGGCCAAAAACGTGCGCGTGTTCGGCTCGGTATTGCAAGGTGACGACACCGAACACCAACATCAACCAAGCAAATCGAGTGCCAGTCGTAAACATGCCAAACGCGAACAAGAGCCTTGGCTTCTAGTCGTATCACCCTCGCTAAAAGCGTTTTCTGCGGCGCGGGCGTGGCTTATTACCGAAGCCGCATGCAAATTGAGG
>Ga0105090_10002338_pt1 | contig 10544 bp, 9 predicted proteins | sample PPLLak3March2015_FD_79110 | JGI IMG/M metagenome (GOLD analysis project Ga0105090, IMG submission 79110) | Freshwater sediment microbial communities from Prairie Pothole Lake near Jamestown, North Dakota, USA - PPLs Lake P7 Core (1) Depth... | ecosystem: Environmental > Aquatic > Freshwater >... | reverse complement strand
TACATGCCGCCGAAGGGCGGCCGCACCGATCTCTCCGACCAGTCGGTGATCAACGCGGTCGACTACATCGTCGCCGCCTCGCAGTAAGGCACCCGTGGGCGCAGCCCGCACCCGGCACGGTCTCGCGCTCGTTGCGGCACTGCTGCTCGGTGCGTGCGCGTCGGCTCCGCCCCAGCCGGAGTCGATGCGCGACCCGAACGCGAACTGGGCGTCGTACGCCACGTACGGTTGGTCGCCCTCGCCCGGCGTCGACGGCACCGACCAGCCACTCTTGATGCTCGACCAGAACGTCCGCCGCGCCATCGCCGCGGAATTGCAGCGCCGCGGCTACACCGAGTCCGCCACCGATCCCGACCTGCGCATCACCTACCAGACGGCCAGCAAGGACGTGGCGGAGAGCAACCCAGTGCGGGTCGGCGTCGGCGTAGGCAGCTGGGGCGGCAATGTCGGCGGCTCGGTCAACGTCGGCAGCCCGAGCGTGCGCAATTACCGCGAAGGCACGCTGGTGATCCACGCCATCGACCACGAACGCAACGCCGAAGTCTGGCAGGGACGCATCTCGAGCCGGATCAGCAAGAGCAGCACGGAGGCTGCCGCCATCACGTCGGCCGTGCAGGCGGCGATGCGGGATTTTCCGGCGAAGCAGTAGGGGATAGGGGATGGGGGATGGGGGATAGTGAGTAGCGGTAGCGTTCGGGGGCGTTCTCCGTAGCGACGCCGATCCCGGAATCTACCTCCTCACACTATCCCCCATCCCCCATCCCCTCCCGTCAGTCCTCGGACTGACGAAAATCCACGCCCAGCGACCTGAGCTTCCGGTACAGGTGCGTGCGCTCCATGCCGACGCGCTTCGCCAGCTGCCCGACCTTGCCGTTGCACAGTTGCAACTGCTGCGTGAGGTACGCGCGCTCGAAGTGCTCGCGAGCTTCGCGCAAAGGCAGCGCCAGCAGGTCCTGCTTCACCAGCGGCTCGTTCGCAGCCGCCTGGCCGACGATCTCGCGCTCGATCTCCGCGAGTTCGATCTCCGTATCGCCGCCGTGGACCAGCAGCCGGTGCACGATGTTGTTGAGTTCGCGGATGTTGCCCGGCCACGGGTAGTTGCGCAGCCGGTTCTGGGCCGCAACGCTGAAACGGCGGAATGGCAGGCGCTGGTCGTCGACGAGGCGGTCCACGTAGTAGCGCAGCAGGTCGGGCACGTCCTCCGCGTACTCGCGCAGCGGCGGCACGCGCAGGCTCAGCACGTTGAGTTGCGAGAGCAGGTCCTGACGGAACGGCTCGGGCCCGCGAGTCTCGAAACCGGGCTGTGCCGAGCAGATGACGCGTGCGTCGCAATTAATTGCGCTCGCGCCGCCCTGGCGCTGGTAGGCGCCTGAATCAATCGCCGCGAACAGCAGGCGCTGGGCGGCCGGCGACAGGTCGCCCAGCTCGTTGATGAACAGCACGCCACGCTCGGCCTGTTCGAGCAGCCCCTTGTGCACCGTGCCACTGGATTCGGTGCCGTACAGCGCGGCTTCCGCACCTGAGTCCGACAACGAGCCCGCGGCCACGGTGATGAACGGCCCGCCCTTCCGCGGGCTGAGCGAGTGCACGTAGCGAGCGAACGCCTCGCGGCCCGTACCCGGTTCGCCCACGATCATCACCGGCGCCTCGTGCGGAGCGAGCTGCTTGGCCTGCTCGCGCAGGTCGCGCATCACGCGGCTGCGGCCGACCGGCGCGAGCAACGGCGGCAGCAGGCTGCGCGCGGTCTGCCGGCGACGGCCGCCTTCCTCGAGCGCGCTCGTCACCGTACGCAGCAGCTTGGCCAGCGACAGCGGCTTCTCGACGTAATCCACCGCGCCGAGACGGGTGGCCTCGACGGCGGTCTCGACCGTGCCGTGGCCCGACATCATCACCACCGGCACCGACAGCGACTGCGTCTGCTGCCACTCCCGCAGCAGGCTGATGCCGTCGGTGTCAGGCATCCAGATGTCGAGCAGCACGAGGTCCGGCGCCTGGCGTGCGCAAGCGGCGCGAGCCTCGGCGGCGTTCGCTGCGACGTCCACCGCGTAGCCTTCCTCGGACAGGATCTCCTGCACGAGGTCGCGGATGTCCGCCTCGTCGTCCACCACCAGAATGCGCGCGTTGCTCATGCACGTTCCCTCCGGGGTTCCGGCCGCCGCGGTTCGCGGTTCACGGCCTGCGCCCTCGTTGTTTCGTTCAGCGGCAGCTCGATGCGCACGCGCGCGCCGCCCTCGGCGCGGTTGTCCGCCTCGACGTGCCCCCCGTGCTCCTCGACGATCTTGCGCACGATCGCGAGCCCGAGCCCGGTGCCGCGCGGCTTGGTCGTCACGTACGGGTCGAAGACCTGGCCGATCAGCTCGCGCTGGAAGCCGGGGCCATTGTCCTCCACGGCGACCTCGGCGACCTCCTCGCCGTTGCGCACTGCGAGCCGCGTCCCAACCGTGATCGCACCGCTGGCCTGCCCTTCCAGCGCCTCGACCGCGTTGGTGAGCAGGTTGTGCAGCAACTGCCGCAGGCGGCCGCGGTCGGCGACGACGCTGGTGACGGCGGACTCGAGCTGCACCTCGAGCGTCACGCCGCGCCCCGCGACCTGCGCGCGGTAGAGGTCGGTGACCTCGGTCACGAGCTGGTTGAGGTTGACGTCCGCCATCTCGAACCGCGGCGCGCGCGCGTACTCGCTGAAGGCATTGACCATCTCCTTCATCGCCTCGACCTGCTGGACGATCGTCTCCGTGCCGCGGTCGAGCAGCTGCGCGTCCTTCTCGTTCATCGACGGCAGCAACTTGTGCCGCATGCGCTCGGCGGAGAGGCGGATGGGCGTGAGCGGGTTCTTGATCTCGTGCGCCAGGCGGCGCGCCACCTCGCCCCAGGCAGCCTCGCGCTGGGCCTGCAGCATCACCGTGATGTCGTCGAACACGAGCACGAAGCCGGCGGGCGGCTCGCCTTCGGCCTCGCCCGGCAGCGGCGTGCACGCACACATGAGGATGCGCCGCGAGGTACCGGCCTGGAACGTGAACTGCTCGCGCCACTCGAGGTCGCCGGCCGCGATGCGGGCGCGGCACGCCTCGGCGAACTGTCGCAGCAAGTCGTCGGGCTGGCCAAGGTCGGCGATGCTGCGGCCGACGCAGGCCTCGAGGTCGTCGCCGAGGATGGTGCTCGCCGCACGGTTCGCGGTGCGCACCCGCAGGTCGGGTTCGAGCGAGACGACGCCCGTCGAGAGGCGCGCCAGGATGATCGCGAGGTTGGCGCGCTCGGTCTCGGCCGCCTGCTGCGCGCTCTGCTGGTCCTCGCGCGCGCGGCGCAGCCGCTTGGTCATGTCGTTGAACGAGTGCACCAGGAAACCCATCTCGTCGTGCGACGTGAGCGGCAGTCGCGTGTCGAGGTCGCCCTGCGCGACCGCGCGCGTACCCTTCACCAGGTCCTGGATCGGCTGCACGAGCTTCTGCGCCGTGAAGATCGCGCCGTACCACGCCGCCAGCAGCGAGAGCAGCAGCACCACGGTGAGCGTGAGGATGAAGCTCGCCTTGAGCGGCCGGCGCAGGTAGTCCTTTTCGCCGAACTGCTGGTAGGCAGCCTGCAGCGTGTCGGCCAGCGCGCCGATGCGTTCGGCGACCGGGTACATTGCCTGCACCACCAGCCGGCCCCGACCCGACGCGTCGCCGCCGAGCGGCACCGCCGTGCGCACCAGGTAGCCCCCCTCGGCCTGCGGCTCGAGGCTCACGAACGGCCGGCCCTGGCGGACCTGCAGCAGCACCTCGCCCGGCACCTCGTCGGGCACCACCTCCGACGACAGGCCCTTGCTCACCGCGACGATGGCGCCCCCCTCCGTCGCGACCGTGATCTCGATCGCGCCGGACTGGCGTCGCAGGCCCTCGAGCAGCACCGCCGACGTGCCGCCGGTGGCCGCGAGTTCGTCCGCGATGACCTCGGTGGCCTCGAGGTGCTCGCTCATGCGCGTCTCGAGCGCCGAGCGGGACAGCACCAGCGCATCGTCGAGGCTCTGGCGGATCTCGACGTTGAACCAGCTGTCGATGCCGCGGTTGAGGAACTGCACCGCGAAGAAATAGACGAGCAGGATCGGCAACGTGGCGAGCACGCCGAAGATCCACACCATGCGGGCCTTGAGCCGCGAGCCGATGACGTGGCCACGCCAGTCGCGCACCAGCTGCGCGAGCTTGGTGAACAGCAGCCCGACCAGCACCACGAGGCCCGCGACGTTGATCATCAGGATCCACGGGTGCAGGCGGCTGAACTGCTCGGAGTGCTGCGCCGTCTGCGCCATGAACAGGATCGCGGCCAGCCACAGCAGGCCGCCGAGGCCGATCACGATCATCGACGCGGCGCGGCTCAGCGACGGTGCGTCCATGCGAACCACTCGCTAGTGGCGCTCCAGTCGTCGGTCCAGAAGAGCAGCCAGCTGAGCGTGTCGGGGGCGGTGCGCAGGTTCAGCGCCGCACGCACGCGGAACTCGTAGGTCGACCCGGGTTCGAGCAATGAGGAATCGAGCAGCGGCAGGCCACGCACCTCGGCGAGGCGGTCGAGCGCCGCCTGCAGCGTGCCGAAGTCATCCTGCTCGCCGGTGTTGAGGTTGCGCAACAGGTAGCGCTGGCTCAGCGCGTGATAGCTGAGTTCGTAGCTCTGCTCGAGCGACGCAACCTCGGCGTCGGGCACGTAGCGGCGCACACGCGCGATCTCGATTTGGTAATCGAGCTCGAGCGTCAGGCCGGCATCGATCGCACGACGGCCCTCCTCAGGGATCTGGAGGTCGAGCCGCGCATCGAGCTCATACACACCGTCATCGAGCGACACCGAAGCGCTCCTGACGGCGAGGCGCGTGTCGGCGAATGCTGGCGCCGCGAGCGTTGCAAGAAAGCAAAGCAGCCACGCCGCACGGAAGCCTCGACTTCCCTGCCTTTTCGGACGCGGCACGCTACAGCTGTTGCTCATCACCAACATTCAGGGGCGTTTGGTCAGGCAAGCATAATAGAAGCCGTCCATCCCGGCTTCACCGGGTCGCACCGGGTACCCCGGACCCAGCCCGGCCGACCGGGCCGGCCAGCCCTGGGTACCCTCCGGCGTCCGGTCTACCGCCTCCGGGGTCTCGGCCAGGAATGCCCCGACCACGTCCTCGTTCTCGGCCCGGAGCACCGAGCAACTCGTGTATAGCAGGGTGCCAGCCGGGGCGAGCAGCCCCCAGGCCGTCCGCAGCAGGTGCCCCTGGCGCCGGGCCAGCGCCGGAATGTCCCGGGCGCGCCGCAACACCTTGATATCCGGGTGCCTCCGGATCACGCCGGTGGCCGAACAGGGCACGTCCAGCAGGATGCGGTCGTAGGGCCGGCCGTCCCACCAGCCGCCGGGCTCGCCCGCATCGCCCGCCCTGACCTCCGCCTCGAGACCGAGCCGGGCGAGACTGTCGCGGACGCGGCCGAGGCGCGGCTCGGACACGTCCAGCGCCGTCAGGTGGCAGGCGCCGCCGACCCGTTCGAGCACGTGGCAGGTCTTGCCGCCCGGGGCCGCGCAGGCATCGAGGATGCGCTCGCCGGCCTGAGGCGCAAGCAGTTCGACCGCCAGCTGCGCGGCCGCGTCCTGCACGGAGACCCGTCCCTCGGCGAATCCCGGCAGCATTCGCACATCGACGGCAGGCTCGATGCGCAGGGCATCCGGAGCGAGCGGATGCGGCTGCACCTGGAAGCCGGCCGCTTCGAGCGCGGCCGTACATTCCGGCAGCGTCCAGCGCTGCCGGTTCACGCGCAGCCACATCGGCGGGTGCTCGTTGTTCGCCTCGAGGATGGCAGTGACCTCGTCCGGGCGCTCGCGCCGCAGGGCCTCGACGAACCAGCCCGGATGCGCGGTGCGCGCAGCGAGATCGGCGTCCACCGCTGCAAGCACGGCATCGCGCTCGCGCTGGAAGCGCCGCAGCACCGCGTTGACGAAGCCTGCCGCACGCTCGTGACCCAGCGCGCGCGCGGCGTTCACCGTCTCGGCCACCGCCGCGTGCGCCGCCGTTTCGCCGGAGAGCAGCTGGAACAGGCCGACTTCGATCACCGCGTGCAGCGTGGGCGGCATCTTGTCGGGCGCGCGATCAGCGAGCCGGCGCAGGATGGCGTCGAGCCGGAAGTGCCAGCGCAACGTGCCGTAGACCAGCGAGCGCTTCAGGCCGCGCGCGGAGCCTTCATCTGGATCGTTGGCGAGCAGGTCGTCGAGCGAGCGGCCCTCGTGCAGCGTCCCGGCGACGAGGGTCGCGGCCGCGGCCCGGATCTGCGCCGGCGACGGGGCCCGTGCGCTCACCCGAGTCGTGCCCCGGCGAGCGTGTTCGCGTTCAGGAATTCGGCAGCCGACATCGCGCGCCGGCCCGCCACCTGCACTTGCTGCAGGCGCAGCGCGCCAGCGCCGGTCGCGACGACGATGCGGCCGCCAGCCGATTCGAGCACGGCACCAGGCGCGGCGCCTGCTTGCTCCGCAGCCGGCTCAGGCTCCGACTGCCAGAGGCGCAACTGCCTGCCGTCCCAGGTGGTCTCGGCCACCGGCCACGGATTGAACGCACGCACCTGTCGGTCGATCGCGACGGCAGGCTGCGTCCAGTCGATGCGCGCTTCTTCCTTGCGGATCTTGGCGGCATAGGTCGCGCCCTCCGCCGGTTGCGGCCGGGGCGACAGATCTCCCGCCTGCCATGCATCGATCGCGGCGACGATCGCCTCGGCACCGAGCACCGACAGGCGATCGTGCAGCACGCCGCCGTGCTCGCGCGGCCCGATCGGCGTCTCGCGCACGAGCAGCATCGGCCCGGTATCGAGTCCCGCCTCCATCTGCATGATGGTGATGCCCGAGGATGTGTCGCCCGCGAGGATCGCGCGCTGGATCGGCGCCGCGCCGCGCCAGCGCGGCAACAGCGATGCATGGATGTTCCAGCAGCCGAGGCGCGGCACGTCGAGCACGGCCTGCGGCAGGATCAGCCCGTAAGCGACCACCACCATCAGGTCGGCGCCGAATGCGCGCAGCCGGTCGACAGCCTCGGGCGATTTGAGCGACGCCGGCTGCTCGACCGTGAGACCGAGTTCGAGCGCGCGACGCTTCACCGGACTCGCGGTCAGCGCCTGGCCGCGTCCCGCGGGCCGGTCGGGCTGCGTGTATACGGCGACGAGTTCGTGGCCCGCGCCGTGCAGGGCGTCGAGCGGAGGCACGGCGAACTCCGGCGTGCCGGCGAAAACGATGCGCAGCCGGTGGGTCATGGGTGGTCCGGCACGGCGGCGGTGCCGTGCGAGGGTGCGTCAGATGACCGGAACCTTGGAGCGCTCGTGCGGCGCCTGCGCGCCACCGCGCTCGCGGCGCTCCTTCTCGAGTTTCTTGCGGATCCGGGTCCGCTTGAGCTCGGAGAGGTAGTCCACGAACAGCTTGCCCTCCAGGTGGTCCATCTCGTGCTGGATGCAGACGGCGAGCAGGCCCTCCGCCTCCATCTCGAACGGCTTGCCGTCGCGGCCGAGCGCGCGGACGACGACGCGTGCCGAGCGCGCCGTGAGCTTGTCGAAGATGCCCGGCACCGACAGGCAGCCTTCCTCGGCCTCGGTCTTGCCCTCGCGCTCGATGATCTCGGGATTCACGAACGCGAGCGGCTGGTCCTGCTCCTGGCTCACGTCGGCAACCAGCACCCGCTTGTGCACGTTGACCTGCGTCGCGGCGAGGCCGACGCCCGGGGCCGCGTACATGGTCTCGAGCATGTCGTCGATCAGCGTGCGGATCGACTCGTCCACGGCGGCGACCGGCGCAGCACGTGTCCTGAGTCGCGGATCCGGAAATTCGAGGATGGTGAGCTTAGCCATTCGTTTGAAAATGCTGATAAAGTTAAGTCGCGCTTGAAATTAGCAGTCACGGCACCGCCGCTGGACACCGTCGCCGTCCCGCAGCTTCGCCTGACTGAGACGTGGTCGGCAGCAGCCCCCCGGGGGGGCGGATTATAAGGCGACGGTCACGACCCCGACACCCGATGGAGATAGAGGGATGGATCGTAACCTGCGCCTCGCAAATCACCGTTCGGCCGGCTGGCGCCCCTGGATCCGGGCCGTAGGCCTGGGCCTGGCCGTAGCCGCCGCTGGCCTGGCGCTCGGCACGGCCGCGCCCACCTCGGCCGTCGCCCAGGTGTCCGGCACCTCAATGTCCGTCCCGCTCGCCGCCGACGCCCCGTCGCAGTACGTCGTCAAGAAGGGCGACACGCTGTGGGACATCGCCGGGGTGTTCCTGCGCGATCCCTGGTACTGGCCGGAGATCTGGTACGTCAACCCGCAGGTTGCCAACCCCCACCTGATCTACCCGGGCGACGTGCTCAATCTCGTTTACGTCGACGGCAAGCCGCGCGTCACCCTCGAGCGCGCCGGCGCCATGCGCCTGTCGCCGCAGGTACGCACCGAACCGCTGAGCGGCGCGATCCGCACCATCCCGTACGACCTGCTGATGGACTTCGTGGGCCGGCCCGGCCTGCTCACCAAGGACCAGATCAGGAAGGCGCCGTACGTGGTCGGCATGCGCGACCGCCACATCGTGGGCTCGGACCAGAACGAGATTTACGGCCGGGGCCTCAAGAATCCTGCGGCCGGCTCGCGCTTCAACGTCATAAACGTGGGCGACGAGCTGCGTGACCCCGACGATGGCGACCTGCTCGGCTACATCGGCCACTTCGCCGGCCTCGGCGAGGTGATCCAGAACTCGGGTGCCGTGGTGCCGGGCGAGAGCTCGATCTTCAGGATGAGGCGCGAGGAAGACCTCACGCACCTGCGCGTCATCGAGTCGGGCCGCGAGATCCTGCAGGGCGACAAGCTGTTCCCGGCAGAAGTGGACATCGGTGACGACTTCCGGCTCTCGGCGCCCAAGAACGAAGCGGTGCTGGGCCAGATCATCGCGGTGGTGGACGGCGTGTACGTCGCCGGCAAGTACCAGGTGGTCGCGATCAACCGCGGCAAGAAGCATGGCCTCGAGCCCGGCAACGCGCTCGGCGTGTTCTATCGCGGCGAGGAGATCCGCGACCGCTTCCAGCGGATGGACTGGACCTCGTTTACCGCAAACTACAGCAGAGTGCGCCTGCCTGACGAGCGCAGTGCCACGGTGCTGGTGTTCTCGGTGCACAACCGCATGAGCTACGCGCTGGTGGTCGAGTCGTCGCAGGTGATCAAGCTCGGCGATTTCGTGGCGCACCCGCTGTACGGCCACAAGGACGCGGGCATGAGGGACTTCATCCGCTGACGCACGCCGCTGCGGTTTCGACACGAACGCAGCTGATTTGCAGGAGCCTGCCGGGAGCGATGCCCGGTAGGCTCCTTGCGTATGGACGACCCGAAACCGTGGCTCGCGCTCGCCCGCGCCTCCAGCCTGCATGCGGGGCACCTCGCGCGGGCCGGCATCGCGTCGCAGCCACCCACTGAACTGCTGCGCGAGTCGCGGGCTGCGCTCAGAGCGCTCGGGCTCAGCGACGCGACGATCGAGGCACTGGTTAATCCCAGCGCCCAGGGGCTCGCCGCGGACGAGCGCTGGCTCAGCAGTCCGGGACGGCAACTGGTCACCTGGGGCTCGTCCGACTACCCGCTGCTGCTCACCTCGATTCCCGACGCGCCCCTCGTGCTGTTCGTGGAGGGCGCGGCGGATGCACTGTCACTACCGCAGCTGGCAATCGTCGGCAGCCGCAATCCCACGCAGCTCGGGCGTGACACCGCAGAGTTGTTCGCGCGGCACGTCACCGCTGCCGGGCTCACGGTCACCAGCGGCCTGGCGCTCGGCATCGACGCCGCGGGGCATCGCGGCGCACTCGTCGCCGGCGGACACACGGTCGCCGTGCTCGGCTGCGGGCTCGACACGATCTACCCGCGCGAGCACACCGGGCTGGCCCGCGAGATCGTCGCGAACGGCGGTGCGCTGGCCTCCGACCTGCCCACCGGCGTGCCGCCGCTCAAGCAGCACTTCCCGCGCCGCAACCGGATCATCAGCGGGCTCTCCGTAGGCACGCTGGTGGTCGAGGCCGCGCTGCAGAGCGGCTCGCTGATCACGGCACGCCTCGCCGGCGAGCAGGGTCGCGAGGTATTCGCCATCCCGGGCTCGATCCACAACCCGCTGGCCCGCGGCTGTCACCGCCTGATCCGGCAGGGCGCGAAACTGGTCGAAACGGCAGATGACATATTCATCGAGCTCGGCGCCCTGCTCGCCGGCCTGCGAATCGACGCGCGCGCCGAAGCTCCTGACGCGCAACGGGTTTTCGGGCGCGGGTTGGACAAGGACTACGAAATCCTGTTAGATGCGCTCGGCTTCGCGCCGGCCAGCATCGACTCGCTCGTCGCGCGTACCGGGTTCGCGGCCGATGCGGTCGCATCCATGCTGCTCATCCTCGAACTCGATGGATGGGTGGCACAACAGCACGGCGGGCTGTACGGCCTGAGACTGCCTGGGAAGGTGTGATGAAGGAAGGCGTTCTCGACATCCTGATCTACCTGTTCGAGAACTACTTCGACGGCGACCTGGACGAGGGCGACGAGCCCGACCGCGACACCCTGAAGGCCGAACTTGAG
>Ga0105090_10002337_pt1 | contig 10554 bp, 7 predicted proteins | sample PPLLak3March2015_FD_79110 | JGI IMG/M metagenome (GOLD analysis project Ga0105090, IMG submission 79110) | Freshwater sediment microbial communities from Prairie Pothole Lake near Jamestown, North Dakota, USA - PPLs Lake P7 Core (1) Depth... | ecosystem: Environmental > Aquatic > Freshwater >... | reverse complement strand
TCACAATATCAGAACTTAAATTGACATCGTCTTCTTGCACGACTAGTTCAGCAGTGGCCATTTTGTTTTCTCCGTTAAATAAAAAGTTTGTTTTAATCATTCATCCCAACCTTCATCTTCCATCTTGTTAAAACGTTCCGGATCGGGACCTTTATTTTGATTAATCGCTTTGGCCAGCCAATTTGAAGGCCCGGCTTTCATTTCATTTTGCAGATCAACAATCAGGTCTTTAATCTTGCTGCCTTCATGCACCTTGACGGGTTGTATGTTTTTAACGATTAACTGGTTGATAGCCGAACCGCCAATGGCTTGGCAATACACCGCCGCACAGCCTCCCAGCAATTCAATCTTGACGGACAGCTTGTCTTCATTGCCGTCCTGGCTGAGTTCGCCAAACTGGGCAGCTTCCAGCAGTTCGGAATTTTCCATGTCGACGGCATAGACCGCGAAGGATTTGGCCGAACCAAAATGCTGGTTGACCGTTTCCATATCGGTCGTGGCAAAAGCTACTTTTATTGCAGTTTCCATAAATCCCCTTTTATCAGTAGATTGCACAACGTGCATTCGCCGGGTTAATGACATGACAGCGTTTTACTTGAATTAAACTCGGTGAGTTCGCTGGCCGGTTTTTGGGCATAGATTGAGCGATAAACCGGAATTTCTTCATGCGAATAATTGATGACCAGGTTGGCCAGATCAAACAGCGTTTGCCGGGTGCCGCGATAACCAATCCAGGTTTTCTGATAACCGCCGATTATGTCGTATAACGGAAAACCGGCTCTTAAAATCGGAGTGCCCAGTCTTTCAGCAGTATCGACCGCATGGGAGTTGCCGATAACCAGTTGAACATTATTGGCCTTGCCAATGTTTTCCATGTCTTCCAGGTCGCCGATTTTGATGGTGGCGAGCGGAATCCGAGCTAACAACGGCACGTTACAGGATGTGACAGCAGCAACGACTTCCGCGCCCATTTCCTGAACCAGATCAACAAACGCATTAAGCAAATCCGCATCGGCGGCAATGGCAATCCGTAACTGACCGAGCATAAAATGCGTGTCCAGCATGGCATCCTGGCATTGCGAACGTTGCCGTTCAATACGCTCAGGCACATCTTTGCCGCTGATTTCCGTCAATGCGCACATCAGTGCATCATTGGCTTTCAAGCCATAAAGATGATCGAAAGAATAGGTGCGCACACCGGTTTTTTCTTCCAGCAACTCCGCCGCTTTGGCAAGCGATGGGCCGATAACTATCGTTGCCAGAGCATCGCCCAGTGTCGCCATCTCCGATAGCGGCGTACCTCCGATAGTCACCGGACTGAAATCTTCATCCGTCAAACAGCCATCCAGAGAATCGGAAAGATCGGGTACAAAAACAGGCCTTAGATGGAATTGTTCAAAAATATCTCTAAGTGCTTCCAGATCGCCAGGTGTCAGCATGTAACTGACCAAGACATTAACCTGACGCTTGCGTTTACCTGGATAAGTGCCGGTTTCTTTGGCATCCGGCACCAAGGCACGGATAATTTCGGTGACTGTCGCAGCAAACCCCGTTTCGACACTGCCGGTAAAATCAGGGGTATTGACAGCAACAACGGCAACATCGGCAAACTCCGGGTTGGCTTCCCTGAACTCCCTGACATTGCGATGCACATCGCAGCCTTGTGTCTCCGCCAGGCCGGTGGTTAAAATAGTAATCAATGCCGGGCGGGATTTTTCAGCGATCGTTTTAATGCCCTCACGCACATTTTCGTCGGCGCCCATCACTGAACTGCCCAGGTCCATGGCAGTGCTTTGTAAAGGAATAGGTTCTCTGAAATGGCGTACAAAAAATACTTTGGCAAAAGCAGTGCAGCCTTGAGAGCCATGCAGCATCGGTATTGAGCGGTTAAAGCCCAGCGTCGCCAGGGAGCCGCCAATGGGCTGGCTGGCTTTCAGCGGATTGACAGACAACGCTTTGTTTCTTTTCAAAATGTCAGCCATAACTCACCTCTTCCATAGCATTTCCCCCTTTAGCAAAGGGGGGTAGGGGGGATTTTATTTTCCACGGCGCAGGCGCTCTAACAGCCTCCCATACCGGACTTTCAATCGTCAGTGCCAATTGACGCACCAGTTCCAGCATGCCTTGGTAGCCTTCATAACCAAATTCGCGTTCCTGGTTAATATCCAGAAAAGGAACTTTGGCTTTTAATGCGGTGTACATATTACGACCACCGGCTATCAGAATATCGGCCTTGTAATCATGGACGATTTTCAATAATGCTCTTGGGCTGCCGTCGTCGATCATTACGGTATCCTCGCCCATCAGTTCACGTATTCTGGCTTTATCTTCTTCGGTAGATTTTTTGGTGCCGGTAGCCACTACCACCATACCTAAATCCTGCAAGGCGGAAATCACCGACCAGCTTTTTACACCGCCGGTAAACAACAAAACCCGCTTGCCTTTAAGGCGAACTTTCCAGGGCTCCAGTTCTTTCCTGACCCGTTTTTCCTCACGCAGTATCAGGGCTTCGGTACGTTTGGTTAAATCCTCATCGTTAAGCGCTTTGGCGAAATCCCGTAACGCCTGGCTGGTGTCGGTGATGCCGTAAAAACTGCCTTCAAACCAGGGTGTGCCGTACTGTTGTTGTAACTTGCGGGCGACATTCACCATCGCTTTTGAGCATACCATCATATTGACTTCTGCCTTGTGCATGGTTTGCACTTCACGGAATCGCGCATCGCCCGATAAAGTGCACAGTACACGCAAGCCCAGTTCATCCAGCAGCGGCAAAACATGCCAGAATTCACCGGCAATGTTGTACTCGCCGACCAAATTGACGTCATGGACTTTAATGCCGGAGTTTTCGGTGTTCAGAGGCAATGGATCAGGGTCACGCGTGCCGATAACGTATTTCACCATCGCATCACCGGCAATCCGGTTACCCAGATTCTTGGTGCCGTAAAATCCCGCGCTGTCGATTGGCACGACCGGAACGCCCCAGCGCTCTTCTGCCGATTTGCATACGGCGTTAATGTCATCGCCCACTAAAGCCGGAACACAAGTGTTATATATAAACACTGCAGGTGGAGCGTAAGTTTCAATGGCCTGTTTGATGGCATGGAATAAACGCTTTTCCGAGCGGCCCATAATAATGTCCTGCTCTGTCAAATCGGTGGTCATACCGATGCGGTATAAATCCGCCCCGGAAGACCGAGTACCCCGGTTATCCCAGGAACTGCCCGCACAGGCGATAGGCCCGTGGACGATATGCGCGACATCAGCAATCGGCAATAAAGCAATCTGAGCCCCGTCAAAAGCACAGCCACCAGCTGAAGCTCCCGGTTTAGGCTTGGCGCAACCGGACTTTTCCTTCTTGTTATGCTCACAGGCCGGTTCGTCCAGCAGTTCCGCAATGTCTTTTGTTGATTTCATGGTCGCTTATACCAAATGGTTTGTTTAAATGTATATAAGCAATCTTTGGGCCATGTTTTATTCTATTGAATTTACTAGCTTTTATCAGGATTTGTTTTGTAGGAAAGCTTACAAAGCGAGTGGCTGGATATTACAAGCCGTGTAATACTTGGAGCAATACGGATAGAGATGTAATCCCTTGGACAAATTTCTCACAGAAAGTAGCGGGCACATGGCTAGTGTCCATCGCCCAAAGCGCTAGAATCTGATTAATAGAAAAGGGGAAGACCTTGACGATTTGGAAACTCAACAAAGTCGAAGTTGGTGCTAATATTCGCAAAATTACATGATTTGAGCCACTATCCTCAAGCCATCATTATCGGCTTAACATGTTGTGGCGGCGCGATAAATAAGCTTCGCGAATCTCACGTCCCAACAGGGCAGTATTTTTCAAAAAATCGGTGAGATATTCATGTAGTCCTCGGCCAAACGCATCTTCGATACGGCCGAAATGCAGCGCAGCATGTTGTTCGCCGGCAAGACGGCGTGCTTCCTGACCTGAGACCCCATTAATGTCGATCAGGGCAGCCTCCACTTCGTCCATACAGGCATGCAACGAGCGCGGCATATCGTCCCTGAAAATCAGCAACTCGCTGACCCGCTGCGGCGAAATCACGTCGCGATATATCTTTTGGTAGGCTTCGAAAGCACTGACTGATTTCAGTAAGGAACCCCATTGGTAATAATCCGCCGCGCCGCCAACATCGCTAACGCTGGGCAGCAGGATATGATATTTCACGTCCAGTATGCGTGCGGTATTGTCGGCCCGTTCGAGAAAAGTCCCCAGTTTGATGAAGCTGAGCCCAATATCCTTGATGATTGTTCCCAACGTGACGCCGCGAAACAGATGCGAGCGATCCTTGACCCAGTCGAAAAAATCCCGGAACTTTTCATGATCCATCTCCTTTGGCAGGCGATTGACTTCCAGCCAGGTATCGTTGATGACTTGCCACATTTCGGAGGTAATTGCGCCGCGTACTGTGCGCGCATTCTCGCGTGCAAGCCTCAGGCAGCTATAAATACTGGCCGGGTTGTCCGGATCCAATGCCATATAGTGGGTGACCGCATCTGCTCTTGCCAGCCCGTACTTGACTTCGTAACTACCGGCACAACCGGTTATATTCAGCGGCGCATACCACAAATAGGCCTGGGTGCCCTCAATATCCAGCGGCAACAACGATGTGCGGTGCGCCACATCCAGCACTCGTGCGGTGTTTTCGGCACGCTCGATATGACGTGCCATCCAGTATAAATTTTCAGCGGTGCGAGATAGCATGATTTAGTCCTCTAGTACCCAAGTGTCTTTGGTGCCGCCGCCCTGCGAGGAATTAACCACCAGCGAGCCTTCGGTGAGCGCAACCCGCGTCAGTCCACCGGGCACTATACGCACTTCCTTGCCGGACAACACGAACGGCCTCAAATCGACATGGCGCGGCGCAACGCCGGATTCCACAAGCGTCGGACAGGATGACAATGCCAGTGTTGGCTGGGCAATAAATTTGGCCGGTTCCGCCAGAATGCGTTGCTTGTAAGCTTCTATTTCAGCCAGCGTGCTGGCTGGGCCAACCAGCATGCCGTAGCCGCCCGAACCTTGTACTTCCTTGACTACCAATTCCGGCAAATGCGCGAGTACATAGCTTAAATCTTCAGGCTCACTCAGTCGCCAAGTCGGCACATTGGACAGGAGTGGTGTTTCACCGAGATAAAAGCGGATCATTTCCGGGACGAACAGATAGGTGGACTTGTCATCCGCCACGCCGGTCCCGACACCGTTTGCCAATGCAACATTACCGCTGCAATATGCATCCATCAAACCCGGTACGCCAAGCGTCGAATCGGGGCGAAACACCCGTGGATCGATAAAATCGTCATCCACCCGGCGGTAAATCACATGGACCTGTTGCGGTCCTTCCGTGGTATGCATGTATACCTTTTGTTGATGCACAAACAAGTCCTGGCCTTCGACCAGTTCCACGCCCATTTGACTGGCGAGGTAAGCGTGTTCGAAATAAGCGCTGTTATAGGCTCCTGGTGTCATCACAACGATGACCGGATAAGCGACATTCGGCGGTGCCGCTTCACGCAGGGTATTGAGCAGCATTTGCGGATAGTGTTCCACGGGCTCGATGGTATGTTTGACGAACAGTTCGGGAAATAGCCGCATCATGGTTTTGCGGTTTTCCAGCATATAGGAAACCCCGGACGGCGTGCGCAGATTGTCTTCCAGCACATAGAAATCATTTTCCGCAACCCGCACTAAATCGATCCCGGCAATATGGGCATAAACCTGATTGGGCAGATCGACACCCTGCATCTCGGGGCGATACTGTCCATTATCCAGGACCTGATGAGCACTAATTATGCCTGCCTTGATGATTTCCTGATCATGATAAATATCATGCAGGAAGGCATTAAGCGCACGCACCCGTTGTTTGAGGCCCAGTTCCAGGCGCTGCCATTCCGACGCACCGAAAATGCGCGGCACAATATCAAATGGAATCAGACGTTCCACGTCGTCTGTTTCACCGTAAACTGCAAAAGTAATGCCCAGCCGACGGAACAGTAACTCCGCTTCCGCGTTTCTGCGTTTTAGTGTGCCATCCGGCAAATCTTTTAACCAGCGTGTGTAAGGTTCGTAAATTTCACGAACTGAGCCATTGCCGGCATACATTTCGTTAAAATATTTTTTTAAGCTTTTCGTATTCATGCCTATTGTGATGAAAGAGTCCTTCGTTAAAATATTTTCTGTTTTCTCTAAAAATTAATAGCAAGTGTTAGGCCATAAGGTTATTAACTTATTTATGAGGCGAAAAAATACATTAATGTTTTAAAAAAGCTGCAATGTTGAACAATTCATGCTTAAACTATTGCATGCCGATTACTATAACAACGCCGTTGTCGCATAGCTAAACTCTCATCGTGCAATAGGAAGATACACTTTGACCATTTGCTTCGCCATTCGTCACAAAATGCCAAAAACTTAGTGTAGATAATGCACAAAGTTAGAACGTCCAAATCGCAACAATGCATATTTTTGGGGCAAATGTTAAGGGTATAAAAAATGAAAAACAACAAGTGACTGAAAAATAAGGGAATTAATATTTGGCATTGATAATGCTTGAAACTTTATGTACATACTTTCCCTTTATGTTGCTCTCTCCTGGGCATGGTACCTTTGGCGTCCTACTTTCTCGGCTGGGGCGCTTTTTTTTGCCTGCTAATTTTGCTAACCCTTAGAAAATAAAAACGACTCAAGTTGTTGGCAAACGTTAAGAATTTTTTTGTCCTGGCAGAATGTTGAAGTCAGGTTGATAATCAGGTGGCCGCTGTAAGCTAAAATGTTCCATAATCTGCAACTTTGTTGTGATCAAGTTAAAACATCCACACATAAATGCACCTTGAACTCATTAAACTGGAAAAAACCTTCAAGCCCTCGATTATAACAAAGATTGATGATCCGCTGCTTGATCAATACCAAATCAAACTATGGATTAAGCGCGATGATTTGCTGCATCCCATCATTTCCGGGAATAAATGGCGTAAACTTAAATATACACTTGATCATGCCCTGTCTGAAGGCGCCGATACGCTCATCAGTATGGGCGGGGCTTATTCCAACCATTTGCATGCGTTGGCTTATGTGGGCAAGGCGTTAGGGTTAAAAACCATAGGGCTTGTCCGTGGCGAGCAACCGGAAACGTTAACACCGACTTTATCTGACCTGCAAAACTGGGGTATGGTACTGAAGTTTGTATCCCGTTTCGACTATAGACTACTGCGGCAATATAAAGGCTGTTATGATTTGCCCGGATTAAAACCGCGACAATACTGGCTGCCGGAAGGCGGGGCGCAGGCGTTAGCGTTAAAAGGTGTCGAGGAACTGGTTAACGAAATCGATGTCGCATACGATATACTCTGTGTTCCGTGTGGAACAGGGGCAACTTTAGCCGGTATTATTGATATGGTTCCTGACCAAGTATCAGTTATGGGTTTTGCGGCATTAAAAAATGCGGAATTTTTGCAGACTGACGTTGAATCTTTATTACCACGACCTTGTAGTAATTGGCAGATTAATATGGATTATCACTTCGGCGGTTTTGCCAAAACCAGTGCTGAACTCATGACATTTATGGCGGACTTTGAATTCAAAACCGGAATACCTCTTGAACCTGTCTATACCGGAAAAATGATATACGCAATATACAATTTAATAACAAAACACACATTTAAACCGGGTCAACGTATTATTGCTGTTCATACCGGAGGATTGCAGGGAAAAAGAGGATTTAACGCATGAAACGATTGTTAGAGCTTGAGCTAATGGAAGATGAAAGTCAGGTGAAAGCCTATGCTGAGGCAGATTTTGAAACACCGCATAATGAATTTATACAGCGATTGAAATCGTTTATTGACGATTCCGGGTTGAGCGGTACCGCCCTGGATTTAGGTTGTGGTCCAGGTGATATCAGTTGCCGTTTTGCCAAAACCTTTCCTTTTTGTAAGGTGCATGCTGTTGACGGCTCAAAGCCTATGCTGAATTATGCTAAATCAACATTACCTTCTGATTTAACAGAGCGCATAAGCTTTATACCAGGCCTATTGCCTGATGTCATATTGCCGCAGTCTAGCTATGACATAATTTTCAGCAATAGTCTCTTGCATCATTTGCCTGATCCACAGATGCTTTGGCAGACCATAAAAAAATATTCCCGGCCGGGCACACGTATCATCATTATGGATTTATTACGTCCTGAAAGTATTGAGGATGCGCAAATAATGGTAAATAACTATGCCGCCAACGAACCTGAAATTCTGCAACGGGATTTTTATCATTCTTTACTGGCGGCTTTTAGTATGAAAGAAATTGTTGGCCAGTTAGCCGAGGCGGATTTGAATTTGCATATCGAGCAAATTAGTGACCGGCATGTTTTTATCTCAGGTGTTATACCCGATAGTTTAAGGAACAAAATGGACATAAACGAAGCGGTTGAAACAATAAACCTTGAAAACCCCGAACTTTACATCAATCGCGACTTGAGCCTGCTGGAATTCAACAAGCGGGTTTTGGCACAGGCAAAAAATGAAGCAGTACCCTTGCTTGAGCGGCTTAACTACCTGTGTATCTCCTGTTCAAATCTGGATGAGTTTTTCGAAGTCCGAGTTGCCAGCGTACTGGAAATGGTCGCTATTGACCCTAAAGCCATTGGGCCGGACGGCTTAACACCAAAAGAACAACTGGAGCAGATTTGTATTCATGCACATAAGCTGGTGGATGAGCAATATCAGGTTCTTAATGAAATCTTGATTCCGGAGCTCAATGCGGAAAATATTCGTTTTATCCGCCGAAATGAATGGAGCGAAGCACAGCAAAAATGGCTGGTAGACTATTTCAATAATGAGTTGCTACCCATTTTAACGCCTGTTGGCCTGGATTCCGCGCACCCTTTCCCGCGCATACTCAACAAGAGTTTGAATTTTATTATTTCCCTGACCGGCAAGGATGCCTTCGGCAGAAATAGCGGCCGAGCCGTTTTACAGGCTCCCCGAGCCTTGCCGCGCGTCGTTCAATTGCCCGTTGACAAGACTCAAAGCGGCCCGGCTGATTTTGTGTTTTTGTCCTCCATTATTCACGCGTTTGTCAGTGAATTGTTCACCGGCATGACGGTTAAAGGCTGTTACCAGTTCAGGGTTACCCGGAACAGTGACTTTTTTGTGGATGATGATGCCATCGACGATTTATTGCTGGCTGTTCAAGGAGAACTGGCCATGCGTAATTATGGCGATGAAGTACGTTTGGAAATAGATGCCGCCTGTTCCGATGATACCGTGAATTTTTTACTGGAACGCTTTGAATTGAGCCGGGACCGGCTGTATTTAGTGGATGGCCCGGTCAATCTGAACCGGATCCAGGAGATTAATAACCTTGTTGACCGGCCTGATCTCAAATTTACCCCTTTCAAACCTAGTCTCCCGCCCCAACTGGCCCGTAATAAAGATATTTTTGCAGCAATTAGACGCCATGATATTTTACTGCATCACCCTTTTGAATCTTTCTCGCCCGTCGTTGAATTTTTACGTCAGGCAGCGGCAGCACCCGAGGTACTGGCGATTAAACAAACGCTCTACCGTACCGGTGCTAATTCGCCGATCGTTGCAGCTTTGATCAGAGCGGCACAAGCCGGCAAGGAAGTCACTGTTGTTATCGAGTTAAGGGCGCGATTTGATGAAGAAGCGAATATTGATTTAGCCTCCAAATTACAAGAAGCCGCTGTCCATGTTGTATATGGAGTCGTGGGTTATAAAACTCATGCCAAAATGTGCCTGGTGTTACGCCGGGAAGAGAAAGAATTACGTAATTATGTGCATTTGGGCACGGGTAACTACCACCCTAAAACCGCGCAGCTCTACACTGATTATGGCTTGTTTTCCTGTGATAAAGAATTGGGTGAAGATGTCAGACGAGTGTTTGCGCAGCTAACCAGTTTGGGCAAAGTGACTCAATTAAACAAATTATTGCAATCCCCGTTTACCTTGCACAAAGGGATACTTGAAAAAATTGAACGGGAAATAACCCACGCCAAAAATGGCAAACCGGCAAAAATCATCATTCAAGTCAATGCCATCGTTGAAGAACAATCCATACAGGCGCTTTACCGGGCATCGCAGGCAGGTGTTGAAGTCAAATTGATCGTCCGGGGCATTTGCTGCCTAAGGCCAGGTATTCCCGGCGTCTCCGAAAACATAGAAGTGCGCGCCATTATCGGACGCTTTCTGGAACATGCCCGGATTTATGCCTTTGCCAATGACGGCAATCAGGAAGTGTATGCCTCCAGCGCGGACTTAATGAATCGCAATATGTTCCGGCGCGTGGAAATCTGTTTTCCAATTGTCAGCAAGCGTCTCTATAACCGCATATTGCATGACCTCGACTTGTATTTAAAAGATAATACTCAAGCCTGGCTGTTACAGCCCGATGGATGTTATTTACAGTTGTTAAACGTTAGTAATGATGAACCTGTGCAAGCCCAAGCGGTCATTTTGAATGAATTGCAGGCATCCTAATGGCTAATATCAGCGAGATTGCCCAATTAGGCGCAACCG
>Ga0105090_10002333_pt1 | contig 10564 bp, 21 predicted proteins | sample PPLLak3March2015_FD_79110 | JGI IMG/M metagenome (GOLD analysis project Ga0105090, IMG submission 79110) | Freshwater sediment microbial communities from Prairie Pothole Lake near Jamestown, North Dakota, USA - PPLs Lake P7 Core (1) Depth... | ecosystem: Environmental > Aquatic > Freshwater >... | reverse complement strand
GAAATGAACGAAGGCAAGATGAAAGAACTGTCGATGGACCTCGAAGGACCTGACAGCCTTCCAGATAAGGACTTTCATGCAAAGTACAATCGCACGAAGGAAGAGTGGCACGGTCTTCTAGGCACGAAGCCAAAGAAGCCGAAGGCCCCTAAAGTGGTTGCTCCTACTGTACAGAAGGAGAGCCGGCTCGGCAAGGATGGTGCAGACGAGGATGAACGCAGCTATGGCGAGCCGATGGGCGTGCCATCGGGTCCTGGCAAGTCGCCTAGACATGCACCAGGCACCCCTGTATCCTTTGCTGGTGGTGGCAAGCGCCATCGCGGCAAGGTTGTGCGTCATGTACCACGCAATCAACATTCAGGCGAAAGCGAAGCCTACGTTGTAGATACAGGTGAATATGAATCGAAGATTGTACCAGTACATCGTGTGCAGAAGGAAGAAGTCGATTTAGGCTACGGTGTCCGCCGAGAAAAGTTAGGTAAGTCGGTCCCTGCAGGAATTGCTGCGAGGTATCATGCTGCGTTGGCAAGATCAAAAGAAACGGGGAAGCCTGTTCCAGCCGCAGTCGCCGCAGCATATCATTCTGCAAATGAAAAAGTTTGGGTAAAACCAGTCAGCGAAGAAGAAGTCGATCTTGACGAAGCCACATTGCCTAAGTATGATCCCGCAAAGATGGACGAATTTGAAGCAGCCAAAGAGTTTCAGTATCACGCTGGGCGTTCTGCGTTCCATCGCAATTCGCAAGGTTGGACTGGCAAGCTGAACGATATCTACAATCGTGACTGGAAGAAAGAGGCCACACACCACGAACGTCACATGAAGGCTCTCAAGAAGGTCATGGACTTTCATAAGACCCGTAAGGAAGAAGCCGAGATTGACTATCCTACGTTGGATGAGGAAGTAGAGTTGATGGAAGGTGCAAGCATGGCTGACATGCGCCCCGACAACATCAACGACCTGATCAAGAAGCATGGTAAGCGTCATATGGTCTACACAGGTCCTGGCGAGCCAATGCAGCATGGTCTTGGTTACAAAGAATTGAAGGCTAAGCTGGGCATTGGTGTTTCTGCATCAGTCCACAAGAAATTCGTTAGCCATCTTGAAAAGAACGGTTTCAAGTCCAGCTGGAGCCACACATCTAATGAATGGGTAGCACATCCAAAATGAAACAACGATTCATTGAGTTTTATCTTCGTATTGCAAAAGAATGTTCGCAAATGTCATACGCACAGCGCCTCAAAGTAGGCGCTGTGCTGGTTAAGGACGACACGATTCTTTCGTACTCATGGAACGGCACTCCCGCAGGATGGGATAACGTTTGCGAGACACCCGATAACGTCACCAAAGACGACGTAATCCACGCAGAAGAAAATGTGATCGCCAAGGCAGCGAAACATGGTGGAGTCGGCACAAAGGGTTCGACCATGTTCATCACCCATGCTCCGTGTGCTAAATGCGCCCGCGGCCTGATTCAAGCAGGCATTGAGAAAGTCTACTACATAGATGCATACAGAGACACACAAGGTATAGACTTTCTGCGTAAGGCAGGGATCGAAGTCATAAAGGCTTAATGAACATTGCTGGTATCGACTACTCGCTCACAACCCCTAGCATCTGCGTTGCTCCATTCAACAAGGAATGGAGATTCGAGGACTGTGAATTCGCATTCCTCACTTCGAAGCAAAAGCTATCGGTGTCGTTCCTGCATGGCAGGATTGTAGGCAAGCTTCACTACCCGTACACTTGCGAGGAACAGCGGCACTCAAACATAGCGCATTGGGCCCTTGACAGACTGAACCACGTTGAGTTCATTGTCGTGGAAGACTATGCGTTTGCGGCAAAAGGAAGGGTGTTCAACATCGCCGAGAATACAGGGCTGCTGAAACACCAACTCTGGCGGTTCAAGAAGAACTACGAAACGATTGCACCGACGGTCATCAAGAAGTTTGCGACTGGCAAAGGCAACGCGAACAAGGAAGCAATGTATGAAGCTTTCTTAACGGAAACGGGCTGCGATTTGTTGGCGTTGTTCGATACGTCTACAGTAGCAAGTCCTGTGAATGATGTGGCGGATTCTTACTTCATGGCCAAATATGCTCACCACCTTTACTCGCTATCTAAGTAGCCCGCTTGTTCTAGTAACTACCGCAGTTCTTTCCATTCTTGTCTTAGACGGTTTTGGTCTGACACAACGATGGTTTTCGTTCGTGGTTTTGGTGCTGCTGCTGGCACTGATTGCCATCAAGTATGTCCCACATCTACCAAAAGAAGAAGAAGCACCTGTAAAGCCTGAAGAATCGTCCACAACTGAATATGAAATCATCCCCGAACAGGTGACTGACGCCGACGAGGGGTTTACTGAATAGATGGAGTTCGTTATGTCCAAGTGTCCAGTTTGTTCTGCTGTAGTTTCCAAGAAGGTAGATAACACTCCGTACTGGTCGTGCGATGGCTGTGGCTGTTGGTATCAGGACCCGATGCCACCCAAAGTCTACGAAGCCGATCACGAAAAAGACGACCACGGTGGCTATGCTGGCCATCTAATGTCAGAACACGACAAAGATGCCAACCTTCAGTTGGCAGGTACCATTTCCGTTGACCTCAAGCCCAATAGCAAGGTGCTAGACCTTGGTTCGAAGTATCCGTATCTCGCGCATTGCTTTAGAGAGTTGGGGCACGAATCGTTCGGCATCGACGGCATCGACATTGTGCCTGAGTATTCGAAGGAACTAGGTGTGCCGATGATCTGTGCCGATTTCGAAAAGCTAACCCCGCAAGAATTGCAGGCGGCTTTTGGCGTCGAGAAGTTTGATGCGATCACGATGGTGCATGTGTTCGAACATATGTACGATCCAATGCTGACGCTGCGCGTGCTGCGTTCGCTTGTCAAGGACGATGGGCTCGTTTTCCTCAGACTGCCGCAGCATGACGTTCTAGGCTACGAGCGTGATCTGACGCCCGGGCACTTCACGATTCATCCGTTCTTCCATTCCCTTTCTTCGATGCTAGAGTTGCTGGTCCGCGCCGAGAACTTGTTCGTTGTCGCGAAGTATCGGCCCATGGCAGGTGCAGGGCAGGCAGACTACTTTCTGAAGCCGATCACCCGCAAGCCTTCGGTTGTGGCTGGCTTGATCGTCAAGAACGAAGAAAAGCACCTGCCTGTATGCCTGAAGTCAATCGAAAGCATTGTAGATGAAGTGGTGATCGTTGATACGGGATCGACCGACAATACGCAATGGGCTGCGATCAACAGCATCGATAAGCCAGTCCAATTCTCGACCTACACAGATGCATCAAGACAAGACGAAAAGGGCGAGTGGAAGATTTGGGACTTCAGCAAGGCTCGCAATCAGTTCGTCCAGAAGATTGAGGACATGGGCGCCGACTATGTGCTATGGATGGATGCAGACGATGACCTAAAGACTCCACGCAATCTACAACGCGCATTCTATCTGAACGAATTCGGTGTGTTCGGTATCCGCATGACTGCGGGCAAGGGTGGATCGTGGATCCACCATCGTCTGTGGAAGACGAAGCAAGGCGTCGTGTTCAAGGGCCGCATCCACGAATACCCCACAATTGAACACGCATGGTATGGATTGACGCTTGACGACACGTGGATCGTTCACAACGACGAGCAGACAGCAACAGAGCATTCGTTGGATCGCAATCTCAGAATCCTTTTGGAAGAGTACGAGGAAAATCCGTCTAGCTCCAGAACGTGCTTCTATCTGGCGAACACTTACCTCGAAAAGAAGGACTTCAAGAACGCAATCGAATTCTATCGTCAACGTATTGCGTTAGGCGAATTCTATCGCGACGAATTCTTGTTCGCCCATCTGTATCTTGCTCGGTGCTACATTCATACTGCCGACATTGAGGAAGCGAAGAAGATCCTGTACAGGGCTATAGGATTAGAGCCCGGCTGGTCTGAATTCTGGTCTGAATTGGCAACGCTTGCGTACAACGAGCGTAAGTGGTGGGAAGCGATCGGTAACGCAGTCATGGCCTTGACGAAACCAATCACGCACACGCAATTGTGGCGCGAGAACGAAAAGTACACCGATCAACCGTGTCGCGTGCTTTCGTGGTCGTATCAGGCATTGGGCAATCACCATGAGGCATTGGCATGGGCACGAAAGGCGCGCGAGCAGATTCGCGTCGAAGATCAAGAATGGGACAATAGAATTGCCGGCCTAGAGAAGAAGCAAGTTGCATTCGTTCGACCTGGTGCCATCGGGGATATCATCATGACCATGAATCTGGTTTCTCTGTACAAGAAACAGAACCCAGATCATGTCGTCCATTACTTCTGTGCCGCGCCGATCGGAAATCAGTTGCGTGAATTCATGGAACGTAGCGGTGTGGATGAAGTCAAGGACGTTGCCGAGTATGCAAAGTTGAAGGGGTGGTATAGCGAAACGAAACAACTGGTGGGCTATCCGCTTGCAGAGGGCTATCCGCTAGTGCCGATGGGCCAGCATTTGATTCGCTACTTCGCAAAGGACATGGGCGTCGTTCTGGATAAAGGTGAAGAGTTGCCTTCTGTCATGCTTCCTTTACCCGGTAGACTTGTAGACGGGAACTATGCTACAATACATCCTAAAGCTGGGTGGTCAATGTACAAGAATTGGCCGATTGAACGATGGGCCGAAGTCATTGCAGCATTTACGTTCCCCGTTTACCAGATCGGAGCAGCAGACGATCCTAAAGTGCCTGGCGCTGATCACAGGTTCATGGGCAAGCCGCTTGAGGTGGCAATCAATCTGATCGCGAACGCGACCATTCATATGGGCGTTGATTCGTTCAGCAACCACCTTACGCATATTGAATGGCTCAACGTTGAATCAGGCTACGCGAAGAAAACTCCGGCAGTCATTCTGTGGGGGTCAACGCAGTACGGTGCAGCGGGCTATCTGCACAACACGAACATCAGCCTCGGGCTATCGTGCCAGCCGTGCTTCAAGGAAGACCCGAAGATTTCGCAGATGCCGATGGGGATTTGTGAGAATCCACCGGGACAGACATACGAACAGCCGAGACATGCCTGCATGATGGGAATTTCTGTTGCACAGGTGCAGGACGCAGTACAACAACTTTGGAATGTGGAGAGTGTAAATGAAAGCGTATATCGGACCGTATCTAACGTGGTGGGGCCCGTACCAAATAGCTGACCTTCTTCAGAAGGTTGGCGTATCTGAAGATCGTTGCCACGATATTGGCAAGCGGCTTTCTGAAACTTGGGTCGGTGATCTGTGTCAATGGATCCATGACAAGCGTACTCGCAATGTTTCCATCAAGCTTGATCCGTGGGATTCGTGGAGTGCAGACTCCACGATTGCCACCATTGCCGCACCGCTGCTAAAGCAACTTCAAAAGAACAAGCACGGCATTCCCGGCAGTCTCTACGAAGGCGACGAATTCGATGCCGCGAAGATCAAGCGTTACAACGAAATCCTTGGCAACGAAGACTACTCCGATGAAGGCAAGGAGCAACGCGACAAGGACTATGCAGAAGCCGAGGCGATCTGGAATGAGATCATGAACGAAATGATCTTTGCGCTTGAAGCGTGCTACAAAGAAGATCACGAACCCAACTTCTGGATTGAAAAGCCTAGCCCACCCGAATTCGTCGTCCACCCGGGCATGCCGGGCTACACAGAAATCGTCAACCGTAGAGCCGGCAAGATGGATCTAGAAGCCTACAAGGCGTACCACCAGCGAGTTCAGAACGGGCTTGTCCTCTTTGGTCGTTACTTTAGAACACTCTGGGACTAATCATGAACGTTCGCGTCAGAGCAAAGAAGGTCGAAGATCATGTTGATGTGATCGTCGGACTGGAAACAATCTACAACATCGTGCGTGGTGCCGTGTGTGAGGCATACAATGTACCGCCAGATGCCTTCATTGAGGATGGCAACCTGATGGTCGAGGAAGAATATCACACCAGCCATTCATGGTACGAGAAAAAAGTCATCCGAGCCGCGACCCCGACAGACGTTGAAGCGATCAACGCCCTAGAGGTTCTGGGCGGATGGTACCTGAAAAAGGTCAAGGAACAGCACGGAAAAGACGTTTCCTGAGCCTAGAACTGCCCTCCAGCTGTCAGAATCCCCGGGCGCCTCTCTCAGGCTCGCAGAGCGCGATTGTAACCCATTGATTCCAAAGGAATTCGTAAGTCATTGATTCATATAGGAACGCTAACCCATTGATTCATAACGGTATTGTGCTAAGTGCTTGATTCCATTAGGAAAGAAAGTTCTTGACAAGGTTCTCCGATTCCCGTACAATAGCGGTGTTATCTGAGAAAAGAGGGTTTGAATGCGTCTCCCGCTTCCCACTGTTTCGTCGCGCTGTTTCCACTACGATCCCGAGACCAAGACGTTCTCCGCTGAGGCGTCTGAACTGCCGAACGTCAACTTCCTCTCCCCCATCTACGATGACGCTTGCGACGCCGGCTTCGCCATGGTGTCGGAGCGCACGGGCATGGTGGCGACGTTCTGTCTGTCGCACGCCGATGCCGATGTTGAGGGCGATCCCCTCGCCTGGAGGTTCGAACCCGTCGGTCCGTTCGGCGGGGTCCTCTTCGGCCTCCGCTACGTCAAGCTCGTCATCTTCAACGACTAGGAGCAGGCATGTCTTTCGTCATCTACAACGTCAACACCACGATGATCTACCGCGCCCCGCGCACCCGCAAAGAATACTACGCGACCGAAGCCGCAGCTAAGGCGGCACGCACTCGGATGCGCTCGATCTCGCGCACGTGGACGCCCGCGGACGTAAAGACGTTTGCCATTGCAGACGCGAAGTTTTTCCACGACCACATCGAAAAGCAGGAGACGAAGCGCAATCTCCTGAGCGGCAAGGAATTCACGCAACCCGTGAACACGCCGCGTTGCTGCGACCCCTCTTCGGAACTCTACTGGAGCATGTAATTGAACAACCTCGAAGCTAGCAAGATCGTCCGTGCAATCATGCAGTCGCACGGCAAGCAACGTATCTACAACAACCTCTATCCGTCGATGCGTAGCGTCAAGTGCTTTGCGGGTGAAGGGTCGGTTGACACCGCGATGTGCGAGGCCATTTCGGTGGGTCTGCTGTCGCAAGGTGTCGCGAATTTCCAGATCAAGCGTAAGTACCCGACTCGCAAGGGTTGGGGTCCGTATTCGTCTGTCATCGTTCAACTCTACTAGGAACTGTCATGGCATACATGAGTCAAGAAAACAAGGCGAGCATTGCCCCGAAGGTCAAGGCGATCCTCAAGAAGTACGGAGTGAAGGGCTCGCTTTCGGTCCTTCACCACTCGACTCTGCGTCTGACCATCAAGTCGGGTCGGCTTGATTTCATCAACAACGTGAACACCGTCGTCGGTAGCAATCCGCGCGGCTCAATGCTGTGGACTCCTGCGAAGGACACGATCAGCATCAACCCGTACCATTTCAAGGACCATTTCTCGGGCAACTGCCTCAAGTTTCTGACTGAGGTGATGGCGGCGATGAACAACGGCAACTGGGACAAGAGCGACATTCAGAGCGATTACTTCAACGTCGGCTGGTATGTTGACATTTCGGTTGGCAAGTGGAATGCCCCTTACGTTCTGGAGAGATAATATGGGTCATGTTCTCGTTACTGTCACCTTGATTGTTGTGGCTCTCGTGGCTGCGTGGTATGGCAAGCAGTATGAGGCTCTTGGCACTTTTCTCATGGTCTGGGGCGCGTTGGACGTGTTCGGGGACCTGTTCAAGTGGATTGGTCGGTGGGCGAATCGCAACGTCTGGTGGAGCTAGTCATGGACTTTTCTGTGTTCGAAATTTGTTTCGTACTTGGGTTTGTCGGTATCGGCATTGCGCGTGGGTATGCCGCAAATGTCGAAGCGAGCCTCGACAAAGTCCTCAAGGTCATCGTGCATAACATCCCCGAGAAAAAGTGGATGGGTATGTGCAAGAAGTGGAGTGACGAGAATGACTGAGCAAGAATTCCGCGCGTTGTGCGAACGTCATGACCTGACGTATGCCTACTCCGATGATCATCGGTACTGGAAGGCTGGCGTGCAGACGTATGACGAAGTGAAGGCAGCGGCGGCGACCTTGCCGCGTGATGTGGCCGTGAGGGTCTGGAATGAGGTCGTGGATGCGAAGCTCATGCCAGAGTCTCGCGAAATGTTCTACTGGGGAAACTAATGCTCAATCTGCGGTGTCCGTATGAGCAAGCCACTTTCGACAAGGCTGTTGCCTTCGCCGGCTGGCACCATCTTGGGCACGTTCGCAAGTACACTGGCGAGCCATATGTGAACCATGTGTTCAACGTTGCTCGGCTGGTGTCTCGCGTTCGGTATCGCACCACCGACATGGTGGTGGCGGCCATTCTTCACGACGTTCTTGAGGACACCGCCGCGTCTGAGTCTGATGTTGAGGCTAATTTCGGGCGTGAGGTTCTTAGGCTGGTGCTTGCGCTTTCGGATGAACGGTTCAACGAGCCCAAGGTCGGAAATCGCAAGTCTCGCAAGGCTGAAACGCTACTGCGGCTTGGGCAAGAATCGTGGGACGTTCACACGATCAAGCTTGCTGATCTGATCGACAATAGCGCGACGATCACCCAGCATGACCCGAATTTTGCGCGGGTGTACATGCGCGAAAAGGCGGCGATGCTGGAAGTGCTGACTGCGGGCGACGACGACCTGCTTGAACGGGCCGAGGACATTCTTCGTGCTTACTACCAAAAGGGAGTAGTGTAATGCTTACGCTTCGTGAGAAGGTTGGGGTCGCGATCTTGGTGGTCGTGATCATGTGTTCAGGTGCGATATGGTTCCTCTCGTACCAGAAGGGCCGCGAAGTGAAGGCCTTGTGCGATGACATTGGTGGTGTTGTCGTGCAGACGAAGGATGGGGTTTATGTTTGCGTGCCGCGCCGAGCGCGAGTGTCGGCTTAAGGAGGCGATAAATGTGGTGGACAATTCTTGAGGGGTTCGTGCTTGTGATGGCAGTGGTCTACACCATTTCAACGATTGGGAACTATGCCCTCTTGATTCGCGGGCAGCGGAAGCACAACATCAAGGCGTTCAACCTCCTGATGCCTGTGCTTTGTTGGACGGTCTTTCTCTACATGCGAGGAGTGCTTTGACATGGTGACTCTTGACAAGATGGTTGAGTTTGGGATGACGCTGGCAGACGGGATGACGCTAGAACAAAAGATCGTCATGTTCCAGAGCCTCATCGCCGACGATCCGCCGACGGATGTGCTAAAGGTGTTTCAGACGAAATTCGGCCTCCGTGACGATCAGGTCGCAGAGTTCGTTGAAAAGACCCGCGAACGTGCCCGCGAGGAACTGGCGCGCCTCTACAACTAGGAGCAGATCATGTGGTTTCGACTTGTAATCCGCACGCCTTATGCTGAGATTTATACCCAACCGCAGGAGGTTTCGGACAAGGACTATGTTGTACTCAAGGGGGACATAATCTCCTTACTTGCCCATGAGCGGTTGAAGCATTTTACGGTGACGAGCGAAGAAGGGCATGTATTGCTGATGATGCCTGATTTGGTTCGTCAAAGCACGTTCGAATTTGTCACCTGGGGGTGAGCTATGCCGTGCCGCGATGACAGGGATGACAGTAGTTATGGCAACGCTAGTAGCTATGGCGAGCGAGAAATCAACCGAAGGTTCAAGGAGGGCGAATTAACAAAGGCGGTACTCTGTGCTGTGTTGACGACCCTTGAAAGGGATGGTGTCCTTCCGTTCAATCCGAATTCTTTTGGGATTGATTGGAAGGAAGCGGGCGTTACTCAAAAGGAAGCCGCAGCATGGTGGAAGAAGCATAAGGAAAAGGACGCGGTGCGCCGACTGGCTGAAGCCGCAGAGGCGGCAAAGGAAAGAGTAAGGGTGGCGGCGCTCGCGAAACTTACTTCGGACGAGAGAAAGGTGCTTGGACTATGAACTGGCAAGAGGCAAAAGACATTCTGCGACTGATCGATTTTCCTGAGTACGAAATCTACGCCGAGATTGACGGGCGTGGAGAAATGTACCTACAGGGCGCATATCGTGAGGCAGACATTCACACCGGTCAGGTCGAACTGCAACGCACCCGTCGTTGGTTTATTTCGCCTGAAATGAAGCGAAGTGAACTAGTGCAGACGGCCTTCAAGTGCATCATGACTTCGGCCGAACATCGTGTGCGCGAGCATTTTCGCTACCGCGGTGAGTTGGTTTTCGGTCCCCACTTCGACGTTGAGAAGTTGGTGGAATTGTGCAAGACGCGACAGGCGTCAGAATATAGGGAGAAGGTCAATGTTTAGTATCTTCATGCGATTTATGGCCGCACCGATCTTGGTGATGTTGCTCATTAGTGCGTTGGTTGGTGCGTGGCTTTGGCCATACACGATCAACACCTGGCTCGTTTATTTTGGAAAGTCTGCGAGCATCGTGTGGTGGCAGGGCGCTTTGCTTGGAGTGACGCCGTACTTAGGTCAGGCCTCGGTTGTTGCGGCCATCGTCACCTGGATTCTAATGCTGTTCCTTGTGTGAGGACATTATGGGCAGTTTTTATCAATACGATACTCGCGGCGCATCT
>Ga0105090_10002332_pt1 | contig 10566 bp, 7 predicted proteins | sample PPLLak3March2015_FD_79110 | JGI IMG/M metagenome (GOLD analysis project Ga0105090, IMG submission 79110) | Freshwater sediment microbial communities from Prairie Pothole Lake near Jamestown, North Dakota, USA - PPLs Lake P7 Core (1) Depth... | ecosystem: Environmental > Aquatic > Freshwater >... | reverse complement strand
GCTGCGCAAGCGCCAGGCCGAGCAGGACAAGCTCGAGGCCGGCAAGTCGGACGTCGGCTGGGGCCATCAGATCCGCAGCTACGTACTCGACCAGTCGCGCATCAAGGATCTGCGGACCAACGTGGAAGCCTCGAACACGCAGAAGGTGCTCGACGGTGACCTCGATATGTTCATCGAGGCGAGCCTGAAACAAGGCGTGTGATGGAGGCGTCGGGAGCAGGCGCGAGCCTGGCGGAATTTCTTGCGCCCGGCCTGATTGCGGAAGACATCCCGCCGCTGTTTCCACTGCTCGCCGCGCGGCCCTTGATCGGCGCGCTGATCGCGCTGTTTCGGGGCGGCGACGAGGAAGTCCTGATCCGTCTGATGGTACTGCGCGAAGTTGGCCTGCGCGCCGACGCGCCGGAATGGACGCCGCGCGAACTCGAATCGCATTTCGCCTACCTCTCGCAAACCAAGCTGAACACCGTACTGGCGCGGCTGCGCGAACACGCCTTGCTGCTGTGGGACACCGAGCGCCGCGTGTACCAGCTCTCGACCGAAGGCCGCATGGTGCTCTCCGCGCTGTCGAACCTGCTGGCGTTCAACCTGGAGACGGACGGCGAACTTGGCTTTCTTGCAGCGCAGGTTGCGGCGGGTGCCGCGGTCGGCAAGCTCGCACCTGAGGCCTTGTCCCACCTTTTGGCACGGCTAGGCGAGCTGGAAGAGGAATTTGCCCAAGCGGTCGCCTCGGGCTCCGAATTCAGATTGCGCGCAGCGCAGTCCAAACTGGCCTCAGTGCAGCAATGGCTCGATCGCGCCAACGCGGTGATGAAAAACCTGGCCGATGCCGGCCTCGACGACGATAGCTGGCGGCTCGCGCAAAGCATTGGCCAGCGCCAGTCACGGCTGCTGCGCATGGCCTCGGTGTTCCAGCGCGAGCTCGCCGCCATCGCCCGCCAGCAGGTCCATCTGTCGCAGGGCGGTTTGTCCACGTCTGAACTTGCGGCTTGGCTGCAAATCCAGTCGCTCGACCAGCTCGCCGCGTTTGCCGACGGGCGACTGGCGACCACGCCGGAATGCAGTTTCGTTCTGCCCGACGTGATGCTCGACAACACTGAGGAATTCATCGCACGCGAGCAGCCCAATCGCAAAACCTCGGCCATGCCCGCACCCGCCAAAATCGAATACACCCGCGACATCCCGCTGGAACCGCCGCGTGAGCTGCTCGAACTCACCCGCATGCTCGCCGGCCTGAACGCCTCGGCCAGCGTCGCCGATACCGTCGTCGGCGGCAGCTTCGGCTCGGCTTCATATCGCCTGTCGCTGCTCGCCTTGATCGGTGAAACCAACATTGGCCCCGAACTCGCGCCGCTCGCCGACCTGCCGCTGACGCTGCAATGGGGCGATGACATGCAAGCGGTCGACCGCGGTGAGGTCGCTCGGATCAGCACAGGCCGCATCCTGCCGCAGGAAAACAACGATGAATCTCCAGCATGAACACTGACCTCGCCGCCCGCCTGATTGCCCGCCTGCTCGCGCTTCGTTATTTGCCGCGCGACGATGCCGACGTGCGCCGCCTGCTGATCGATGCCAGCTTCCGCGAAGAAGTCGAAACGCGGCTCACCGCCAGTGGCCTGCGCCTGCTGGCCCAGCCTTTCGCCACCCATGTGTCGGTTGCCCTCGCCCGCGAACAGGAGGCCGCCGTGTTCGAGCAAAACGATGCCTGGCAGGCGTCAAACATCGGCCTGCCCAAGGATGCGGTCGCGCTGCTGGTCATCCTGTGGGCGCTCATCATCCTGCCCAAGCGCGAGCGCCAGTTGGCCGGCGAATCAACCCAAACCGACACGCAGAACGAGTTGTTCGAAACCGTGAAGCTCACCCCCTCCGCCCACGATGCATCGCGCGGCATTCCCGAAAACGTGCTGCTGGAAGACTATGGGAAATTACTGGGTGGCAAGGCGCGCCTGCAGCAGTTCGCGCTGCCGCAGCTGTCGCGACTGGGCTTTATCGAGCGCCGCAACAAGGTCATCTTTGAGGGCCCGCTGCTCGACCTTGCGTTCGACTATGCCGAGTTCGCGCCACGAATCCTCGAAGGCGCGCTGTCCGACCTGCTCAAACAGCGCGGCGTGCTTGAAGAGCACGCTCAATCGAATCCGGCGCTAGAAGCCGCTGCAGACCCCGAGGAACCCGCGTGATGTTCCGCCTGCTCGAACTCGAAACCGTCCACTGGGATTTCTGGCGCAGTTTCCGCCTGCCGCTCGACGCGTCCATCGTCACCATCTCCGGCCCCAACGGCTCGGGCAAGACCACGCTGCTCGACGCGCTGCGCACCCTGTTGGCGCTTGACTGCTCGAAAAAGCGCGACTACAAGCGCTATGTGCGGCGTAACGGCGAGGACTTCTGCTGGCTGCGCGGCGTGATCGACAACCAGCGCGCGCCGGGGTCCAGCCGCCGCCCGTTCGGCCTGCCCTACACCGGCGACCGCATCACGCTGGCCTGCCGCATCGACAAGAAAGGCGGCGACTGGACGCGAACATACTGGATCGCCGACGGCGAAGTCGCCCTCAAAGACCTCGAAACAAAGGGCGAGGAATTCGGCGTGCGCGACTACCAGCGCGTCCTGCATTCCGCCGGCCTGTCGCCCGCCATCGCCCGCGTGCTCTCGCTCGAACAGGGCCAGACCGACAAGCTGTGCGAACTCTCGCCACGGGAGTTACTGGATCTGGTGTTCCAGGTGTTCGGCGACAAGGATGTGCTCGACCGCTACCTGGAAGCGCGCCACCACCAGGAACACACCGCGCGCGAACTCGACGCCGGCCAGAACCAGCTCGATGCGCTCGGCAACAATCTTGAAAAACACGAACAGAAGGTCAATCGCTATCGCGAGTGGCAACGTCTCAACCAGGAACGCATCGAACTCGCCAGCGAAACCCGCCCGCGTCTGGAGCACTGCCTGTTGCAACGCGAAGCCGATCACGCCGCGCGCACGCTGCTGACGCAACGCCGCGACTGGCGCGCCAAGCGCGACGAACGCGCCACGCTGAAAATGGATTCCAATGCGCTCGATGCCGCGCTCGAACAGGCGCTGCTGCGCAAACAGGCAGCAGCGGAAAACGAGCGCATCCAGAACGAAGCCCTGAATACCATCAACCGCGAACTCGGCGGCTGGGAAGTGATCGTCAAACAGCAGCAGCGCCTGGAAGAACAGGCGCAGGCGGCCGGCGGGCAGGCCACCGACGTACGCGAAATCGAAACGCTCGAATCGCAGCGCGCCGATCTGCTGGTCAGGATCGCCGGCCTGCAACAGCGCCAAAGCCAGCTCGACGAGATGCTGGAAAACCTCGCCGCCGGCCGCCGCGCCGACCCGCACGACATCGCGGCTTTCCGCCAGGCGCTGAGCGCCGCCGACATCGCCCATCGCCTTCTCACCGACGTCGTCGAAATCGTCGATGCGAGCTGGCAGCCGGCGGTCGAGGCCGCGCTCGCACCGTTCGCCCACATCGTGCTGCTGCAGGACGCGCGCGACGCCGAACGCGCAATGGCGCTTGGCGAAAAGCAGCGCTACCGCAACTTCATCGTGCCCGAATGCGTGAGCGCGGGCCTGCCGCCGCGGGGCTCGCTCCTCGAAGTGGTGCGCTTTTCCAGCGCCGTTCCTGAATGGTTGCTGCGCACGCTGGAACGCACCCGCCGCGTCGAAGACATCGCCGCAGGCAGCAAGCTGCCGCGCGGCGAGGACTGGATCACGCGCAATGGCTACCTGCGCGAACGGCGCGGCGGCCGCCACGCTGCGCCCGAGCAGATGCGCTTCGGCCGCGCCCGGCTGGACGCGTTGCGCGACGAACGCGCCGCGCTCGACAAGCAGCTTGCGCCGCTCAGAACCCAGCAGGCCGATCTCGCCAGCCGGATCCACGGCATGAAAGCACAACTGACGGGCGAAACCGCCGCCGCGCAACTGGCCCAGCGCGCCGCCGAATTCGCCGAAGCGCGCACGCAATACGAGGCGCTGGTTCTGCGCCGCCGCGACAACGGCGTGTTGGCGGCGCAGCAGGAACGCGAAACGGCGGACAAAGCCATCGCTGATCTGCGCAGCCAGCGCACCGGGCTCGATATTGAACTTGTCCGGCTCGACAAGGAGATCGCCGAACGCGAAAACCGCGGGGGCCGCGACGAGCAAATCCGCCGCCGTTTGCAATTGCGGCGCGACCGCCGCCAGATGCCCGCCGCCTGGCGCGACGCCGCAGCCAACCAGCAGCTGGCGGATAAATGGCGCGATGCCACAAACATCGACCGCCGCCTGGCCGAAATCGACACCAAGTTCGCAGACGAAAGCTGGGAAACCGACGACAGCGTCGTTGCCCTGCGCGACAAGATCGCCGCCAACTACCAGCAGATGGAGGCCGACCTCGCTGCCCGCCGCCGCGACAACGCGCTGGCCAGCGAACAGACCCAGGCCGCACGCGAAAACTACATCGCCGTGCTGCGCCACACCGTCGGCCGCTACGCCAAAAACCTCAAGACGCTGGGCGAAGTCGCCGGCATCAAGGTTGAGCACGACCCCGTCGCGCTCGGCAACGACGATATGACACTGGCACAGGCGGGACTCGCCGTGCGCTTCGACTTTGACGCCAAGGGCTTCATGGGCATGAACGACGGTGATGCCTCCGGCGGCCAGCAGGTCATGAAGTCGCTGATCCTGCTGGTGGCGCTGATGATGGAAGAATCGCGCCCCGGCGGCTTCGTCTTCATTGACGAACCCTTCGCGCATCTCGACATAGTCAACATCGAGCGCGTGTCGGGCTTTTTGAAAGCGACAAAAGCGCAATACCTGCTCACCACGCCGGTCACGCACAACGTCAACATCTACGACCCGGCCACGCTCACGCTGGTGACGTTCAAGAAACGCCCGGGCGAGGCGTGGGCGCCGGGCGTGAAAGTGCTGATGCGCGATACCTCTGCGGCGCATTGACCATGCTGCGCGTCACCCCGCAGAGCAAAACCCGCCGGCTACGCGTATCCGAGCAACCGCCGCGCGGACTCGAGAGCTTGCCCGACGACTGGCGGCAACTGCTCAAACGCTGGCTCAAACGCGGCGGCGACAGCCGCTGGGAAACGCTTAAGGGCGACGCTGGCGTAGGACAACAAAACCTGGCGCAGGCGCTGCTCAACTGGCTGCTCGACAACGGCTGGATTCAGCTCAGCGAAAAATTCGAGCGCGCGGAATGGTGGCCCTACCGGGTGCAATTCCGTGAACCCGCGCCCCTGCGCGCCGCCCTCGGCATCGTCGACGCAGATGCCGCCGCCGCACAGTGGCAGACCGTGCGCGCGACGCTACCGCCCGACACGCCTCTGCTCGACGCGCTCGACACGCTGGCGCCAAAAGCCGCGCTGGCACGTTTTGACCTCGCCGCCGAGCTCGCCCGCTGGCATGTCGAACAGTGCAGCGGCACCCAGCGCGATTTCGCCCTGTTCGCGCGCGGCGCCACCAAGGCCATCACGCCCACGGAATGGGCCTGGCTCAGCGAAGCCACCGACCTCGGCGAATGGGGCATCGAGCGCCACACACCGCTGCTGCTGATTGCCGCGCCGGTCACGCTTCAATTCCCGCACGCAGCATTGAACCTCGCCGCCTGCGCCGATTTTTGCGCCCTGACCCCGGCAACACTGGCGGCTGCCATGGCTGCAAGCGGCGCGCCCGAACGCTGGCATCTAGTGGAAAACCGCACCAGCTTCGAGCGCATCGCTCGCACCCGCGAAGCAAACTCCGGGGTCATCTGGCTGCCCGGATTTCCGCCAGGCTGGTGGCGCGAAGCCGTGGCGCATTTGCTCGCGCTGGCACCCGCGCCCGCCGCCATCGCCTGCGACCCCGATCCCGCCGGCGTCGCCATCGCCTTGCAGGCCGGCGCGTTGTGGCAAGCCGCCGGCCTCGACTGGCAGCCCTGGCACATGGACATCGCCACCCTGAAAAAGCTTCCCAGCCATGGCGCACTCAACGCTTGGGACAGCGCACGCATCGCACAGCTAAGGCAAGCGCCCGAACTACCCGCCACATTCGCGGCTTTGCTGGATTACATGCAACAGCACAACCTCAAGGGCGAACAGGAAGGTGCGCTGTAAGGGCACATGCTGGCTTGCCTCCGCCCAGCCCATTGTATATCCTGTATATACAATGGGAGATCAACCATGCTCACACGCGTCTTCAAAAGCGGCAACTCGCTTGCCGTCCGCATTCCCAAGGAACTCGCCATCGTCGAGGCCAGCCAGGATGTCGAAATTGAAAAAATCGGCGACACCTTGGTGCTGCGCCCGGTTGTCAAACGCAAATTGACCGGACTGGCCGAAGCGTTCGCGATGTTCACCCCCGACTTCATGGCCGAAGGCCGCGAATTCCACGAGCAGAAGGAACGCGACTGGAGCGGCTTCGGCGAAACCCTGCAGGCCCATCAGACCAATCCAGACTACAAACCTGCGGACAGCAAGTAAGCCATGCGCTACATGCTGGACACCAACATCTGCATCTATCTGATGAAGGCGCATCCGCCCGAGGTATTGGCGCGTCTGCTTCAACTCGATCATGGTGACGTCGTCATGTCGATCATCACCTACGCCGAGTTGCGCGTGGGGCTCGAAGGACTCGGTTCCACCCGCGCGCAAAACGAACGGGCGCTGCAGTTGCTGACCAGCGATATTCCCGTCCTGCCCTTCGATGAAGCCGCAGCCGAGCGCTACGGCGTGCAACGCGCGGCCGTCCGCGACCGTCGCCGCGACGTGCTCGATCGGCTGATCGCCGCGCACGCAGCGAGCCTCGGCCTCACGCTCATCACCAACAACGAAGCGGACTTCAGGGATTACCCCGGACTCATCGTCGAGAACTGGGTGTAATCCCGGCTACCCACCATAACGCTTGTTGACTTTATCAACCCCAGACCACCGCCGAAGCCCCATGCGCACCGAAACCCCCGTCACGCTATTCCTGAAGGACTACACCCCGCCCGCCTGGTGGGTCGAGTCGGTCGATCTGCATGTGGCCATCCATGACGACCACGCCGAAGTGCGCTCGCGTTTCGCCTGCACACGCAACCCGGCGGCCGCAGGCGGCGCACTGGTACTGAACGGCGAGGCGCTGGAATTGGTGAGCATCACGCTCGACGGCGCAGCGCTCGACGCTGCGCGTTACACGTATGCCGACGATCTGCTGACGATAATCGGGCCACTGGCGGACGCCTGTGTGCTGGAAACCGTGGTGCGCAACGCGCCCGACAGCAACACCCAGCTTTCGGGGCTATACCGCTCGCGCGACGGCTATTTCACGCAATGCGAGGCAGAAGGCTTCCGCCGCATCACCTTCTTCCCGGACCGCCCGGACGTGATGGCGAAGTTCACCTGCACGGTCGAAGCGGATCGCGCGCGTTTTCCGGTATTGCTGTCGAACGGCAATCCGGTGGCGGCGGGTATATGCGCCGACGACGCGACGCGGCACTGGGCGCGCTGGGAAGACCCCTACGCGAAACCGGCGTATCTGTTTGCGCTGGTCGCGGCCAAGCTCGACGTGCTGGAAGACGCATACGTGACCGCGTCGGGTCGCCGCGTTCGGCTCGCGGTGTATGTGGAGCCGGGCAGGCTCGACCAATGCGGGCACGCGATGGCGGCGCTGAAAAAATCGATGCGCTGGGACGAACAACGCTTCGGGCTGGAGATGGATCTCGACCAGTACATGATCGTCGCGGTCGGCGACTTCAATATGGGCGCGATGGAGAACAAGGGACTCAACATCTTCAACACCAAGTATGTTTTGGCGCGCCCGGACACCGCGACCGACGCCGATTACCAGGGCATCGACCGGGTGGTAGCGCACGAGTATTTCCACAACTGGACCGGCAACCGTGTGACCTGCCGCGACTGGTTCCAGCTGTCGCTGAAAGAGGGGCTGACCGTATTCCGCGATCAGGAATTCGGTGCCGACATGCATTCGCGTGCGGTCACGCGGATCCAGGAAGTGCGCGCCTTGCGGGTGAGTCAGTTCCCCGAAGACGCGGGGCCGATGGCGCACCCGATCCGGCCGGCCTCCTACGCCGAGATCAACAATTTCTACACCGCGACCGTGTACAACAAGGGCGCGGAAGTCGTGCGCATGATCCACACTCTGCTCGGGCGCGAGGGCTTCCGGCGCGGGATGGATCTGTACTTTGAGCGCCACGACGGTCAGGCCGTGACCTGCGAGGATTTCGTCGCAGCGATGCAGGACGTCTCCGGGGTCGAGTTGACGCAGTTCCGCCGCTGGTATGCGCGCGCGGGCACGCCGCATCTGCACGCCAAAGGCGCGTGGGACCCGGCGACCCGGCGCTACACGCTGACCCTGACGCAAAGCCTAATGCCGACCGCCTACGAAAAGCGTCTGGCCGAATCCGGGCAGGCGATCGTCGACGGCACGCTGCACATTCCGGTCGCGCTCGGACTGGTGTTGCCGGATGGCAGCGACGCGGCGTTGAGGCTCGCAGGCGAAGCCGTGGCCGCAGGCACGACGCGTGTACTGTCGCTGACCGAAGCCAGCCAAACCTTCGTGTTCGAAGACATTCCCGCAGCACCCGTCGCCTCGCTGCTGCGCAACTTCTCCGCGCCCGTGCAACTCGAACTCGACCAAAGCGATGCCGAACTCGCGCACCTGATGGCTCACGATTCCGACGCATTCAACCGCTGGGAAGCCGGCCAGCGGTTGGCGACGCGGGTGTTGCTCGCGGGCATCGCGGCGGGCGGTGTGGGCAGCGACTGGATACCCGAGGCCTTCGTCGCGGCCTGCGGGCGCGTGCTCGACGACGGCCTGAGGCGCGACCCCGCGCTGGCTGCCGAAGCACTCAACCTGCCTGCCGAAGCCGTGCTCGCCGAAGCCATGGTCGCGCAGGGCGACGTCATCGACCCGGAAGTGATCCACGCCGCGCGCGTCGGCCTGCGCCGCCATCTGGCTGCAAATCTGCGCGATCGATTCGAAGCCGTCTGGAACGCGCTCGCCCCGACCGAGGCCTACGCCCCCGACGGCGCACAGGTCGGGCGGCGCGCATTGCGCAACGCGTGCCTGGCATATCTCGGCGAAAGCGACACCGGGTATCTGAAAGTCTCTGTCGTGCCGCGCCTCGTCGCCCAACTCGCACCCGGCGGCAACATGACCGACGAGATGGCCGCGCTGGCGACGCTCGCCAACCTTGATTTGCCGGAACGCGAAACCACACTCACCGACTTCTATGCCCGCTGGCAACACGAGGCGCTGGTGGTCGACAAGTGGCTATCGGTACAGGCGACGTCGCGCCTGCCCGGTGGTGCGGCACGCGTGCGGGCGCTGATGCAGCACCCAGCGTTCGATCTTAGAAATCCGAATCGGGTGTACGCGCTGGTACGCGGTTTCTGCGGCGGCAACCCGCGCAACTTTCATGCTGCCGACGGCAGCGGCTACGCACTGGCGGCTGATGTAATCAGCCAATTGCAGGCAGTGAACCCGCAGGTGGCCTCGCGCATCGCGCGCAGCTTCGACCGCTGGCGACAGTTCGACGCAGAGCGGCGAGCCCACGCACGCGCCGCACTGGAGCACATCGCCGCGGTCGACGGCTTGGCAAAAGACGTGGCGGAAGTGGTAGGGAACGCGCTGAAGGCTTGATTCAGCCTTGAGCCACCACCGCCAGCACGGATTCGCCATACGCCTCCAGCTTCTTCGTTCCCAGCCCTGATATCTCGCCCAGTTCCGCGAGCGTGGCGGGACGGCGCGCAGCGATTTCACGCAGGGTGGCGTCGTGCAGGATGACGTAGGCGGGTATGCCCTTCTCGTTGGCGGTCTCGCGGCGCCAGGCGCGCAGGGCGAGGAACAGCGGGTCTTCGTCGTTGTGGACGCCTTCGCCTGAGCTGGGCGCAAAACGGGATTTCCTGCTGCGGGTGGGCCGGACTTCGATGGCGCGCAGCATGACGGTTTCCTCGCCCTTCAGCACCGGCTTGGCGGCGGCGGTGAGCTTCAACGCACCATAGGCGGTGTGATCGACCTTCAGCAATCCACGCATCACGAGCTGCCGCAGCACCGCGCGCCAGACCTTGTCGGTCTGGCTGGCGCCGATGCCGAACACGCTCAACTGGTCGTGGCCGAACTTTTCAGTCTTATCTGTGGCCTTGCCGAGCAGCACGTCGATTACATGTCCGGCGCCGAAGCGCTGGCCAGTACGGTAGACGGTGGAGAGCAGCTTTTGCGCGGCCTCGGTGCCGTCCCACAGGGTCGGCGGGTTGAGGCAGACGTCGCAATTGCCGCAAGGCTGGCTGGCCTCTCCAAAGTAGCCCAACAGTGCGACGCGCCGGCAACTCGCCGCTTCGCAGAGGCCTACCAGGTCATCCAGCTTGGCGTGTCCGATACGCTTGTGAGCATCCTCGGCCTCCCCCTCGTCGATGAAGCGGCGCTGCGTGACGACATCCTGCAGGCCCCAGGCCATCCACGCCTCGGCCGGCTCGCCGTCGCGTCCGGCACGGCCGGTTTCCTGGTAGTAGCCTTCGACCGATCGCGGCAAATCCATGTGCGCGACGAAGCGCACGTCGGGCTTGTCGATGCCCATGCCGAAAGCG
>Ga0105090_10002331_pt1 | contig 10566 bp, 9 predicted proteins | sample PPLLak3March2015_FD_79110 | JGI IMG/M metagenome (GOLD analysis project Ga0105090, IMG submission 79110) | Freshwater sediment microbial communities from Prairie Pothole Lake near Jamestown, North Dakota, USA - PPLs Lake P7 Core (1) Depth... | ecosystem: Environmental > Aquatic > Freshwater >... | reverse complement strand
GGTTTCCGGTCGCGGCATCGCACGCTGCTGATAAAACGCTGGGCCGAAGCGCCAGAGGAGGTGGTTGGCATTCTCCAGTCTTTGGTGCGCCACCCCCGTGCTGCCGGGACCGCACCGAGGGTCTCTCTCCCGTCAACGAAAGAAGATTCTCCCGGCATTGTTTTCAGTCTGGTCCTTAGGCTTTTTGCGGGCGTGGTACGTCGCTTCCTGGACTTGCGGGAGGAATTGCGATTCTTGCTGGATGAAGCACTTTTCCGGATTCGCCGCGATCTGCTCGCCCTGGGACGGATTTCGGGAATGGACGAAACCATATTCTTCCTGAAACCGAGGGAAATCGAGGAGCTTGAGTCTGGCCGAATGGAAGCGCCGGAGGCCGCCAAACTGGCATCCCAGCGCCAACGGTGGTTTCTGAATCCGGTCGAGCCCGGCACCTTCTGGGTGGACGGCCGCCCCGAATACGATTTCTGCGCCGACGGCACGGTGCTGCGGGGCATCGGGACCAGTCTGGGCCGTGTCACCGGCCGAGCGGTCATTGTGGAAGACCCCGCCGCCGCCAAGATCCGGCGGGGCGACATCGTGGTGGCCCGCCACACCGACCCGGGGTGGACACCCATTCTCAGTGTCATCGGCGGCATCATCATGGAAGAGGGCGGCCTGCTCAACCACTGCTCCATCGTCGCGCGGGAGCTCGGCATCCCGTCCATCGTCGGCGTGAGCCGGGCCACACAGCTCATCCCTGAAGGGGTGCGGGTGACCATCGACGGCGGGGCGGGGATGGTACGGATTGAGAAAGATTAGAAGGCGGAAGACGGGGAGGGATTGTCGAAAATCGTGTTTTCCCAGGCGAGGCGGGAAAGCCCTTCAACATCGGACCAGTCTCTGGCTCCGATCCAGTCCGCGATCATCCGCGCGACGTCGGGGTAGCGCACGACCGCAACCGGCCGCTTGGCCAGAAACCCGTCGACCGTTTCTCTGTCCAGCCGTTTCATCACGGTCCCCAGATTCAGCTTCGCGAGCGCCTTGGCATTGGACATCTGCTCCATCTGCCGGGCCAGCGGTTTGACCAGGATTTTCTTCCCGAGGTGGAGGGCTTCGCTGGCCAGCTCGAACCCGGCATTGGTGATGACCCCGCTGCTTTCGGCCAGATCTTTCAGGAAGCCCTGCCGTGAGTAGGTCCGCAAGCGCAGATGGCCTTCATCGCTTGCTGCCGGAAGCTGATGATATACAAAGAACAGGTGGGTTTCAAAAGGAGAGAGCAGCCGGCGAATCTCCTCTATCTCCTCAAACGGCAGGTAGACGAGGATTTTGTTGAGAATGGGCTTTGACCCATCGGACATGTGGTTCGGTATGATCGGCGGCAGGATCGGCTGGTCGAAATGATGCCAATGCAACCCGAGGCAATGCTCGGCGGGAGCGAAATTCCGAATGACGTACATAGCGGCGGGATCGAAACCGGCGATGGGGATCCTGTGGCGAAACGCGTATTGGTGTCCGATGCCGATGGAGGGCAGGTGGTGCCGACGCGCAATTCGGGCGGAGACCGGCTCGAAGTCGGTGATCACCACATCGACGCCCCGGGCGTCAAAGCGACGGATGTCGGAGTAGAACCTAAAAAAATTCAGGCGGCGGGCCGTCTTGAGGTATTGCAATCGTCCGCGCTTGGTGGAAAACGTCAGCCCCTCCACGGCAACGAAAGGCTCGAACACCTCCATCTCCCAGAGCAGGGCCGGGTCTCTGCCGCTCACAATCACCTGCACATCGTGCCCGTCGGCTTTGAGATAGCGGACAATTTCGCGCGAGCGGCTGATGTGGCCGTTCCCAGTACCCTGGACGCCGTATAGGATTCGCAGGCCCACGTCAACTTGCCGCCGCAATGCCGAGCAGAGCGCTCAGGGCGCCGAGCACCATGCCCGCGACGACATCGGTGGGGTAGTGAACCCCCAGGTAAATGCGCGAGAAGCCCACGGCCAGGGCCCACGCGCCGGCGATCGGGAAAAGATAAGGGTATGTGTTGCCGAGCAGGGTGGCGACCAGAAAGGCGGCCGCGGTGTGGCCGGAAGGGAAGCTGAACTGGTCGCTGGGCTTCACCCGGCCTTCAACCCCGGGCAGGATTTCGCATGGCCGGTCGCGTTTCACGGACTGCTTGATGAGTTTGTAGACGGGAAGCTCGACCAAAAATGCCACAATGGCCGCTTTGAGGAACACGCGGCCGACCGCCGGTTCCACCGCCAGCAGAAGGGCCGCCAGCAGCGGGTAGCAGTAGCCGTTCCCGGTCCAGGAGATTCGCGGCATCAAGAAGTTTACCAGGCGTTGGCCGTGCAGTCCGAAGATCGCGGTCGACCACAGGATGTCCCAGCGCGTGATACTGTTGACGATGGTTCGCATGGGCTGCTCCTCTCTTTTGACTAATCCTATCTCCGTGGCGTTAAGCTTTCATTAGACAATGATTTTTTTCCTGCTAGCCTGCCGCAGGCTTTTGAGGCGCCGCTTTTCAAGAGCCTGCTACAGGCCGGTGGTGATGACGAGATCCGTTATCGGCCCCCTGGATTTTTCCCCCTTAAGAACGATGTGGGAGTAGATTTTGCTTCCTTTGAATTTCTTCACGACCCAATTCAGACCGTTGTTCTCCGAGCTGAGGTATGGATTGTCCACCTGGCGGATGTCGCCCAGGCAGAGACACTTGACGCCCTCGCCCATTCGCGTCAGCAGCGTGCGGCACTCGGAGCGGGACATATTTTGCATTTCGTCGTAGTCGATGATTTTTTCGCCCGCCGCACCGAAGAATACGGGCTTGCCCTGCTCGTTCCACATGAAGGCGTTGGGCACCGCCTCATCACGTTTGGCCACGAAACCGGTGAAATATTCCGCCTCGGACTTGAACGGCACCGATTCCTTATAGACCTCGCTCGTGATGCCCCGCAGCCGCGCCTGGAGTTGGAAGATCCGGTCATTGGTGACCAGGATCGGTTTTTCCACCCCGCTCGCCTGGATCTCGTCCAGGATGAATTTATCCGCCAGGTTGGCGAAGGGGTCGGCAATGGATTGGGAGTTGAGCACCTGGAAGGTGTCCGGGTTTTCGACCAGGTATTCGACCACCCGGGCGACGATGTGCCGCAGCTTGGGATCTTTCTTGACTTTGTTGAGCTCGAGCAGCACGTGGTAGGGGATGAAAATGTGGTTTTCGTTCCCGTTGCGCAGTTTCACGAGAGACTGGGGATCCTCCAGGAGCACATTCGTGTCAATGATGTAATTCTTCTGCTGTTCCATAGGGGTCTCACCTCAGCTATTGGGGAAGGGTTGGTTTCTGCGCGGGACGGTGGAAGGCTCGCAGAAAATCACAATGAGGAGGCACGGACGAAGAGCTTGATCGCGGGCCCTGAACGTTCGGGAGAGCCGGGTGGAGGGCGAGTCGGCAAAACGAGGGGCCGGAAGTGATGTTCAGATGACACCTCGGCGGACGCCATAATTCAGCTCGCTGTGCGCTGGGCAACCGCCGCCCGATGCACGGAGCTGCGCACTATCCGTTCCGGCCGTTGGAGTGAAAATCCTGAGCTTTTCAGGCGCCACGCCTTTGTCTTCCAAATCGTGCTGGACCTCGCGGGAGGGAACAAAGACCGTCTGGACCTGGTTGTAGAACCAGACCAAGTATTTCCAGGTCAAATCTTCGATGAATCCGTCACGGGTGACGACTCGGGCCAGGCGCGGAATGGCGTCGGTGAACGTCGCCTCGACCGGAAGCTTCAGGAACCGCGCAATGAAAAGCCCGGCCAAGCCGGTCGGGCCGGCACCGGCCAAGTGCAGACGTCGAATGTCTTTCGAAAAGCAGTAATCGAGCATTTCCAGGACCGGGGGGTAAATGAGCCGGTGGCCCGGCAGATCGCTGAAGTCATAAACGCCGACGGGTGCGAAGCGGTGCGCTCTTGGGCTGTCCGCAGTATCGCAGGTAAGGATGGTGCCGTTCGATAGGGCCTGCGTTTCTGTTGGAAAAAACGCCGACCCGCGCGCCTCTTGAAGGCTCTCGGCGAAAACGGCGCAAGCGGTGTTCCGCTCGGCGATAGGCGTTTGGCTTAAGCCCGCCATGACCGAGCGGGCGAGTTTGCGCTGCTCGTTGTGATGGGAAAAACCCACGAAATAGGGCGCCAGCAGCGTGCAGAACCCTCCGGCGGAGCCGATCGTGTGAAAGATGCTGAAAAGATTCGCCCCGGAAATATGATCCATGAGGTGGTTCGCGAATCCGACCAGAATCCGGTTGGACATCTTGTTGATAAACTGGAACCATCGATCCTCTAAACGCTGGGACATCCGGTCCCCTTTCCGGGGCAGCACGAACAGGTCGGGTTCTTCTGCGATCAGCCGGGAGGACTCTTTCTTGAGCAGGTCCACCAGCGGCCCGGGGAGGCTGCCCTTGATCTTGCGCAGGCGCGGATACTGCCAGAGCAGATGCAGCCGGGAGAGCAGCCCGGAGTCTTCCTCGCCTGTGCAGCGCAGGCTGCGGTCGACGTAGCGCAGCAGAAAATCGTGCGGGACCTGCTGGCCCAGGTCCAGCTTCTGGCGGTAGAACTGGTAGGCGATGCTGTAAAGGTTGTGGGCCACGTTCTGGGACGATGACGGCCTTTGCACGGTTTCCGCACGTCCCTTGTCGATTCCGTCCAGGAACTCGGCTACCGTGGCGGCTCCCGGTACCCGGGTGTAGTTGCGTGCGATACTGAGGGAACTGTGGTCATCGGATCCGCCGATAAAGACCTTGGTCCACGGCTCCGGCCATGGAGGATCCAGGCGGTGCTTGTCCGCCAATCGTTCGATGTCGCCGGGCGTCAGGTGCGTGAGGATTTCCTCGAGGCAGCGGTTGCTGTCGGGGTTGCTGTCGCCGTTCAGTTCGAAGATTCGGAAGAGCAGCAGCAGCTTTTCGAAATGATCCGGAGTCAACCGGTCGTTCACGGCGTAAAGCGGGTGGGCGACGGCACACGTGATGGTAGCCTGCTGCAGGTAGCCGACAAGTTCAAAGACGTTTGTCCGCAGCCTCTGGATGTCGGCGTGCTGGGCTTCGGTGATGTTGTAGACGAGGACGTGAACCTTGCACCCGTCTTCGGGGAAATAGGAAGTGACCTCCTCACTGATAAAGGTCCCCGGCAAATGCGCGATCTCGAGGGCGCCCTCGATTTTGTTGTGGTCCGTGATGGTGACGAGTGTCATGCCCCGCCGCCGCGCGATGTGGTAGAGATGAAGCGGCTCGGTAAAACTCTCGGGACAGCCGATTTTCTGGAGGAACCACTGGGACGGCCGCGTGGAATGTCTCGAATGTACGTGCAGGTCCGCTTGCATCACTGTTTTCACACCTGTGGTATGAGTTATGGTGATAGGTAGATTTAATCAACATCTTGTTAGACATGGATTAAGATCCTACTAAATATTGATTAACCCGCTGCGGATTCGATCAAAGCCACGCTGTCATTGGTGGACTCGGACTCATGATACGATAGAAAAGCGGCAGCGCCTTCGGCGCCCAGATACCGCTGAAGGGTCTTGCAATCGGCCTGAGTCAGGTCCACCACGATCAGGCCATCCATCACATTGCCGAAGTTCCGGTCGATGTTGAAGGCCAAAATTTGCCCGCCTAAATTCAGGTAGTGCCGCAACAGGACCGGGACGTCCCGCTGCTTGAATTCAACATCCGCGATCACCGAGCACACTTCTTTGAAATCCTGGAAACACACCTCGCGTTGACTCAATCCACACCCCTGGATGCGAACCGGCCTTAGGTTCGCCGGATGTTTCGGTTTGACCATCAGGGCGAGGTCTTTGGCTTGGCTGTGCTGCAACAGCGTGGTGGCAATCAGGTGGCGGGACAGATCGCTGTAGTCGCGGCTGATGCTGACGGGCCCGAACAGCGTGCGATAGCGGGGGTGGCGGGCGATGAAGCTGCCGATCCCTTTCCACAGCAGCAGCAGCGGCGAATAGGAGCGCTGGTATTCGGGTCGCACGAACGAGCGTCCGAGTTCCAGGGCCGGGCCGAGCCGGCGGAAAAACTCCATGCGGCTGTCGAAAAGGGTGCTCGAATACAGGCCTTGCCTGCCCTGGCGTTCAAGGATCCGGTCGGTAGCGCCAAGGCGGTAGGCGCCGACTATTTCGGAATCCTCCGCGTTCCAGATGAACAGGTGCAGGTAATGATCGTCGAACCGGTCGAGATCCGCGGATTTACCAGTGCCCTCGTTGGCCGCGCGGAAGGAGAGTTCCCGCAGGCGACCGATCTCGAGCAGCACGTGCGGGATCTGTTCCGCCGTCGCCTGCCAGACCGACTGAGCACCGCTTTGGGCGAGGCGTTGTTCGGCCGGCAGCTGTTCGATTTCCCGGCGGCATAGCGCCGGGTCCTGGGCCTGCGCCACGGGGTGGGGCTTCTGGAAGACGGCGATTCCCGGGGCCTTGAAGGGCCGGCCCTCCCGCCGGGCCGCGTGGCCCAGGATGTAAGTGCGCCAGCGCAGGTACGCCATCAACTCCGCGTCGCTCGCGTAGCGCTCCAACCAGCGGAACGGGATCAAACGGCCGATGTCGAACGGAACGGTCTTGCCGCGCATTCCGATGAGTTGGCGCGCCAGCAGCGCCGTGCGCAGCCGGGGGTGGATGAGCCCGGCCGCTTGGAACCACGGGCCGTTATGACCCCGGAAGAACACCGGTAGAACCGGCACCCTGGCACGACGGATGATGCGGCCGATGGTGGGGCTCCAGACCGGATCGGCGACCTCGAGACTGGGTAGCCTCAAGTGCGAAACCTCGCCGGCCGGGAACACGAGCAGCATACCGCCATTCTTGAGCCAGCGCAGGGCCTCCCGCATGGGGCCGATATTGATGCGGGCCGAGCCGCTGCGGCTGAACGGGTCGACCGGGATGGTCAGATCCCGCAGCTGGGGGATGCGATTCAGGAGAGAGTTCGCCATGATTTTCACATCCGGCCGACAGCTGAGAAGAGTGTCTGCCAGGATGATGCCTTCAATTCCGCCGAACGGGTGGTTCCCGATGACCACTGCCGGGCCTTTCTTGGGGATGTTCTCCAAATCCTCCGTTTTGACGACCGGCTGCACATCCAATCGGCGCAGAACCTCGCGCATAAATAGATGGGAGTCGCATTGGGATTTGACCTGCTCATAAATGGCGGTGCATTGCCTCAGGCCGAGCAGATGTTCGAGCGGGCCGGCGATGATCGATAAAATCTCTTTGCGCTCTTTGTGCGTTGTTTTCGGGACGATTGAAAAAATTTTATCTTCGAAAAGCGCTCCTTCCATAGTCCCTCCTGATTCTTTCATGTGGCGCGGATATAACGTTCCGCATGCAATGATGCCGCAATTGTAGGGACTCAGTTTTAGCCTCGCGTTAGAGAACCACTAAAAATGAGTGAACGGAGCGCCGTTCAGCCGGCAAAGGCTGCAGATCTTCCGGCGATGAAAGCTCATGATACCCTAACCCGAAATTAGCTCCAGCCTAACCCTGAAGTGATAGACAGGCGATACCGTGATGAAACGATACGAGGACGCATCCGGTCTCTGCGAAATCGGGGCAGTGGGGCAGGGCGAATGGAAAACTCTTTTTTGTTGAAAGGGTTGGCGGTGGGGTTTGTGCTATGTGCACCGCTCGGGCCGGTCGGTATGCTCTGCATCCAGCGGTGGTCTCCGATTCTGCTCACCGCATCTACCCTGATCAGCCCCGTGCTCCAGCCGGGACATCTCACGCAGATCAACCGGGTCTGCGGTGCAGTCATCTTTTTCTGCGGGTTCTTGCTGGGTGTTGCTCCGCTGGTGGCACCTTCGATGTGATGCCGTTAGGATCGTTTTTGCCTTCTGGTGGAACGGCCTTGCATCGTGGGATGAAACGAGATCGAAGCGCATTGGTTGCTGTCCTGCCTTTGCCATTATGGAAGCCTGATGCCCGTGGCGAAAGATCTTCGAGCAAAGATTCTCATTCTCTCAGCCTCCGTGGGCGGGGGTCACCTTCGGACTGCCGAAGCCATGGAACTTGCGCTGCGGCAAACCGCCCCGGAGGCTGCGATCCGCAACATCGATGTCCTGACTCTGGCCAACAAGGCGTTTCGGCGCATTTACGGCAAAGGCTATCTCGATTTCGCCAATCGCGCGCCGCATTTTCTCGGTTACGTCTACGATCTTCTCGACCGCCCCAAAGACAAGGAGGGGGAGTTCGAACCGGATCGTTTTCGAGTCGCTTTGGAAAAGCTGAACATGCAGCCTTTCCTCAAGCTGCTGCAATCGGAGACCTGGGACATGGTGGTGAACACCCATTTTCTGCCGGCGGAGATCATCGGCTCTCTGAGATCCTCGGGACGCATATCCGTCCCCCAGGTGACCGTCACGACCGATTTCATGACCCACCGGCTATGGCTTCAAGAGCCCTGTGAACATTACTTCGCCGCTACCGCTGAAGGGGCTGTTTACCTGAACTCCTGGGGCGTGCAGCGCGAGCGCATCTCCGTGACCGGCATCCCCATCCACCCCGTCTTCTGCCGGCGTAAGGAGCGCTCCGAGTGCCTTAAAACCCAGGGGCTCAGAGGAGACCGCCCGATAGTTCTGCTTCTGTCCGGCGGCTTCGGCGTCGGCCCCATCGAGACGATCCTTCAAGCGACCTTGACGGTCGAGTCCCCGATGGAGGTCGTTGTCGTATGCGGAAGAAACGAGGAATTGAGCCAAAGGCTTTCCCGGCAGCAACCACCTCGACGCCACCGTGTCAAAATTTTGGGGTATACCAGCGACATCGATGAACTCATGGCGGTCGCCGATGTGGTCATTTCCAAGCCCGGGGGGCTCACCTCGGCGGAGGCTCTAGCGCGGGGCAGCGTGCTGGCCATCGTCAATCCCATCCCCGGGCAGGAGAGCCGCAACTCAGATTACCTTCTGGAAAACGGAGCGGCCGTCAAGATTGGACCCGTTGCGACTCTGTCCTACAAAATTGACACGCTGCTCAACGACCCCAAGCGGCTCGCCCGATTGAAGGCCAACTCCCGCAAACTCGGCCGGCCGCGTGCCGCTTTTGCTGTGGCCGAAAAAGTGCTGACCATGGTAAGCCCCGAATCGCCGATCGCGCACAGACGCCTCCAAAACCGATCGCATGGTTGACTTCGTAAGAAGCCCAATTTCTGCGTTGCGCTTCGCCCCGCGCTCGCTGCGGCGTACAGGGAGTACGCCTCGCTCGGCGGGAGCTCGCGCGCCTTGAAGTTGGGCTTCTTACGAAGTCAACCCGATCAGGTACAGGGCGATGCCGACCGGGGCACCGAGCCAGTAGTCCCGCGGGGCGATCCACCACCAGGAATCACGATGCCAGCTGATGTGTTGCGGTTTGAAACTCTTGAAGCCGTACTCGTGGTTGCAGACGAACCACAGGAAGTCCTCCAAGATCCAGAAGAGGACCACAAAGGAGAGGATGCGCAGTTCATCGTGGAGACTCCATGGCACCAGGTTCAAACCGAACGAACTGTGCGCCATGAGAAAAATGAATCCCTGAGCGTAGAGGTGATACCCGGTGATGGGCTTCTTGTAAAATACGCGGGTCCACTTGTTTTCAATCCGCCATGTCGGCAGATTCTGCGCCCAACCATGCCGCCCTTCGATCTGGATTTCAAACAATGCAAAGAGCCAGGAAACCAGAGCCAGAAACCCGATGAATACCGCGTGTTCCATATTTATAGCCTCCGCCGATCTCAACTTTCTCCTAAATTGAGCGATTGTGTCGAATCCCATCGAGCCCCGATGGGCTCTGCCGCACAAACCAAAATTAAAATCGCTCAACTTAGGTTTCTCTAAGACAGCGCGAGTGTCAGCGGAATTCCGGCCTCGCACCGTAATCCCAGACCTGCCGCACGTACTCTGTTTCCATCAGCGATTTGCGGTTATCGTGAGCAATCAAGGCGATCCGTTTACGGACAGTCATCTGCAGGGTGCGCTGCTTCATTGACGGCTTCATGGCGTTTCGTTGCTCCGCTAAATTGAGGGTGGGTTCAGGTTTGTGCTGCGTTTTAGCTGGAGACGGTTAATGGATGGATAGAAAACAGTTAATTTAGCGTGAAAGAGGTCCGGCGGATGCCGGCGGCTTGACCAGAAGGCGGGACAGCCCGGCGCTCACCCCCAGGGCAAGGATGTTGCCTGCCGCCCGGCCCGGGCCTCCCGACAGCAGAGTGGCCAGCAGATGACCGCCGGCGACGGCCCAGAAGACGGCCTGGAGCAGCCGGTTGGGGGTATGGGCTGAGGCACCGTTGCCCTCGCGGCAGGCAAAGGCATAGAGCAGCTGGTTGATGGAAAGGCTGCGCCACAGCAGCCGATCGGTCTCCGGCCCCATTCCGAAGCGTGCCAACCCGTAGCCGGCCGCGACCCCGGAAGCGGCCATGACCTGCAGGGCATCGGTCACGGTGGCCTGCACATCCCCGGGGGTGATCAGGGCATCGGCCATCGGCGGGCGGTCCTGGCCGTCGGCGGCCGTCGGCTCCAAGGCCAGCGCCAGGCAGGCCAGGTTGCCCCAAATGCTTTGCAGCGGGCTTGGCCCAAGTCCTCCGAACCCGCAGCGGGTCAGAAG